>Ga0172362_10002380_pt1 | contig 16347 bp, 15 predicted proteins | sample LakKivs1_kivu2a2_FD_114534 | JGI IMG/M metagenome (GOLD analysis project Ga0172362, IMG submission 114534) | Sediment microbial communities from Lake Kivu, Rwanda - Sediment s1_kivu2a2 | ecosystem: Environmental > Aquatic > Freshwater > Lake > Sediment | place: Rwanda: Western Province, Lake...
ATTTTAATTTCCGGGGTTGGCAAGCCAAATTTAATTAGGGGCAACATGGTGAAAAAGGGGGTAGTGGTGATTGATGTCGGAACAAGCATAAAAGAGGGAAAACTCACGGGTGATGTCGAGTTTAAGTCAGTCTCTAAAAAAGCAAGCTATATTACGCCCGTTCCTGGCGGCGTGGGCCCCCTCACCGTCGCCTGCTTATTAGAAAACTTAGTCAAGCTCAATAAATAAATTTGATGGGAATCGGATTCCCATCAAATAAAAATCTGGCCAGTCAGCCAGTTTTTTATTGGTGCCGCGGGTGGGAGTTGAACCCACACGTCCTTTTGGGACAATAGATTTTGAGTCTATCCTGTCTGCCAATTCCAGCACCGCGGCTCACCTTATTTTTTAACAAATTTTAGCTTATTTTTCCAGCTTATAATCACATTCCTTTTTTGAACATTTAATTTGGCCTTTTTTTGTTTGGATTAAAAGTGAGCCGCATTTTGGACATTTCTCACCAGTGGGTTTATCCCACAAGGCAAAATCGCATTTGGGCCAGTTCGTACAACCATAAAATATTTTCCTTTTCTTAGTTCTCTTTTCGACAATTCCTCCTTTTTTACATTTAGGACACTTTATTCCTAAATTATTTTCTTTTAAGGATTCAGTATATTTACATTTAGGAAATTTTGAACAGGCATAGAATTTTCCATATTTTCCAAGCCGGATTAATAAGGGCGCTCCGCACTTGGGGCAGATTTTTTCGGTTGGTTTCTCGGTAATATCTTTTTTGGAAACTTCTTCGTATTTTTTCTGGAGATTTTCTTCAAAAGGCGTATAAAATTCTTTTATTATGGGGACCCACTTCTTTTCACCTTCGGCAATTTTATCCAAATCCTCCTCCATTTTGGCAGTAAATTTGATATCAACAATTTCTGGAAAATGATTTACCAAAAGGTTATTAACCACAATTCCAATTTCGGTTGGTCTAAATCTTTTTTGTTCATCTTTTTCAATATAATTTCTTTCTTGGATTGTGGATAAAATAGGAGCATAAGTGGAGGGCCGGCCAATTCCATTTTCTTCCAGAGCTTTAATCAGGCTTGCCTCATTATATCTTGGCGGAGGTTCGGTAAAATGCTGAGAAGGAGTTAGTTTTATCAGTTCTAAAATTTCATTTATTTCCAGTGGCGGCAATTTATTTTCTTCAAACTTTATCGGATAAACTTTCAAAAAACCATCAAATTTTAAAACCTGCCCCGTAGCACGAAAGACATAGCTTTTAGCAGAAATATCAATAGTTGTTGAGTCAAAAACAGCTTGATTCATCTGGCAAGCAACGAATCTTCTCCAGATTAGGTTGTATAACTTGAATTGATTCTGTTCTAACTTTAAGGATTCCGGCGTTTTGTCGGGATACGCGGGTCTGATTGCTTCATGGGCCTCTTGGGCGCCCTTTGATTTTGTTTTGTACCTTCTTAAATATCCTGCCCAATAATTTTCTCCATAATTTTTAGCGATAAATTTTTTAGCGGCAAATAGAGACAAATCAGAAAGGTTTAAGGAATCGGTTCGATGATAAGTTATTAGACCTGTTTCATAAAGTTGCTGGGCAATTTGCATTGTGAATCTGGCGGGGAAACGGAACTTTTGCCAAGCATCTTGTTGTAAAGTGCTGGTAGTAAATGGTGGCAGGGGATTCCTTTTTATTTCTTTTTTCTCAATATTGAGAACTTTGTATTCAGCGTCATCCAAATCTTTAACAATTTTCTCTGCTTCCTTTTTTGTCTTAATTCCTAACTTCGGAATAACTTTCTCATCTTTTTTAATTAAAATAGCTTCGAATTCGTTATTTTTGATTTTTGATTTTTGACTTTTTATTTTGAGGAGCGAAGCGACGATTGTCCAGTATTCTTGAGGGATAAAGTTCTGGATTTCTCTTTCTCGCTCAGCTACCAATCTAACTGCCACCGATTGCACTCTACCAGCTGACAAACCTCTGGCCACTTTTTTCCATAAAAAAGGAGATAATTCATAGCCAACAATTCTATCTAAAACCCTTCTTACCTGCTGGGCATCAACCAGATTCATATCAATCTTCCTTGGATTTTTTAGCGCTTCTTCAATCGCCGATTTTGTAATTTCATGAAAGACAATTCTTTGGTAAGGTCTTTGACCATTTAAATTTAAGATGTAGGCTAAATGATAAGCAATGGCTTCGCCCTCTCGATCCTCATCAGTGGCTAAAATCACCAATTCTGCTTTTTGAGTTTCTTCTTTCAAAAACTGGATAGTTTTTTTAGCTTTAGGAATAATAATGTATTTTGGTCTAAAATCATTTTTGACATCCACTCCAAACTCATCCTCTGGCAAATCTCTAACATGACCATAAGAAGAAAGAACCCGGTATTCTGGACCTAAAAATCCTTGGAGAGTTCTTGATTTCGTCGGACTTTCAACTATGAGTAATTGCATATATATTTCCTCCTAAGTTTCTTACTTTACCTTTTATTTCTAAAATGGCAAGAGTGCCGGCCACTTTAGCTGCTGGCAATTTTGTTTTTTCAATAATTCTATCAACATCTAAAGCCTCTTCTTTTAAAATATATAAAATCAAATTTTCTTCTTCATTTTCCCCCTCTACGTTGCCGGGTTTCGTAATTTTGGGCAAATTTAGCTCTTTTAAAATATCGTTGGCGTTTTCAACTAATTTTGCGTCATTTTTAATTAAATAATGGGGTCCCTTAGAGTTGGATGAGTGAATTGGGCCAGGAACAGCAAAAATTTTTCTACCTTGTTTCCTTGCCCATTCGGCAGTAATTAAAGCTCCAGATTTTTGTTTAGCTTCTACTACCAAAACCCCAAAAGAGAGGCCAGAAATTATCCTATTTCTTTGAGGGAAGGTAAATTGAGTGCCTCGAGTTCCTGGCGGATATTCAGAAATTAGACAACCCCCAGCTTCTAAAATTTTCTCTGCTAATTTCAAATTTGATTGAGGATAAATACTTTTTTCATCCACTCCGGTTCCTAATACAGCGATTGTTCTTTTATTTCTTTCCACAGCTGCTTGGTGGGCAAAAGTATCAATTCCCGGAGCCAATCCCGAAACAATAGTTAAACCTACTTCCGCCAAATCCCCGGCAATCTCCAAAGCCACCTGTTTTCCGTAAGAAGAAGCCATTCTAGTTCCAACAATTGCAAAACAATTTTCTACATCCTGCACCTTTTTCGAAAAGGTGCAGGATAAATCCCCTCTACAATAAAGAACCTCTGGCGGATCTTTAGTTTCTTTCAAAAGTTTTGGATAACTTTTATCTTCAATATCAATAGTTTTTATCTCGTCCATAATTGTGAATAGTTATATTCTTTGACTTTATCATTTAGTTTTTATTTTCTCAATTGCTTCAGATAACACCCCGTAGAAGAATAAATTCTCTACGGGGCAGGTTTGGCAATTCTTAATTTCTCTATACTTTCTGAAAGCATTTGGCAGTAAAGGTTAAGGCCAACAGAATTTATGTTTCCTGATTGTTCTTTGCCTAAAATGTTGCCGGCACCCCTAATTTCCAAATCCTTCAAAGCAATTTTATAACCAGAACCCAATTCTTCAGCCTCTTTTAAAGCATCTAATCTCATTTTTGCTTTTTCAGAAAGGTGGAGACCGTAAAAAAAATAAGCAAAAGCCTGAATATGAGACCTGCCAATTCGTCCTCTGATTTGGTAGGCCTCCGCTAAACCTAAGCGGGTGCTATCCGCAACAATCAGAGTATTCACATTTTGTAAGTCCAAACCATTTTCAATAATTGTTGTAGTAATTAAAACATCTATCTCTTTATTTTGGAAATTTGTCATCACTTTAATTAATTCTTTTTCTTTTAATCTTCCGTGAACGATACCGAATTTTGGCATGCGAAAAGCACAACCTCGCTCCGCCCTTCGGGCTCCGCTCGGGTATGCGAATGTGCCCATGCGAATAAATAAATTTTCTAAAAAATTTTTAGCAGTTTCAATTGTTTCTACTCGGTTGTGTAAATAATAAACCTGGCCACCTCTTTTAATTTCGTTTTCAATTGCTGTTTTAATAATTTTTTCAGAAAATGATGAAATAAAAGTTTTTATCGGTAGTCTTCCTACGGGTGGAGTTTGAATTAAACTGATATCTTTTAAAGAGGAAAGAGCCATATAAAGAGTTCTGGGAATTGGAGTAGCAGAGAGAGATAAAACATCAAGGGAGGTTCTTATTTTCTTCAGTTTTTCTTTTTGTCTTACACCAAATCTTTGTTCGTCATCAATAATTAATAACCCTAAGTTTTTGAATTCTATATCTCTTGATAAAATTCGATGAGTGCCAATAACAATATCAATGCCACCTGTTTTTAAATTTTCAATTATTTCTTTTTGTTCTCTCTTTGATTGTAATCTTGAAAGTAGCGCAATTTTAATTGGTAAATTTTTCAATCTTTCTTTAAAATTTTGGGAATGTTGATTAGATAGGATTGTAGTTGGACAAATCATCGCCACTTGATAGCCGGACTTTACTGCCATTATCATTGTCCTTAATGCCACTTCAGTTTTACCAAAACCAACATCGCCGCACAAAAGTCTATCCATTGGCTCTAATTTTTCTAAATCAATTTTTATTTCTTCAATTGCCTGAATTTGATCTGGTGTCTCTTCATATTGGAAGGAGGAAGCCAATTTAAAATCAATTTCATCTTCGGGTAAATAGGGAGGGCGAGTAGTAATTTCTCTTTTAGCATAAATTTCTAAGAGCTCCCGAGCTAATTTTTCTGTTTCTTCTTTTACTTTTCTTTTTGTTCTTTGCCAAATTTGGCTGCCCAATCTTGAAATTTTAGGCTCAATGAAGCCAATATACTTCGACAGTTTTCTTTCCAAGCCAGCCGGAACATATAATTTATCACCAGCCGCATATTCAAGTTGATAATATGATTGGTTATTTATTATTATTTGTTGGTTGTAAATTCCAATCCCATGGTCTAAATGAACTAAATAATCTCCTGGTTTTAATCCCTTCAAATCGGAAAACAACTTTTGGGATTTCAATTTCTTTTTTAAAATTTCTTTGGACGATTTTTCATCCTCAATTTTTACTGGGAGTTGCCAGATTTCTTCAATTTTGTTTCCTAAAAACTCAAAACGAATGGCGAAATCCAAATTGACGGGAAAAACATCAATAATCCCTCCTCTTTGGGAAAATTCTCCGGGCTCTGAAACTTGGAGGACTTTTTCATAGCCCATTTCATCTAATTTTCTTAAAAATTGAGAAAAATTGTAATTTTGATTCTTAGCTAAATAGAGAGTGTTATCTTCAAAAAAAGATTGAGTTTTCCTCGCCCCTAAAATTTTATTTAAATTTTTCTCAAACCAAAAGTTCCCCTTTTCCAGAAAATAGGGGGTGATACTGACAATTAGGATTCTATCAATCGTAGCCCTTGACAATTCCATCTAAATTATTATAATATATTATTTAGTAGTTCTGTCAAAACATTTTTACTTTCCGGTCTACCTGCGAGTGGCTGGCTCGATTAAATTTCTTTGAAATTTGGTCGGGTAATTTTAAATAGGTAATCCCTCCTTAATGACCTATTTTAGCTGAAAAATCTTCGTGGTGAAATACTTATTGTATTTTTTCTACGGGGCTCGCAGGTAGACTAGAGGGTAAAAATCTTTTTGGAGGTGCTAAATGGAAGTTATTCATTGGACCTTTCACGCGGTCCTTGTAGTTCTTTTAATCATCTTCGCACTTGATGGACTTACCTTCTTGTGGGTCCATCGGATTTATCAAGTAATTTATCACTTCGTGATAAAGAGTCAGCCGCACCAAATCATTTTGATTGATATTGATGGGTTTAAATCCATCAACGATCAATATGGTCATCCGTTCGGTAACCGGCTGCTCAGAAAGATCGGTTTCTTGATTCTTAAAAAGTCTCGGCTTCGGGGATTCCGTTATGGCGGGGAAGAGTTCGCTGTTCTTCTTCCTTGGGCAGACGAGAAAAAGGCGGTTGCTCTTGCCGAACAGATTCGTCGGGGAATCGAGATAATTAAAATAGACGCATTGCAAATAACTGTCTCTATCGGTATTGGTCAGCATGAACAAGGAGCCGATGAAGCCTTATATAGAGTTAAGGCTAATGGCGGAAATCGTATTGAAGTTGCAAGGCCGGGATGACCCTCTCCTGGCCTTCTTCGTTTAATTATATCTGTTCATGACTACATTTAATTCGTTTCTTATTGCTACTCTAAGTGCCTCAACTGTTTTTTTAATAATTTCTTCAATAATCTTTTCTTCTTCTTTATTAAATTTTTGAAGAACGAACCTTTCGGGGGTTTTAGGTTTTCCAGTTTTTGGTTGGATTCCAATTCTAAATCTGATGAAGTTTTTCGTCCCTAGCTCTTTTATTATCGATTCTACACCTTTGTGACCGGCTGAGCCCCGGTTTTTGACAATTCTGATTGTGCCAAAAGGTAAGTCAATGTCATCGTGAACAACCCAGAGATTTGGGGTTGGTATTTTGTATCTTTGAACCAAAGGTTTTACCGTCTTTCCTGAAAGATTCATAAAGGTTTTTGGTTTTGCCAAAATAGCATTTTTCAAATCTAAAACTTTCAACTCATCGATTACCCTAGAGCCCACATTGTGGCGAGTGTTTTGATATTTTTTGCCCGGATTCCCAAGGCCTACAATTAAAATCATATTTGTAAGAGCGGATTTACGCAGATTAAAACGCGGATTGACGCGGATATTTTTTCCGCGTTTTTTCGCGTAGCTATCCGCGTCTATCTGCTTCTATTAAAGGATTATATCATTTTACTTGCAAAACGAAAAAAATCTAGTATAATTAAAAAATATGAGAAACATATTGGCTTTCATTTGGGAAATCACAAAAATCGTCATTATTGCCTTGGTGATAGTTATACCTATTCGTTATTTTTTGTTTCAGCCTTTTTTTGTCAGGGGCCAATCAATGGAGCCAAACTTTGAAAATGGCGATTATTTAATTGTTGATGAGTTATCTTATCACTTTAGAGGTCCTGAGAGGGGAGAGGTAGTAGTTTTTAAATATCCTCAAGATCCTACTCAAAGATATATAAAAAGAATTATTGGCTTACCTGGCGAGACAGTAGAGATTCGAGAGGGTAAAGTAATAATTTCTAATGAAAATGGAAGTCAAGTTTTAAATGAGTCAGATTATCTTTCTGGTATTCCAACCCCAGGCGAAATTCAAGTTACTTTGGGCGAAAATGAGTATTTTGTTTTAGGAGATAACAGGCCAGCTTCTTCTGATTCTAGACGTTGGGGGTCCGTACCAAGAGATGATATTATTGGTCGTGTATTTATCCGGGCCTGGCCATTGGTCGCTTTAGCCAAATTTGGAGCTCCCGCCTATTGATTAACGTAAGATGCGAGCTTGATTAACACAAGATTATCTTGCGTAAATCTTGCTTTAAATCTTGTGTAAATCACATACATGAAAAAACCAAAATTTCAGAGTCCAACCGGCACGCACGATATTTTACCAGAGGAGCAAAGATATTTCCAAAAGATTCAAGATGTAACTGAAGATATCGCCAGTTTTTATGGATTTCAAAAAATTGAAACTCCAACTTTGGAAGAAACAGAACTTTTTTCCCGGGGAGTGGGTTTAGCTACTGACATCGTTCAAAAACAGATGTTTTCTTTAAGGACAAAAGGCGGAGATTATTTAACTCTCAGACCAGAAGGGACGGCGCCAGTAGTCAGAGCATATATTGAGCATGGTATGCAAAATCTATCTCAGCCAGTTAAGCTTTGGTATTTGAGCCCCTTTTTCCGATACGAACATCCGCAGGCGGGAAGATTTCGTCAATTTTGGCAATTCGGTTTTGAGGTTTTAGGAGATGAAAGTCCGGTTATCGACGCTCAAATTATTCAAATTTTTTATAATATTTTAAGAGAATTAAAATTGAAAAATTTAATAATTGAGATAAACAGTATTGGAGATAACCAGTGCCGGCCTTATTATAAAAAACTTCTGGTAAGTTATTTCAGGTCGCGAGAGCAAGGATTGTGTACTGATTGCCGCCGCCGATTAAGAGAAAATCCTTTAAGAATTTTGGACTGTAAAGAAGAAAAATGTCAGCCGATAATTAGTCAAGCTCCTCAGTTGCTTGATCATCTTTGCGAAGAATGCCACCGACACTTTAAAGAAGTTTTAGAGTTTTTAGATGAACTGGAATTGCCTTATCAGTTCTCCCCGCATTTAGTTAGAGGATTGGATTATTACACTAAGACAGTTTTTGAGATTTTTATCGAAGAAAAGCCAACAATGGGGGAAGCCACCGAACCTAGCATCAAAAATGCCCTAGCTGGAGGAGGAAGATATGATGCTCTATCAAAACTCCTTGGCGGTCGGGATACCCCAGGTTGTGGCGGAGCGGCTGGGATAGAAAGGATGATTGCTTTAATGAAGACCAGGAAAATTACACTTAAAAAAATAGAAGAGCCAGAAATTTATTTAGCTCAAATAGGTAATTTAGCTAAAAGAAAGAGTTTAAGGCTATTTGAAGAGTTCAGAAAAGCCAATATTCGAGTTGCTGAATCATTTAGCCGTGACTCTTTAAAGGCCCAGTTGAAAATGGCAGATAGAATTGGGGCAAAATATACCTTAATTTTAGGACAAAAAGAGGCTTTAGAGGGAACGATTATTATTAGAGACATGGCTTCTGGCCGACAAGAGACAATAAAATTGGAGAGAGTAGTGAAGGAGATGGAGAAAAAGCTTAAAAAATGACCATGACTATGACCATAACCATGACAATCGACTATTTTTTGTGTCATTGCTAAAAGTCATTGTCATCGTCGCCATTTATGGAGTGTATTTTTTGTAAAATCGCAAATAAAGAAATGCCAGCCGAGATAATTTATGAAGAGGGGAAAATAATAGCTTTTAAAGATGCTAACCCTGTAGCTCCAATTCATCTTTTAATTATTCCAAAAAAACATATCCTGTCAGTAAATCATTTAGCCGAAGAAGATAAGGAGCTAATAGGTGAATTATTTTTGGTTGCTCAAAAATTGGCTAGAGAGTATGGAATTGACAAAAGTGGCTATCGATTAATTTTTAACATAGGAAAAGATGCTGGCCAAACAGTCGACCATTTACATTTACATTTAATAGGTGGGAAAAAATTAATGTGGGCCTAGAAATTAGAAAACAAGAAAGGGAAACTTCCCAAAGTTTAATTCGCCGCTTTACTAGAAGTATCCAGCAAAGTGGAATTTTGCTTAGAGCAAGAAGGGCTCGATTTAAGAGGCGAGAAAAATCACACGATATGGAAAAAAGAGCTGCCCTAAGAAGAGAAGAGAAGAAAAAAGAGTACGAAAAATTAAAAAAAATTGGGAAAATAGAAGATTAATATGTCCTTTAAAGAAAAGATTCAACGGGATTTAAAGCTGGCTTTAAAAGGAAAAAGAGAGATTGAACTCTCGGTTTTAAGAATGTTAATGGCGGCGATTTTCAATAAAGAAATTGAGAAAAGAACGAGAATTTGGAAGGAAAAACCAGATTTGTTGGTTGAAGATTTAGAAAAAGAAAGCCAATTAGGAACTGACGAAGAAATAATTCAGGTTATTTCCTCGGAAATTAAAAAGAGAAAAGAGGCAATTTTGGAATTTGAGAAAGGTAAAAGGGAAGATTTGGTAAAAAAAGAAAAGACAGAAATGGAATTTTTACAAAAATATTTACCAGAACAATTATCAGAAGAGGAAATTAAAAAATTAGTAGAAGAAGCTATTGAAAAAGTGGGAGCAAAAGAAATGAAAGATATGGGTCGAGTAATGGCAGTATTGATGCCCAAAGTTAAGGGTAAAGCTGATGGGAGTGTGGTTAGTAAAATCGTTAAGGAGTTACTAGGAGCATGATTGAAATTAATAACTTAACTACCAGCAAAATTGATGAAAAAAAATTGAAAAAGGTTATCAAGAAAGTTTTGGAAGGCGAAAATATAAGATGTGAGGATTTATCAATTGCTTTAGTTGACCCAGCCGGGATAAAAGAATTAAATAAGAAATATAGGAAACAAAATCGGGTAACTGATATTTTATCCTTTTCATACAATGGTTCGGGGGAAATAATTATTTGTCCTCAAGTGGTTAAGAAAAATGCTAAAAAATTTGCTTTAAACTTTAAAAAAGAATTGGCTAAAGTTTTAATTCACGGAATTTTACATCTTTTAGGTTATGACCATGAGAAAAATAAAGTAAAGGCAAAAAAGATGGAAGACAAAGAAAAATATTATTTAAAATATGTCAAAAGCTAATCTCATAACTGGTTTAGATATCGGGACGCAGAGCATAAAAATTTTAGTAAGTGAGAAAAAAAGCGAAGGGAAGTTGGAAGCAATTTCTCAAATTCGGGAAAGTTCTAATGGAATTAGAAAAGGAGTAATAGTCAACCCTGAAGAGGTTTCTAATCTTTTACAAGAACTTTTTTCAGGGATAAAGGAAGACCTGGGTTTTAAAATAGATTCGGTTTATGTCAATATAGACGGAAGTCATCTTTTTGCCACTCCTTCAAGGGGTATCGTTTCAGTTTCTCGGGCTGACCAAAAAATTTCTGAAGAAGATGTCCAGAGAGTTTTGCAGGCAGCCCAAACATTTTCTTTATCTTCAAACAAAGAAATTTTTAATGTTTTCCCGCGAGAATTTATTATCGATGGCCAAGGTGGAATAAAAGAGGCCTTGGGTCTTCAGGGAGTGAGACTGGAAGTCGAGATTTTAGCTTTGGGAGGTTTTTCTCCTTATCTAAAGAATTTAACCCAAACTATTTTAGATTCTGAATTACAAGTTTTAGATATGGTTCCTTCACCAATAGCAGCTGCCAGTGCCTGCTTGACTGAGAAACAAAAAGAATTAGGAGTAGCGATTTTAGACATTGGCGCCGGGACTTCGGGCTTGGCTGTTTTTGAAGGAGGAGATTTAATTCATTTAGCTATTTTACCCGTAGGTTCCGACAACATTACTAACGATATAGCCGTCGGTTTAAAAACTGACATCGATATTGCTGAAAGAATAAAAATTGAATATGGAAAGTGTCTTTTTAAAGGGAATGACAAAAAAGAAAAAATTGAAGTTGGCGGGGAAGAGCCTTTAGTTTTTTCTCATAAGTTTTTAGCAAAAATTATCGAAGCCAGGGTTTCGGAAATTTTTGAAGAGGTTAATAAAGAGTTAAAGAAAATCTCTCGAGAAAAACTCTTACCAGCTGGAATAGTTTTAACCGGAGGGGGAGCAAAATTATCCAAAATAGTTGATCTTGCTAAACGAGAACTAAAATTACCCGCCAAAATAGGGAAACCAAAAGGAATTGAAGGGATAGAAGATGACCCAAGTCTAGCTACCCTTTGTGGTTTAGTTTTATTAGGTAGCGATTTAGAAGGAGAGACTAAAAGTTCTTCTTTTTCTGGCCAAGGATTAGGTTCTAAATTAAAAAGAATATTCAAAATTTTTATACCCTAAACCGAAATTTTTTGAAATTTCGGTCGGGTCGTCCAAAATTTTCTGAAAATTTTGGAATAGACCTTAAATCTATGAATACTAAAATTAAAATGGTGGGAGTAGGAGGGTCTGGAGGTAATACTGTATCGAGAATGAAAAAATGTAATATTGAAGGAGTGGAATTAATTGCCATGAATACAGATACCCAAGATTTAAAAAAGACCAGAGCCGATTTAAAATTGCGAATTGGTAGAAAAATAACCCAAGGTCTGGGGACCGGAATGAACCCAGAGATTGGAAAAGAAGCTGCCCTGGAAAATAAGGAAGAAATTCAGGAAATTTTAAAAGGCGCCGATATGGTTTTTATTACTGGAGGTGAGGGAGGGGGCACTTTCACTGGAGCTGCTCCGGTTGTCGCGGAAATTTCTAAAAATTTGGGAATTTTAACTATTGGCATTTGTACTTTGCCATTTTCTTTTGAAGGAAATTATCGGCGGAAAATTGCCATATCTGGAAAAGGCAAACTCCGAGAAAGAGTCGATGCTTTAATTGTTATTGAAAATGATAAATTATTAATAAATTTAAATCCAAAAATTTCCCTTGTGAATGCCTTTTGGCTTTGCGATGAGATTTTAAGAGAGGCAGTTCGGGGAATTTCTGATTTAATTTTACACCCTGGCTTAATTAATATTGATTTTGCTGATGTTAAAGCCGTTCTTCGGAATTCTGGCACCGCTCTTTTTGGTATAGGTCGAGCCCGGGGTAAAAATCGAGCAGAAAATGCTGTCAAAGCCGTTCTTACTTCTCCATTACTGGATATTTCTCCCAAAGGAGCAAAAGGAATCTTATTTAATGTTTCTGGTGGCAAAGATATTTCTCTTTCAGAGATTGAGGAAATCGGAAAAATTTTAACTCAAGAAATTAATCCTGAAGCTAAAATAATGTTTGGAGCAATCCAAGATGAGAAACTAAGAGAAGGTGAGCTAAAAGTGACAGTAATCGCCACCGGCTTTTGAAAGGTTAAGGTGTGGAAAACTCCGATTTTGAACGGAATTCTAGCCCATTTGACGGGCTTTTTCGTTGGGCTACAATGAAGTAATCTCTACTAAGAGATTTTTTCTATGGTTTTAAACAGAATTACCAAAGTTCAAAAAAGAGACGAAACAATTGTTGAATTTGACCAAACTCGAATCTCCGATGCCATTTTCAAAGCCCTTACTGCTACTAATCAGGGTGATGGAAGGAAAGCAAAAAAACTTTCTGATAGGGTCGTCAAAATTTTAAATAGAAGATTTAAAAAGGATGAAATACCTCATGTTGAGCAAATTCAAGACATTGTTGAAGAAGTTTTAATTTTGGAAGGTCTAGTTGAAACTGCCAGGGCCTATATTTTGTATCGTGAGCAAAGAAGAAGGATTAGAGAGGCAGTGAAAGTGAGCGAGGAAGCGGTAGAGAGAATTGATCAGTATTTGGAGAAATTAGACTGGGAAGTTCAAGAAAATGCCAATATGGCCTTTTCTCTCCAAGGGTTGAATCATTACGGAGTTTCTTACATTGTTAAAAATTATTGGTTAAATAAAATCTATCCAAAAGAAATTAGGGAAGCAAATGAGGGCGGAGATTTCCATTTGCATAATTTAGACACTTTGGGTCCTTACTGCGCTGGCTGGGATCTTTACGACCTTTTATTAAAAGGTTTTGGTGGCGTGCTTGGTAAAATTGAAACCAAACCAGCAAAGCATTTAAGAGTTGCCCTGGGCCAGGTAGTAAATTTTCTATATACCCTTCAAGGAGAAGTGGCAGGCGCAGTTGCTGTTTCAAATCTTGATACACTTTTAGCTCCTTTTATTCGTTACGATAATTTAAACTATCAACAGGTAAAACAGGCCATACAAGAATTTTTGTTCAATATGGCTGTTCCGACTCGGGTCGGATTTCAATGTCCTTTTTCAAACATCACTTTAGATCTTAAACCCTCTCCGGTTTTTGCTAAGCAGCCTGTGATTATTGGCGGATTGCCTCAGAAAGAAACTTATGAAGAATTTGAAGAAGAAATAAAAACATTTGATAGGGCTTTTTATGAAGTAATGGCTGAGGGAGATAAAAGCGGAAGGCCCTTTTCTTTTCCCATTCCGACCATTAATATCACTAAGGATTTCCCCTGGCAAGATCCAGCTTTTGATCTTATTTTTGAATCCTCAGCAAAATATGGAACGAATTATTTTGCCAATTACATTAATTCCGACATGAAACCTGAAGATGTCAGAAGTATGTGTTGTCGATTACGGCTCGACTTAAAAGAGCTTTACAATCGAGGTGGGGGAGGATTATTTGGTTCGGGGGCACTTACTGGAAGTATTGGAGTGGTAACGATAAATATGCCCCGGATTGGATACTTATCAAAAACCAAAAAAGAGTTCTTCGAAAGATTAGGGAAGGTAATGGACCTATCAAGAGAAAGTTTAGAAATAAAAAGGAAAACGATTGAAAATTTCATCGAAAAAGGTTTGTATCCTTACTCCCGTTTTTATTTATCAGGCGTGAAAAAAATGAGAGGAGGTTATTTTGCTAATCACTTTTCTACTATTGGTTTAGTCGGGCTGAATGAAGCTCTTTTAAACTTCATTGGTGAAAGCATTGCTTCGAAAAAAGGAAGAAGATTTGCCTTAGAAGTTTTAGATTTTATGAGAGAAAGATTGGTGAAATATCAAAAAGAAACTGAAAATATTTATAATTTAGAGGCGACGCCAGCCGAATCAACTGCTTATAGACTGGCTCAAAAAGATAAAGAAAGATATCCAGATATAATTATCGCTGGAACAAAGAAGGTGCCGTATTATACAAATAGCAGCCAATTGCCCGTGAACTACACCACTGATGCCTTTGAGGCCTTAAAACTTCAAGACGAATTACAATGCCGCTATTCAGGAGGAACGGTACTACACTTCTTTTTAGGTGAAAGAGTTTCCGATACCCAAACTGTTAAGAGTTTAATTAAAAAAGTTTTTGAAAACTTCAAGTTGCCTTATATAACTTTGACTCCCACTTTTTCAATTTGCCCGAGCCATGGCTATCTAGAGGGTGAACATTTTGAATGTCCAAAGTGCACAATTAAACAGCCCTGCGAAGTTTATTCTAGGATCGTTGGATACCTTAGACCGGTATCCCAGTGGAATGAAGGTAAACAAGAAGAATTCCGACAAAGAAAAGAATTCAAAATACCTGCCCAGCTATGAAAATAGCTGCCCTTGAAAAGCAGAGCCTGATTGAATATCCGGGAAAAATCTCAGCTGTTATTTTTACTCCGGGGTGCAACTTCCGTTGCTTTTTTTGTTTTGTTCCCCACTTAGTTTTACCAGAAAGAATTAAAAAAATTAAATTAATTCCCGAAGAGGAGGTTCTCTCTTTTTTAAAAGAGAGAAAAAAGTTTTTGGAAGCAGTGGCAATTAGTGGCGGAGAACCAACCATACATCGAGACCTTCCTGATTTCATAAAAAAAATTAAAGAAATGAATTATTTAATTGAGCTAGAAACAAATGGAACCAATCCCCAACTTCTTAAAGTTTTAATAAGCCAAAAACTTATTGATTATATAGCAATGGATATAAAACACGATTTAGATTTCAATAAATATAATATAATCACGGGAAATGTTTTAGGAAAAGAGCTTTTTGAAAATATTAAAAAATCAATCAAAATTTTGTTGGAAGGAAAAATAGATTACGAATTTAGGACAACTTTGATGAAAGAATTTCATAAAAAAGAAGATATTATTGAAATTTGCAAAAAAATTAAAAATTCAAAAATTTATTATTTACAAAATTTTGAAGATAAGGGCCAGACTCTCAGTGGCAGAAAATTTACCCCTTTCTCAAAAGAAGAAATTTTAGAAATAGTCGAAGAGGGGAAAAAATATACCAATATTAAACCAAGACCATATCTTTTAAAATAATGATAAATATCGTCACTGAGGAATTAAAAGGACTATCAATTGAAGAGGAGGAGGTTGAAATTGTTGAGAGGAAAGGTATTGGCCATCCAGACTATATCTGCGATGCCCTTTCCGAGGCCGCCTCCCAGGCTCTGAGCCAATATTATCTCCAAAAATTTGGTTCGGTTTTACATCATAATTTGGACAAAGGTTTATTGGTGGCTGGAAAGTCAACGCCTGAATTTGGCGGTGGAAAAATTATTAAACCAATAAAAATTATTATTGCTGGGAGAGCAACTGATAAAGTAGGGAAGTTTGTTATTCCTGTAGTTAAAATTGCCGAAAAGGCAGCTAAAGATTGCCTATCCCAAATTCTTAATTTAACTAAAAAAGAACTTGCGAAAACTTTTCAAATTTCAATTGATTTTAAACCTGGAGCAGCTAATTTACAAGAAGCATTTAAAAAGAGGAATAAAATAGCCTTGGCTAATGATACCAGTTTTGGAGTAGCCCATGCTCCTTTGAGCAAAACCGAAAAATTAACTTTAAATGTTGCCAATTTAATCAATTCTCAAAATTTTACAAAAAAATTTCCTTTTGTGGGGAAGGATATTAAAGTGATGGCTTTAAGAGAAAAAGAAAATCTTTCATTAACTATTGCCATTGCTTTTATCTCCAAATATATAAAAAGTATAAGAGATTATTTTCGAGCGAAAGAAAAAATTAAAAAAGAAATTGAGATTTATATCAAAAAAATTTTTGGTTTTGAATTAGTCAAAGTTAATATTAATGTCTTGGATGATCCCAAAGCAAAAAATGAGGCTGGAATTTATTTAACTGTTTTGGGTTTAAGTGCTGAACAGGGGGACGATGGTCAGACAGGAAGAGGAAATAGGACCTGTGGTTTGATTACTCCTTTTCGGGAAATGAGTATGGA
>Ga0172362_10002382_pt1 | contig 16344 bp, 33 predicted proteins | sample LakKivs1_kivu2a2_FD_114534 | JGI IMG/M metagenome (GOLD analysis project Ga0172362, IMG submission 114534) | Sediment microbial communities from Lake Kivu, Rwanda - Sediment s1_kivu2a2 | ecosystem: Environmental > Aquatic > Freshwater > Lake > Sediment | place: Rwanda: Western Province, Lake...
ATTCCCGATCAAACAGATCCCTATGATGCCGTGATTCACTTAGCAGCATTAGTCAATGTTGGTGAGAGCGAGAAGATGCCTATCATGTATTATATCACTAACTTGAATGGCACTATGAATGTATTGAACAAGATACCTACAAAGAATTTCATCTTTGCTAGTACAGGCGCAGCCGCATTATGTGAAAGCGCATATGGCATAAGCAAACGAGCAGCAGAAGATTGTGTCATAGAATATTGTATAAAGCATAATCCAAAAGATTATACAATGTTTAGGTTCTATAATGTGATCGGTAGTAGTTATGGCATCAAGCCAACTAACCCAGATGGATTGATGTATAATCTGATGCAGGCTCCACAGCGAGGATCATTTACTATTTTTGGTAATGACTATCAAACTATTGATGGAACTTGTATGCGTGATTATGTACATGTTATGGAAATCTGTAACGCATTAGAGCAAGCCATAGAAAATCCTGCTAACAAATTAGAAAATTTAGGTCATGGATTCGGTAAGAGTGTTAAGGAAATGGTTGACATATTTAAAAAAGTAAACAATGTTGACTTCAATGTAGAATATGGTCCTAGACGCAAAGGAGATGCTGCTGTAAGCGTATTACAAAATCCTAGCAAGTATATGAAAACATTATTTGAGTTTGAAGATTTACTTAGGATTAGTGTATAAGCAATAGGCTGCTCAATACATCATTGCGATTGGCAGCATCATCACCATCACCTGGCTTGACGATAACATTCCACTTGCCTTTTGCTTGTGGATCTTTGTCAACTGGAATCTTCATTATCTCATCATAAGTGATGATTGATTTTGGATCTAGGCTATACTTAGCAGCGATACGATCTTTTGCTGCTTGTTGTGCTTGTGGGTTCTTGTATTGCCATTTACCAGCTTTATCTTTTTCCAATAGATCAGCAAAGATCACTTCTGGAACGATACGGCTGTTCTTTGTTTTAGCAAAGTCAATTTTCTTTTCTTGACTTGGCTGTGCGCCCATTGAGAAGTTGATCTTGAAATTATCTGGCTTATCGCCCTGTGCTACGCTTGCTAACTTAGTATAAGCATAGAAGTCAGCATCTGGGAATTTCTTTGCTAGATTATATGCTTTGTCTAGATATTCTGGACTAAAGAAGTCGCCAGCATCATGCCAGCGTATGATAGTCTTGATATTCTTTTTACTATTCTTTGCAGAATATTTGGCAATCTCACCTTCAAGTTTTCTCATGAAACCATCTGGATCATTATATAAGAAATTCAACATTCTTGTTTGACCAAGGCTGCTTGCCTTCCACTGTACATAACCGCCCTTCATGGCATAGCAAACTAATTTACATTGTCCTGCACCTGGGCAAGTATTGATGACAACAAATTCATTTGTATCTTCATCTACAGCGAGGCCTGTCAATGCTGGCATACCAACATTATAGAATTGGCTAGCAGTACCGTCACTATGCTGCATCTTCTCATTTTGTTTGAGAATAGCGTCTGGGCGCTCTTTGAACATCGCCGCCAATTTGTCTAGGTCGTATTTTTTACCGCCGTCATCAACAATAGGAACATTGCTACGATGTATATATGGGTACTTGTATTTGTCAGTTTTAGTCTTTAGACTTTTGACAACTGGGTTGCCCTTTTTATCTAATTTAGGTTGCCCAGTTTTCTTGTCAACTACGGGTTCACCCATTACTCTATCAAGATAACTTATCAATTCATCTTTTGGAAATGGTCTTTGTGATACACCCTTTAGTTTTTCGGCTTCATCTAAATCTTCCGCCACACCTTCCAATTCATCCATTGAGAAACGATACTCTTGTAAGTCTTTATTCAAAACAATATCATCTTCATCCTCGTATATATCCCAGCCCATTCTGTTTAGCATTCGTTGTGCCTGGGAATATTGTTGTTCATTACCATTCCACCATTGTTTTGCTAAACGTTTAAGAGTAGCAGGATTGTCATTTAATGATACTACAGAGCCTTCAACTACACCTTGATGATTTGTAAATTCTTTTGCTCTCATAGACTCTTGCCCCAACGTGTGCTGATCCTATTCCAGTCTATGATTTTCCATAGTTGCTTTAGATATTCTTTCTTATCACTACCATAATCAAGTATCCAGGCGTGTTCCCACCAGTCCACAAGTAATAATATGTCATCACGTACTTCGTGATTGACTATTGTTTTGATTTCTCCCTTAGTGTTAAGATATATCCACCCACTACCCTGTATCTTCATTGCTTCTTCTTCGAACTTAGTCTGAAACTCGCCGTAAGTTCCATAATGCTTTTCTATAAAACTGGCAGCAGGACCATTGGGTTTATTGATAGTGCGTACTGCTCTAAATTGATCAAACCATATATTATGCAGGAATACGCCCGCATAATTGAAATCTCTGTCACCTATCTTGTCATTATATCTTTTAGCGTACCCTTTCGCTAGTTTATTATAATGGAGTTCAAGGGTATCATCGCTCATCACGGGCTTCACATCAGCCCTGGTGAATTTGAGCGGGTTTATAGCGATATCGCTAGCTTTACCCTCAAGGAGTTGAATAAATGGTAGCATTCATATATTTATAGCTATATTTTCTAATAATAGCTTATGTAATGCTTCGTGTGACTTTATACCTGGATGATATAAATCTCTAGCTCTATCAAGGATTCTATAAGGTATGCTATAATGATCTGAGGTCACAAGATTGCTCAAACTAATCGTATAGATAGGAACTGTGATTACTTGTCGTAATAATCTAGTTATAAGATGCCTACGTGCAGTGAAAAATCCGCTCATATCACCGCTAGCAAAAAACTTTTTATAATGATCATTTTTCTTGCTTGCCCAAGTACCTACAGGGATTAAATTGTCTCTTTCTTTATCATAATCAGCAAATCTTGTAGGATCAGGCCATTGAATGATGATAAATTTAGGTTTTTTCTCTACAGTGTTTAGCCAAGTCAATAAATTATACTCTAATACATCAAGTCCCGTACCTATCAATGATAGATTATAGTAATCACAATTTAGTGATTTACCTAACAGGTAAGGATAACTTTTTTCGTATTCTAAACCACATCCTGCAGTATTACTACAGCCTGTCAATAATACATAATTGTCTAAATCTATATTTTTTATAGACTTACAACGATGCCCATACTCATTAAAGTCATAGGTGATATCTATGTTTTTATAATACCAGTCTTCGGGTGTATGTGGCAAATTTCTTTCTAAATCTTCTAGTGTATCACTGCCCGCGTATTTGACTATATTACCGGCATTGTCGTCACCTATAAATTTATCATATATCTTCATGGTCTTGCTACACTATTGTTTTGACTATAAAGTTCTATGAATTTATTAGATATAGCAGTTTGATTTCTTAAATCTCCTGTGTAATCTACGACAAAAACTTTATCGTCGAAAAGTTGCTCTTTATCTTTAAGATTAAGATAATAAATTGGAACATTGATATTATTGGTAATGAGGCTAGTGAGTAAGTGATTTCTGCCTCTGTAAAAACCTATATTGTTGCTGCCATCAGCAAAGTCTTTAATAACATCATCATTATAATCCGCAGGACCTAGATATGTTAAATTGTTGTCACTTATGATCAAACTATTGACAAATTCGCTAGCGACAAATATAGCTTTTGGCATTATTTGTTTATACTTAAATAACCAAGATATAGTGTTATACTTTATAGCGTCTGCGCCACCATTAAAAACACAGAGATTATAATAATTGTGATTTAATTTCTTAGATATAAGATAGGGAAATGTCTCGTATATAGGCGAGTCAAATCCTAGACCTATCTGATCTCCTACAAATAAAAAATATTTTTTAAAATTGAGTTCTGATAACTCTTTACAACGATGACCTAAACTATTGAGGTCATACCCGGCTGTGTTGCCCAACAAGCCGTCTTTAATCTCAATCACATTCTTCTCGTAATGCGTCCTTTTGTAAGATCATAGGGGCTGAGTTCGATCTCTACCCTATCACCGTCAAGTATGCGTATCTCATTCTGACGCATTTTTCCAGATATATACCCTAAAATAGTTTGCCCTGTATTTAACGATACTTTGAACATAGCATTAGGTAATACATCTACTACTTCTCCCTCTAACTTTATTCCACCTTCTTTAGCCATATATTTACTTTCACTTCTCCTCTAATGTTACATGTAAATCCTTCAACACTTTCATGTAAAGGTCTTCTCCGGCAGCGACTTGATCTTGCCAAGTCACACCAGCATTTTCATCTGCCTGATCGCTGATGTATTTCCAAATCTCTACAATTGTTCCGGTTAATAAACAAGCCTTGGCTATACCATATGCTTCCATATCTACCATATCACAGTCCATACGCATTTTATGGCGTTCTGTCACATGCATATCACCTGTGGCACATACGTGACCTTCGCCCTGTAATTTGATAAAACTATTATTGTCGCTTAGTATCTGTCCTGGCAATAGTCCTAAACTTGTTAGATTTAGATCATGTTGGAAAGTATAATTGACGCGGTGTATACCAGATAGTAATTTGATACCGCCTGCTGTGCCTAAATTAATGATACGATTTGGTTTATATTTTTCGATCAATAAAGTAGTATTGATAGCTGCATTGACTTTGCCAACACCAATCTCAAACACGTTCTTATAATTGAACAGTCTGGGGGCTTCTGCACGTAACGCGAAAACGATTAAATCATTCATTTACATCAATGAGGTGTACTACATTGACACCTAAATCGTTTAGTATCTTTTCGCCCGGGAGGAACGTTATATTGATAAGAGTAGCGACAACCATATCTTCATAATTGATGCCTATACCCTCATGCAATAATTTACATATCGCTTCAGCGGTGCCTCCAGTGGCTAACACATCGTCGATAATCATTACAGTACCTAAAGGTTTTTGTATCTTAGCGACTTCTAATGTATCAGTACCATATTCTAATTGATATTCACGACTGATCAAGTCACCAGGCATCTTACCCTTCTTACGTACAACATGCATGGGTAATTGACGTTTATATGCTATGGGGCTAGCCCAAATAAACCCTCTAGCATCGGCGGCAAATATCATTCTAGCATCAATACTATCTGCAATCTGTCCATACCAATGAACAGTATGCCAAAACAAATCAGGGTCTTTGGGAATATCAACTGTGTTCAAATAATTGATGCCTATTTTAGGCCAATCCTTATACACCTTTAGATTGTCCTTGATATAATTTCCTGCACGGATGTCACCTATGCGCTTCATTTCTTCAATGTTTCCCAAATCTTTTCTTTTTCAATTATATCTTTTTCAAGTGCGCGATATGCTTCGCCTAACTTTTTTAGTTCTAGCCACTTATCTTCTAATTTTTCGTTAGGATGTAGTATAGCCAATCGTTCTTCAATCTTGTCTAACATTTCAGAAATGCTTCTGCCCTTGATTTTTACATCACCCTCAAACTCAGCATTACCTTTGACATGTAGTCCTGCTTTATTGCCTACATCGGTCCAATTGTTACTGAAAGTAAGACCAGGACTTATATTGCCTGTGCCAGTAGTAGTCCATGTATAACCACCAGTACTGTTAGTAACATATGGCCAAGTACTACTGCTAGCAGCCTGAGTTATCGTCGCTGCTTGACCCAATGAAGAATAATCGTAATCTAAATCTAACTGAGTTTGCATATTGCTAGCAAGTTTTGCTAGCATAGTATCTATATTACTTAGGTCTATTTTAATATCTTTGTCATCCATATCATTTTTTCTTTAGAAATATTCTTCCTTCTTTGTCGATTTCTATATCTACATCATCGCCCTCTTTCCATCCAAGCGATTTTAAAACTGGTTCAGGAAGCGGAATTATAAGATCGCCGGTATCAGGATCTTCTTGGGTGATTACTTCATACCGTATCTGATTTTGAGGTGCGTTTTTAGGCATATGTAAAGTGTATCAAAATTACAACACTTTGTCAAATGATTTTGGTAATATTACCAAGCGCGGCAACTCCAATATCTTGCCTTCCAGCGTGGGCCAGGATTCTTGCAATTATGTCTTGCACGGAAACTCTTTCTGCGCTTTGGATTTGATTTCTTGATCTTCATTTTCTTGTCACCAAAATTTACTTTGACAACTTTACCGTTTGGCTTCTTTACATAAACTTTTGATTTCTTTACGTCACCTGCCATTGGCTTACCAAGCGGTACTTCACGACCCTGATATTTAGCCTCATCTATCTCTGATTTCTTGGAAGTATCTTTTTTACTGTCTGTGGAAGATAGGGCGCTACTGTAGAAACTACTAATAGGCATCTCCATAGCTTTGATAAAGATTTCTTTAAATTTATTACGTAGATCATCGTTTGTTAAAATATTTAATACCACTTGTTTAAATTCTACGCTATCTAACATTTTACTAATTCTGTTTGAACTAGGACTCTGTAAATCAAAAAAGTTTTTTAAATCAGGCATAGTGGCCTTAAATGCTATCTCAGAGTCGCCCTCATCTAAAGCACCCATCTGCTTTAGTTTTTCTTTACGCTTTTCAAAGCCTGGCTTATCCTGCATCTTATCACGCATTGCAGGTGGTACATTATAGTCTGTGCGATCTACGGGCTTAGTTGTACCTTTCTTGATACGGCTTACTGTTGGTTCATCGTACTTTGACCAGTCAGTTTCTTCTAGGATTAGTCCATGTTCTTCAAGAAGTTGCAGGGCTTTATCGTCACCCTCAATCAAAATTCCATCTTCATTAATGTCTATGACCCCAGATTCAATAACGATATCTTCAGTAAGTTCAATGTCAAATTCATCATGTAATTCAACATTACTCTCTTCTTCGCTCATTTCGTTGAGTAAATCTAGTATATCGCGCATATTATTATCCATGATCGTAAATCCTATAATATATAGTTATTTATTCAAATAGGGACCATATATCTTTTCAAGTTTTTCGATAGTGTGATTGCCCGTCTCACTGTCTTCATACTGATCTTCATGTTTGACCGCTATACCACCGGAATCTTTCCAGGCTTTCAAATACTTACCGAAATCATCTACTAACACGTTTGAACGACCCCCATCCATAGCATGTTTGAACTTTTGGTCTGTGAAGATAGCATTACCTGAACTACCCGGATGATACTTGTCTAGCCAGTCTTTTTTGGCTTCTACACTGGCTTGCTTATATGGACCGCGCAATGGGGCTGATAATACAGTATATGGAATCTTGTTTTTACGTAGCCATGATATAACTTGCATACCCCCGCTAAGAGGCTCTAGATTGTAGAAAAAGTCATAGACTTCTTTAGCAGAACTATTGGCTAATTCTTGTATCTCTGCTTCTTTGTCGCTTATAGCCTTCCAGTGATCAACACCACTTTTCTTGCTCCAAGCACCAAAAAAGTCAGCCTGTACACCATCCATATCTAGGAATAGATGCGGCATCTTATCAGATTTAGTTTCTTCTTCCTTCAGTAATTCGTATATCTTCATAGAAATATTTATAGATTTTTGTACTTCTCTGGTCGTTTATGATCCGGTGTGTAATCTACATGAATTTTAGGATTATAATCAACGAACATGTCATACTTATTGATCATCATATCGCCGTATTTTAGTGTAATGTAACTACTAAGTCGTTCATTGATATGATCACAGCTGCCCAATATTAAATGTTGATAAAATTTTATTTTAAACCCCGACAATGGTTTTAATGTTTTATCTTTCAATAATTCACTAAAGTCATCATCATCTTTTTTGAAAATATAATAATTCATTTTTTCCACAACATAAAATTTACGTAATCTGTTTCACTATCAAATATAAATTGATAAAAACCCGGGCTACTGCCCGCTTCGTTCAATACTTTATAGTGCCAATTATAACTGATATTATTTTGACACCATTCAATCACGGGCTATAGTTGCCCATATGGAATAGCGATCTCGCAACGATACCCAAACTTAGTCAATGTGATGTTGGTGGACATTGACTCCGCTCAGTTGTAAAAATTTGATACCATCATCGCTACGGTATTCATGCTTATAGTATAACGTAGTAATACCGCTTTGGTAAATTAATTTGGCACATTCAATACAGGGCGCATGGGTACAAAATAGTGTGCTATCTTTACTACTCTCTGTGCTTTGTGCAACTTTTGCTAGGGCATTGCTTTCAGCATGTAGGACCTCGGGCTTAGTTTTTAGAGTAATGTGAAACCCATCTTCATCATAAGTTTCAGTTTCACAAACATTTTCCCAACCGCTAGGCATACCATTATAGCCAGTAGCAAGTATCTGATTGTCTTTGACGATCACAGCACCGACTTGTAATCGTTTAGCATAACTAAGACCTGAAGTGACCTCAGCGATCTTCATGTAATAATCTATAAATTTAGGTTTCATTTCTCTAACAACTCTAATTTGCCTGGTTTATCCTTCCATTCAGCATGATCGGGTAATGGGTCCTTACGCTTAGTTATACTTGGCCAACCGCTTTGTGATAGTTCTGTATTAAGATTTATCCAAAAGTCCATGTTAGATACACTTTTGTCAGAGTCAGCCACAATAGCTTCTACTGGACATTCAGGAATACACACACCGCAATCAATGCATTCGTCAGGATTTATAGCCAAGAAGTTAGGACCTTCATAGAAACAATCTACTGGGCAAACGCTTACACAATCTGTGTGCTTACATTTTATGCAATTTTCAGTTACTACATGTGTCATCTATCAGTCCCATAAATGTCTGTAATATTTACCAAACAATTCAAGACCTTCTTGAATTCTTTTTTCATGTTCTATATGACCATTCATATCATACCAATGCTCTTCAGGATTCTTATCTACCATCTGAAAGGTATCTTCAACTTTTCCGTTCAAAGGGTTAGTAAATTTCTCTTCACTTTTTACCCAATCATATTCTGCTTTACCATGATGATACTTAGTTTCATAATCGTCTAATACAATTTGTTGAAAACTCCATATCATCTTATCAAGAATTTCTTCCCATCTTTTTGTTTTTTGATCAAAAGCCCAGTTATGGTCTTCTTTATAGAAATCAAAACTATCTTGACTATCGTAGTCGGCACCCCCCGCATCACCAAACTCGGCGGGGACGCCCATTTTAGTTGCTTTGAGTTGGATTAATGCAGGAAGAATTATAAGCGCTAATGTATGGTCAAGGCTGTACGTATCGAATTTTTCTATTTCGATATCAATATTTCTACTACTATCTTTTTTATATTTGCCTAATTTTACTTTCATTTAATGTGTTTCAGATCGTTTTCAACTTTACCTTCTACAAACCAAACATTCTTATCTTCATGATAGACTAGCGCGAATTTGATTTTATCAAACTTATAAAGGTTATCGGCGAGTTCGTCAATAGTGTTTGCTTGTCCTATGAAATCACCTGAATCTTTACAATACATAAGTATACTACTTCCATTGACTTCAGTAAAGTAATTAGGAACTTTTATAAGTGCGGTATTAACACCCTGCGTTTTTAAAAAGGTATCTGCTAGCTCATCCAAAGTTAGACCATTATCTTCAGCAACTTTTTTGAGCGCATTGCGTAATTTATATGCCATATAAAAACGACAGCACACCCAACCAAATAGAAAGCCTTGAAATAAAACTAAAATATCATACATAGTCATATATTTATTTTACCTTACTAAAAGAAAATGTACCGATATATCACTATATCGGTACTTGGTCAATATTAAATTATTGCGACCTAAACATTATAAATTTTATGATTTATAGTCTGCGGGACTTTAGGGCGCCCGCAACCCTTTCGTCAATTAGACGAGACCGGCAGAAAGAGCCTTGTAGCCGGCAGCGACAACAGCACGGCTCGGAGTTCCGAGACGATACTTAGTTGAAGTGCGACCCTTGGTGTCTGTGCGACGGTTTGCATAAACAGCAAAGCCACTGAAACGCAAGTCAGAAACAGTAGCAGTAGGATTGGCAATGCCAAAACGTGCCTTGATCTGAGCAGCAGTCAATTCTTCACCAGTTCGTAGAGCTTCCAAAAGACGCTCTTGCTTCGTTACAGTTACAGTAGTCATTTCAATTTTCCTCTTATAAATGCATTGTCTTTCAACAATGTAAAGATATTATATTATATGTCGCTAGAAGATACAAGTAGTTTGGTAACCTAAATCAGTTCAAGTTATCCAAATCAATAACTAGATTTTTATCCCAACCACTATCGGGTTCATAGCCCTCATAACCGCGAGGATTACAAGCTACTAAGGTTTCACCTACCTTATATTGAAAGGCACGATGGCTATGACCCTGAGTCCACAATTTGATTTGTGGATGATCAAGTATGAATTCACTGAGGTCGCTAAAATATGCACCGTTTATATAGTAATCGTTACTATAATGTGGATGAACACTAAGAGGTGTAGGGCCCATATGCCCAACTACTACGCACTTATCATATTTGGGTACAGTTAGTTTCAGCCAAGCAAGATGTTCCTTGTGACGTTCAATAGTATGAATGGCACGAATTTTAGTGTAACCCAATCCATCATGGCGTATCAACCTATGATCATTTAGCATATTACTAACATTATGCATGGTAACTGGATCACCCTTGTTTAAGTCTGTCCATAATGTACAGCCAAGAAATGGCATACCGTCAATTACCTTGACATCCTTTTCAAGAAAATATATATTTGGCCAGTAACTAGTTTCTTCGCGTAGATAGTCAATAGTAGCCAACCATTTGCCGTGATAGAACTCATGATTACCTGCTATATAGATGACATGTGGAAAGTTCTTGCTACAACGATCTAAAAAGTTGCGGAAGCGATCTGCTTTTTCTGGGCGCATCTGACCATTCTTCCATAAGTATTCCTTAGGGATGTCAGCCCTAATACTTGCCCAGTCATCTCTTGGATGGTCATGAAGGTCTTGAGCGATGAGGATATCACCGCTCAAGATCAATATATCGGCGTTGTTGTTAGGGATATCTACATCTGAAAATTCTAAATGTAGATCACTAACTAATGATATTTTCATTATCTCTCTTCTAGTTCTTTCCAACCTTCTTTTAGCCATTCTTCACGATTGAAACTGATATCATATTCTGACATATATCCCACATCAGCATGGAATCCTTTGCCCCAAGTGCTTAGCCAATCATGATCCTGTGATAAACTAACCTTATCGTAGAAATACTCAGTCATATATTCGGTCATATTATTTTCATTGACACCTACGACCAACTTATCTACATCAAAATCTTCACCGTTAGTTTCTACATAGAGGCGGTAAAAAGATCCTTTCTGCGCATCATAACACATCAATACTGGTACAGGGGTTTCAACTTTATCTTTTTCATTGTCGATGAACATCTCTTGACAATATACTTGCTGCAATCCTTCAGTGTTGAAGTCAGTTGTTTCACCTTTCTCAGTATATTTGCTCTGGCTCCAATCAAAATTGCGTTTCTTAGTTTCCTTATCGTCCCAGTCAATAGTACCATCAGTATATACAGCTTTAGGATGTAACACGATCTCTTGTAATGTGAAACTTCCATAACTTCGTGATAACACAGTATCGTGTTCAATATCACCTAATTCCCAGTATTCTCTATACTTGACACCCGGCTTTACTTCTGGGCTATTGTTATCAAAGCCGCCCTCATCTTCATCTGAGTCATCATCTTCATCCTCAGTATCTTCGTCAAAATCACCATATGTGGCCTTTTCGTGCATAGCCATGACATGATCTGCTAGTTCATGCTTGCGATCTTCGTCAAGCCAATATTGCACAAACTCTTCGGAGGTCCTGGCTACGATGAACTCGCCGCCATAGCCACCAAAGTCAAGCATGAAGTAACGCTTGCCCTCATGTGGATTAGGTAAAGTTTTGACAGCCTTCTTTTTCTTAGAAGGTACTTTGATCTTCTTTACAGGAACCTTCTTCTTAGTAGAAGGCTTCGTAGTCTTTGCTTTCTTCTTTTTGGTTGCCATATTGTCCTCTCTTTTTTGATCTCCAATGTTTAACTTCTTTATCTTTGAAAAGTTTAAACTGGGGTAGTATTAGAAAGAATAACAGAAAGAACCCGCCAAGTAAAGCAAGAACGGGTAACAGATATAGTTTTGCGAAAAAGTTTTTTAAGTAGTTAACCATATCAATAAAAATAAAAATGTGAATATTCCTGTCAAAAATATATGACCTAATATAGTCATACTTTGTTTTTGATGCGGGCAGCGACCCTGCTGCCACTCACAGTATTTAAGTGGTCTATTATCAGTACCTAAATTATCTCCGCAAATACCACACTTCATAATCAGGCTACGATATTATATTCTTCTCGTAATATTTTCTTGTAAGGCTTGCCATCTTCGATAAGGCGACAAACAAGTTTGAGCTTATCGGCAAGCAATAGTTTGCCGTCTTTCTCAAGACTTACAACTACTTCACGCAATTCATCAATATTAATTGGTAGGTCCATTTTGTGCTCCATCTAAATATGCTTGTCTTTCACGCTTACTGCGTTCTTGTTCTAATCTATCAACACAGCCTTCTATCCAGGCATTTTTTACATCTCTGTATTCTGGTGGTACATTTCTTCGACAATGGCGTACAAATTCTTTACGACTATGCACACGATTCTCTGCCCAATTGTAGCCTATAAGCGCGCCTGCCACAGTAGCGATATCACGACCTGAGCCGCTGCCCACTTGACTGCCAATAACGCCGCCAACAATTGCACCTAATACTTTCTCTTCTTCCGTTGCGTTTTGTGCTATGATGTTTTGTGAGCCAAGTAGGAGGATTGCAGACATAACAATTAAATAACTTTTTACCATATTTCATACTCCTAAAATTGTATTTAGCCTAAGAATATTCTAAGCAACCCACCAGTCAGTACAAATAGAAACACACCATTGACAAGTTGCATAGCACGATCATTCCATTTGTAGCCTACCCACCACCAACCAAGCGCACCGATCCAACTACATACAACATCGACCCATTCCCATCCTATTAGACCAGCTCCTCTAGGGCCAACAGCAAGACCGAATAATAGTATGATGCTAACTGTCCACTTTACATACCAAGTGATATCATACTTGGGTGTGATGCTTATGTTTTGATTATTCCAACTCATTTTTTATTTTCTGCTCATGCATTTCTTTCAACAATGCCTCAAATGTCCTGAAACATTTGTCAAACTTTACTTCGTATAGTGCTTCCATACCCAATAGCATGTTAGCGATCTTGTCCTCACGACCTGGCTCTAATGGTGCGTCAAGCAAATACTCAGTCACACGCCTGAGGTCTGTGGTAACATTCCAGCATTCCATGATCTGTTGTTCAAGATCAAATCGTGTTCTACTCATATCATCCTCCTACAAAATACCAATATGATCCAACTAAAACACCATAAATAAAAATACCCTTTAATAAATCTATCAACAAATCTTTTTTCATATATTAATCTCCGAAATAATTTTTGTTTACGTTTATTGATAATCGATATGTTTTTGTTTCACTTATATTCCTATCAAAAAATGTGTTAAAAGCTAATGTGTATCTTGTGGTTTTTTCTTTGTGTAATGCAATTTTGTGCCTTAGGTATGAAGGAAAAATCAATAAGGTGCCTACTTTAGGAATAAATTTTACTGGTACAGAGTTATTTTTAGAAAGAAAAATTTTGGGTCTTGAATGAGTAATATAGAAAAAATCTTGAGGATAAAAAATAGTCTCAGTTTTACTTTCACTTAAGTATAAAAGACCACTTAAGATGCTATGAGAATGTAAATGTTCTGCTGATTGTTCAGTAAATGTTGTCTTTGTGACCCACGCATCACATATGGTTTGATTTTTAATTCCGAACCTATACATCGAAACTTCATCTATACATTCTTGAAACCATGAAAATAGTCGATCATCTTGCGGTATAGGATATCCTATAGTAGAACTAGGTATTGAATCTATATCCACAGAAGATGTAAAATTTATATTAGAATTTTTTACTTTTTCTAAGTATTCTTCGCACATGTTAGGTTCGCAAGAAAATTCAAATATTACATCCTGTGTGAGTGGTATTTTATTCATTTTTGTTCCTCATATGCTAACTTACATACTTGTAAAAACTGATCATAACTTTGTTGTTATAATCTTTAGCCCAATTAATTTTCTTAACCACGGCGCATCCTACTAATATCTTTCATCTGTTCCTCGTCAATAACAGGAACAGCATTTGATTTATGCATAGTAGCGATACCCTTGACAAGAGTACCGGTATATTTCATAGCCTCACGCTTGAGTGTGTTGCCACCTACAATACCAAGACTGGGATGCACAACGCGATCAACATAACGCGGATGTGTATTGGTGGGTACAAAGTTTGTGCGCACCTGTTGTGGCTTTGATACACGGGACTTACCGAGACGCATATTCATATACTGTTCCCATGTTAGTCTAGGTTGTCCCTGACGTTTGAGTTCGCGGTTATAGATAGTGAAATCGTCACGCCATGACTGTTCCTTAGCCTTAGTCAATTTGAACTGAGGCTTGCGGCTGTTAAGCGTGGACAACCCACGCATAAGATGCATTGTCATAATTGTATTATACTATAGGTCTATTCTTCAAAAAAGACTTCTTTAGCCCAGATTACTGCCATCCCTACTGTAAGTAGTGCGCTGGACAATACAAGGACTTGCTCAATGACGTTCATCATTTTCTTCCTCTAGTTGATCTGCCCGAACTTTGACATCATCCATAATATCGATTATGTCTTGTTTATCCGTGACTTCAAAATCATAAAACTCAATCAAGGCTTGTATGATATTAATATCACGTTGATTTATTTTGCCTTCTCTAACATATACAGTATCCAAATACTCTATAAGAGCATCAAGCATACGAACATATGTGGGGTCCCAATCGGGTTCTACAAATTCTGAGTTCATATTTATTACTTTAGCACCTCATCAAGGTGTTTGCAATAGTTACGGAAAGTAAAGCCCGGGCAAGTACAAGACTTATTATCAGGATCTACCCAATATGTATTACCCTTGCTACCACTGACCTTGATCAAGTTACTTTCAACCTTGACCTTGAAAGGATTATTCTTCAATTCGATAAAAGTACGACCACGACGATCAATAGTCAATGGCTTCGCAAGGGTGATAATCTTGTTAGTACCCTTAGGGATATAACTGACAGCCTTACTTCCATCCATAAGATAGATATGATTGGGCTGTATGTCACTCTTCCACACTGTGGTTTCTTGAATTGCGATCATATTAGGCAAGAATCATCGCAACAGCATCAGCCTTATGCGTATCAGTTGCTCCTCGAAATGCTCGGGGACCTCGATAGAACCGGCGAAGTTTGTTATCCTTCACAATCTGTTTGATTTCGCTAATATGACTGTTTACAAAGTCGATAGGAATACGACCAGTCTTATAACCGTTAACCGGGGGAAAAAGAGCTTGAAGTTCTTGCAGGGTCATAACAATCTCCGTTAATCAACTATATGTATATTATGCGCCCAAACGAGGCCTATGTCAAGAACTATAACTTCATACAAATCAATCACTTACATAGCCTGCTTGTTTGAAAATTAAATGTTATCTGGATCCACAGTAAATTCCATCCTGGCCATACGTCCTATATATAGATTGCGTTTATTGTTCCAGTCCATTTCAAGAACCTGATTGGTAGGAAAACGCACCCAAATCTTGTTAGCACTGTAATCGATATCGACTAGGGGGCAATTCACACCTTTGCCACCCTCGCTGCGTACTGAGATATTTTCTCCTTTACGCACCCTCATTATCCTTCTGCTTGGCACTGATCAATCCACAAGACTTTTCATCTTCGCGGCGTTTAGCAGCATAGAGAAGTCCAGCAATACTTTGTTCAAGATCGCCGGTCATAGTATAGAGATCCTCGCTACTAAGGTTCTCACCCTCTAATGCGATCATATAACCAAGAGTAGATAGAACATCACTGACCTGAGTCAATGTAAGATTTTTATTAGCCATTTTCATTTTCCTCCAGTATGAACAGTAGTTTTTATTGCACTTACCAAAATAAAGACAGCGAACCAATTTGCCAAACTAAAGGCAATATTCAGATTAGGAAAAAGTGTGTTCAAAGCCCAAATTATAGCGATTGGACCAATGACAACAAGTGCGATTACTGCAAGTGCGACAAAACCTATAGTAAGATTGTCTTTCATCATAATGTCTCCTTACTTAGTGCAATACTCAAAAATGATCCACTTCGCACGATTGAGAGTCTGGCGAGCATCCTCACTCAGACCGCGAACAATCTCTTCCTGGGCATCGC
>Ga0172362_10002384_pt1 | contig 16341 bp, 12 predicted proteins | sample LakKivs1_kivu2a2_FD_114534 | JGI IMG/M metagenome (GOLD analysis project Ga0172362, IMG submission 114534) | Sediment microbial communities from Lake Kivu, Rwanda - Sediment s1_kivu2a2 | ecosystem: Environmental > Aquatic > Freshwater > Lake > Sediment | place: Rwanda: Western Province, Lake...
CTGATGCGTTCTACCAGCTATAAAGTTCCGTACCTCGGCACCAAAACGTCGAGGCTCGCAGTCCGATGGCTTTATGAGCTGGTTTCAGATTTGAAAATCGACATGTCTGATTATAAGGTTCCAATTGACGTGCTAGTTTATAGAGTAGCGTGTAGACTGGGAGTTATTGATCCTTACCTTGACAAGTACTATGGAGAAGGAAGCCCGGCTGATCTGAAGATTCAATCGCTAGCCAAAGTCCTCTTCCCAGATGATCCTTGGTTTCTTGATGAACCTCTATGGAGTTCTGGCAGACAGCCGTCTGAAGGAGGACATTGCTTTCCAGCGTCTCCAGATCATCAAGGCTGCATTTTTGAAGAAATGTGCCCAAAGAGGTTTGTTGATTTCGACCCATCGAAAATTGGCATGGAACTCCGTGCAGACATCCAACATAAAAAAGCCATTAGCTACGTAAGAAAAGCCAAGGTGGCAACTATAACTGATAAACAGAAGAGGTTTAACGAGTTTGTTCAACAACTCAAAAAACAAGGCATAACTGGCGAAGAATACAGACGCAGAATCAGCGAATGGTTCAGAACTAATCCATGAATACGAAAGACAATCGGAAAGCTCCTCTAAGAGTCTATGAAACCACTTTTGTGTATCCTTATCAGTTCTTTTGGTTCTGCTATGACTTTCCCGCACTTTGCACATTTAGACACTTGTAATGGTTCGTACATAGGAATCATGACTTTCACTTTGGGCTCTGGATTTGGCTGCTCAATGAAAAGTTTGTTTACATGAACACGGTTCCAATGTCCACAGCTAGGGCATTTCATTCTTAAGGTTCTCTTCACGTTTTCACCTTGCTAAGACAAATTGGTAGGCTGTGAATGCTCCATCCCTTGTTCCATACAGCTTTTCGATGTAAGCTTTGGCTTCTCCGGCGCTGTTGGCCGTTGGAATGATTTCTTTGAAGTTAAGGCTTTGTAGAAGTGTCGGTAAGCTTCCTTCTTCTTTTCTGATGATTTTTCCTCTGAGAATGTTTCTGCCGCATTGAAAGACTGCTTGGTCTCCAGCCTTGGCTTTGCCCTTCCTTAACTCGATTGTCTTATGTCCTGCCTTTATCCATTCGAAGACTTCTTTCTTTACCATGAATAAGGGCGTATTCTTCACCCATCTTTTATCTTGTGACGTTGAGATTTTAACACTTTTACTCTACTCTCTCTGTTGTTCGCTAAGCGCATCCATTCTTTATATGATTTTATTTCGATTTTCTGTTGATTGGACGGAAGTGAACGGAATGGGAGAGCCTATTTCGTTGAAGGACGTTCCAGGAGTTGGTTCCGCTACTGCCTCGAAGCTTCGTCAAGTAGGAATCACAACTATTGAGGCTCTTGCTGTGACGCCCATACGGGAGATTACTGATAAAACTGATATTGGTTTTGAGAAGGCGCTTCAAATCATTCTTGAAGCTAGGAAGCTTGTTCAGGGTGATTGGACGACGGCGAAGGAGTTATGGGAGAGACGAAAGGGCATGCTGCGGTGTTCAACTGGCTCTCAGAAGCTTGATGCTCTCCTAGCTGGTGGAATAGAGACTCAAGCTATGACAGAGTTGATAGGCGAGTATGGTGTGGGCAAGACACAGATTTGCCTAAAGCTCTGTGTGATGGCTCAGTTGCCTAAGGACCAAGGCGGATTGGAGGGTAATGCACTCTTTATCGACACTGAAGGAACGTTTAGCCCTGAAAGAGTTTATCGCATGGCGGGTGCTATGGGCTTGGACCCGCAGCAGATGCTTAACAACGTGATAATTGCCCGAGCCTACAACAGTGACCATCAAAGCTTCTTAATCGACGGCTTGTTTAAGATTTGTCCTGAAGAAAACGTGAAGCTAGTAGCAGTTGATTCTATGATCAGCCATTTCCGAGGAGAGTATGTTGGAAGAGAAAGTTTGGCTGAACGTCAGCAAAAACTCAACCAGTGCTTGCACAAGTTGCTTCGGTTAGCTGAGGTCTACAACATAGCCGTCGTTGTGACAAATCAGGTTCAGGCTAATCCTGCTCAGGGCTTCGGCGACCCAAACAGGCCAGCTGGAGGTCACGTGCTGGCTCATGCATATACCCATCGGATTTATATTAGAAAGGCTAAGTGAGGAACTAGGTTAGCCACGGTTATTGACTTGCCATATATTCCAGAGTCAAAGGAGTACTTCGTCATCACGGAAAAAGGAATAGAAGACGCGCCTAGTGCAGATTGAGACCATAGAGCCTTAACCTAGTTCGTGGGATGTTGAACGAGAGAGTTAGTTAAATGATTTGTTAGCTAATATGCAGAAATATATGGATGCGTGCTGGTGCTGGCAAAACTGTCATAGCCGCGTTTATGTTCAAGGAGCTTGAGCAGAGAGGTCTTGTTGTGGGCTCATACGGAACGTGATAGGGTCTAGATGACTTGGCTAAAAGGAGAATAGGAATGCGTTGAGATTTCCGCAATCAGCAGATAGACTCAGTAAAGCTGTAAGCGAGATGGACACGCCTTAAAACAAGGTAAAGGAATTCTTTTCTGAGCAAATCAGAGAAGTTCTAGAGAAATAAGAAGGGTGGAAATGATCGAGAATCAACTCAATTCCTTGAATTTCTTGGCCCAAGCTTGAGCAAGCAGAAGTGGAACAGCGTTTCCTACCTGATAGTAGTAATTGCGTTTTGTAGTCGAATACACTATAAAGTCGTCGGGGAAAGACTGAAGCCTGAGCCCTTCTCTTATTGTTATTAGCCTGTCCTTAGAATAATGAATGTTGCACCCTACGTTCGGCCTATCAAAATAAGTATTAATGGTATAAGCTGGCCTATCGGGATGGAGTCTACCGTATGTTGTCGTTCTGCCCCCTGTGCTTTTGAATTTCATTATTCTCCCTGTCGCTATCTCGTCAGGAATGTTCATGTAATTACCACCTGGTGGAACCGACTTAATTATTCTCATATCCGTCTCACTTGCATAAGGGGGATAGTGATTGTATACAGCGGACGAATTCTTTCGCATCATCCTCTGATATTCGTTCTGTGGCTCCTTGTCATAGGGAATTCCATCTTTTTCGGAAGGTTCTGGAAGGTCAGAAATTGCGGCTGCAGAACTAATCCACTCCTCCAATTTCTCGCCTGTTAATGTTTTCTTGGGTGTTTTGCTATGTGTTGGAATCGGACAATCTACTCTCTTGTCATTAAGCGATCCGACGATGAAGATTCTCCTTCTTAGTTGCGGTACACCGTAATCCGCTGCGTTAATCGTAAAGATGTTTATCTCGTATCCAATCGCCAAAAGGATTTTTTCAAGTTCCTGCAGAACGTTTCGTCCATCTTGGGTCTTTGCCGATTTGATTCCTACAACATTTTCAAAAAGAAAGAAAGTCGGTGATTTGGCTTTCAATATGTCCAAGTATTTCCATGCCAGACCACCTCTCTCGTCACCGGGTCTCCTCCTTCCAAGTAGGGAGAAAGACTGGCAAGGTGGTCCTCCAATCAAAATGTCTCCTGAAGGAATGTCGCTTATAGCGACACTATTCAGATCTCCACACACTATATGATCTCCTACATTGCTCCTATATGTTTTACAGACGTCGGGCACTTTGTCATTTGCCCAAACAATATCAAATCCCTCTTCCTTGAAGCCTAAATCGAGGCCTCCACACCCAGAAAACAGACTTATGACTTTGGTCAATCTCACATCTCCCTCATACGTACCAGCTCCTCAAGGAAAAGCTCAAAGTGATCGACCAATTCACTTACTGATCTGAAACCCCCAGAGTTGCGAGAAAAGATAACCTGACCTACAGCTTCATCGAGCTTCCTTCTATGAGTGTAGACGCCCTCATCCCCTTTGACATCCTTCTCAAGGCTGTCGAACTCCTCGAGAGCTTCAGCGACTCTTTCGACTTCGCTTTTTGTGAGCTTACTAATATCAAGGCACTTGAATTCATCAATCATGAACCCTTCTAGTTTCCTCATTCCTTCTTGGTTGTTGCCCTTCAACTCGAACTGTATCTGTCCGAAAGCGGACATCAAATAGCCACAAATGCACTTTAGTTGAGCATCTCTGCTACCTTTTTCGTCTATGGTTTTGAGGTCATTCAAATAGAAAAAGTTGGTTGATATCACAATGTTCTTGCCTCCGGTCCAGATATACAAGGAGTGCTTTTCCCTGTCAGCTCTTGGTATAATCAAGTCCGGACAGACTTCACTGTTGAATATGTCGTTCACGATTCGTTTCCATCCAGTACCGTATTCTTCACTTGCTTTGATATAGTATTGCCTTAACCCGCCAAATTGATGGTATTTCCGTGGTAATCCAGTCTCTGTACCTTTGTCAAACTCACTAGGCACTCCAAGAGCCTCTTGGTCTATAAGATCAGCCTCTTCCAAAACAAGATGCCTCCTGCCTAGGGCAGCTTTGTTCCATCGCATCCCTGGAAATATGAACCTCTCTTCAACTGATTTCGCATAGTTTGACAGGGGATTACTTGGGTTTCTGAGATATATCGTGTCGCTACCACCGCTGTTGCCAGCTCTCCCTCTTTCTGCCCTTCTGGTGAACAATTTCCTAAGCGGAATGAATACGTCCATATTATCTAGCATCTTGCTCTTTTCCTGCGGATCTGTGAAGTAAACAAGCCAGTTTTCTGCTGATTTTAGATCTTTCTTTTGTACCTTCTTCAGAGTATAGTCAGCCTTTATGATATCTCTGTCCGAATGAAGCACAGTATTGATCTGTTGCGGGTTTTCAAACAGTCCGATATTCTTGATACGCAGAAAGTTCACGCTGTTACTGGGTGAACCTTTTCTCAGAATGACAACACAAGTAGTAGATTTGAATTCTAAGAAGAAATCCCGAGGATACAGGATTATTGACTCTGCGTCAGGCAGGATGAAATCCTTGACATATTTGCCATCGACATTGTTTAGGAACTTGGCCATCAATATTACACCAGCTAACCCACCCTTCTTCAAATAGTGAGGTGCCCAGTTTAGAAAGTAGAAATAGAGATTGGGTTGGCTAGCGTTCCTGACGAAACTTGGCTCGCCATATTGGTTCTCGATAGCGGCGAGCATGCGCCTCTCCATCTCCTCCGTGATGGGCACCACCTTATTGTCATGACGCAGGAAAGGCGGATTCATCAACAAAGAGTCAAAATAATCAGGTTTCGGGTTTTGAAAGACATCACCAACTTCCAGATTTACGGTCGTTGATGTATCTACGCTTTCTGGGTCTTTTGCTACGAGCTGGAAAGTTGCCAATTGGTTCAGAAATGGATCTTTTTCAATTCCGAAAATCTGAGAGAGAATTTGGTTATGTGCTTTTTCACGATTGAGTGAAGCGGATAATTGTTTGATCTTATCATACGCTGCGCATGAAAGGACCCCTATCCCTGTGCCCACATCTATGACCCTAGAATCGGCACGTTCTATGCAAAGCTCTGCCAATAAGGAAGCAAGTTCATCGTCTGTGTTTATCTTGCCCTCTTTGTGCATTTCTTCACGGTCGTATACCTCCTCATAGATTGATTTTACAAAGTAACTCGGCAAAGAGTTTTCTTTGATTGCCTCTGCAAGGTTCTTGTTAGCGCTTTTGATGAAGTCGTTCAAGTAGCTCATCGTTGTGGCGTTCGCCCTTTCAGGCAAAAGCCTGAACTTCTGATCTGGATGGTCCCTGAAAACTCGATCAAAATCCAGACTTAGAACACGTCTATAGGTATTGAGTAACGCATTCGCGAAACGCGTAGGAGGATATATGTCGACTGGCAAAATCTGGAAAACTTGCGAGTTAGCACTTTCCTGGGATTCATATAACTCCTTAAGATAATCATAGATCACAATCCTGAGAAGTTCATAGGATGTGACGTCTCTTTCAAGTATTTCATTGTTCAACCTCAAACCTTGACGGATTGAATCGTAGTTTGTTTTGAACGAATCAACCACAAGCTTCCATGTGTCAGCCCATTGAGGCTTTTCTCTTGACATGACAATTCGCAAGAGTTTCTGCAGTGAGGAGATAAACTCAAGGACGGATCTGTCAGCGTTGCTTGGTTTAGGAGGATCAAACTCAGTATCTGCGTAAGGGTTGCCAGCCAGAGCAGAGCCCCAAACAGGGCCTTCTCTACGGCAGAAGACTATCAGTCTTTCAACATTTGTGATAGCAGAGTACTTGTAATACCCAGGGGCCCAGCTGTTAGACAATGCGTCAACATAGTCTTGAGTCTGCGACCAGAAACGATGAGAGTCGCAATCACTTTTCGTTCGTTTGACTTCTAGTACAAGAACCGGTCTGTTGGTGTCTCTTAATAAGAGTACAAAGTCAGGCTCTTTATGTTCAACAATTTGCGGGTGGTGTTTGACCATTAGTTGCTCTACAAAACCTGCTTCTAATATCGCCTTTTTCAGAGCATCTTCTACGACAGGATGAAAATCGTTGACCTCATCCATATCATACCAGAGCTTGGTCATTTATGTTCCCGCATATTCTTTCTAAAGAATTTATACACGTAGTCTAAAGACAGATTTGTACCCATCAGTTCATTGTAAACATTCAAGAGTGTCTGGTCTATTTCATGAAGTGTTTCAACGTAATCAGACCCGATTGCATCTATCAACTTGGATCCCAGATCCGTCAACTTGGAAATATCGTCTTCATCGAACAAAGTTGGATCGATAACTGGAACTTCTCGAAACTCGTACAACTGAATTTTCCTAAGACCCATGCCTTGAGTTCTTGATTTCCTCAAAACGCCAATCTTGGTCAGTATCGAGTTCAGCAGTGCAATTGCCAGAGTTGGCTCTATTATTGTATCAAAGACATAGAAATTGTCTGAAGCATGGTAGCAACTAGGATTGAAAATGAACTTAATGTTTTTTCTTAAATAGTAGTTGAAAATGATGCTCCCAGGCTTGACAAGCCTTATTTTGTACCACCTTTCGCCATTTTCGATTTTCCTTCGCGCAGTATGGTATCTGCCTGTTTCCGCTATTTTTACCTTGACTTCATCTAGGTAACTGCGCAGTTCGGTGGAGACTTCTTTTCCGTTTGTGTTGATAACATATTTCAGATGGGTCGGTAAAACTTTGAAACCGTGGATTTTCTTAACTTCCTTTATTATTGGCACTGTCTCTTTAAATTTCGGTGCATCGAGCAGAAGATATCTGTTTATTTCAGGACTAGAACCTCTTCTTATGTCATCCTTCGCTAGATCGGCTAGTCTGAGAAAAACATCCTTAGGAAAATTGAAAGAGTTATCATCTATTAACAAAAGATCACTGCACGATCTCGTTTGCACTTCAGCTAGAACATTTCCTTCATCGTAATCCCTAGGCTCTTTGAATTTGACATATCTAAATGCATGTTGGTTGGCTTCACCGTAGCGGCAAGGAAGCTTCTGCATTTGAAGTACGGTAGCACCAACATCGGCGTTGACAAAAGCTCTCTCTTCGAAGTGTATTATTTTTTCAACCCTGAAATTCTCGTCGAGAAATTTCTTGAAAGTGATGCCAAATCTTGTATAAAGCCAAGAATCGTAGCAGATGGCTACCAGTTTTCCGAAGTCTTTCAGCAATTTGTGTGCCTTCATGAAAAAGAATACGTAAAGGTTTTGCTTCTTTTCGATGTACGGAGAGTATTCTGCCTTCAACACCTTGATGATTTTCTCTTTTGAGTTTATGGTGGCAGTCGCCAAATTTTCTTGCCTTACATATGGAGGATTCATTACAATGCCATCAAACCTAGTAGAAGGATTGAAATCAAAGAAATTCTGCAACAGGAGTTGACGATCGAGTTTCTGGGAAAACCACTCTCTTGGCACAATCTTGGGGTCTATCTCTATTCCTACTTTAATGAAACTCTTTCCAGTAACGCGCTCCTTTTCCTGTAAGGCTTCAAAGAAAATATTCTTTCCGACGCATGGGTCCAGTATATTGTTGCCTTCTAGGTTTTCGACTAGAAGATCAACCATTAACTTGGCCACAATGTCTGAGGTGAAAACTTGCCCTAGATCCTCTCGTCTTGAGTAGGCGTCTGGGGTCTTGCCAAGTTCCGAACGCTGATGATTTTCTCTTGAAAGTGGAGAAATTTCCTGTTCATATACCATTGTTATTCCTTTATACTGAAACCTATCATTAATCTAATTGGTAGCTGACCAATTTTAACTATTTCTATCTAGGAGTTGCTGAATGTAAAGAACACTAGACGGATCTATCTAAAAGCAGGCATCAACATCGAATCTAACAAACACAACCATTCGGTGCTCAAACAGATTTATTCTTAGGCTCTGTTCTGGCTCCTATATCACAACATCGATTAATAGGACACTTTTCGCAAATAGTTTTTCTGTATGTACAAATCGTTCCCCCAAGGTCTATCAAGGCCAGACTAAAGATGTCATGCCTTTCTGCAGGCAACAGAATATCAACTATCTGCTTCACAGTTTTTAGATCTTGATGGTCAGACATGCAATTTCTGAAAACTCGGTTTATGATCCTTTCGACATTACTGTCCACCATCGACGCAGGAATGCCATAACCAAGCGACAAAATGGCACTTGCGGTGTAGGGACCAACATTTGGTATCATCAACAATTTGCTCAGATCCTTCGGAATCTCTCCGCCAAGCACTTCCACTATGTATGCCGCGGTTTTTTTAATCTCTCGAGCCCTGAGTTTATGATAGCCTATTGCTTGCAGGCTTTCTTTGAGATCATTATGGTTGGCTTCATAAAGAGCGGATATTTCAGGATATCTTTTCATGAACTGTTCAAACATACGATTGACTGCCGGAGCTGTGGTTCTTTTCAGCAAGAATTCAGCAACCATCACTGAATATGGCGTTCTATTTGTTCTCCATGGGTATTTGCGCAACCCCGTCTCTGCCCAAGACAGTAATCCAAGTCTAACGCAGGATGCACGTTTTCTCGCTTCTTCGGTTACAACAATCATTCTCTCACCTAGCGGCCATCAGATTGTGGTGTCGCGACAAGCTTATTTCTCCATCTGCAGATTGGAGCCTGATCACAACGATTGCAGTTAGGACCGGGGTTTGGTGCGAAGTCTCTGTCCGCGATCCGCTGCACTACTCTCTCTGCAAATCTTCTGGAGCCCTCTAGCATTTGGTCCGAAGCATCAACCATTCGTACCTGCTGCTCCTCGAGGTAGGCAATCGATCCTTTCGTAATCGGTCTCCCTAAGCTCTTCAAACCTGCAGCATACATCCTGACCTGAACTGATGCTTCTTCAAATGTCCTTGCTTCTTCAGATGTCTTGTAGTCTCTAACTTCCATTTCTCCTCCTTCTCTCAAGATTACATCGACTTTTCCCATTATCGTAGCGTTCTGTATCGGGTACTCAAGTCTGTATTCGACTTCTTCAATACGCTTCATGTCTTCTGCATATTTCTTCGAGAACTCCGCAAGAATCTTTTTTGCACTGTTTTTGAAATAGTCAAAGACAGCTCCCCCGACAAAGGGGATATGAAAACTTTCTTCCACAGACTTAGTTGCCGCAGCGCATGGCTCAACTCCTTCAACCTTTATGAGTTCACCCGCGCGTCTCAGACAATAATGTAGACTGTTGCCAAATCCTATCGCTTGGTTAAGACCAGGTTGATACCCCCAAATCCTCTGAAGAAGATACATGTACGGACAAATATCGTACGTAATGGTATCACCAGCTGAGAAGGTCTCAAGCTCTTCTGGTAAAGAACTGGGATGAATGATGAGAGCAGGAAGCCCTTCACTTTCTATTAAAGTGGTAGTTACACTCTTATCCATGTCAGCTATGAATTCACTTTGATCAACCTTGCGGTTTAAACGTCTAAAATAGGTTATTAACAAGGCATCCTTCGCTCTCGTTGTTGCCACATAAAAAAGCTTTCTCTCATCCTCTACGCTACCTTCATATCTTGTGGCGTCAAACATTTCTCTCGGCACCTCACACCAGTACTGTGCTCTTCCAACACGAACTGGTGGAAATCGTGTATTCACTGTGGCGAAAAGAAAAACGATCGGCCATTCAAGGCCCTTAGCCTGATGTATCGTCATAACTTGGACGGCTTCTATGTTGCGGATGTCATCTGAAGGCTGTTCTTCATAGGCCTGAATTGCGTGTGAGTTGATGTACCAGCATAGACCCTGAAGATCGTTATTCCAATGAGGCGTCCTTCCGCCCAGTCTGTTCGCGGTCTCATAGTCGGTCAGCAAGCTATTGAATCTGCCAAGATTGGCAATGACTGCTGCATCATTTACAGTTCTATAGTCCAGTCTCTCGAAGCCTAATGCACCCAAAACTGCGTGAAACACAGCCGTGAAATTATCGTAGCTTGGACGGTCAGAGTTCAGATCGTCCTTCAACCGTCTGAGTCTACCTACCGAATCGTTAGGATAACCATGATCGTGGGCATTGGTCCAATTTGTCAACGCTCTATCTAGAAGCATATCACCTGTTGTTTTTTCACTCCAATTCCATGGGTTCTCAACCCAAAAACCATTTTTGCAGAACCAAACGAATATTTTGCCGACTGCCAATGCCTCATCTCGTTTGAAAAGTCCCACCTTGCCACCCACTATGTAGGGAATTCTTCTCGATTTGAACTCCTTTAGGAGCGGTTCTGCCGAGGTGCTAACGCTCCGTGTCAGAACTCCGATATCGGAGAACTTCAATGACTTATTTTTAGCCATTAACACTTCTATTTGTTCTGCTATCCACTTAGCTTCATTCTCAGGCTGGTCATGACTAGAGAGTCCAATAAAGCCTTCTTCATGTCTCACTGGTGTCATAGGCTCGTAGTGAGCTTTCTGTAAACTTTCTGCGAATGTATTCGCATTTCGCACGATTCGCCGTGCACTTCTCCGGTTTTCGCGAATTGCCACTTCAAACATGTCAGTGGATTTTTTTGAGAAACCATCAAAGAATCTTTCATCCGACCCTCTCCATTGGTAGATACTCTGTCTCGGATCTCCGACAATGAATATGCTGCTATTCTTTCCGATGAGGTCTATCAACTCTTGTTGGGCTTGGTTTATGTCTTGGTATTCATCAACTAGAAGGTGTTTTACGTCTTGGAGGGCATTTGGTGCACTCCTCAAGTTTATGACGGCTTCATAAATCATTCTGCCAAAAGTCAATTGCTTGTGTCTTATCAATAGGTTTTCGTATTTTTCTAGTTTAGCATAGAACTCAGGTGCTCTCTCTTTAAGGACCTTCTCATCCAACATCTCTCCCCAAACCATATTCACAGTTCGAAGGAAGTTTCTGCAGCCTTCCGCATAATGCTTTCCATAGGTTTGGATCCCTAAGCTCCATCCATGCCTCATGAGAAAAGCTATCTCCTGATTATCGTCAAGAACTCCGTGGTTTCCGAACATAAAATGATCTTCCAGAATCCTTTTGGCATATGCGTGTATGGTGCCCACGTACATTTCGCCTAGATTCGCAGTGGCATTTGCACCCGAGATCTCTTCGATTCTTGAATAGATCCTGCTCTTAATGCTCTTTGCAGCTTTTTCGGTGAAAGTAAAAGCAACTATTGATGATGGGCTCGTTCTCTCTACTAAAAGAAGGTATGCTATCCTCCTAGTGAGTGTTTCAGTTTTGCCCGCGCCAGCGCCAGCTACAATCCTGTTGTATCTAGCTTTTGATAGAACGGCACTCTTTTGTTCTTCTGACAACGGTGTTGGTTTGTTGAGGATTTGATCACATATGTCAGCTGTAGTCAAACTGATACCTCCTTCTGCATGAAAAAGAAACCTACATGAGCTTTTCCAGAAGACCCCTCGCGTTTCCTAATTGTCTTAGATAGTTTCTGAAGAAGTCTATCAGTCCTTTCATCAATCGACATAATACTGCCTACTTCAAATGATTCTCAAACAATTATAAATCTACTACGCACAATTCAATGAATCCTTTCGTTTACAATATCCAACAAAAAGCTCGTTGGCGCCCACTCGTGCCCTCTTTTTTCAGCTACCTTTCGACCTAGTTCCTTAGTTAGTTTCTTGTTTATGCACTGGATTAAGAGTCTCAAGGACGGAGAAAGCTAGTCCTCAATCAGTCAAAGGAGAGAAAGAGCCTAGAATCATTCCACCGAAGAAACAGCAGAAAGCAATGGCTGACAAGCAACTAACAATGTGGATTGAGTAAAAGTTATGTCATACCGAAAACAAGTCATAATCGGACGAGGGAGATTCTACACATGGGCGTTGCCAATCTAAGAGTAAATGAAATCCTTGAACGATTCAAAGAGTATTCTCAAACCGAACAGGCTAGAGAGCAATTGAATAACATTGGAAGGGAAAAGGAAGAAGTCAAACAATTAATGAATAGACTCTCCAAAATGGATAGAAGAAGCCCAGAATTTTCTGAATTAGTACTTTATGGTCTTTTACCGTATTTTGAAACAAGTGTTGCAAAGAGGGTAAGTACATTCCCTGCATTTATGAATATCAAGGCTTTCTTCAGTGAATATGGTTATTCTGAGGAAGAATGGATTATTGTGGCTGAGAACATCTTCAATCTGTGTTCTGAATTCCAAAGAAATCCTTCAGATTTGAGGGCTATCATCTCAAGATTTACCAGCTCCAAATACAGTCGCAGACTTCAGTGCGGTTCAATTACTCCTCTGCTCTTTTGTTTGAATGACAAGTTTCCTATAGTCAATAATATTGTCATAAACACCTACGAAAGTGTCAGTTCTCTCTTAGGCAAAAGTGATGAGCTCTCCCAAAAACTGGTTGATTATCCTACTAACATAAGGAAACTTGAAGTGTTCGTCCAGAATTTGGAGTTGGATCTTCTAAGGAATAACGATTATCTCGATTTGTTTTGTTATTGGTATTTTTCTGAGATATGTCACAAAGAGAAACTTCTTGTTAGGAAGGCTCGGGAGAAATCAAGGAAGGAATCTACAAGAACAGAGGAAATTAGACTAAAGGAAATCGACATTCCGAATTTCATAGAATCTGTGAATCTGGAGAGGACTTCGGCCTATCTCTCCCCTAAGTATGCAAGAGACCCGGAATTCATTAGAATAAACCTAATACTAGAGAATTGTTCTGGCACACAATGGGTACTGCCACACTTTCAGAGATACTTTGACTGGAAGAAAGAAGATATACGGAGTTTTCTCGAATCAATTTTCAACGGCTACTATGTTGGCTCTTTCTTGCTGTGGGATGCACAAGGAGATCCTGAGCTGGGTGTTCAGCCGATCAAAGGCGTATTCAAAGGAGAGAAAGAACTCAAAAAAGACCTTGTTATTTTGGATGGGCAGCAGAGGATAACTTCGCTTTTCTATGCCATTTGTGCCCCGAACAACGGAAGCTTTGATGACCAGTCTTACTGGGATGATACAAGAATATCCAAGGACCATCCATTACATTTTTATATAAACTTTGGTGCCTTCCTTAAAGATCCAAAATCAAGCGAAATAATTAGACTCAGTAGCAAGAGGTTAAGTAACGAGGAATGCTTTAAATCAATTCTTTTTCCTCTTTACGAACTTGAAAGACATGGTGCTTGGCTAGCGGATTTTGGGAGATTCCTTAGATCTCATTCTCAAAACATTGACAAAATAGATGAAATAAAAGAGGCGATAAGGAAGAAACTGTATTACATTTTGATGGAATATGAGATACCCTACATATCTCTGCCTAAATCGATGGGAATTAACCAAGTAACTGAAATTTTCGAGCAACTCAACACAAAGGGAAAACCGTTAAGTGTTTTTGATCTGCTTGTAGCGAGATTATTTCAGCACGATATAAAACTGAAGGATCTATGGGATGAAACAAGAGGAAAATATCCAAGCGTTAAGCGATATTCAAAGACCGTCGAGAAAATCAATATCTACATACTTCAAGCGATTTCCTTGTTTTATCACGAAAGTAGTTCTGCTCAAAGATCAGATATACTAGACATTTACAAAAACATTTACGCCAAAAAACTCGAGTATCATTTTGAAGATCATTGGTTTGAATTCTCCTCCTATGTGAACAAGGCACTCGAAAAACTCGAGAATCTAAGAGATGGTTTCGGAGTGAAAAGTGAAAGAGAAGTGCCGTTTGAACCTATGATACCTGTCTTAGCAGCTTTGCTGAAGGTCATCGATAATGAGGAAAACAGAGCGGATTGTTACAAGAAATTGGACAAGTGGTATTGGTCGGCAGTTTTCACAAATGCCTATTCACAGGCTGCAGATACGCAAATGACAACCGATTTCAAAGATGTGAGAGAATGGTTTAAAGACGATTCCAAGGTACCAAAAACTGTTTCGAACATGATCACTGACATACACAAATTAAATCTGTTGCCCATTCAGTCTAAATGGAATTCGAAGTATAGAGGGGTCATGTCCTTAATTGCACTTGAAGGGGCAAAAGATTTTGATACAGATCAAGCTTTAGAGAATGCAAGAGAAAACGATAAGGATCATATATTTCCGAAGTCAGGTTTTGGCTTACATGATAACATCGATTCTGTCCTGAATATGACATGGATGTCAGATTCCACTAACCGATACATCAAGACCTTTAAGAAACCCTCTGTCTACTTCACTGAGTTCGTTTCGAAGAAGTATTCGGGAGAAAAAGGTACATTCATAGAAATCCTTAGAACTCATTTGATTAATGACGCGGCAATTAACTTCTTGCTCAATGACAAGTTCGAAGAATTTCTTTATGAAAGAGAGAAAGCGATAATTTCAAAACTGAAAATACATCTAGAAATCCAAGAGACAACGTCAGAGTCAACTTTAATTAAACCAGAAAACCCATACACCAACAAGAAGATTTTCTGGGATACGCTCAGATCATGTGAAGAATACATTCACTGGGTAGACAAATACTTCTCAAAGGCTGGGCTCGAACTACTTGCAGAATCTGCATTAGACCCAACGCAAGTCAAAGAGATAAGAATCCTCATGACACTGAATACTCCAGACGAAAACTTTAGGAGTCTTTTCAAAAACCTCAGAGATGAATTAAAGAACAAAGGAATTCATCTCGAACTGAGAGTCATCGTAGATCCGAAGACAAAGTCAGAGTTTCATGACAGGTGGATAATTTCCAAGAACAGATGCTTCAACGTCACCTCCACCGATGTGGCACTTAGAGGGCAATACAGCGAAATCAAGGAGACAACCAACAGACCACCCTTTGAGAAATGGTGGAACAACAGCAAAGACATCATTGACAACTGGAATGATATAAAACAGAGTCTCGCAGAGGGTTCTACAACAAAACAAGAGTCGTTAAAATCTTTTTGGTAGTGAACCAATTTTGAACAGTTCAGAAATGAGGAATTTAGGGTTTATTCGCCTTCCTCATCATAATAGCTAGAGTCTGGTGCGTGGTCGCCAGTCATTTCTTGCTCTCACATCGCTCAAATAATATCATCCATTAGATAGTCTGCTGAACTAGTATATTCTTGTTGATTTTCTTAGCAAAGAGCGTGTGTATGATGGCTTAGAAAATTATCAAAATGCATCCCTACACCTTGATGATTTCTTCACGTTTCTCAACATTCCAAGCATCCAGCATAAAACTGGTCGGTGCCCAACAATGTCCTCTTTTTTCCGCAACTTTTTGACCTAATTCCTTCGTCAGTTTCTTGTTCATGCGCAGTATCCTAAGAGTAACATCCAACCTTTTCAAGCCGTATTCAGCCAGCTCCAAAGCAATGGCTGAGGGCAGCAAACCTCCAACACCCTTCTGCATCAAACACGTAATAATTTCAACGTCTACCTCGTCCTCACATGCAACTTTCTGAATGTAGCTCGGCTCAAAACTCATCCACTCTCGCAAACCAGCCATCAAAGTCCTCGTTCTAACGTCAATCGCCCCTATTTCCCGCTCCAAACGCTTCAAAAACTCGATAATATACTTTAAGCAGCCAACTTTCTCAGCCCTCAATTCTAGCCTTCCAGCCTTTTGTGTAAACTTGTAATTCACGTATAGATTGCAGATGAGCCTATTAACATCAATATGAGGCATACTTGGAGCCCTAGGTTGTCAGAGAAGAGTCAGGTTCTTTTCTCTGACTCGAATTTCTCTAATGCTTTTTCCATTAAATCTAAATCGTTCAATGTCGGCTTTTTCTTCCATCTCTTCAGTCTTAGCGCAAGAACTGAAAAACCGTCCAGCTTGATGTTTTCTTCTATGTATGCCTTGAGAATCTTTCGTTCCCGTTCCGTTAATAAGTATCTTCGCAATGAAATCACTAAATGGTATCAACAGTAGAAACATTTATATTAATCTTACCTGCATGCATGGGCCCATGTTGACCATCGAATGATAACATCTACCAATAAAGTCAACCATCTGGAGGTGGTTCA
>Ga0172362_10002385_pt1 | contig 16332 bp, 16 predicted proteins | sample LakKivs1_kivu2a2_FD_114534 | JGI IMG/M metagenome (GOLD analysis project Ga0172362, IMG submission 114534) | Sediment microbial communities from Lake Kivu, Rwanda - Sediment s1_kivu2a2 | ecosystem: Environmental > Aquatic > Freshwater > Lake > Sediment | place: Rwanda: Western Province, Lake...
AGCACGAGTGCCGTGCCGTAGGCCAGGGGCCTCACCTGCTGAATGGCATGATGCTGGGTGGCCATGATGTAAAGGTGATAGGGCAAAGCCATGAACTGATCGCTGAGCGATTTTGGAAGATAAGGCAGATAAAAGGCCGCCCCCGTGAACAGAATCGGAGCCGTCTCTCCGGCCGCCCGGGCCAGTCCGAGGACTGTTCCCGTCAACATCCCCGGCACGGCATAAGGTAAGACATTCGTCCGGATGGCCTGCCATTTGGTGGCTCCAAGAGCCAGTGACCCTTCCCGGTAGGAGTTCGGGATCGTTTTCAGGGCTTCCTCGCTGGCCGTAATCGTCCAGGGGAGAGTGAGCAGGCCGAGGGTCAGCCCCGCGGAGAGAATGGAGGTCCCAAACCTGAGGATATTGACGAACAGGATGACGCCGAACAGACCGTAGACGATGGAAGGGACGCCGCTGAGGTTGCGGATGGACAGCCGGATAATCCGCGTCAATCGACTTTGCTTGGCATACTCATTGAGATATATCGCCGCGAACATCCCTAACGGAATTGCGAGGATGGCGGTTACCATTGTCACTAGGAAGGTTCCCATGATCGCTGGGAAAATGCCGCCCTCAGTCATGCCCCGGCGGGGCGGCTGGCTGAGGAATTCCCAGGTGATGGCCCCTCCCCCCTTGCGGCCGATATCTATAAGAAAGACGAGAAGGACAGCAAGGACAGTATAGAGACACACCCGTAACAAGAAAAAGGCTATGAACTCGACGACTTTCTTCTTTTTCATAGCTCCCTCTGCTGATACTTGTTCAGGATGACGTCGGCGATCAGGTTAACGACGAAGGTCATAATAAACAAGACAAGCCCGATGGCGAAAAGGGCATAATAATGAGTGGTGAAATAGGGCACCTCGCCGAGCTCGATGGCGATGTTGGCCGTCATGGTCCGGACAGAATTGAGAAAACCATGGGGAAAGGAACGCGCATTCCCTGTCGCCATAAGAACGGTCATGGTCTCGCCGATGGCGCGGCCCATGCCGAGCATGAAGGAGGCAATGATCCCGGAAAGAGCGGCGGGAATCTTGACCCGGGCGAGCGTCTGCCACCTTGACGCGCCCAAGGCCAGTGAGGCTTCGGCATAGGCAGATGGAACAGCGTTCAGAGAGTCCTCGGAGATGCTGATAATTGTCGGCAGGGCCATGATGGCGAGCAGAAAACTTCCGTTTACGGCGTTCAAACCGTGCCCGGTACCAAAGATCTTGGCGACAATGGGACCGAACAGAACAATCCCCAGGAATCCGGTTACGACCGAGGGGATCCCGGCCAGTATCTCAACGATGGGTTTGACCACTTCCCGCACTTTCCAATGGGCAACATCTGAAAGATAGGCGGCGACGCCCAGTCCGACTGGAATTGCAATCACCAATGCCCCCGCGGTACACATCAACGTGCTGACAATCATGGACAAGAGTCCGTACTCGGCTTTTTCCGGGGAGGTGGGATCCCACGTCTTGCTGCCGAAGAACTCCCTAAGGGAAATTCCCCTGAAGGCCGGAACGGCTGTATGAACCAGGAGTGCGAAAATGCCGATGAGAACGATGACGGCCAGGACGCCGTTGGAGAAAAAGAAAAATTTGATGGCCGCTTCCTTGGGACCCGCAAGGGTCTTTTTTTTGAGCAAAGATTTCGGAATCGGTAAGACCTCGTCAGGTTCCCGGGAGTCTTCTTCTCCCCCCCAAATCTTCTCAATGAGGCCGGAAATCCATAAGGCGGACAATTTCCAGCGTCCTTTTGTGAACCCGTTCATTCTCACTCCCCTCCTTAAAAAGCCGAATCCTTAAGGCCCCCTCCCGGACGACAGGCGAACCGGGGGAAGCCTGCCGACTATTGCGGGCTGGCTTCTCCCCGGCTCACCCCGGTCTATTTGGGAGGGGAGCTACCTCAGGTTTTTTTCGTTCTGCTCTTTATGTTTAGCTCCTATGGTGAAAAATCCTTCGCGCTCCACAATTTTCTGGCCCTCTTCGCTTATCTCAAAGCGGATGAAATCGGCGATGGCTGCCGAAGGCTTGCCGCTTGTCGCCTGATAGAGCGGCCTAGACACAGGATAATCGCCGCTGTCTATCGCCGCCTTATCCAGGGGAGAAAAGGCCGGGGATTTGGAGTCCTTGGCGATGTTCAAGACCTTTAATCCCTTCCGGACCTTTCCGTCTTTGTCAAATAGATAGCCCACGCCGACATACCCGATCCCGCCCTCGTCTTGGAGTATGCCCTCGATGATCTGGGCGTTGCCGTTCATCTCTTTCATATCGGTTGAGTAATTCTTGTTGCCCAGGACGTGCTCCTGCATAAAGACGTAAGTGCCTGAGTTGGATTGACGGCCATAAAGCGAGACCTTCTTGTCCGGACCGCCGACGGCCTTCCAGTTCTTAATCTCGCCGCGATAGATCGCCCCAAGCTCCGCCATGGTCAGCCTTTCCAGCGGGTTGCTCTCGTGAACGATAATGCTGAGGCCGTCAACGGCGATGATAAAAAAGCGAGGTTGAACGCCTTTCTCCCAGGCCTGGTCGATCTCTTTCTGGCGCCATTCCCGCGAATGGTTGGCGATGTCGCACGTTTGATTGATGATGGCCGTGATCCCTGTTCCCGAACCTCCGCCCAATACAGCCAGGGCGGTTCCGGGATTCTTGGCCATATACTCTTCCGCCAGAATCTGGAGGAGGTTGACCATCGTGTCCGATCCCTTGATCTGGAGCATCTTGCTTTTCTGAGCCTGGCCTGTCGGCGGGGCCGCAATGAGGACCAGGCCGATAAGACCGATTAATAAGAATTTACCGATTTTCATTCGAGAACCTCCTTTTTTCCATCAGAATGTCAAGAAAAACGTGAACTGGAAAATCACGTCGTTCTTTTTGGCACCGTCTTGGTAATCAAGGAACCAGACATTCGGCTGAAGCTTAATGCTGGGACCCATCGGAGCCCAATCCAGACCGGCGATGACCAGGCTGACTTTATTGTTGCCGACTTTGTCGTTGGGCTCGTAGGAATCGAACCTCCCGAAGACGGCCAAAGCATCGCGCTTAAAGACGTAGTTCCCGAAGACTGATAAACCCGAGGCCTTATACTGCTCTTTGGCAGCCGTCAGCTTGGTGTCATTATCGTAGATAAACCACTCCAGACCGAACGTCAGGTTCTTGACCATTTCAAAATAGCCGTCCAGCTTGTAGGTGGAGGCGGCGGCGGCCGCATTCTGCTTTTCATAATCATAGTAGCCGATGACGGAGAGCCCGGCCACCGGGATAAGATGCAGCTGGCCCATGAATTTTTTGTATTTGTCCGTCTCGACGTGCGAATAATGAGAGCCGTTCGTCACCTGGACGGCCCAGCGGAGGTACTTGCTCATGGTCCCGCCATACCAGATGCCCAAATCGGCACTGGTTGTGTCGATGTCTTCACCGGTAATGTCTTTGTAACCGTCGAGCAGAGTTTTGGCGACGCTCCGGTAGTTCCACTTGTCCTCAGCCGGCTTCCAGGTCAAAGTGTCCGCCATGCCAACCCGCAGCCGGGCATTCGGCACAAGAAAGTCCGACCACTCAAAATAGAGGTGCTTGATGAACGGACGAAGCTTGTCATCTTTTTTCGTCGAGGCCTTGGCGAAATCCACAGAGGTGATATTGGCCGTGTTGTCGGCGTCATAGCGGAAACGGAACCTCAGCTTTTCACCGATCCTGTTTTCATAAGTGAAATAAGCCCGGCGGAAGGTGAAGTAGTTGTTTTTGGGCGCGGAAGTTATGGGGCCGGTGTTTGAGAAAAAGGTCGTGTAGTCAAAATAGATCGTCGTGTTGAAGGTCTGCTGGCCGCTTGTCACCCCAGCGCTCAAAAGCACAAGCGATAGGATTACAACTGGTCTGATGCTCGTTTTTCTGTGCATTCCTATCAATCTCCTTTCTTGATTGACTTTCTAACCCATGGTCAATGTTCCCTTCCATCTCGACAATGCCCGCTTGGCCTTCGCGGGGTTCGTAGAGCTCTCAGGCGAACATAACCAGCAAAGCTAGAGACGAGATTAGGCCCGGCGTGTTAAGATATGATTAAGAAATGATCAAAAATGGGTGAATTTTTGTTATACTGGGTCGGGAAGGAGACGCGAGATGAGTTTTGTATTCAATGCCGACGAGATCTTCGAGATGGCCATCCAGATCGAGAAGAACGGGGAGAGGTTCTATCGGGAGTCCGCCCGAAAGGTCCCCGACCCAGAAGCCAAGGACCTCCTGACTGCGCTGGCGGATATGGAGGTGGACCATCAAAGGATATTCGAGGGAATGAGGTCGGCCTTGACTGAAGCGGATAGAAAGGCCATGACCTTTGACCCGGGAAACGAGGCCGGGCTCTATCTTGCCTCTCTGGCAAACACCAAGGTTTTCTTCGAAAAGGATGTCGACACGTCACACCTTGACGGGATATTCAAATCTGCGCTGGCCGCGGAAAAGGATTCGATCGCCTTCTATCTGGGGATGAAAGACGTCGTTCCGGCGAGCGCCGGCGGCGAGAAGATAAAAGGTATAATCCGGGAAGAAATGCGGCACATTCGCCTTCTCGGCGAACGCCTGAGCGCTTTGAGAAAATAATCAGGCGAGCTTCCGCGCTTCCATATAAAAGCGCTTGTCCTTGGCTTCACCCATAGAGAACGTCTTGCGGGGCAACGCTCCGTCCAGTATAACGGTCTTGAATAACTCGCTCTTATCCATCGCCGGAAGGTAGAATCCCGCGCAGCCGCGATTCCTTCCGAGGCGGAGAACCGGCTCAGTCCCGTGGACATAATCGATCTCGCGGGCTCCTTTTTCAGCCATGAACTGGTCGAGAAAGTTCTGAAGAGTCCCCACGGGCAAGTTGGAGTCCGGCTTGAAGACCTCGATTGTGCCAAACCCGTCCGCAGTGACCAGCCCGATCCGGTGGGGGCTCCCCTTCTGCCGGTCGACCATGGCCAGGATTTCGTCGGGACCCTGGCACTCGGCGTACCGGAATCTCCCCCGATAGTATCGTTCCATATCCCCAATCAGGTTTCGCTCCGGAGGGAGGTCAAAAAGGACCCGGTGAATGGGCTCAAAATTGAGCGCAGGATCATGGAGGTTGACCATCTCAACCAGCGCATAGCGGAGAGGAGAACTCTTGAGCTCGTCCGCCCCGCGGGACCTTTCCTTGGTCTGCTCCCATATGGTCTTGGCTGTGGCCAAGGAGTGGTTCCCGTCTCCCATAGCATAGAGAAGGACTGGAGTTCCCGGCCGAAGACCGTACCTTCGCGAAAAAGCCTCGGGGTCCGCAAGAGTTCTGAGCCCGTCAATAATCCCCTTCTCCAGTTCCCGCTTACCGACCCTGAAGCCGCTGACCCTTCCTGAGCCCATCATCAGCTCAAAATCATAAAGCTTTTCGAGATCGGCTTTTTTGGCGGTGAGCGGACCGATCACCCGGTTCTCAGCATCATCAATAAGAACCATGATATGGGGAATTTCCAGAGGAGCCCCTTCCCGGATCTTAACCCGGGGCGGAATCCGCGAGAGGATTGTCCCCTCGGTCGCCCGGATGAGGCTCTGAGATCCCGCTGTAAAATCGTATTGGTCGAGGTCCAGGCAGATCAGGAGCCCCCTCCGGACTCCCGAACTTGTCTGTCGTTCCACATAAATAAAGCCGGAAACCTCGGTGAAGATGCCTGATCTAAGATAATGGCTCATATGTTCTCGGATGCGGGCAATCCGGGCTTCCGGCTGGGGTTCTCCCAGGTAGACTTCGGGATAGATAAGGTTCAAGGCCGAGGGCGCCCCGCCGACATATTCCTTGACCCTGTCCCAATATTCCGGCTCCGACGTGAACTGGTCACAGGCGATTACCGCCCATCGGGAAAAGTCGATACCGGACCGCGGAATAAGGATATCCGGCACACCGATGGCCAGGGATGGATAGGTTTTCACGGCCGGATCCTCAGCGTTTTTTCTTCGCCCGGCGCGATCCCAGAATTCCCCCTTGGAGAAAGAGACCAGCGCCGAGCACAAAGCCAAAATTGTACCAGGAGCCGGTGTTATGGACTTCGTAAAAATCCACGCTTTTGCTGAACAGGGAAACGATAAAGGTAATCGGGGAGATAAGGCCGTGCCACAGCCCGAGCCAGAAGCCGGCAGTTTTCCCCTCCGCATTGGGAGTCTTTTCGACGCTGTTCGGGCCCGGAGCACAGCTCGCGAGTACGAGGAAAACCGCCATTGCGCACCCAAGCCAGGCCAATCTTTTCATCTATCCTCCTTTCGGACTCAGGCGGCTATCCGCTCTGGTTCCTTCCGGTCCCGCTTCCTATACCATAGGAGGTGCTCGAAGTCAAAAGGAGAACGATCCCAAAGGGTTGACAACGAGCCGCTGATCGCGCTAGATTTCTGCCGAGGCGGAGAGAGTCAATATGCGCATTGGAGACCGATGCGACGGGATTCGTCTGAGAAAGCTTCCGGCGTTTCACAAGATGTTCCCCTATATGATGAGGACTCGAACCGAGTCAGCGATTTATCATCATGAGCGCTTGAGAATCAAAAAGACCCTGGCCTGGCTTGAAAAGGCCAAGGCCAGTCAAAAGAAAAACATCTCCGTCTTCACAGTTGTCCTGGCGGCGGCGGTCCGCACATTGGCCTTGCGCCCCGAGGCCAATCGCTTTGTCGCCGGACGCCGGCTCTATCAGCGCCGGGCTATTGAACTCTCATTCGTGGTCAAGCGAGGGCTCACCGAGGAGGCGACCGAAACGACCGTCAAGATTGCCTTTGACCCGCGCTCCACAATCGTCGATGTCCTCGACCGAGTTTCTTCAGTTGTTAAAGAAGTCAAAGGAAGCCAGACCTCCAGGGATGAAGGGGCAGCCGCCATCGTCACCCGACTGCCCCGGTTCCTGATCCGGCTGGTCACCGGCGCTGTTCGGGCGATGGACTATTTCGGTCTCTTGCCGGCTTCGTTCATCAGAGGGGACGCCCTTTATACCAGCGTTTTTCTGGCCAACCTTGGGAGTATCGGGGCCGATGCGGTGTTTCACCACCTGTATGAATGGGGAAACGCATCATTTTTTGTTACCGTGGGCCGACCAAAAAAGGAGCCGCTGGTCAACGAGCGTGGGGAACTTCAAGTCGAGGACGTCTTGGACCTCAAAATCAGCCTGGACGAGCGCATCGCTGACGGGGTTTATTTCCAGGCCACGATGGCGCTTCTCAAGGACCTCATTGAAAACCCCGAAAAGCTCGAATCGCCTCCCCAGACTCTTCCCGATCCGTTCGCTCAGTGCTGAGCCAGCAAATGACGAGCACCGAAGAAAGCCGAGTGGCGATTGCCGCCTACAGAGAAAAAATCATTGACGAGATCGGCTACGCTTTGGGAGTCGGCCGCAGCGGCGCGGCTCGCCGGATGCTCGATCCACTGTTCAGACGACCGGCCGAACGGTTCGGACGGATCGCCGCTCGCGCCGACACTGAGGTCAGGTTTTCAGGGCTTAGCGGAAGCGCCCGTAAAATTCTGCCCGATTTTTCACTGAAGGTCAGCGCCCGGGGGGAGGAGTGGATTCCGCAGAACGGGCCATTGCTTCTGGCTTCGAATCATCCGGGAGCCCTGGATTCCCTGGCCATTCTGTCTTGCCTCCCCAGGGATGATACAAAGGTTTTACTTTCAGATGTGGGTTTCACTCGCGCCTTCACGGACGCCCGGCGCTATTTTATCTTCGTTGCGCCCGAAGCCGGCTGCCGCATAGCCGCACTCCGCGCCTCAATCGACTATCTTCAAAGCGGCGGCGCCGTGCTGATTTTCCCTCACGGGGATGTGGAACCGGACCCGGAAATGGGCCCTGGCGCGTCCCTATCTATAAAGAATTGGTCCCGGAGTGTTGAAATCATGCTTCAGCGAGTTCCGGAGTCCTGGCTTCAGGTGGCGATCGTGAGCGGCGTTCTGGCGCGAAAATTTGTTCGCAACCCGATTGTGAAAATTCGGAAGGACTGGGCTCGCAAACAGAAACTTGCCGAAGTCATCCAGCTCAGCTGGCAAGTGCTTTTTCCCCGGAGCGTTAGGACCCATGTCCATATCACATTCAGCAGACCCATCAAACAAAACACCCTTGCCCAAAAAGAATTCATGCCGGCCCTGATCAAGATGGCAGGAAATCTCCTTGAGGACCACCTGGCTTTGTGGGACATCCCTTCTTTTTCGGCTTGATCGAGCTGTTGCCTTCGGAGCGAACCGCATGCAGTAGGCATTTTCGCCGCGACTCCATTTGCTGTAGAATACTGGGCTTATGATAACGCTCATTAAGATCGCCCTGGTCATTGCCCTGCTCCTCGTCCTCATAAAAAGAAAAGTGGATCTCGGCCTCGCCCTGGCTTTGGACAGCGTCCTGGTTGCTGTCCTGTTTGGGCTCAGGCCGCGGCCATTTGGCCAGGCCGTATTTGAAGGGCTCACTTCCACGACCACCCTAGAACTCGTGGGCATCGTCCTTCTCGTCCTCTATCTGGGACAATACCTCCAGGCCGTCAATCACTCCCGCCGTCTTGTTGAATCTTTGCGACGCTTGGTCCGGGACCCGCGTCTGATCCTGGCCATTCCATCGGCCGTGCTGGGACTTCTGCCGATGATGGCAGGCGCAATGATGGGAGCCCCCATCGTGGAAGAAGCCGCCCGGCGCTGGGACCTCAGCCCAGCCTGGAAGACATTTTATAACTACTGGTTTCGCCACATCTGGGAATATTGCTGGCCCCTTTACTTCAATATCATCCTGGCCTCTGCAATCTTCAGAATCCCGATCGCCGCTCTCTGCCTACACCAGCTTCCCTTCACCGTGTTAGCGGCGGCGACGGGTCTTGTGGTCCTTTTCAAGAATGTCTCGGCCGGCAGCCATGACACCGCCGGGAGAGGCGGTGTGAGTGACGTCTGGGGCGTTATCCTCGGCCTCTGGCCCATCCTGCTGACGATTGTCCTAATATTTGCGGCCAGACTTAAAATGATTCTGGCTCTCGCCCTCTCGGCAATCCTCACTCAGCTTCTCTCTCGGAGCCGGCTTGCCGACCGTTGGGCGGTCGTGCGGACTGGCTTTTCACCGCGAATCGCACTCCTCACGGCAGCGCTTATGGTCTTCAAGCAGGTTCTCGAAGCATCGGGAGCGCTTGAGGCGGTCGCCGGCGTGATCAGTCCCACCGGAGTCTCCGGGTATATCCTCCTCTTTGCGGCACCCTTTTTAGTGGCCCTGCTGACGGGAGTCAACCAGGCCTTTGTCGCCATCACCTTTCCTCTGCTCGTGCCGATTGTCGGAGCCTCGTCCCCGGATCCGTTCTTGGCTCTTTTTGCCTATGTCAGCGGATTTACCGGAATTCTCGTCTCGCCCGCGCATCTCTGCCTCGCCTTGACCGCCGACTATTTCCGGGCCGACCTCCACGATGTTTACCGCATTCTGGTCGGACCTGTAGCCGTCGTTTTTGGAGCCGCCCTGACTGTCCTGGTGGTCTCGCGGCTCCTCTAGCCGGAATTCTGCGGCCGATAAGAGAGCAGCCGTAATCCTCCCCATAAAAATCCCCCCTTCAAAAAAGCAAAATGGAATGGCTCCTCGGCCAGGACTCGAACCTGGAACCTAGTGGTTAACAGCCACCCGCTCTGCCGATTGAGCTACCGAGGAGCAGGCGGGGATAATTTAGCATGAAGCGAGCTCATTGGCAAGAAAATGGGGACCACGACCGTCATTTCAGAAAATCGGCTGAGGGCCCCCTTGGCTCTAAAATCGATAGCCCGCCTGCTTGACGAGCTTGCGGTAATCTTCCCCCTCGATATTGACGACCTTGCTCATTTCATATAGACGCGACCTCAACCGATGCCCGATTCGGGAGACGAGAGTATCGTCTTTTTCTTTGTACATCTTGTCGCGCCTATCCTCATCTTCGTCGACATCCAGATAGTTCGAAGTGAACAGGGTTGGCTTTTTCTGATTGTATCTCTGGTTGATAATGTAAAACACGGTCTCCTCGACCCAGGCCGTCGGCCGCTTGGCTCCCAGCTCATCAAGCACCAGGACCTCCGCGTCAAACACGGGCGCCAGGATCTCGGCTTCGCTCAAGTTGGAGTCCGGCGTGAATGAACTCTGGATGTCCCGGATGAGGTCCCGGAAATCAAAGAAGACGCATGGGACGCCCTTTTTCTCGATCAGTTCCCGGATAATGGCCACCGCCAGGTGCGTTTTTCCCACGCCGCAGGGCCCGATGAAGAGCAACCCGACCTCCTGGGCCGGGTAGTTCTTGACAAACTGCCGGGAGATCTTGAGGGCATCCTTATGAGAATCGTTGTGGACTTCGAAGTTTTGGAGCGAACAGTTCTGGTACCTCCGGGGAATCCGGGCCTGCTCCCAGAGGGCGTTTTTTTTCTGCTCGTAATAGCAGTCGCACCGCCGGGCGACGGACCTCCCTTCCACGCTGACCAAGCGCCAGCCCGTCCCATCACATAAAGAGCAAATCTTTTCAGCCATCAGTTGAGGTATCCTCTGAGCTGTTGGACTTGATGCGACCGGGAGAGCTTGCGCATCGCCTTCTGCTCGATCTGCCGGATCCTCTCCCGGGTCAGGTTCAGGCGCTCGCCGATCTCCTGGAGCGTTTGAGGCCGGTCGTCATCCAGCCCGAACCTCAATTTTAGCACAGTCGCTTCTTTTTCATCCAACTCTCCGAGAATGTCCCGGATCTGGTGCTCGATGGAGGTTTTGACGATCTGGTATTCGACGGGCGGCGTGGCCCGGTCTTCAATTTTACCCTCGACTTCAAGATCGCCGTCGGCCAGTCGGTCGCTCAGGTGAACCTCTTTCTCCGCCAGGACCAGAAGGTCCTCAAGTTCCTCCTCTCTAAGGCCCATGCGGGTGGCCACCTCTTCCCGAGAGGGTTCCCGGCCTTTTTCCGCTTTGAGCTCAGCGATCTTTTTATTCATCAGGGAGATTTGGTCGGATAGCTTTTGTGGGAGGCTGCAGATCCGGGCCGATTGGGTCAGCGCATGGATCACCGCCTGGCGGATCCACCAGACTGCATAGGAGATGAAGCGCACGTTGCGGTCGGGGTTGAACCTCTTAGCCGCTTCGATCAAACCGAGGTTTCCTTCGTTGATCAGGTCGAGCATGCCCAGCCCCATGCCCTGATATTTTTTGACGTATGAAACGACAAACCGGAGATTGGCCTCGACCAGGCGGCGGATGGCCTCGGCGTCGCCCTGCTGAGCCCGACGACCCAGTTCCTTTTCTTCCTCTTCCGTGTATACGGGAAATTTGGCAATCTGATTAAGGTAAAGTTTAAGGTTGCGCGCGTCGAGAAAATCCTCGTAATTCATCGTCGACCACCGCTATTTCTGCGTCTCGTCGACCTTCACCAGCTTCAACTGGCTCAACCGGACAAGGCTCCGACTGCGGCCGGCCGAGGTCTCCTCTCCGTCCTTTTGCAGTTCCTGCCGGACATACTCCAGGAGCTCGTTTACTTCCGCCTCCATGCGCTCCATTTTCTGCCTCATGTTGAGGATGACCTCAACACCGGCTAGGTTAACTCCTAAGTCGCGGATGAGGTTGAGGATGAGCTCGAGCCGACGCAGGTCCTCGTCCGTATAGAGGCGCGTGTTGCCCTGGCTCCGGGACGGCTTGAGCAGTCCCTCTCTCTCATAGAGGCGCAGGGTCTGGGGATGAAGGTTGAACATCTGCGACACCCGGCTGATATGATAAAACCTGGGAGTTTCCGTTTTTTTCCGCTTCCGTCCTCTCATTTCAGTGGATCCATAACTTCTCTCTCGGGTTTTCGGAGGAAATCTTGGCCAGCTCTTTCATAAGCTCCCTGACCTTTTGGTCATGGGGCGCCGGTGGAACAATGGCGACCTCCACAAATTGATCCCCGGGCGTCCGCCCACCCGGAACGGGCGCCCCCATTCCCCTGAGCCGGAACTTTTGCCCGGACCGAGTTCCCGGAGGAATTTTGATTGTCGCCCGACCCTTGAGAGTCGGAACTTCGATTTGAGCACCGAGGGTGGCTTCCGGCACTGTGATTGGGACCTTGAGGAGAATGTCTGCCCCTTCGCGCCGGAAGTGCGAGTGGGGCTCGACTCCGATTGAGATATATAAGTCCCCGGGCGGGCCTCCGTTCCGGCCCGCATTACCTTTGCCCGGAACTCTCACCCGGGACCCGTCCGCCACCCCCGCCGGGATTTTGACCTTGATCTGCTCTGTCCGCTGGCGAACACCTTGTCCACTGCACTCCCGGCACTCCTCACCCCGGGAAACACCTGCCCCACTGCAGGACGGACAGGTTGTGGCAAATTTCATAGCGCCACGCTGGAGATGGGCTCGGCCGCTTCCGCCACACGTCGGACAACGCGCCATTCCCGAGGAGTGGACACGACCGGTCCCCGCACAGGCGGGGCAACTCACCCACCTCGTCAGTTGGATTCTGGTTTGCAGGCCGTTGACCGCTTCCTCGAACCCAATTCTCATCGTATAGTGAAGGTCTTCCCCGCGCTCCGGGCCCGTCCGGGCGGCCCGCACTCCCCGGCCAAAAAGACTCTCAAAAAAATCAGTGAAGCTCGTCGGCCCGGATTCCGAAAAATCAAACCCCTCGAACTCTGAGCTGTAGGTTCTTGGGCCGGCGCCGGGAGGGGGCTGGTCACCGACAAACCCGAATTGGTCATACTGGCTTTTCTTCTTCGGGTCGCTGAGGACGGAATACGCTTCCTGAATTTCCTTGAACTTGGCTTCGGCAGCCTTATCCCCGGGATTCAGGTCGGGGTGGAACTTGCGGGCCAGCTTCCGGTAGGCCTTCTTGATCTCAGCCGCCGAGGCCCTCCGCTCGACTCCCAAGATCCGGTAATAATCTTTGTCCATAATCCGCCCCGCCTGCTCTCAAGGGCCCGGCGAGAATTACGAAAAAAGTCTACGCTTTTTTGTCTTCGTCAACAACCTCTGCGTCAATGACCTCTTCGTCGGATGCCGCACCGGATTGCCCGGAGTTCCCTGCTCCTCGCTGGCCGGACGGCTGTCCCTGCTCTTGAGGTTGCGGCCCGGCCTGCTGGTACATCATCTCGGTCAGCTTATGGGACGCCCGGGACAAAGCTTCCATGGCCCCGCGGATCTTCTCGAGGTTATCGCTCTCCATGGCCTTCTTGGTGTTCTCAATCTCGGCCCGGACGCGCTCGGCCTCATTCTCGGGAATTCGTGCCTTATTCTCCCGGAGCAGTTTCTCCAGGCTATAAACCATCTGGTCGGCCTGGTTTCGGGCCTCAATCACTTCCCGGCGCTTCTTGTCTTCTTCGGCATGGGCATCGGCGTCCTTGACCATCCGGTCAATCTCTTTCTCATCCAGCCCGCTGTGCCCGGTGATGGTGATCGCCTGCTGCTTACCGGTTCCAAGATCTTTGGCGGACACGTGCAAAATCCCGTTGGCGTCGATGTCAAAGGTCACCTCGATTTTGGGGATCCCCCGTGGTGCCGGAGGAATCCCGTCGAGATGGAAGCGCCCCAGGGTCCGGTTATAAGAAGCCATTTCGCGCTCGCCCTGAAGCACATGAATTTCAACGCTGGGTTGATTGTCCGAGGCCGTGGAAAAGATCTCCGTCTTTTTGGTCGGAATGGTTGTGTTCCGGGCGATCATCTTGGTGAAAACGCCGCCCAGAGTCTCAATGCCAAGGGTGAGCGGCGTCACATCCAGAAGCAGGACATCCTTGACTTCACCCGACAGGACGGCCCCCTGGACAGCCGCCCCAACAGCCACGACCTCATCGGGGTTGACGCCTTTATGCGGCTCCCGGCCGAAGAAGTTCCTGACGAGATCTTGGATGCGGGGCATGCGGGTCTGGCCGCCGACCAGGATGACCTCGTCGATGTCCTCGGGCTTCAAATTGGCATCGGCGAGAGCCTGCTTGCAGGGGCCGACCGACCGCTGGATGAGGTCCTCTACCAGGCTCTCGAGCTTGGCCCGGGTTAGCTTCATGAGCAAGTGCTTGGGCCCGCTTTGATCGGCGCTGATGAAGGGAAGGTTGATCTCTGTTTCCATAGTTGTGGAAAGCTCCATTTTTGCCTTCTCTGCGGCTTCCTTGAGCCTCTGAAGGGCCATTTTGTCCCGGGTAAGGTCGATGCCCGATTCTCTCTTGAACTCAGCGACAATCCAGTCCTGGACGCGCTGGTCCATGTCGTCGCCCCCGAGATGGGTATCCCCATTGGTGGATTTGACTTCGACAACGCCCTCCCCCACTTCCAGGATGGAGATATCGAACGTCCCGCCGCCGAAATCATAGACGGCGACCGTCTGGTCTTTTTTCTTGTCCATTCCGTAGGCGAGCGCAGCGGCGGTCGGCTCGTTGATAATCCGGACGACATCCAGACCGGCAATCTTGCCCGCGTCCTTGGTGGCTTTGCGCTGGCTATCATTAAAATAGGCCGGAACAGTGATCACGGCTTTTTCAATCTTCTCTCCCAAATAGTCCTCAGCCGCTTTCTTGAGTTTCTGAAGAATCATGGCCGAAATTTCGGGAGGAGCGTACTGCTTGCCCAAGGCTTCGACCCTGACATCACCGTTTGGAGCCTGAGTCACCTTGAAAGGGACTTGCTTGATCTCCTGGGTCACCTCTTCGTAGCGGCGACCCATGAATCGTTTTATCGAGTAAATCGTGTTCTCCGGATTGGTTACTCTTTGTCTCTTGGCAACCTGACCAACGAGTCTCTCGCCTTTAGCCGTGAAGCCAACAACTGAGGGGGTCGTCCGGCCGCCTTCCTCATTCGGAATCACGGTTACCTTTTCGCCCTCCATTATGGCCACGGCAGAGTTTGTCGTGCCCAGGTCAATGCCTATAATCTTTGCCATTTTTACCTCCTTTAGAGTTCAAAATTATTATAATATTTGAGTTTATTATTGTCAAGTATTATTTATAAATAGGCCTATATTTTTCAGGTTCAGCTTGAAAATGGGCATTTATAGAGGAAAAATCAACCCCTGAATCCCGTCAAATAGAGCCCAATATACTGATTGACAATCGTCTTTTTTCTCGAGCTTGATATCAAGCGCCCCAAAATCCCTTTTTCTCATTTGAAAAATCAGGTTCTGAACAGGAACCCAGAAATTCCATGCCAACAAGTGGCCGAAGTTGCCAAGACGCGGGAAAAAGCCCTTCGCTTGGGGATGAACATACACCCGTATTAGCTGGCTCATGAACAGGCTGAACCGGGAAGGCATGTCCTTGAGCTCGAGCGCCTCAAGCTCAAACTCTCCGGTTTCTTCCTCGTTTCTAGCCGGCTGAATCTTCGTCCTTTTGGGAGGAAAGAGCGTGCTCTTTTTTTCGAGAGTCAAGGGGCTCAGGGGCGCTCCGTCTCCCCACGCCTTGACGCTTTTCACCTTCCACTCCTGAAGGATCATCCCCCGAGATTTCAGAGCCAGCACTTTGCTTTTGGTGAAAAGCACGAAATACAGGGACGGCGTCTTGGCGAGAAGCAACTCCTCTTTGGCCAGCCTGTTCTCGAGTGGAGCTCTTTGGTCAAGGCCCCGGGCCGGCAGGAATATCCCGATAAAACAGACGACAGCCCACTTCAGCAAGCGTCCGCTTTGGCGCAATCCTTTGCTCGACATCGGATATCGCCGTTCTTTCAATAGATATAAATCCTTGTCCCGATCGCCGCGGCCTGGTAGATGGCCTTGAGGTCCTTGTCCCCCACGCGAACACAACCGTGCGTAACGCTTCGCCCAAGCAGACGCGTGTAAAGGGTCCCATGGATGAAGTATCCGTCCCCAAACCCGAGAGCATAATCCCCCAGGACTCCGGGTTCGTATCTTTCCTCCCGGTTTTTGGGAATCTCTTTGCCTTCCTCGATGAACGCCCAGTCGGGCTTTATCCAGGTGGGGTCGACGATTTTTGACTTCACCTGGAATTCGCCGCGCGGGGTGTCGAATATCCAAGTTCGCTTGCCGCCGGGCTCCTCCAGGACGCTTCCGCTGCCGCAGCTCACCACAGCCTGGAGCAACGTGTCTTTCCCGGATTTCAGGGTGAGCTGGTTGCGGGCGGAGTCAATCACGATATGCACGCCCTTCGGTCCAAGCGCCGCGATTTTTTTCCGGACAGACGACGTCTCAGCCTCGAGCTTGGCCAGGGCCTTTTGATCACCCGGTTCAAAGCCGATGGGCAGACCGGAATCCCCTCTTGGCCAAGCCACAATGATGGCCACAGCCTCGAAGACAACGACGATTGCCACCGAGGCGAGTATCGCGAGGCGAAGCCTTTTTTTGTTCTTCATCGTTTGGACGTCCGGAGGCCAGCCAGAAGCTTATCTGCGCTTTCCAGCGAGCCGACGATCGC
>Ga0172362_10002386_pt1 | contig 16325 bp, 21 predicted proteins | sample LakKivs1_kivu2a2_FD_114534 | JGI IMG/M metagenome (GOLD analysis project Ga0172362, IMG submission 114534) | Sediment microbial communities from Lake Kivu, Rwanda - Sediment s1_kivu2a2 | ecosystem: Environmental > Aquatic > Freshwater > Lake > Sediment | place: Rwanda: Western Province, Lake...
GATGAATGATGTGTTGATACCGGTTTAAATTGGGTTTTATCCCAAGAACATATGGGTTCAACTCCCATTCCGGGCTATAGTGAACTTAATGAAAAAAATCTTCAAAGTCGCATTGGCTTTAATCAGAAACAATAAAGTACTGATGGCGAAAAACTTTGGTATTGATAAATACTTCATCCCTGGTGGAAAAATAGAGAAGAACGAAAATGAAGAAGAAGCATTGTTAAGAGAAATAAAAGAAGAACTTAATGTGGATGTGGTTAAAGATTCTATAAATTATTTCGGGACTTTTGAAGATGTTGCAACGGCCCATCCTGATTCAATAGTCCAAGTTAGACTTTATTTTGGTGATATAATAGGTAAATTGAAACCGAACAGTGAAGTTGAAAAATTAGCTTGGTTTGGAAAAGATGATGATTGGGAAGTGCTGGGATCTGTCGCAAAAACAAAGATAATGCCAGCACTCGCTCAAGAAGGTTTAATAAGATGATCTTATGGTCTTTAAAATATTCAACACGATGTCAAGAAAGAAAGAAGTATTCAAACCTCTAGATGATAAAAAAGTTAAGATGTTCGTATGTGGAGTAACAGAATACGAATATGTTCATCTGGGTCATGCAAGGACTTATGCATTTTATGACACTCTAGTTAGGTATCTGCGTTACTTGGAGTATAACGTTACATATCTTCAGAATATCACAGATGTCGGTCATTTATTAGAAACGGGCGAAGATAGAATCATAAAAAAAGCAAAAGAAGAAAAAAAAGATCCGATGGAGATTGTAGAATTTTTCATGAGACAACATTTGATGGCGTTCGATAAAATAAGATTCTTGAGACCAGATTTGTTAAAGAGAGCAACTCATCATATCAAAGAAATAATTCAACAAGTCCAAACCCTTATAGATAAAGGATATGCTTATGTGTCCAATAATTCTGTTTATTTTGAAGTCTCTAAATTCAAGGATTATGGAAAATTATCTAAAAGAGTTCCGAAAGATTTGATTGCGGGAGCAAGAGTAGAAGTTCATCCAGATAAAAAAGATCCGCGCGATTTTGCCCTATGGATCAAAGCTTCACCAGAACATATACTAAAATGGGAATCGCCTTGGAGTTTAGGCTATCCTGGTTGGCATATCGAAGATACTGCTATTGCTATGAAGTATTTTGGTTCACAATATGACATTCATGGTGGTGCGATTGAATTGGCTTTTCCACATCATGAAGCTGAAATAGCCCAAGCCGAAGCTACGACAGGGATTAAACCTTATGTTAAGTATTGGGTTCACACTGGGTTGCTGACGATAAACAAAGTAAAAATGTCTAAATCTCTTGGTAATTTTATAAGACTCATTGATGCTTTGGATAAAGATGAACCTGAAACTTTAAGATTATGGATAGCTTCGACCCATTATAGAAAGCCTTTGGATTACAATGATACAGATTTGGAAGTGGCTAAGAAGAAAGTTGAGAAGATAGTTAGCACTCTAGAAAAGATTGAGGGCAATTTAAAGAAGGCCAAAGATACTAAACCATTCTTCGTTTCAAGAATAAAAAAATTGAAAGAAAAATTCTTTGAGGCAATGGATGACGATATGAATACATCACTGGCTTTGACTAATTTGTTCGAGATAATTTCTCTTGTCAACAAGCAAATCGAGATGAAGAAATTTTCTAAGAAAGATTTGAATTATGCAAAAAAAACTATTTATGAACTAGGACAATTATTCCAGATCATACCTGAAATAAAAAAAGAAAAATTACCTGGTCATGTTAAGAAAATGATTGATGAGAGAGAAGAGGCGAGAAAGAAAAAAGATTGGAAAAAAGCGGATGAGACAAGAGCTAGATTGAAAGAAATGGGAATTTTACTTGAAGATACACCTGATGGAATCAAGTGGAAGTTTAAGAAATGATGTTGTCCCTCTTTTCTTAAAAAACATTAAAATAATGGAAATCACATAGATTAAAGGGGAGTGTAATGAGATTCTTTAAAGAATTCATGGACTTTATGAAAGAACAGAAGATAATATCAGTAGCTCTAGCATTTATCGTCGGTATCGCAACTGCTGCGCTAGTTAAAGCTTTAGTAGACGATATAATTGGTCCGATATACCAACCATACCTATTCACTGGAGAGGGGGGAAAAATAACAATAGGAAAATCGGTATTCTTAATCGGAGACTTCATTAACAATATAATAAACTGGATAGTTATTGTACTAGTGGTCTTCATAATAGGTAAAAAAATGATGCCAAAAAATAATGAAAATTAATTGGTTTTTCTTCTTCTTTTCTTCCTCTGCATAACAAAATAAGACCTACAAAAGGTTTATAAACTTGGCTATTCCTTTAGATTGTTTAAACGAGGGATTGAGAAATGTTATGACTTTCCATTGACGATGAAACTTATGACGCTTCTTTTAAACTTAATTCTACTCATTTTAGGATTGTTAATGATAGTAGTAGGTGGCAATAAGATAACTGATACAGGGATAGAGATAGGTTCTAAACTCAAACTGACTGGAGTTGCCGTCGGTGCCATTTTTATGTCGTTAATTACTGCTATGCCAGAGACTTTCATATCCGGTTATGCCGCTTTGCTCAAACATTCTGATGTAGCTTTCGGTAATTTAGTCGGTTCCAACATTCATAATATACCGTTAACTATAGGTATAGCAACATTTTTTACGTCATTAACTTTCGAGAAGTTTGCGAGCAGGATATCTTTGATTATGATGTTATCGATTCTTTTTACTTTTATTATATTTTCTGATGGGCAAGCAACTCCCATAAAAGGAATAATACTGATTTTAAGTTATATCATCTATGTAATTTTTGTGATAAAACACGAAAGAAACTCTAATCATGAACTTAAAAAGAAGACTAATAAAAGTTTGAAATTTTTAACTTTAACTTTTATTGCAAGTGGATTTATCCTTCTTTTGGGTTCTTATTTTATTGTTAATTCGAGTTTGAAAATAGCAGATTTACTCGGCGTTTCTAACTTGTTAGTAGGCTTAACTATAGTTGCATTCGGGTCGATAATACCAGAATTCTCTGTTTCTCTCATAGCAGCTATAAAGAAGAATGGTTCGGTATGCGTGTGTAATCTGCTTGGCGACAATATAATGACTATATTGGTTGTTTTAGGGCTCATATCTATTCTGAACCCTTTTTCTATTAGTATGAATTAAATGCTCTTAACTTTTATACCGATGTTGATAATGACCTCGCTCTTATTTTTGGTTACAATTAAAAAAGACAGAAAAATAACCAGAGTTCATGGACTGATTTTCATGATTGTTTACATTCTGATTTTGGCTGTGCAAATTGCTTTCTTGTATTAATCCTGAAATAAATCGCTTAGAAAATTTAAGTGAATAGTTTTTAATCTATCTTATTTGAAAAAGGATTAGTTTAAATATTTACAAACCTAAACGTTGACATCAAACCTTTGGAGGTTATACCATGAGAGTAATCTTTGAAGAAGAGGAAGAAGACTGGTAATATGAATAAATAAGTAACAACCTGTTGTTTTTTTGTTTTTTTCCATTCAAGATTTTTTCAACAATGGAAGACCAGTTCTTTTACTTTCTATGACTGTGTATCCTTCTGGCATGTCTATCGAATTTGTTGAATCCTTTGAAAAGAAGAATATCCTTTGAATTCTACCGCCTCTAAGCTTTACCTCTCTTGTGTGCAACCAATATTCAGTTCCCTTTGAGTTCCTATAACTGAACATTCTATATCACCCCAATTTTAATTTATTCTTGTGATTTTAAACTTTTAAACTAATTTTAGTTATTAATAAGAAATGAAAAAAAAGAAAAATGAAAAAAAGTTGATTTAATTAGGAACCATTTAAACTACTCTGCAGTTGTTTCTTCTTTCTTCTTTTTTTTGGCCATGAATCTCACCTCTCCTTTTTTAAAACTTTTTTAGGAGTATTAAATGGCAATCGTTAATATCTTACCAATCTTCAGTGCCTTCATCTTCGTCTTCTTCCCAACTTATCACATTTTTCACCTGAAATATCATTGAGTGAATAGATACCATTTACGGAATACTTAAGGATTTCGCTTGTTCTTAGACTGAGAAAAAAGTTTAAATACGAGTGATTGAATCACACTGTTAGTAAAATTACAGAGACATAGATTTTTAAGACCGAGTACCGCTAAAAATTAGTATGATTAAATACAAACCTGTATGTAACATTAAAACTCATGAAAACAAATTACAGTGAAATAAGATGGCTAAAAAATTTATTTGCAACTTGTTCACTCCGGAAGAAGCTTATGTTATAGCCTTTGGAGCTCCTATAGGTAAAAATTCTAAGAGAAGTTTAATCTCTTTAAGAGAGGTCAGTGACTTAGTTGAACCATTTGATTTGGACAAAAGAAGAAACTTATTGCAAAACGTAAAGATAGCTGACATAGGAGATTTAAAACTTAAGAATCTGGATGAAATAACTGAAAAAACTAGAGAGATAACTGAAAAGAAGAAAGTTCCTTTAATCCTTGGCGGCGGTCATTTGCTGTCTTTTTTTGCGTTGAAATCGTTCGAAGATGCAAAACTGATTGTTTTTGATGCTCATTGTGATCTAAAAGACAAGTATGAAGATGTAATGATAAAAAATCTAGATTTTGTGAAAGGAATTAAATTCAATCCTAGGATAAATGATGCCACTTGGCTGAGAAGAACTTGTGAATTCTTTGAATCTAGGAACGTACTCTTGATAGGAATAAGATCATGCGATGAAGATGAGTTTAATTTCATGGGCAAGAATGGAGTTTCTTATCTCACCTCAAACCAAATTAAAGATAACCCACAAGAAACTGAAAAAAAATTGAAAGAATTCACGAAAAACTCTAAACTTTATGTTAGTCTTGATATCGATGTCTTTGACCCTTCGGTTGCTCCCGCAGTACATTATCCTGAGCCAAATGGAATCTCATTCAGAGAATTTTCTTGGTTGATAAATTCGATAGACGGAAAAATAGTAGGGTTAGATTTAACTTGTCTAAAAGCTATAAAAAATAATAGACTTACAGAATTTTTCGTGATTAAATCATTATTTGAAATTTTAAATTTAATGTTTCAGTAGTGATAGAATTGAAAAAAGTAGATACGGAATTGGAAGAAATAGAAATCCCTAAGTTCAAAATAACTAGGGATGAATGGATCGCTATATTCAGCCTTTCAGCATTTGCTTTCATATGGATGCTGTTTATTGCTCCGCAACTAATGTATTCTACCTGGTTTTTGAGTTTAATACCACCAATCCAATATTTTTTGTACAACTTTGGCGTCATGATATTCACGTTTGTAGTACTTGGCACACCCTTGAGCTATACGTTGAAACATCATGTAGATTTTAGAGGCGTGGTTAGAGGTGGGCTTACTTCCTGGTTGTTCGTTAGTTTTGTAATAGATATATGGGAACCCCCTTACATTATTGCACCTAATGGGACAATGCTAATAACTAACATGGAATCTTTGGTGGGAACTAGTCCTGATTATACATTTTATTGGTTTTACACAACTTTTTTCAAAAACATAGAAAAAGTCTATGTAAGTATACCTTTTTCTGGTAATTGTTCATTATTGTTCATATCAATTTATTTTCTTTCACCCATTATTGCTGTTCTCCTTATGGCTTTAGTCCTTAAGCCCGGCATGTTAAGGAAATTACTGCTGAGGTAGTTTTTTAATAAAGAAATGGATAAAACGGCCTCTTTATGACTCAATGATGATTTTTGTCAAATTTTTATATAAATTCGTTTTATTAATGCATTAAATGAAAAAATATATCCTATAAATTTTAAATAAAATCGATTATTGATGCAAATATTTAAATATAAATTAGCACAATAATGTAATTCATGAAAAATAGAGAGAAAGAATTGCTTTTCCAATTGTTGAGGAATAGTAAGTTGAGCGATAGAGAGATAGCTAAAAAACTCAAAACTTCTCAATCCACGATTACTAGGACTAGGCACAAGCTGGAAAATAAATTTGTTCAATCTTATACGATTGTTCCAAACCTAGCGAGGTTGGGCATAAAATTGATAGCATTCACGTTCGGAAGTTGTTCGACACCTTCCGACGAGAAGTTGGAAAAACTCACTGATTTTATAGAATCGCACCCAAATATCGTATTCGCAGGACAGGGAGAAGGAATAGGAAAAACGGGATTTATGGTCTCATTTCATAATGACTTTTCGGATTATACAGATTTCATGAGAGAAGCCAGACTGCAATGTAAAGGTTACGGAGAAACTGTAGAATCGTTCATCGTTTCAACTGATAAACTTATAAAAACGTTAAACATGGCAAAAGCTGTCGAGACCTTAGTTAGGAAAGAATGAGAAAGGTATATATTATTTTTTTGAACACTTCAAAACAACCCAAATCAGATAAAAACATTAAAATAAGTGAAATGAATAAAGAATTCATGAAACTAGAGGATGCAAGATCTATAGCCAACAATTTCGTATCAGAGATAAAAGAATTCTGTGAAAAAGTAGAGATAGCCGGTAGCATAAGAAGACAAAAACTAGAAGTCAACGATATAGATATAGTTCTCATACCCAAGCTAAAAGAACATCTCATTCAGAAAATAAGAAATATATCTAAAGTAGAAGTTCAAGGAAAAAAACTTATAAGAATAGAATATTCTGGCATTCAAATTGACATTTACTTTGCTACAAAAGAAACTTGGGGAATTTTACTCTTGGTAAGAACCGGAAGTAAAGAGCATAACATCAAGCTATGCCAACATGCTATAGGTAAAGGAATGAAATTGAGTTCTGAAAAAGGCTTAATTAAAGGGAATGAAGTTATAGCAAGAAAGACAGAAGAAGAAATTTTCAAAGCATTGGGAATGAATTATATAAAACCAGAAGATAGAAAATAATAACTTAACTTCTTTTGTTGAACAAGTAAGCTCCGATTAATAGAGTTGAAAAGGTAAAACCTAACACAACAATAAAACTCAAAATAACGTTTATGCTCGAAAACCCAGTCATCATATACCTTGCTAATTCAACATCGTAAGTAACAGGATCTATGTATGTCACAATCTTCAACCAATTAGGTAAATTGTTAATTGGGAATAATGCTCCTGATAAGAAAAACATTGGCATGATCACAAAATTCATTACCATTCCGAATCCTTCCATACTTTCAAGTACAGAAGCTATAGCCACACCAATACCAACTATGCCTAAAGCAACCAGCATCATTATCGGTATTAAAATCAAAAATGTGATTAAATCAACTCTGACTCCTAAGACAAATGATATCAACAAGACTAATATTCCTTGAATTACTGCTGTAGTCGCTCCGCCAAGAGACTTACCCGCAACAATCGATAATCTCGAAACAGGTGCAACTAACATCTCTTTCATAAAACCTAATTCTCTATCCCAAATTACAGAAATTCCGGAGAACATCGAAGTGAACATGATTGCCATCACAACAATACCAGGTGCAATGAAACTTTGATAGTTCAATCCACCCGTTGGTATTGATAATCTCATACTACTACCGAATATTAACAGCCAGAATATGGGTTGAGCTATAGATGTGATTATCCTTTCTTTTGCTCTTACATATCTTATCATTTCTCTTAACCAGACTGTATACGCAGCTTCTATTTCATGATTCATATCAACGACTCATCATTCTTCTTTTCAATATTTCTTTTAAATCGACCGATTCGTCTCTTATTTCTTTTCCCGTCAAACTCAAGAAAACATCATTCAAAGTTGGTTTACGAATGTTAATCTCTAGCACATCTATTTTATTCTTTTTTGCAATCTCTAATATTCTTTTGATTTCTTTACCAGCATTCTTTACTGATAAGAATAATTGTCCATTGAAATGTCTAGAATTCTTGAAAATTTTTAGGCCTCTTTTAATATCTTCATCTTTTAAGTCTAGAATTATGGTATCTCCACCAAGGCTATCTTTCAAATTCTTCGATGTATCCAATGCGATTATTTTACCATGATCCATTATTGCTATTCTATCACATAGTTCATCCGCTTCTTCCATGTAGTGTGTTGTCAGCATTATCGTTATTCCCTTTTCTTTCTTCAACTTTAGTATATAATCCCAAATATGTTTTCTTGTCTGTGGATCCAATCCAAGAGTAGGTTCATCTAAAAACAAGACTCTCGGATGATGTATCAATCCTCTGGCCAATTCAAGTCTTCTTTTCATTCCCCCTGAAAAAGTTTTCACTATAGAGTTTTCTCTATCTTTTAGTTCTGCTAATTCCAAAACTTCATTTATCCTTTTTTTTCTTTCTGGCTTTGGAACTCCATAGAGCCTTGCATGCAATTCTAGATTTTCTTTCGCTGTTAGTCTATCATCCAAACTCGTATCTTGAAAAACGATACCAATACATTTTCTTACTTCTTCAGGTTGTGTTATTACATCATACTTACAAACTAATGCTTCACCCTCTGTAGGTTTTGTTAGGGCACAGAGAATGTTCATGGTTGTAGTCTTACCAGCACCATTCGGACCTAAGAATCCGAAAATTTCTCCTCGTTTTACCTCAAAGCTTATACCATCCACTGCTTTAATCTCGTTATTAAATACTTTTTTCAAATTTCTTACTTTTATTATATCCACTGAAATCAACTAAAATATTTTTTTCCACAACTTCTTCTTCCAGACAAAGTATGCAATTACTAAAATGACTGCAATTCCAATCCATGTTGGAAACGTAAACGGTACAACCCATGCCATATCTTCTGTTTGACTATACTCTTTATTATCTGGCCCCTCAAAAGAAAGCTGTAACTTTCCTCTCAAATTATTTGGTAGAGCGAATTTCAAAGTACTTCTTTTGTCGATCTTTATACTTGTCACATAATCCACATCATATATTTCACTATTGACCATCAATTTTGCGGCGATAGCCTTTGCCTCTGCACTCCCAATATTTACGATTTCAACAGTCAATTCATTATTTTCTTTATCTACCTCTATTTTATAGACTTGAAGTTTTGGCTCACCACTAATCAAAATACCAACATCAAAAATCTCAGTTTTACTATTCCCAGCCTCATCATCATAGGTTACATTAATCTTACCCGAATAAATTCCGTATTCTGAATCTGGACTAGCAAGTATAGTAAATTTAGTTTCTTTGATCCCGTCAGGGTTAACATCTGCTAGGTAACCAATACCCCCGGACAAAACAGATTTTACATAGTCAGAACTAGAACTGAAAGTCACACTAGTTCTTTTTGCCTTTCCCGTTCCTACATTCTGCAAATTTACTATTATTACCCCCTGGTCACCGGGACTTATAATACCACTGTTAACCTCCAAAACTTCAAATTTTGGTTCGCCCTGTACACGAACCTGAACTTTTTTAACCAGTTCTTTGTTTATATCATAAGTCACACGAACCGGTATTTCGTACAAAGCAGAAACAGCTGAACCATCAACATAAAGATTATAATCAATTATCCTCGATTTTCCAACTTTAATTGTACCTATTTCTTTTTTCGAGTTTTCGAGTACTGTGAATGGCTCAACAACCTCAAGGTTTATTATAACATTTGTTGCATCTGCATTACCATCGTTCGTTAAGATCAAAGACAGTACAAGATTTTTTCCAGGTTCAACTGGATATGGATCAGTAAAAGATGTTTCAACATTCAATTGGTATCCTATAACTGGTGCACTTAAAATTTCATGTGAACCCAAAACAAAAATTATTGAAATTAATATTGCTAACAAAAACATTTTTTTCATCAAATCAACTCCCTACTATTTTACCATCTTTTATTTTTATTATCCTTTCCGCTGATCTCGCTATTAAAGGATCATGAGTCACAATGAGAAAGGTATAACCTTTATCATTCAATTTATTCATCAAATCTATAATTTCACCACCAGTTTTTGTATCTAAATTACCGGTCGGCTCATCTGCGAGTATTATTAATGGTTCGTTTGCTAAAGCCCTTGCAATAGCAACTCTCTGCATTTCACCACCAGATAATTGTCTGGGAAAATGATTTAATCTTTCTCCAAGTTTGACCGTTTCCAACAACTTAGTAGCTCTTTTTTTTGCCTCTTCCTTACTAAAACCAGCGATTCTCATGGGCATTTCAATATTTTCTAATGCAGTGAACACTCCGATCAAGTTAAATTGTTGGAAAATAAAACCAATCTTCCTTCTCCTTATTAAAGCTAATTCATCATCCGATAGCTTGTAGACTTCTTCCCCTTCTATGAAAACCTTTCCTTTCGTTGGTCTATCCAAACAGCCTATTACGTGTAAAAGTGTAGATTTACCAGAACCCGAAGGACCGAGTAAAGCAGTCATTTCCCCCTTTTTTATTTTTAAATCCACTCCTTTCAAAACTTCCAATTCATTATGCATTCCTGGGTTGTAAATTTTTTCTACATTTCTCACTTCAATTATATTACTCATATCTTATCGCCTCTATCGGATCAAGTTTAGCTGCCTTCCAAGCAGGATAGAACCCACCGAACATACCTAGTATAGTTGTAAATGCTAAACTACCTAAAATAAGTTCAAATGTTACTCTTGCTCGAGCCAAACCAATTGAAACAAATCTCAGAGAATAACTCCCAAGTATACCCAAAGTTACCCCTAATAATCCGCCTATTAAAGTAATCATGATTGACTCTAGCAAGATTTGTGTTAATACAAACCTACTTGTTGCTCCAACCGCTTTCATTATCCCAATCTCTCTTCTCCTTTCCATTATCGACATTATCATCGTATTCATCACACCTAACCCACCAACAATTGCGGATATCCCTGCTATTCCTAACGTAAAAATACTGATCGTATCAACGATCTGGGATGCTTGATTTGCTATTTCAGCCTGGGTCTGAGCACTAAAACCATCAAAATCGTCTTCTATCTCTTCTGCAAGAGATTCAATTTTTCCTACATCTTCTGGGACAACGTAAGCAGCCCCATAAGAATCCATATCATAAACATCCATCATTGTCCCTAGTGGCATAACGATAATGTTATCAGAATCCCCCACACCCTCTTTGAGAATACCAACCACTTCAAAATCTTCTTCTTTAAATTCAAGTGTGTCACCAACTTTAAGATCATGGTCCTCTGCATATTGATAACTCAACAGAATAGATAATTCATCGTTTGATTCTAGTTCCCTACCAGTATCCAATTCAATTCCTTTACCTATGTAAAAATCTTGTTGCGCAGGATCTACACCAACTATCACATACTCAGGTCCTTGCATTGCTGTTATTTCTCCAACAGCAAAAGTGAGTGGGACAACTTCCTTAACGCCCGAGAAACTTTTTAGTTCATCTATTTGCTCTGATGTAATTTCTGATCCTTGAAAACCCATCATAAACCCACCACCCTCTTCAGAAGTAACCATTATCGTTCCTCCCAAAAATTCTAATTCTTCATTAATCATTGTTCTTATTCCCTCTGATATTGAACCGAGTGCAACTATAGCAGTAATTCCGATTAGAACTCCGAAAATAGTTAATCCTGTCCTAGTTTTTACTCTCATTATGTTCTTTAAAGCCAGATCAATCAAATCATTCACCAACAAGATTTTCAAGTTTTTTTACTGCACCATTTATAATTCTTTCAAGTTTTTTGTGTTTTGTTTTATCTTTAACTATTTTAAAAATCAAATTTCTTGCTTTGAGCAAAGATTTTCTTAAACTTGGCGGTAATATAAAAATTACACTTTTTTGAGACTTAATTCGAGATTCTACCATGCTTCTTAATTCAGTTTCTTTGACATCTAATATCTGGCTCATAATACTGACAAAATCTTGGAATCTATCTTTCATTTCATTCAAACTTTTGTCAAATTTTTTAATGAATTCTTCTCCACCTATGGTAAGTTTATAGTATTTTCTTCTACCCTCTTTAAATCTAATTATAAATCCTTTTTTTTCTAGCTCATGCAAAGTTGAGTATATTCCTCCAGAACTAGGTTTCCAGCCAGTTTCGTTTTCTATTGATTTAATAATATTATATCCATGTTTGGATCCCTGTTTAAGTAATTTAAGGATGTAAGATTTTAGAAAACCACGTGGTACTATTTTTTCCCCAACCATTATATCAGTACTGATATATTAGGCCTAATATATTTATATCTGATGATTAAAATCAATAGAAAATTGCATCAATAAAAAAATAGAAAAATAAGGGGATAAAATCCCCTATTGACTTAGCAATCTCTTGCTTTCAATGTTTTTCTCCCGTTTGCATTTGCTCTGTCAGCTGCTCTTCTAACCATAGCTGCTACATCAACGTCAAGTCTCTTCAAGAATTCGTCACTGACATTGAATTTTCCTTTTACTAAGTCTCTTACTGCGCTCTTTACGATTACAGCCATTTATTTTTCACCCCCTCGTTTAAGGTTAAAAAACCCATAAAAGGGCTCTTTTTCTAATATTTTATACATAGACGCTTATATAAAAAGATTTGCTTTTTCAGGGGTCTAAGGCATTTCAGCAATTCGTTTTAAAAAATGTATTAAAACACACAAAAGAAAGCAGAATTTTCAACTTTTATCAACAAACTTCTATATTTTTTCCAGAAATAACTTTCCCGTTGTTTTTATTGCAATTTGGACACTCTATTTTAAAGACATCTTCTGGGTTTGAACTTCTAATTTCACCACTATAACCACAAGAACATTTTATCTCTACTGGTATCTCTTGTACAATGGCCTTTACAGGAACTTGATAATGAATTAACATTTGTCTGAGTAATAATTCAAACTCTTTAATATGATGCGACTTTGGAACTTTCACGACAAAACTCTTCTTTCCATTCTTCGTCCATTCACTCATTATTTTACCAATAGTATCTGTCACGTACTTGACTTCACGCGCCAAAAAACCACCAAGAATCTAATTAACAGACCCTCCTGACATAATAACAATACATATATTTGTATTCCTGAGTTATAAACATTACTTACCCTTTATTTCATTTCCACCTGGTAAAAATCTTATTCCTGGTTTGAATGGTTCTTCATCTTTTTTACCGTATTTTTTTACGAATGTAGAAGTTTTCATTTTTAATTTTTTCGAACATTCTTCACATACATACGCAACTTTTCTTGTTCTCGTGTTTCCGAGCGTTACGACTTCTATGTTTTTTCCACAAACAGAACATTTGCCTGGATGCCTGAGTGAAATCATTATTTTTTCTTTCATTTCAATGTCGGTGGCGGGAATTGAACCCGCGATCTCCGGATTTCTTATCATCTTGAATCAAAACTCATTCCTATTTGAGTATGAGTCCGGCGCTTTAGCCGCTAAGCCACACCGACGATATTTATAAAATAGTAAAACAAGATTTATAAGTCATTATCAAACTCTAAGATATAAAAATTGTAAATGAGTAAAATAGATATATTTCATAAAAATTGAGGTTAGATTGATGAATACTATAATATTTGGTCCACCCGGTTCGGGTAAGGGTACATATGCGTCTTTCATTGAAAAAAAACTTGGTATAGTTAAAATATCGACTGGCGATATAATTCGTGAAGAGATCGAGAAGAACACAGATTTAGGAAAAAGAATGAAGGAGTACGCTAACAGAGGAGAATTAGTTCCTGACAAGATAATAACAGAGATTCTAAAAATAAGAATTTCTGAACCAGATTGCATGAAGAACGGTTTCATTCTCGATGGTTATCCAAGAACAATTCCACAAGCTCAAACTTTAGATAAAATAGCTAACATAGATGTTATAATTAATTTGAATGTTCCTGATTGGATTATAATAGAAAGATTATCGAGCAGAAGAACCTGTAAAAAATGCGAAGCCATTTTCAATGTAAAATACGTAAAACCAAAAGTTGAAGGAGTTTGTGATAAATGTGGTGGAGAACTCTATCAAAGAGATGATGATAAACCAAAAGTAATCAAAGAGAGAATAAAAGTATATCAAAAACAAACTCAACCATTGTTAAAATATTACAAAGGAAAAATACCATTTGTTGACTTTGAATGCGACTCACCAGATATACCGCCAGAAGTTAACGTAGAGAAAATTCTTAAAAAATTAAAGATTTTAGGTTTCTATAAGTGATTTTATTCAATAAGCTGGCTTTACTGTAATCGGAGCAGAATCATCTACATAGTATGAATATTCAAACCCTATTTGAAACGGTTTATCTATTTTATTCACAACATTATTAGGGGGGGTAAATTTACATTCAATCGTATGAGATTTTCCACTACTGAGTTTTATCATTGGATCATTATCATTACAACTAGAGATTACATCTCCAATAATTCCATTATCTTTAATCTTAATGTAATAGTTTCCACTAGCCATATCACCGACATAGGTATAGCCTTTCCCAACGTTTTCTATCTTGAACTTGATTATCCTTTCCTCTTCAGGTTCACTTGGATTGACTATAAAATGTCTACCACTATAAGGGGCTACTGATATAGGTCCATTGGTCAATTCAGATGAAATGATACCGCCTGTGTTAAATAACTTCTGCCTATCTTCTTCACTTAATGTCTGAAGATAGTCTTCATTAATTATTCTGATAGTCCCGGAATAAGTTGTTTCATAATTGTATTCTACTCTCACTCGAAAATCATAATTTGTCTCAGAAGTAATTCCCGAAGGTGCCTGCAATCTCCATTCGTAATAATATTTATCACCTTCAAAATTTATTTCAGTATTTGGCTGGTCTAAAAACCTATTTTTCCCCATAATATCTGTCTCTAGTTCGGTAGGATTTTTATTACACCATGCTCTTCCAGTTGAATCAGCACAATTAAAATCAACCCCATAAACCTGAATTTTTTTAAGCTCAGCCCCATTCCCACCTACATTCTGAACCTCTAAACGTAATCCAACATTATCCCTTGCATAAATAGGAGAATTTTCAAATGAAAAATCAATAATTATTACACCATCACTAGTAGAAGTTACTGGGTTTGAATTTTGGCCAATACAACCTGAAATCACAATGATAAGGATGATTAATGATAAAATTGGCAAGTATTTCATAATATTATTTTGATACTTCTGCTTTATACAATTTTTTAAATGGGCCCACAGGGATTCGAACCCTGGACCTTGTGGTTAAGAGCCACCTGCTCTACCATGCTGAGCTATGGGCCCATTCTCTATGATTAAATGATGGTTAAATACAAAATACTTTCCATTTGTTGATTATGATATCGTGTAATTCATCTAAACTTTTAACTATATAATCTGGGCTAAATTTCTGTAATTTACGACCATCTAGATAACCCCAATTAACTGCAACAGAAACCATACAAGCTTTTTTGGCGGCTATAATATCCCCACCCATATCACCAACATAAATACAATTTTTTGGTTGAATGTTTAATTTTTCAGCACAAATTTTCAAGGGTTCAGGATTCGGTTTTTTCTTATGACAATCATCGTCAGTTATAATGATATCAAAAATATCATCAAGGCCACAATCATGCAATTCTTTTTTTACTCGTTTTAAACTACCGCCCGTAACCAAACCAAGTAAAAAGTTATTTTTTATTTTCATCAGGAATTCCTTAACACCAGGAAAAAGTTTAACTTTTTGTTTTTTATAAGTTTCAAGCCATATTTTGTTAGACAATTCTCTTTTATTCGGTGTAATTCCTATTTTTAATTCAAATTTTCGATAATCTGATTCATACAATTTCCTGAATTTTGACAATGATAATTTTGGTAGTTTTAATTTTTTTAAAGCTTGAATTCCACTAGTGTCTACTAGTGGATGAAATCTAATTCTACAGAAAAAAATAATAATTGTGGTGTTGATGTTACACCACTGAATAACAGACTTAGTGTAAACTAGGTCTTCTACAAATAAAAGTTTTTGGAGGTTGTTGTTATGACTATGGTTAGACGTAGTTCTAGCCTTGGTAGGCATCTGATGCACATAGCATTCAAGGTGAAGTATTGTCATCCAGTCTTTGAGGATGAACTCGTAGTTAAGATATGCAGTGATATCTTCTATACTACTGCAAGACAACTGGATGCTGAAATTCAGGAACTTGGTTTTAGTAGAGAGCATTGTCATATGGTTGTCGATTTAGGATTGAACAGCATTCCACATTTTGCTAAGTGTATGAAGGGTAGATCAGGCTATTTTCTGCTAAAAGCATTCCCAGAACTGAAGAAGAAATGCTTTTGGGGCTCAGGATTCTGGTCACCTGTTGTTTACTTCGACAGTGTTGGAAGAGATGAGGATCAGATGAGGAATTACGTCAGAAAGCAGGGTAATACCACTAGTCTTTGACTAGTGGATATTTATA
>Ga0172362_10002387_pt1 | contig 16323 bp, 10 predicted proteins | sample LakKivs1_kivu2a2_FD_114534 | JGI IMG/M metagenome (GOLD analysis project Ga0172362, IMG submission 114534) | Sediment microbial communities from Lake Kivu, Rwanda - Sediment s1_kivu2a2 | ecosystem: Environmental > Aquatic > Freshwater > Lake > Sediment | place: Rwanda: Western Province, Lake...
ATGTCAAGCTCCTTTGGGCCCATGGCCCCGCGGTGGATGCGACGAAAGGCGAAGTCAAGGTCCGTGCGATCGCCATGGTCTACGTCCCTGAAGGACCGTTTGCCTCCCGCAGCCCGTGGGGACATGCGCTCAAGACCATCACCGACCCGGATGCGACCAAGGTGCAGGGACACCTCGACTCGGGCCCCGAGACGGTCCCACAGAGTCCCGAATGGCCGAACGGCTTCCCCGCGTTCTACTGCATGAAGTACTCGATCTCGCAGGGGGAGTATGCCGACTTCCTGAATTCCATACCGTCGAGGAACTACAATGGCGGGCGATATGGCGTGCTGGCGCACAACAACGCACGGTTTTACAGCGGGAGATTCTACAACTTCAACGGCTGCACGATCACAGCCGATGCGGCGGGAGTGTTCACGGCCGATGTGCCGAATCGCTTCTGCAATCTCCTTTCCCTGCCCGACATTCAGGGCTTCACCGCCTGGGCGGGGCTGCGTCCGCTCACGAACCTCGAGTATGAGAAGGCTTGTCGAGGACCGCGGGCTGTCGCGCGCGGGGCCGATGCATGGACGACGGCAACGTGCGCCCCGGCGGCCGGTCTGGACGCATCGGCGCTGGAGGCACCGTCGGCGGTCGGGACGGGCCCGTCCTACTGGGGGATTCGCGAACTGAGTCTGAGCGGCTGCGTGCAGGAGTGGCCCGCCGTCATTCAGAACGAGCCGGCAACGAAAGGGCAGAAGGGCGCCGGTGTCGGATACCTGGGCACGCATGGCAGCGGTTCGCCGTCGATCCCCGATGACTGGCCGTTGACCTTTCTCGGAGATTGGTACTATGGGGGAATCTGGCGGCTCTGGGGGTATGGAACGGTCGGCCATTGGATCAACGCCGACGAATACGACGCCGCGCCTTGGGAGACGATGGATGGGGAACGCTGCGGCCGCTATGGGGCGCGGGCGGTACGCACGGCGTCAGCCGCGGAGAGCAAGGACGGCAAGTTGGCGCTCGACCATTTGCCGAACCTGGCCGCGGCCGATGTGGCCATGTTCAGTATCAGCGGGAGTTTCAGGAATGACGGCGACGCGCCGGTGAAGGTCGAGTGGACCTCGGCACTGCCGGCTTCCTGTTTCCCGCGGGGGGTCGCCTCTCGCTGCTTCACGGCGGCGGCCAGGGCCGCGACGCCGTTCAAGACTCCGGTGGTGGTCACCCGTCTTGGCTTCCAGGAGGCGCTGCGCGGCAGAACGTCCCTGGCCGTGCAGATTCAGGGCCAGGGGGGCGAGGTGCTGGCGGAGCGTCGGCTCCCGTCGCGGATGGGGGTCCGGAATCGGCGGGCACCGGCCCTCAAGTCGCTCGACGGGGGGACGATCGCACTGAACGTGCTGAACGCCACGGAAAGTCCTGTGACGCTGACGTTTGAGATGCCCTCCCTGCCGGCCGTGAGGATCGGCGAGCCCGGCCGGAGCTTGACCGTGGGGGCGGGCGCCAATGGCGTGGTGGCGTTTCCCGTTCCGCGCCAGGCGTTCCCGAAGGGGGGGCCCTGCACGATTCCCTATCGCGTGACGACGGGCGGCGGCACCCCGCTGGCCGGCGCAGCGGAAGCGGACCTGCAACCACAGACGCGCTGGTGGGTGACGAAACGGGACAAGTCCGGGCCGAAGCCGGGGACCGCCGTGGATGCCCCGCTTCACGCGGGTGGCGGCGCGGAAGAGATTGCCGGCTTGGATGAGGTCACGGGGTTGGAAGTCGCCGTCTTCAAGGCGGCCTCCCCGCCCGCCGGATGGAATCGGATGACCTATGCCGGCAACCCGGGTCTGAGGATCAACGAAACGGTGGCCGCGCATGGTTCGACGGTGGTCGCCGCCACGCGTGTAGAGGCGCCGTCCGGCCGCGAGGCCGTTCTGAGCCTGTCCCGCCTCGCGGCGCGTTTCAGGTTGCGGGCCTGGGTCAACGATGCGCTTGTGCACGAGCAGGTTCCGCTCCCGGCGAAGGCTGAGCCGTCGAAGAAGGTCCAGCCGACCGACAAGCCGTTCCGTCTGGTCAAGGGAAGTAACACGCTGGTGGTGGAATGCCGGTCGCAGGAGGACACGCCGACGACACTCGGCACGGTTTCCCTGGAATTCCGCGACCCAAAAAGCGGCGAAGAGCAGACGGACCTGATCTTCGACATGGAGGCGGGCGGGGGGCGGTGAAGGGGCCAGGCATCCATGGGAATACGGGGACATCCATGAGCACGTCGCTGTCAAGAGGGTAGCGGACGCATTTGCGGGCTGTTCCAAACATCCATTCGGCGTCGGCCTGTGGCCGCGCCATGAACATCAATCCGATCCGGCCTTAACCCCCCACCCCCTCCGGGCCGGCGGCTCCAGCCCCGCGAAGTCACTTCACTTCGTCCGTAGTCGCTCCGTCTGCTTCTCCCACTGCACGGGCAACTCTTTCTGGAGCTTCCGCAGGCTGACTTCCGGCTCGTCGCCAGCCAACATCGCCTCCACGATGCCCGGTCTCCAGCTCGCGACACGTCTTGGTGACGACGTCCGGATGACGGAGGACCGCCCGGAGGCGGTCCACCACGACCTTCTCGATCTCGCCGGCCCGGAGGTTCGGCGGCCGGCACTCGCCGTAGACGGTGCGGACCTTGTTGACGCGGGCGCCGTAGCGGTACTCGCGGCCGTTCTGGTCACCGTCGGCGCTGCGGATGGGATCCGTCGCGCGAGCCGGCAGGGCCGGCACCTTGCGCCTCCCGGCGGCTTTTCGGCGCGACGGGGGCATAGAATGTGCGCAGCATAGGCTTGCCCGTCCGCCTTCAGAGGCGCAACTGCCGTTCGATGTCGCAGGAGACTGCCGATGGCCGCCAATTTCCGGTCCCAAGACCCCGCCGAGCGGCAGCAGGACGCGGGCGGACTGTCGTCGTGGTGGCGCGTCGGAGCGTCAGGCGTCGTGGTGGTCGAGTTCCTCGTGCTGGCCTGGATCGCCGCGTCAACCTACGGCGGCAACGTGGGCCCGCCGATTCCCGCTCGGGTGACAGGCCCCGACGGAGAGGTGGTCTATACGGGCGACGACATCCGCAACGGGCAGGGGGTCTTCCTGCGCTACGGCCTGATGGACAACGGCACGCTCTGGGGCCACGGGGCGTATCTGGGACCGGACTTCTCGGCAGAGTACCTGCACGCCCTGGCGCTGGAGGTGCGCCGCTTCCTCGGCGGCGGCGAGCCTGACGCCGCGGACGCCGGACGGCCCGAGGCGATGACGGCCCGGGTCGCGGGCTTCCTGGCTGCCAACCGCTACGACCGGGCCGGTGACACGCTCCGGTACACGCGGCCGGAGGTGGAAGTCTACCGCGCGCAGCGGCTTCGCTGGGGGTCATATCTGCGGGAGGTGCAGGCCAACAAGGGGCTGGATGCGGCGGGCGCGCCCGGCAGCGAGGAAGTGCGCCAACTGACGTCCTTCTTCGCCTGGAGCGCGTGGGCGGCGTCGGCCCGCATCCCCGGCAGGGACTACTCTTACACGAACAACTTTCCCTACGATCCTGCGGTGGGCAACGGTCCGAGCACGCTGGCCGTGGTGTGGAGCGCCTTGAGCCTCATCGCCCTGCTGGCGGGCATCGGCGCGGTCCTGTTGGCCTTCGGGCGCTTTCACTACCTGGGCTGGCACGGGCAACGCAAGGCGCCCAACGAGCTGCTTCCGCCGCGGATCACGCCCAGCCAACGGGCCAGCCTGAAGTTCTTCGCCCTGGCGGGCGTGCTGTTCCTGCTTCAGGTGCTCGTCGGCGGGGCCACGGCTCACTACCGCGTCCAGCCGGGCAGCTTCTACGGCATCGACCTGTCGCGGCTGCTGCCGAGCAACCTGGCGCGGACGTGGCACTTGCAGCTTGCGGTCTTGTGGATCGCGACGGCCTACGTCGGCGGGGGCCTGTTCCTGGGTTCCGCGCTGGGAGGCCATGAGCCGAAGTGGCAGAGGGCGGGCATCCACGCGCTGGCGGCGGCGCTGGGGGTCGTCGTGTTCGGCAGCCTGGCTGGGGAGTACCTGGGCGTCCGGAAGCTGCTGAACCCCGTGTGGTTCTGGTTCGGCAACCAGGGCTGGGAATACCTGGAGCTGGGCAGGGGCTGGCAGGTCATGCTGGTGATGGGCTTCCTGGTCTGGGCCGTGCTGTTGGTGCGGGCGGTGCGCCCGGCCTGGCGCGACCCGCGGCAGAAGGAAATCGCCGTCCTCTACCTGATCGCCGCGTTCGCCATACCGCTGTTCTATCTGCCGGCCCTGTTCTTCGGTGCGGGCACGTCCTACACCATCGTGGACACGTGGCGGTTCTGGATCATCCACCTGTGGGTGGAGGGCTTCTTCGAGCTGTTCGCCACCGTGGTGGTGGCGACGATGTTCTTCAAGCTGGGCATGGTCGGCCGGAAGGTCGCGACGCGAGTGATCTACCTGGACGCCATCCTGTTCCTGGGCGCGGGCATCCTGGGCACCGGGCATCACTGGTACTGGACCGGCCAGAGCGGCTTGTCGATGGCCCTCTCGGCGACGTTCTCGGCCATGGAGGTCGTCCCGCTGGTGCTGCTGACCCTGGACGCCTGGGATTTCGTCCGGGTGACGCGGCTGGACATCCCGCACAAGTGGACGTTCTACTTCCTGATCGCCGTGGGGGTGTGGAATTTCATCGGGGCGGGGGTTTTCGGCTTCCTCATCAACCTGCCGGTCGTCAGCTACTACCAGGCGGGCACCAACCTGACGCCCAACCATGGTCACGCGGCCCTGATGGGCGTGTTCGGAATGCTGGCCGGCGCGATGATGGTCTTCGCCATCCGCCAGGCGTCCAGCGCCCTACACTGGCGGCGCGTCGGCAGCCTGGTCAAGGTGTCGTTCTGGGGGCTCAACATCGGCCTGGCCGGGATGGTCGCGGTCAACCTGTTCCCCACGGGCGTCCTACAGGTCATGGACGTGCTGAACAACGGCTACTGGCACGCGCGCAGCGACGCCTTCCTCGGCCGCGCCGACATCCGCGCGCTGGAGTGGGCCCGCCTTCCGGCCGACGGGGTTTTCATCCTGGCCGGGGCAGTTCCCCTGGCCGTCGCGGCGGTGTGGACCTGGCTGAAGGCTCGCGTGCCCGGCGGCGCCGAAGCCTGACCTGCCGCCGCCGGATGCGCGCCGGGAGCGGGCGTCAGGTCAGGGCCGGCGCGCCTTCCTCGATGACCCGCAAGCCCATCAGGTCGCCCAGGTCGCGAACGCGCGCGGCGAAGTCGCCGTAGAACACCACGCGGTGGAGCATGGTCATCACGTCGCCCTTGATGGCCCCGGCCGACCAGTTGAGCAGCAGGTTCCGCGCGTCGCGCACCGTCTGGGTGAACTGCGTGCGGCAGGCCAGCGGGCTTTCGCTGATCTCGATGATCTTGCCGGGGCAAACCAGCAAGGTGTCGAGGTTGACCAGCTTGGCGCAGGTGACGGGCTGGCCGATGCGGTTGGCGACCTGGAGCGCCACGCCGCCGCCGCTGTCGGTCTGGTTGCGGATGACGAACGGCAGGCGCTTGCCGCCGGGGCCGTCCATCTTCGTCGCGCAGGTGCAGTGGAAATGGACCAGGGCGTTCCTGGCGGTGTCGACGACCGGGTCGGAGATGAACCCCGGCACGTCGAAGGCGTAGCGGAACAGCAGCATCGTCAGCGTCGAGTCGATGTCGCCCTCGCAGGCCCCCACGTGCCCCTCGTCGTTGAGCTTGCTGAACGTCAGGCACCCGCGCGGGTTGCCCATGCACAGGCTGCTGGCGACGGCCTGGGCGCCCTCCTTGATCATCAGCTCGCGCATGGCCAGGTAGTACCGCGCCGAGTGGATGATCTCCTGCCGCTTGGGCTCGACGATCTTCCGGGCGGGCTTGATCCAATACTCCTCGGCCTCGGCCTCAGCGACCTTCGGGTCGATCGTCTGGAGCACCTCCATGACGCGCTGGTTGGGCAGCGGCACAATCTCGGCGCCGAGCTTGGCCTTGACCTGCTCGGCGGAGCGCGCCGCGGCAGTGCCGCGAAGCCCCCCGACGGCGAAGATCTTCGTGCGCTTCATGCGGGCCGGCACGCGGAGAAGCGGGACAGTCCTGTCGAGGTCGCCCCAGTCGCTGGTGGACAGCACCACGACCCGCTTGTCCTGCTTGCGCCAGTTCTGGAAGTACATCCAGCCGTGGCCGCCGAAGGGCTGGAAGAACAGCACGGCGGGCAGGCCGGTGTCGAACAGCTTGCCGAGGATGGGCGCCTCGCCGCCGTGGCCGGACAGGTAAACCACCAGCAGCGCGTCGGCGTCGGCGACGGCCTTGGCGGCCACGTCCTCGGCGCGGGCGCCGGGGATCGTCTCGCCGCCGACGAACGTCACGTCGCCGAGCTTGGCGGCCAGGTCGTCGAGGTACTTGTTGAGCTTGGCGGTTTCCTCGCGCGGGCGGGCCATGTAGCCGCCGGTTCGCCCGATGAAGACCTTGTGGACCTTCACCGGCGGCAGGGCCGGCCAGGCGCCCGCGGCAGCGGCCTCGGCGGCGGCGGCGAACCGCCCCGCCAGCTCCGACGCCAGCACCGCCCCGCCGCCGGCGACCGCGGCTACCTTCATGAAGTCCCGACGGTTCATCGGCTCTGTCATGGCAGTCTCCTTGGCAAGTGGACCTTTGCTGGTTTAACGCTTCGCCGGCCCCCGCGGGCCGCGGCAGGCGAACTTGACCACGTCGCGCAGCGCGGCCTATAATCGCCGCCGGCGCGGGGCACCTTGCCCCGGCCGCGGAGATTGCGGTGAGCGGATTGCCGGGACGTGCATGGGCGTGTGCGGTTGCGCTGGCGGGCGCTGCCGCCGGCTGCGGCGAGTGGAAGTTCGACGCGGGCAACCCGTTCCGGGCGACGCCCAAGCCGCCGGCGTACGCGGCCAAGTCGGTGCCCGAGCCGATCCATCTGCTGCTGCCGACGGCCATCCGCATCCACCCGTTCACCGGCACGCGGACGTTCGACGACAGCGGCGGCATCAAGGGCGTCGAGGTGCGGGTGGAGGCCCTCGACGCCTACGGCGACGCGACGAAGGCGTTCGGCAACTTCCACTTCGCCCTGCACGCCTACCAGCCCGCCGCCGCCGACGAGCGCGGCAAGCAGATCGCCACGTGGGACGAATCGCTCCTGGAGCCGCGAAAGAACCTGCTGCACTGGGACAACATCACGCGCACCTACCGCTTCAAGCTCCAGTGGTACAAGCCCATTCCCGTCGGCTCCAAGTTCGTCCTGGCCGCGGCGTTCGACAGCCCCTTCACCGAACGCAAGTTCGCCCAGCGGGTCTTCGTGTCGGGACAGTGAGGAAGCCGGCGATGGCGACGCGATCGGGCCTGTGCGTTCTGGCGGCCGCGGCGATGCTGCTGCTGGCAGGCTGCGCCGAGAGGTTCACCCCCCAGCGCTACTCGACGATCTACCTGGGCCAGCCGGCGGCGGAGGTGCGGCGCGTGCTCGGCCCGCCCACGCACCGCTTCCCCGACCGCTGGATGTATCTGCACGACGCGCCCTTCTACCGGGCGACCATCACGTTCCGCGACGGGCGCGTGGCCGCCAAACGCTGGCAGGATGCCGAGACGGGCGGCGGCGGGGATTGACGGCCGAGCGACAGCCTACTCGTGCACGGGGGCGCGGGGGGCGTCCTTCGTGCGCAGCTTGTGCAGCTCCGCCTCGCGATGGGGAAGCTCCTCCATGGCCTCGGCGTGTATCGGCTCGCGGAAGTTCAGCGTGATCCGCAGCCGCTGGAGCCTGGCGCCCGCCAGCGCCGCCGACTGCGACGCCGCGGCGGACTGGCCAGCCGTCTGGAGATTCCTGGCCGCTTCGTCGCGGAGCTTCTCCAACTCCTGACGCGACAGCAGAGACTTGGCCTGGCCGGGCTGGACCACCGCGGCCACGGCGACGGGGGCATTGGCCTCGTCCGCCGCGGTGGTCTGGGCGGCAACGGCCGACGGTCGCGTGGCCGGCGCGGACGGCGCGGCGGCAGTTGCGCCCTGCCCCTTCGCGATCGCGCCGCCTCCGCCTGCGCCGCCTGCCGGCCCGGCCGGGGCCGCCTCTTCACGCGTCGCGGGGTTCCGCGCGGCTGTCCCTGCCGCCGCGCCCGCGGGAGGGGCTGCGGGCTTGGCCGCCAGCTCCATTGCCACGGCCGGCGCCGTGGGCGCCGGAGCCGGCGCGGGCGCCTTGGGGGCCGTTGGCTCGGGGCGACCCGCGCGCGGCACACAGCCCGCGAGGTCGTCCTTCCGCGGCTGGGGTAGCTCCGTCTCGGCCGGCGCCTTGCGCTTGTCGGCGGTTTCCTCGACTTGTTTGCCCGCGGTGTCGCTCTCCGCGGCGGGCGGGCCAAGCTTGCCCTCAGCCGGCGGGGGAGGCGCGGCCGGCGCGGGCGCGGGCGGTGGCGAGGCAGCGGGCAACGGGACCTCTCTGCCGCCGCGCGTGCGGCGAGCGGGCTCGCCGGGCGGGCAGGGTTCCTGAGAAACGATCTGGCGGTCGCGCAGCGCGTCCAGCTCGCGCTGCACGCTGGCCAACTGCTCCGGCGTGACGACCAGGTCGATCTCGACGGTCTGCGGGGCGACGCGCTCGGCCTTGTAGAAGTTCGCCCGCGAGACCGGCCTGCCGCCCTTGCCCAGCTTGGCACCGGCGGCCCCGGCCAGCACGACCGGGCGGATGCCGTTGGCGGCCAGCAGCGTCTCGACCTGCTGCTGCGTGGCCTCCAGATGGTCGGTGAAGATGACCTCGTTGCCCGCGTCAGGCGGCGCGGCGGCCAGGACCGTTCCGCCAGGGGCGCCGCCCTCGCCGCCCTGCCGGGCGCCCTTGGCCGCGATGTCCCACGCACCGCCGGCCTGCGACGCCTCGCCGGCGCCGAACTCCTTGGCGCGGTGCGCCACAGCCAGGCCGCCGTTGGAGACCACGTACGACTTCGCGTCGCGGGCCTCGGCGTCGGGCACGCCGTGATGGGTGTCCTTCGCGGGCAGCGCGCCGGCCTCGGGCGCGCCCGCACGGGGCGCCGAGCGAACGGCCAACGTCTCGCCGAACCGCGGCGGGTGCCGCAGCGTCTGGAAGATGACGAACCCCGCGCCGACGGCGACGAGCAGCACGGCGGCCGCGGCCGCGTAGCGCACCCAGCCGAACAGCCCGGGTTTCTGCTCGGCCTGGCGCGGTTGGAAGAGGCGCGTCCGCTCGGCCTCGGCCAGCACGCGGGCGACAAAGTCGTCGGGGGCCTTCTGCCGCGGCAGCTCGCGGACGGCGCGGCGGACGGCGGCCAGCGCGTCGGCCTCGGCGCGGAGGGCGGGGTCGGCCTCGACGGCCTGCACGACGCGCCGGGCTTCCGGTCCGCTCAGCTCGCCGTCGAGCCAGGCGGAAAGGTCTTGCGAGGTTGTGTCTCGATGAGCGTCCATCGTCAGCTCGCCGTTCTTAGATCGGCCAGTTTCTCCTTCAGGATGCACCGTGCGCGGTGGAGGCGGCTCTTGACCGTCCCGACCGGCACGCCCAGGACCTCGGCGATCCGGGCGTAGTCCATCTCTTCCACGTCGCACAGCACCACCACCAGGCGGAACTCCTCGTCCAGCTCCTCGAGGGCCGCCAGGACGCGGGCGCTGGTCTCCGCCGACGCGGCGGCGGCCTCCGGGCCGGGGTCGCGCCGGCGTGCCACGACGGCCGTCAAAGCGTCGCCCAGGCCGCCGCCGTCGCCGTCATCGGCGCCGCCGAGCGCCTGGAAGCGGACCCGCCCGCCGCGGCGCCGGTGCGAGATTGTCAAATTGGCCGCGATCCGGAACAGCCACGTGTAGAACTGGCTGTGACCTCGGAACTGCCCGATCCGTTCCAGCGCCTTCAGGAACGTCTCCTGGGCCAGTTCCTCGGCGTCCGCACGCGAGCCGCACATCCGCAGGACCATGTTGAAGATCCGGTCCTGGTACTTGGCGACCAGCGACCCGAAGGCCCGCATGTCGCCGCGACGGCTCTGCGCCACCAGGGCGGAATCCTCAAAGCTCACCTGCCCGCCCTGTGGGGCGCCGCCGCCGGCCGAGCTTTCCTCGGCCAGGAGATTGGACGCCTGTTCCGTCACAAAGTTCCCGAAGACAGATATCCCTTGTCGCCGCCCGCGCGCAACGCACCCGCCCGCGGCCCATCAAGTATAACGCAGGCGCGGCGGGTCGAATACATGCGGCTCATTCCTCCAGCAGCGCGCGGCGCTGGGCGAACAGATCGTCCAGCCGTCGCCGCAGCGCCGCCGACGTCTCCCCCGGCTCGCCGCCGCCGCCCGCCACAGTCGCCAGGAGCGCCACCAGCGACGCGAAGTCGCCCAGGTCGATCCGCTCAGCCGCGATCCGCCCGCCGCGACCCTGGTTGTGGTAGTTGGCCAGCGGCAGGCAGACGGCCGCGGCACGGTAGCCGCAAGCGCAAAACGCCGTCGACTCGCAAGTGCCGCCGGGCATGAGCGCCCGCGCGAAGCGCAGCTCGCCGTCGCGCCGGGCCAGCTCGCCCGCCGCGGCCCACAGGTGCGCCGTCAGCTCCGGGTCGAACGTGCTGGTGTTGTCGCCCACCCGGACCACCGCTCCGCCGCCCAGGGGCGCCTGCGCGTGGGCCTTCGACGCCTCCACGCTCAGCACGTAATCGCCGCGCGGGATCGTGCCCAGCCGGCACGCCGCCAGGGCGCCCACGAACCCCGCCTCCTCCGCCCGCGTCAGCAGGGCCGACGCGCCGGCCGGCGCCCCGCGCGCGGCCAGCTCGTCCAGCGCGCAGAGCACCGCGGCCGTGCCCGCCTGATCGTCGCACGCGCACGCCGCCACGCGCCGCCCGCGAAGGGCGAACGCCGGTACATCCCAGGTGCCGATCGTCCCCGGCGGCACGGCGGCCGCGGCCTCCAGCATCAGCCGGCACGTCCACCACGCCGCGATGCCCGCGGGGCGCTTGTCGGCCACGACGGCCGTCACCTGGCCCGCCGGCGCATGCAGGCGGACGCGCTCGCCGGGGCCGTAAAGCGCCGCGATGGTGCCGCGGAAGATCGCCCGCACCGTCCGCCCGCGCTGCCCCGTCGCCGCGAACGCCGGATGGTCCATGTGCGCCGTGAGCCACCATCGCCCGCCCGGCGAGTCGCCGCCGCGGGCGCGGCCCGCCAGGTGCACAACGACATTGCCCGCCGCGTCGCGGGCGAAGTCCACCCCGCGCGCCTCCGCCCACTGGCGCACGATCCGCACGACGGCCCCCTCGTGAAACGGCGCCGACGCGGCCGACACCACGCGCCGCAGAATGTCCACGTGCCGCGGGTTCATTCGGCCTTCCCCCGCGCCAGGTCCTCCAGGCGCCCAAGCTGCTGGTTGAGCTCGACGGCTGCCCGCGTGTCGGGAAACCGCGCCATCAGGTCGCGCGCCAGCTCAAGGGCCTCGCCGTAGCGCCGCCGCGAGATCAGGTCGCGGATGGCGTCGCGAATCTCCCGCGCCTCCTCCAGCCGCGCGTTGTCCTGGATCGTCGGCGTCCAGGCGCGGATGTGGTCGCTGTCGGGCCCTTCGGGGAACGCCGCCAGGTACGCCCCCGCCGCCCGCAGGGCCGTCCGCCACTGCCGCTGCTCCGCCGCCCGCTCCACCTCGCGCAGCAGCCGCGCCCGCCGCTCCGTCTCGTACGCCTGCCCCTCGCGCCGCACGCGCGCCAGCAGCTCCGCCGCCACGGCCGCCTGCGGATACCGCCCCGCCAGGTCCGCCGCCAGCGACTCGGCGTCGACGAAGCGGCCCAGCGCCATGAGGTCTTCGGCCTTGCCCGCCGCCTCGGCCAGCTCGCGCCGCCGCGAATCGTCACGCACCTGCGCGATCCGCCGGCGCAGCTCCTCGGCCGCCGGCTCGTCGCCGAAGCGGTCGTCAAACTCCGCCACGCTCCGCTCGGCGCGGGCTAAGTCCTCCGCCGACAGGGCCGCCTCCACGTCGCCCCGGAGCTGCCGCAGCAGGCGATGGTGCCTGTGGCGGCGGCGATCCTCGCGCTGCTCCGGCGGCAGCAGGAGCGAATCGTTGATCTCGCGAAGCTGGCGCAGCACCTCGCGCATCGTCTCATCGGGCGCCGGGCCCGTCCATCCCGCCGAAGCCGCGCCGCCGCCCGCCGCCCCATCGCCCGCGCCGTCCAGCAGGCGCCCCAGGGCGATCAACAGACGCTCCTGGAGAATCGCCGCCCGCGCCGCCCGCCGCACCAGGTACGCCGCCGCCCACAGCAGGCAGCCGGCCACCAGCCCGCCGAGCGCCAGCCCCGCCGCCAGCAGCCCGTCGCCCAGCTCGCCGCGTCCCCAGCGGCTGAGCAGCACCGCCGCCGCGCCCGCGAGCGCGCAGGCCACCATCGCCACCGCCAGCGTCAGCAGGCAGCCGATCAGCCTCGTCGGCGGCCTCGCGCCCGGCGAGCCTTCGCTGTGCGGCGTCATTTGCGGCTCGGTCCCCATCGCGTCCTCTGGCGCTCATGCAGGCAGCGGGAACAGGCATTCTACGAGAAAGCCCGGCGCCCTCAAAGCACCGGGCAGATGAGACAAAGGAACGACCGACGACGACGAGGACGATACCGAAGCCCGTGGCAGGTAGTGTCTTGCGCCTCCGTTCGTTCTCGTCCTCGTCGTGGTCCTCGGCTGTTTCCCCCGGCCGAGGCGAGGCCCCTTGGGTTGCGGGTGAAGCCGGGCGGTGTGCACATTCTGTGTACCTTCCGCGGGGGCCACATGTGCGCGGTTTGGGCATAAACCAAGCACAGGCTGGCAGTTATAGGAAAATACCGGTGTGTACCTTCTGTGTACTTGGTACACAGGTGTTCACCTTAGACGGCAAGCCCCGCTTCCGTCCGCGAACGCCTTGGCGCGGGGCCGGCTGCGCGACGACTTGACCAACCCGTGCGTCCGCAGCCCGGGTCAAAGGGCCAGCGGGCTGACGTAGTCGCCCTTGGCGGCCTGGAGGTCCTTCAGCCGCCGGCGCGCGTCGGCGAGCACCTCGAAGATCTCTTGCGGCGCGCCGTCCACCTGCGTGCGGTGGAACTTCTCGACGCGCTGGAGCTTGGCCAGGTTCTCCGGAACGCGGATGGTGAACTGCTTGACGTAGTCCTCGACGGAGTAGTCCTTGCCGAGCACCCGGGCGAACAGGGGTTTCAGGTCGTCGTAGAGCGGCAGCCACCCGGTGGGGCCCTCCAGCGCCTCGACGTCGCCGCCCATGCGCAGCTCCATCCACTTCACCCACACGTGCTTGTCGCGGATGCCGTTGACGAACTTGCCCTCCGCGTCGCGCAGGAAGTAATTCACGCCGAACACCAGCGGGGGCTTGCTCAGCTTGCCGCCGAAGTCCAGGTTGTTCCGCACGTACTTGCCCAGCGGGATGGCCACGAAGTCCTGGATGCTCATCAGGTTGATCTCGTTGACGCCCTCGGCGCCGATGATCGCGAATGTGGTCTCCGTCTCCAGGGCCGCGCCGTACATCACGATCCCGTGCCGCCAGTCGAAGCCCTGCTGCACCGGCACGTAGCTCCGCGCGTCGCGCCCGCCGTAGACGATCCCGCCCAGCACCACGCCGTCGGGGTTGTCCAGCTCGCTGTCGCAGTTGGCCAGCGCCCGCAGCGCCACGGCGTAGCGGGCGTTCTTGTGCGCCGGCGGCACTTCCTTGCCCGCCGCGTCGGTCTTGCCCTTCGTCCAGGCGCCGGTGAAGTTCTCGCCTTCCGGCGGGATCTCCTCGCCCATGCCGAGCCAGTACGGCCGGCCGTGGTTCACCAGCACGTTGGAGAAGATCACCTCGCCGGGCTTGGTGAGCACGTCCCAGATGGCCGGGTCGTCGGCGGCGCTGACGTTCTGGATGATGCCGAAGATGCCGCTCTCGGCGTTGACGGCGCGGCAGACGCCGTCGACGGCGCGGAAATAGGCGATGTCGTCGCCGAGGATCTTCTCGCCCGGCAGCATGGCCGTGGAAGTCTTGCCGCAGGCCGAGGGGAATGCCCCGGCCAGGTAGGTCTTCCGTCCGCCCGGCCCGTGCACGCCGCACAGGAACATGTGCTCGGCCAGCCAGCCCTCGCGGTCGGCCTTGCGGATCGTCAGGCGCAGCGCCAGCTTCTTGAGGCCCACCGTGTTGCCCGCGTACTGCGTGTTGACGGCGTAGACCGTGTCGGTCGTGTGGTCGATGTAGATCCGCTTGTGGTCCACGTCGCTGCTGCACATCCGCTCGTCGAGCGCGCCGGCCGAGTGCAGGATCGCGAAGAACTCGCCCTCGCCGCCCAGCCGCTTGAGCTGCTCGTAGCCCTGGCGGTACAGCAGGTCCAAACTGTGCGAAACGTAGAAGCTGTCGGTGCACTCCACGCAGGGGACGGAGAAGGGCGAGTTGTTCGGCCCCAGCGTCAGGAAGCGCACGGCCATCGCACGGCCCTTCATCGCGCCGGCCAGCAGCCCGCGGACCTCCTTCAGCCCCTCCTTTCGGCCGATCTGGTTCAGCGCGGCGGGGAACTTCTCCCCCGCGGGCACGAGGTACTTCGTCACCTCGCGGTCGCGCCCCTGGTCGCTCGGGCCGTCGAAGTGGACGGTGTGGCCCTCGACGGCCAGCTTCCGCTCCTCGCCCAGCTCGATCGCCTTGCGGCGCGTCACGGCCATGCTCTCCGGCGAATCGTCCAGCACCAGCACGGTCTCCGGCTGGCAGAGCTTCACGGCGTCGGCGACGAAGGCGTGCAGCCGCTCGTTGTCGATGGCGCGCAGGCGCGCGAGGTTGGCTTCGTCCAGTTTGCCCCTCAGCATGTCGGCGTACTTCTTACGCATGGCCGTCAGTTCTCCTTCGGCGCCGCTGCCCGCCAGCGCGGGCGGCCGCCTGCCGCTTGCCTCTTTCTCGCCGCCGGCCCACCTGCGCCCCTCGCGACCACCTGCGGCTGCCCCCTGCCGCCCGGCCCCGGCCGGGCCGGGGGGCCGGATCATATAGCAGCCGCGCCGTGCGCTTGTCAACCCTGCGCTCGCTTCGGGGGCCCGGCGGCGAGCCGGTTGCGTTGTGCCAGTAGCGCGGCCTATCAAGGCCGCGAACCCCACGCCGACCAAGGCTTCGCGGCCTGGATAGGCCGCGCTGCCACGGCGCGGGTTCCGTTCGCGAGGCACAACGCAACCGGCTCCTCGGCGGCAGGCTTCCTCTTGCTTTCCGCCCGCGCGGGCGGTTGACTGTTGGGCGACAAGGCCGCGCCGGACGGCAGGCCCCCGACCGCCAGCCGGCGCCGCCGCATAGCGAAAGGGCAAGTCATGAAGGCTGTCAAGCTGAAGAAGGTCAAGCTGGGGTTCCTTCCGGCCAACCGCGGGTTCTTCTCCGACGCCCTGGCCGCCAAGATGCGCGCCGAGACGCTGAAGGCCCTCAAGGCCGCCGGCGCCGACGTGGTCGTCCCTTCTCCCGCCGACACGAAGGTCGGCTGCGTCGAGAGCCGCGACGAGGCCGTCAAGGTCGGACGCATGTTCGCCGACGCGAAGGTGGACGGCGTGGTTGTTTCGGCCGTCAACTTCGGCGACGAGCAGGGCGTGGCGCTGGCGCTGAAGGAATCGGCCCTGCGCGTGCCGGTGCTGATCTTCGGCTGCCAGGAGGAGGAGGTGCTGACGCCGACGACGCAGCGCCGCGACAGCTTCTGCGGCCTGCTGTCGATCGGCGAGGCCCTGCGCCAGGTCGGGCTGAAGTACTCCGTGCCGGAGGTGCCGATCTGCTTCCCGAGCGACGAGAGCTTCCGCGCCACGGTGGGGCGTTTCCTGGCCGTCTGCCGCGTCGTCAACGGCGTCCGCTCCGCGCGCTACGGGCAGATCGGCGCCCGCCCCGACGCCTTCTGGACCTGCCGCTACAGCGAAAAGGCCCTCCAGGCCCTCGGGCCCACCGTCGTGTCGCTCGACCTGTCGGAGGCCATCGCCGCCGTGCAGGGCATGAAGACCGACCCCGCCGTGCGCGCCGTCCTGCGCGACATGAAGAAGACCATCGACTGCTCGGCCGTCGCCGACGCGACCCTCGACAAGATCGCCAAGTTCGAGGTCTTCCTGTCGCGATTCGTGGCCGACAAGGGCCTCGACGGCCTGGCCGTCCAGTGCTGGACGAGCGTGCAGCAGAACCTGGGCATCTGCACGTGCGCAACGATGGGGCGACTGGACGACCGGCTGGTGCCCTGCGCCTGCGAGAGCGACATTCTGGGCACGATGTCGATGCACGCGCTGCAGCTCGCCGCCGGCGGACCGGCGTGCCTGGCCGACTGGAACAACCTCCACAACGACGACCCGGAGCTGGTGAACTGCTGGCACTGCGGGGTCTTTCCGCACTCCTGGGCCAGGACCGACCGCAGGATGGGCTGCCACGGCATCATCGCCGGCACCACCGGCAGCGACAAAGCCATGGGCGTCGTGGC
>Ga0172362_10002388_pt1 | contig 16311 bp, 16 predicted proteins | sample LakKivs1_kivu2a2_FD_114534 | JGI IMG/M metagenome (GOLD analysis project Ga0172362, IMG submission 114534) | Sediment microbial communities from Lake Kivu, Rwanda - Sediment s1_kivu2a2 | ecosystem: Environmental > Aquatic > Freshwater > Lake > Sediment | place: Rwanda: Western Province, Lake...
AGATAGTTAAGGAAGCTGAGCAGCACTACGGCGTGGATCCACCAGAAAGCATTGACCCAGGCCCCCAGGCTTGCGGCGGAAGCGCCCGAAAAGGCATGAGAAAATGCATTGGATATAGGCATGTATGAGGCTGCAATTTCCTCGCCCTTGGCTATCTCGCTGGCGTGCAGGCCGAAGAAGGCTATCATAAGTATGCCGATGAGCCCTAAAATGGTGAAAGCGTCCCGGCTTCGGGCCAGAATATAGTTCGGCGGGAAGAACAGGCGGCGAATAATCGCAATTACAACTGCCAGGAAGGCCAGGATGGAGATGACATCGAAGATATAGGCCAGTGTGTAGTATGCGCCGTGGGGAAGTCTCGAGAAGCTGATAACGTTAGGGGCCAGGCCGTGCAGCAGGAATTCAGTATTGGCAATCAACAAGAGCATGAAGCACCAGAACAGAACAAGATGGTTTACACCGAACTTGTATCCGTGATTGACAGTGCACCGCTGCCCGAAAGCGAAAAATATTACGCTTTGGATGCGCTTACCGATATTCCTGAAGCGGTTCTGTGGTTTACCCAGAAGCACCAGGCGAAAACGCTTAAAGCAGCTCCAGCCAAAAAGCGCAGCAGCGATGATGAAAACGGGTATGAATACGGCTACATTAACCGACACGGCTTACTCCTCTAGACATATCGATATTTTTGAATTACTTTTTGCCACGTGATTCCCTGATGCGTTTGATAAGAGCCGGAACCACCTGGAAGACATCGCCCACAATCCCGTAAGTAGCAACCTCGAATATGGGCGCTTGCTTATCTTGATTGATAGCTATGATTACGTCTGAACTCTGCATGCCAACCAGGTGTTGAATCGCGCCGCTGATGCCGCACGCGATGTAAATCTTGGGTCTGACAGTCTTGCCTGTCTGGCCTACCTGTCGTTCCACAGGCATCCATTTGGCCTCCACCACAGCTCTTGAGCAACCTACCACGCCACCCAGTTCGTCTGCCAGTTGTTGCAGCAAAGCAAAATTCTCTTTGGCTTTCATGCCTCGGCCGCCGGAGACAATTACCTCCGCTCCCTCCAAATCTATGCACTCTGCTCCTTTAGCGTCCTCAACCACCTCCAACACCTTTACTGCGATTTCCTCTTCCTTAATTGGCACGGCCTCGCGGATAACCTCGCCTTTGCGGGATGTATCATAGTTTGGCATAGCCATAACGTGCGGACGGACTGTTGACATTTGCGGCCTCGTCCGCTCTGTCAAAATGGTAGCCATGATATTGCCGCCGAAAGCCGGACGTGTCTGCAGCAGGAAGCCCTTGTCATCGATAGCCAGTCCGGTACAGTCAGCAGTCAAACCTGTAGCAAGTTTCGTAGCTATGGCTCCTGCTAAATCCCTTCCCAGGCCGGTAGCGCCGATGAGCATAATCTCCGGCTTATACTTTTCTATAAGGTAGCAAATGGCTTTGTAATAGGCCTCGGTGCGATAGTAATGAAACACCGGGCTATCTAACACGTAGACCTTGGAAGCTCCGTAGGCAATGGAATCCTGGCAAAGTTTCTCGACCTTATCGCCGATGACCACCGAGCACAGCTCGACTCCCAGTTTCTTGGCCAGCTCGGCCCCGGCACCCAGCAGCTCCCAGGAAACCGTAGCAGGAACACCTTCGGTATGCTCTACGAAGACCCAGACGCCTTTGTACTCCTTTATCTCAGCTAAAATAGCAGCTTCCTCAGCGCTTACTTCTTTGACACCTGTTTTCTTCTCCCTCGCCGCTATTTCCTCCAGGATCTTCTTTTCCTCGGGAGTGAAATACATCTCTATAGCTTCGGCGGGGCAAACCTTGACGCATTTGCGGCATCCGACACATTTCTCTGTATTGATGACCGGCTCACCCTTCTCATTCATCTCTATTGCATTTTTGTTGCAGGAAGCCTCACAACGGGCTCCGCATGCGATACATTTACCGACGATGAGCCGGGCTACGCCGCGCGGTCTTTTAATCTTTTTCTCTTCTTCCATAAGTATGTGCCTCTACTGAATTTAGTAACCGGTCGATTTAAATTCGTTACAGACAGATTATTCCTTTTTCTGTCAGCTTATCTAACAGCAGCTTGGCGGTTTCATCGGGCTTATTAACCCCGTCGCCTATTATCTCGCCCTTGGTTCTCTCCGGCGAAAAGATTTTGCGTACCTGCGTGGCAGACCCCTTAAGTCCGATAGTATCCTCTTTCAGTCCCATCACCTTGTTGTTCCATAACTCCACAGGGGCATCCTGCGACATCAGCCGTCTCGGCACAACAGGATAGCGGGGGCGGTTTGCTCGCCGCAGTATTGAAAGCAGCGCCGGCATTGGTGACTCTACTATCTCGTACCGGCCTTCCAGCCTCCGCCTGACCTTCACCTTTTTAGCCTGCACATCTACACCTACGATGAGGTCGATCAGGGTCAATTGGGGATAGCCCAGCCGGGTGGCAATGCCCGGTCCCACCTGAGCTGTGTCTCCATCGATGGTCTGCTTACCACAAATTACGACGGCTATCTCTTCCTGCTGTCCCAGCTTTTTTACGGCTTCTGCCAGGACCGCACTCGTAGCCAATGTATCAGCCCCACCGAAAGCGCGGTCGCTCAAAAGTATTGCCTCATCCGCTCCCTGAGCCAGGGATTTTCTCAAAGTAACCTCGGTGTTAGGGGGGCCCATGGAAAGCACTGCCACGCGGAAGCCGTATTTGTCCTTAAGTCTCAGGCTCTCTTCCAGAGCATGTGCATCGAACGGGTTCATGATGAAAGGCACGCCTTCTCGAACCAAAGTCCCCGTAACCGGGTCTACTTTGACCTGGGTAGTATCCGGCACCTGTTTAACGCATGTAACTACTAACATATGTCGCTCCGCCTAGTAAGACTATACAGAAGATTTAGGGCAGACTAACACACATATTAAGCTGTAGAGCACATTGCATAAAACTCTTTCATGTAACATGCTCTACAGCAGTTCGACTTCAAAAATATACTCTTAAGTCCACCATCTCCTGAGTGCTTGTTTTACTTTCTATGCTTTTTCGATTTACTCTTATTCCCAGTAAGGTCTATTCAACCTTCAAGCTCTTCAGCCGATACCGCAGCTCATACCTGGGGTAGAAAATTGGCCAGCGAAGAGCAAGCGATCATAGTTATAGATTATCCCTGTCTATTTGAGGTAGCCTGGCGCTGCATATGAGGCTAGTTAATCCGGAAGTTTTCATCTCAGCCAATGGGTGGGAAAACCTTCCTTCACAGTTTTCCCATAGTGATTATGCTTTATCTGCACCTTTGTGTCAAGCCCCCTGCGACGAGGCAACCGCGAAACTGTCATGCTGGAGGGCGAAGTTGCAATATTATTTAAGGTGAAGTATATTGATAAGTTAGGGATATATCCTCTGTATAGATAGACCTGGTAACATATAAAAGGGCGGTAACCAGTAACAGTATCTTAGCATAGCTAAATTACCTGATAGGTAGGAGGAGGATTACAGTGTTTCGTGACTTCGGATGGCCGGAGGCCCTGATAATCCTGGCGGTAGTACTCATCATCTTTGGCGCGGGCAAACTCCCCCAAATCGGAGGAGCCATCGGTAAGAGCATTCGGGAGTTCCGGAGAGCAAAAGACGGCGTTGATGAGGAAGAAGCGGCAGAGGGGAAACCGGAAAGCAAGAAGACCACCAGCGAATTGACCACCTCTGAGACCCGGGCAAAGCAAAGCTAATACCGGCACAAAGGGTTTTCAGCAAACGGCGATTGCTATGTCCGGAGTCTGATTTGCGCTGCGTCATGGCCTGAAAGTAAATCCCCAACAAGAGCGGACAAAGATGGATATTTTCGGCCTGGGGCCCATGGAGATACTCCTCATTCTTATCATAGGTCTGCTGATTTTTGGGCCGGATAAGCTGCCCAAAATAGGCAGAGACCTGGGCAGGGCATTTCGCTCTTTTCGGAAAGCTTCCTCGGACCTGACAAACGAAGTGACCAAAGAGCTGGAGGCCGAGAAGCTGGAACATAAGGATGAATCAAAACAGGAAGCGCTGAAAACGGATGTCCCTGACAAGGCGACATATGAAGGCAGCAAGAGCAAAGGATAAGGACAATTTATTTGTAGTAAGGCTGAGGCGTCCGGTTTGTGAGCAAAGATAGAAAAAATACAGTCCTCGGGCATCTTCTTGAATTACGACAGCGTTTGTTCTGGTCGGCCATCGTATTAGTAATTACTACCATCATAAGCTTTGTATTTACCAGGCAAATCATCCACTTCTTGACCGCCCCGGCGGGTCACATAAACCTGATATTTATCGAAATGACGGAGATGCTCGGCACCTACATGCAGGTAGCCCTGGCCGGCGGCATCGTGCTCGCAATGCCATTCTTAGTGTACCAGATTATAATGTTCATCTCTCCGGCACTTAGCCGCCGGGAAAAGAAATATGTATACCTTGCGCTGCCGTGGATAACGCTCATGTTCGCCGGAGGGGTCGCTTTCGGCTATTACGTGCTGCTGCCGCCCGCAATGAAATTCTTGGTGACCTTCGGTACGGATATTGCTACACCGCAGATAAGGATTGGTAATTACATTTCGCTCGTCACCAGGTTACTGCTCGCCATCGGGGTAGTTTTCGAATTGCCTGTAGTCACAACTTTTTTGGCCAAACTGGGAATTATTTCGCCTCAGACGCTTTCCCGTCAGCGCAAGTGGGCATTCATCGGGGCCTTCGTTCTGGCAGCTTTCATCACTCCTACGGTTGACCCTATCAATCAGAGCCTGGTCGCTGTCCCGCTGATAGTGCTCTATGAGATGAGCATCTGGTTGGCCAAGCTTGTTTACCGGGGAAGAACCGAGTCTGTTTCCACCGCCGCCTCCACAACTTAGGCGAAGATATTTTCGGGTAGATACGGATGAGTTCCCAGGATTACTTCAACGCCTGACTTTGCCTTTATTTTCTTAATAATTGTTTCCTGGTACATACAGTGGTCAGCAAGGCAGGGGCCTATGTGAATCTTGGTTGGTTTTTCGCCCAGGGGCTTGTTCCAGAGATTGAATTGAGCCATTCTTGGTACAATGCCCGCACCGGGGCAGTCTCCGCAATTGAGCAGACCGATAAGCTGAGCGTCGACATTTTTGTATCTGGCGAACTCACCTTCTCTCCTGTTGAAGGCTACGATACATCTGGAACAACCGATACAAATGTCGTCCATCGTCCTTTTACAGCCGATAATCAGTATTTTTTCCATTCGGCCCCTTTCCAGTCTGCCATTGCAGGTTTGTACGTAAATCCGGGTTAGTCCCGCTTACCAGTTATCCTGCAGGCTGCGAAACTTCGCTCCGGTGACCATCACCTTCATTAAGGTAACAACGTGGCTCTTTTCCGCTTCTATTACCTGTGACAGTGTCTCATTTTTCCCAAGCGTATCCTGAACAGCCTCATAGAAGCCAAGGGTTGCTTTCTCTAATCCAAAAGCTTTTTCCAGGGCGTCATCATGGTCTTTTATCTTGTCGATATTAGCGAAGGGGCCGCGTTTGGGCGAAAAGAACTCAGAAATGGACATAGCCTTGATGTATTCTCTCTTCTCGGGAGATTCGATCGTTCCCCGGATATCCGGTAATTTTTTCAAAAGCTCGGCGAATTGATTCCTGTGAACCACTTCGTCTTTGCTGAGCTGTGCGAATATTCCCGAAATATCTTCATTTTTGGCAAATTTACTGGCCAGACGGGAGTAGAACTGCGCACCTACCTCCTCGGTTTTTACCGCGAATTCAAGGCAACTCTTTAGTGTGATATCCTCTATCAACTATTTCCTCCTGCACATAAATTTGTCTGGAATTTACCCTATCAACCTGGAATGATAGTATAACGCACCGGGCTGGCCCTGCAACTGATGATGAACCCCTACTAAACATATAGGCGCGAAATAGCACTGCGCTCCTTTGACACAACAAGTCTCAGGAGGCGCAGGTTTCGCTGCAATTTAACCGAGGTCCAGGAATGGCTCTTTCAAGTCCACCATCGCATTCACTATCAAATCGACCAGGCCGGTGTAGTCGATGCCGCATTTCGCTCCGGCGTCATAGTAATTGAGCAGGTCTCTGAACTGGCCCTTGCAGTTTGAGCAGGGCGCGCAGATAAATTTCTTAATATCAGGGCTGATGCAATCCTGGAAAGCGTTAACAACCTGCTTCAGTTTCATTCTACCCGATATTACCGACCTCCAGCTCGGGAAGTTCAGGGACTGCATGATGGCGAAGCCGCTTCCGCCGCCGCAGCAGTAATTTTCCACGCCGTGCGGCGTCATCTCCCTGAACTGAGGGGCGATTTTCCTCAAGATCCTTCTCTGGGGTGCGACGACTCCCATCAGCCTGACCATGTTGCAGGGGTCGTGCAAAGTAACAGGGAAGTTGTTCTTCATGGGGTTGAGCTTAAGTTTTCCGCTGTTTACGATTTCTTCCAGCAAAGGCATACAGCTCTCTCTGGGAATGTTCAAGTCCCCGGTTAATACCCTGTCTGCGATGACTATGAGGGCTTTATGAGCGTGCCCGCATTCCCCCACTACGATTCTATTTACCTTTAGCTCTTTAGCGATTTGGGCGTGCTTGATCGCTACCCTGCTGAATTGGAAATCATCGTACCATACTCCATAGTTTACCCCGTCATAACCGACGAGCTCACTGGACAGCGTCCAACTGAGTCCGGCGGCATCGAAGATGATGGCAAAAGCTGCCGGATTCTCGGGCCACGAAAGGTATTCACCGGCGTTGTGAATGAGCAGGATATCCGCACCCTTCTTATCGACGGGTATCTCTATCTTCTTGCCTATCTTCTCCTCAATTTCCTCCTCCATGAACTTCTTAATATCCAGAAACGCGCTCGGCTTCATACCTGTGCTGGAGCCTGCCTTTAAGTGCAGCATCGTGCCTGATTCATGGAGCTCTTTGGCAGCTATGCCCAGTTCCTGGCTGAACACCTTGCGAAGCTCATGGGTTATCAGCCCGTTGTCGATACCCACGGGGCAGGTCTGGGCGCATCTGCGACAAATCGTACATCTGTACGATAGCTCGGCTAACCTGGCAATCGTGGTCCAGTTGAGTTCGACGTTGTTACCCAGGAACCAGTTGGAGAACTTGCTCTGTCCGTGCAGATATTTATCTATAATCTGCCGCAGCACTTCTGCCCGGTAAGTGGGTCGGTATATTTCCTGTCTGCCGCTGGATATGAATATCGGGCAGGCTTCGTTACACGTCTGGCACCTGGCGCAGTAATCCAGAGAGAACTTCAGGGGCTGCAAAAAGGTCCAGTTATCGCTTTTATCGAGTAGTTTGCTCAACCCGGACAGGAATTTGTCGACCAGCGCTTTCTCTTCTGCCGGACTTGCGGGCTTAGGTATGCTGACGGCCAGAACTCCGTCAAGTGATGCCTCATACCTCTTTTTCTGGTCCTCTTTAAGCTGCGCTACGGTCGAGTATTTATCGGTGCCATCGTAGGGAGGAGGAAGCGCCATCAGGCTTCTGCCATTAATATTAACCAGTTGTTCGCATGGCTTGCCCAAATCTGCAGTTGTTATTTTCTCTTCTGTTTTCTGTTTCATTTCTTTTTATCCTTTTTCTCTATAAATGGTGACTCTACGGCTACCTCACTCCATTTTTCGCCGGTCTGGATATGAGGGGCTGACCAGTTCACCGCATGGCCAAGCCGTTCCTGTATTCTCTGCTCCAACTTGCTTCCTCTGGTGTTTGGAATATCGTTCCAGCGTGTGGCGAAGAAGATGACGAATTTGGTTACATAGTGCGAAGCCTTGGTGAACGTCATGTAAACCAGGAACAGGGCGAAGAGAACAGCGTGAATAATTAACGGCGCGGCAAGATTTATGTTGTGGAGCGTAGCCACGCTCTTGTAGAACTCCCTGTAGTCTGCGAAAGTCGGGTCATAGACAGCCCAGACTACCAGGCCGCTGAGGAAGACCGCAAAGTAGAATACATAGCTGAAATAAAGCCGCGGGTTGGCAAACTTTTTCAGGTCGGGATCGGTAGCTCTGTTTATAAGCATGCCTATACTGGCGAGACAGCCGATAATGAAACCGCCGATGCCAAGTCCCAGGGCAATGTAGTACAGGGCCTGCCCCCCGGCATTGGCCGAGGAGGCAGTGGATACATCGAGACCGAAGATCAGCCCCAGGGCGCCGAAAGCAACAAAAACATGGAAAGCAACGATTAAATAGAATGAAATATGCCAGGGGTATAACGTTGACCAGTATTTTCTGTTCCGCGCGTAATATTGGATAAAGAAGAGGTAGTCCTTTATTATGTAGAAGATGTCTTTAGCGGTGTTTTTAGTTCTTGTCTTCTTCCACCACTCCAGCTCCTCAAGGTAGGAGCCTCCGTATTTACTCCCCTTCTCATGGGGGACCGGATAAATCTCCCATCTCAAGTGTACCGGCATCCTGATATACTTGATTAGCCTGTACGAGTAAGCGCAGACGATGTACAAATAGGAAACAATAATGAAAATTTGTAATACCATGACAGCGGGTGTACTCACAGGTATCCTCCATAAATATTTATAGCTGACTGCGGGAAGGGGGTCCTGGCCTTAGCTGAGTCTAGCCACTCTGCACGTCATTCTCGCCGGGGTGGGGGGAAAAACACGCTCATCTCCTTCTACTTCATTATAACATATTTTGAAAGACTTTTTTAACTTGCTCTCCATTAATATAATACGTTAACGGCATTTCGCATGGTTTTTCTCGTAAGAAGGGACACTCGACAGACAGGCGCCTGCTTGCACAAAGCGAGATGCAGCACACTGGTCAGGTTCTCAGAGTGATACCTTGGAGTAGCTTCCCTTTTTAACGATTTTCCTTATTGTATATGCGGCACTTTGCACTGTCAATCTCGGTATCGGTCGGGCGGTGTAATCCATCAAGTTAGGATGCTCCATCCGACAGCCTTGACACTTCAGCCCTGCTCGTGCATTATATGACCATATTAGCAAATACTTATATACATAATGATCGGGCGAGTGCTTCAAGAGATAATCGGGTCCGGCGTCTCTCAGCATCCGCGCGCTCAGTGATTGCTGTTCAAGGAGACTGATTTGCAGGCCAGGGTATTCGGCAATATACGCAAAGCTGTTTTTGGTGGTAATGTCTATAACACCACCGAGCTTGCCGGAGCGTTCGGTGACCTGGGCACGCTCATCCCCTTCGTTGTCGGCTATATTGCTATTACCAAGCTCGATCCGGTAGGCATTCTAGTATCGCTGGGGCTGGTGAAGATTTTCACAGGCCTTTATTATAAGACGCCTATACCCATACAGCCGATGAAGGCCATAGGTGCTGCGGCTATCGCTAATCCCGAAACTATCACCCCGGGGATGGTCTGGGCTTCCGGTCTTTTCACCGCTGCGGCATGGATAGTGCTGACTTTGTCCGGAGCGGCAAATTTTTTGAACAAAATTGTCGGCAAACCGGTCATGCGCGGCATTATGCTCGGCCTGGGGCTGAGTTTTGCCATTGAAGGGCTGAAGATGATGAAAGATCAGTGGGTGATAGCTGTAATTGCTATGGTTATCGCCTTCCTGCTGCTGGCAAGCAAGCGACTGCCGGCGATGCTGGTCTTGCTGGTTATGGGGATTGTATCTTCGCTGATTCTTGATCCCGGTTTACTAACTCAGTTGAAGCAAGTATCAGTTCATTTTAAGTTGCCGCAGTTCGTTTTCGGACAAATAGGCTGGGGCGACCTGGCCATCGGAGCGTTTGTGCTGGCTATACCTCAAATCCCGCTGACACTGGGCAATGCAGTCCTGGGCACTGTAGCAGAGAACAATGAGCTGTTCCCGGATAAACCGGTAACAGTAAAGAAGATTGCTTTAAGCCACGGGTTAATAAATATTGTCAGTTTGGTTCTGAGGGGGATACCGATTTGTCACGGTGCCGGAGGAATGGCCGGTCATGTGAGGTTCGGGGCCAGGACCGGCGGCGCGCTGGTTATGCTGGGTATCATTCTCCTGGTGTTGGGTTTGTTCTTCAGCCAGTCGATAGGGCTGCTGTTTAACATGATTCCTGAAGCTGTGCTGGGCGTTATCCTGTTCTTTGCCGGACTGGAACTCTCATCTATTGTTTGGGATATCGGCAGAAAGAAGGAAGACATCTATGTGCTGCTGGTTACCGCAGGCATTGCCATCATCAATATCGGGATAGCCTTTGTTGCCGGACTGGCCCTCTATTACGCCCTGCAGAGAAGAGTGGTCAAGGTCTAGTACTTAGTTGCGATAATGATCGCAATGCTAACGAAGAGTTACGAGACCCTTCGCTACGCTCAGGGTGACAGTTCTTAGTTGTCATTCTGAGCGTCAGCGAAGAATCTCGTTATTACGCTTTCTTGCGTAATTAGGTACTAGTTCAATTACCCTTCAGCTTCTCTTTCAGAGAATCGATCTCGCGCCGCAATTGTCTTTGTCTGCGGTGAAGTGTAAATATGTAGATGAATATCGCTACCCAGATTATGCTGTAAGCTGCTACCAGGTAGCCCCAGTTTTCCATTCTAGTTCCTTTCATCCATATATTGTTTCAATTTTTTAATCTCATCAGTGTCCCGTCTTAGTGAATTCCTCAGTATCAGTAAGCTGAGGTACAACAGGGTGAAGGCAACGATGGAGACCATGAGGGTTAGCAGCATGGAGCCTGTTAACCCTCCCTCGAATATAAGCGGGCTGGGGTGCTGGGTTTGCCATAAAACGATAGCCAGGGCAACGATAGGAACGTCCAGGAAACCGATAATACCTATCACTGCGGCATATCTGGCCCCCTGGGATTCCTCCGTAGCATACGCGCTCACAAACAAATAGGCAAGGTAGATAAACCACAGGATAAGGGTAGCGGTAAGGCGCGGGTCCCATGTCCACCAGACCCCCCATGCCGGCTTGTCCCAGATTGTCCCCGTTATGAGCACCAGAGTAGTAAAGAGCAAGCCGATTTCTGCCGAGGAGCGGGCCAGCCTGTCCCATTTCATATCCCTGCTGCGCAGGTAGAGAATGCTGCATACAAAGACAATCGCAAAGGCGAGGAATGCGTTCCAGGCCAGAGGAACATGGAAATAGAATATCCTCTGCACCACGCCCATTGTCCGCTCGGTGGGTACGTACACGAAGATGAGAAACTGCGCTGCTATCATGAGCGCGAAGGTGAGGCCGAGAAGGCCATTCACGCTGCGTGTATTTTGTTTCAAAGCCTGCATTTGTTCTTGAGCCCTCATTCCTCGATTACAAACTCGAATACCAGCGGTGATACCGCCAGGAAGATTGCGTCGAAAGCGGCCATAACCCCCAGCCAAGATGCTATATCACCCCAGGAACCGCCTGACAGTACCAGAGCGGTGGACTTGATGGCTGCAATGATTACCGGCGATGCTACAGGAAGGAAGAGGAGGGGCATCATCACCTCCCGTGCCCTGGTGTTGACCGCCATGGCTGAGAACAATGTCCCCACAGCAGCGAAGCCAATAGTGGCAAGCAGCGCAATGACCGCCAGTTGAGGTGGGAAACCGGACTGGTCGAGAAGGACGATGAAGATGGGGATTATAATTATCTCAACCACTATCATGAAGACCACGATGCTGAGCATCTTCCCCAGGTAGAGGATACTCCTGTCTACCGGACATAACATCAACCCTTGCAGGCAGCCTTTGTCTTTCTCTGTGGCGAAGGAGCGGCTCAGGCCTAATACCCCGGCAAAGGTGAAGGCGACCCAGAGGATGCCCGCAGCGATGGGGCTTGTATTCTCGCCTGGCTCCAGAGTGAAGCTGACTACTACTATTACCAGCAGTGCGAAGGCGATCAGCGAGGTTGCGATCTCCTTCGTTCGCATCTCGGAGGTAATATCCTTCCACACTATGGCCAGGGTTTTACCGGCGGCACTTCTCAATTCTTCACCCCGGTATGCTGGTAGTAGACTTCTCGAAGGCTGCTGATGTCCAGTTGCTTCGACTCTTCGTAAGTAATCTTGCCGTTGGCCATAATCATGATGCGGTTGCCCAGGGCTGCCCCCTGTTCCAGGCTGTGGGTGGTCATGATTATGGTGCGCTGCCCGGTGAGCGTCGAGATAATGATGTTGGCCAGCATGGCGCTTGCATGTTGGTCCAGGCCAGTGCCCGGCTCATCGAGAAGCAGGATGGGTGGGTCGTGAATCAATGCCCGGGCGATAGCCAGCCTCTGCTGCATCCCCCGGGAGAAGGTGCGTACAGGGTCGTGCATGCGGGATTCGAGCCCAACCTGCGCTATCAGTCGGTTTATCCTGTCTTTAAGGTCGGGGACCTCGTACATCTTGCCATAGAATCTCAAGTTCTCATAAGCGCTCAGGTCATCATACAACAGCGTCTGGTGGGAGACTACTCCGATTCGTTGCCTGACCTTTACCGCATCCTCCCTCAAATCGAATCCGGCGACTGACGCATCGCCTGATGAGGGTTTGACTATGGTGGCCAGCACCTTGAGTAAAGTGGTCTTCCCTGCTCCGTTGGGTCCGAAGATGGCCAGGAAATCACCCCATTTGACGCTCAGGTCTATGCCCCTGAGGGCGTAATGCTCGCCATATCTCTTAATCAGCCGTTTAGCCTCTATAGCGTACCCATCGGTCTGAGCAGTCGTCATTGTTAGTCGAGTCTCCTGTTACGCATCCATGGGTTGAATCTCGCCGTGCGGCGGGGCAGGCAACTGCAAAGTTATGTTTCCCCTTCGGACGTTTTGGGTTTTGTCTTCCTTGGTGCCCAGAGGGCTATGAGACCTCCGAACAAGAGGAATCCGCCGCCAATCCATATCCATTTTACAGCAGGTCTGACCATTATGGTAAATTGGGCAGTGTTATCGCTGCTCCACCCCCCCAGAATGACGTATAAATCTTCGCGCAGAGTAGAATGGATGGCGACCTCGGTCACCGGCTGCATGGAATCGAGGTAAAGTATCTTCTCGGGTGTGAGCTGACCAATAGTGTGCCCGCTGTTTTGCACGGACAGGATAGCCCTCACATCGTATGTGGAACCTGTGGAGCGGCTCTGCAGGTCGTCATAGGTCAGAGTATATTGGTTCAGGGTTGTTGATTCTCCGGGGGCAAGGGAAACATCCTTCTGCGTTGTCAGGGCAGAGGAGCCGATGACGCCGACAGCGATAAGGATGATACCCAGGTGAATTATCATCGCGCCATACCGTATTCGGCTGCCGCTCAGTGAGCCTGCGAGCGCTTTGACAGGGTTTTCGCCTCTTGCCTGGCTCCGCGCCCTTATCATGCGGTATGCCTCGATAAGAATAGAGCAGGCGGCAAAGGCACACAAAGCAAAAGAAACTGCAATCCAGCCTGCTGTCGATGTGGCGAACGCCAGCGTCAGGCCCAGTATGAAGGCTATTATCAAGGGAAGGCCTAATCTTCGCAGCAGGGTCAGGGCGGTTTCATGGCGCCATCCCATGAGGGCGCAGATTCCGATGAGCAGGATTATCACCAGGAAGATGGGTCCGACTACTATATTATAGAAAGAGGGCCCCAGGTTAGCCTTACTCCCTCCTGCCAGTTCGGAGATGAGGGGAAATAACGTTGCTATCAGAACAATAGCAGAGACTACGATGAAAATAATGTTGATGGCCTGAAAACCGCTTTCTTTGGAGAGGGTGGGAGCTGGTTTCTGTTCGCTCTGGAAAAGGTGGCGGCGGACATAGAGCAGGACCAGGGGGATAATCAGGCCCAGTTCCATGAAGCCTATGAATGCTGGCCCCATGCCGGTATTTGTGAAGGCATGTACCGAGGACAGCACGTCGGTACGGGTGATGAAGGTAGCGAGGATGGGGAGGTTGAAAGCGATGATGACCAGCCCGATAGTCCAGATTCTATTCTTCCCTCTGGTACGCTGCAGGATTATAGAGTGGAGCAGGGCTGTGGTTACCACCCAGGGTATAAACGACATGTTCTCTACGGGATCCCAGCCCCAGTACCCGCCCCACCCCAGCTCGACGTAAGCCCACCAGGCCCCGAGCACATTGCCTATGCTCAGGAATATCCAGGCAATCAATGTCCATCGTCTCAGGTCGGCCAGCCAGTCACGGTCTTTCCTTTTGGCTATCAGGGCAGCCATGGCAAAAGCGAAGGGAAGCGTCAGTGCTGCGAATCCGGCCAGCAGAGCCGGGGGATGGAAAATCATGCCCGGGTTTTGCAGCAGGGGGTTCAGTCCGTTGCCATCAGCCGGTACCGCGGCTAGCTTGGCGAACGGGTTGACGATGAAGGCGAGCAGCAGTAGAAAGAAGGCAGAAGTCAGCATTACCACCGATGAAGCATAAGGGAGCAGTTCCTTAGTGCTCCTTCTTTGCCAGAGCACCATGACCACTGCAAAGAAGGTGAGCAGCCACGCCCACAATAGCAGCGAGCCGGCGTTACCGGCCCAGAAGGCACTGAAAAGGTAAGGCCAGGACATATCGCGGCTGGTATAGGAGGCAACATACTCCAACTGAAAATCGTGGGTCATCAGGGCGTAAATGAGGACTATCGCGGAGAGAGTAACCAACCCGAAGGCGGCGAAGACCCCGATTTGGGCACCGGCTGTCAGCCTGGGGTGTTTCCTCATCTGCCCCCAGAATGAGACGGCTGCCGAGCAGATGCAGACAACAAAGCCCAGAACCAGTGCTATGTAACCGATATCAGCCACAGACCGAACTCCTGTTTATACGGCATGAATAAAGCTAACCCGAAGGCTCATATTTCGACGGGCACTTGGTGATTAGCTGGCTTGCATGGAACACTCCCTGCTGGTCGCTCTTACCTTCCACCACTATGTCAGTGCCTTCCTTGAAAGTATCGGGCACAATGCCCTGATAGACGACGGGGAGGCTTTCATTACCTTCAGCGATGGTGAAACTGAGGGTGAAATTCTTGGTATCCTGGCTCACAGAACCGGGAACGACCTCACCGACCACCCGCACCTGTTTTCCCGTATAGTAATCAGCTTTTGCCATGAATTCGCTAACTGTAATGTCGTAGGTTGCAAATTTACTTATACCTATATAGGCTATAACGGCTATAGCTATCACCACTATTGCCGCAACGAAGATAACCCGCTTTCTCTTGAACAGCGGGACGTTCTTTTTACGGGGCGTCTGCTCTGTTTGCGTCTCCATTCCTTCACATCACATCTATGCTGATTTTCGTTGGAGCCAACTGCGGGCAGCGGCTTCGCTCAGGGAAGCTCTGTCTTGGAGGAAGAGGCTTAAAACTTCCCCATACGCCTCATGCTCCACAGGCGCCAAAAGCTAATGAAGCTGCAGCGAGCGTTTTCTCAATGTCTTCCTCGGTATGGGCTAGAGAGGTGAAAACTGCTTCAAATTGCGATGGAGGTAGATAGATACCTTGCTCCAGCATGTGATTGAAGAAACGGGCGTAGAGAGCTGTATCAGAAGACAGCGCTGAATCGTAGTCGGTCACACCTCTGGCGTTAAAGAAAGGCGTTAGCATAGAGCCGGCACGAGCGATTGACAACTTGACTCCAGCCTTTGCTGCAGCTCTTTCCAGCCTTTGAGCCAGCATTTTAGTTCGCATATCTAACTTCTCATAAGTATTGGGCTCGCTCAGAATGCTCAGGGCCTCGATACCGGCGGCCATAGCCAGAGGATTCCCTGACAGGGTGCCTGCCTGGTATACGGGCCCGAGCGGGGCCACTAATTCCATTATATCCTTTCGGCCGCCGTATGCACCTACAGGCAAGCCGCCCCCGATAATCTTGCCCAGACAGGTCAGGTCGGGAGTTACCTTATATACGCTCTGGGCTCCGCCATAGGCAAGGCGGAAACCGGTGATAACTTCATCGAATATAAGCAAGCTGCCGTTGTCGGCAGAGATACGGCGCAGTCCTTCCAGGAAACCGGGCCGGGGTAGCACTACGCCCATGTTGGCTGCTACAGGCTCAATGATTATAGCCGCTATCTGCCTGCCGAAGCGGCTGAAAATCCTTTTCACCCCATCCAGGTTATTATAGGCTGCGACCACGGTGTTTCTGGTATAAGCCTTTGTCACACCGGCGCTGTCGGGCAGGCCCAGGGTCGTGATGCCTGACCCTGCTTTAGCCAGAAGGCCATCGGAGTGTCCGTGGTAGCAGCCGGAGAACTTCACTATCTTATCCCTGCCGGTGAAAGCCCGTGCCAGCCGCAGGGCGCTCATAGTAGCTTCTGTCCCTGAATTGACAAAGCGCACGAGTTCCATAGAAGGCATGGCGCTGGTAATCATTCTGGCGAGGATGGTCTCTCTTTCTGTGGGTGCGCCGAAGCTGGTTCC
>Ga0172362_10002389_pt1 | contig 16305 bp, 30 predicted proteins | sample LakKivs1_kivu2a2_FD_114534 | JGI IMG/M metagenome (GOLD analysis project Ga0172362, IMG submission 114534) | Sediment microbial communities from Lake Kivu, Rwanda - Sediment s1_kivu2a2 | ecosystem: Environmental > Aquatic > Freshwater > Lake > Sediment | place: Rwanda: Western Province, Lake...
ACCAGGACCCACTCATTGCTGATTTCATTCTTTTTTGGGATGTATGTCTTTTGCACGTCATCCTTCTCCATATTTATGGCACAAACATATGCCACGAGATATTCTTGGTTTACTGTTACTCCTCAGCCAGCTGAAACGCTTCAGCAGGGTAATGCACCTCAGCTAACACCAGGCCCCGGGCAGGAGCCAGGCCATGTACAAGCTTGGATGGTTGACTCAGGTCATCGCCGGCTTGCAGCTCGGAGGCTGCAGGATGATCCAGCGATTGCCAGAGGTCACCCATGCTCAGCCTGTCTTGGGCGATCTTTACCAGCCGGAACACGATGCGCCGCGCCATGTGGTAAAGGAAAGCCTGGGCAGTGATCTCGAACACCAGGTAGGGTGGCTCATCCTTCCAACCTGCCTCCAATACCACTCGCACGGTTTGGCCTCCGGCTTGGGGCGGGGTGCCGAATGCGCCAAAATCGTGGGTGCCCACCAGCGGCTTAGCAGCCGCTTGCAGATCATCCAGCTGCACGGCGGGCCACACCCGCCAGGCGTAAGGCTCGAGCAGGGGTTGGCGCACCGCCTGGCAGTAGATGCGATACTGATATCTGCGCCAGCTGGCATCGTGCCGCGGGTGAAAGGAGTGGTGCACCTGGTGAACTTCACGGGCGACCACATCCGCCGGCAGATACGAGTTCAGGGCAGTCTGCAAATCCTGCAGGGCATGCTGCCAATCCAGCTCGAAGGCAATCACCTGGCCGGTGGCATGCACGCCTGTGTCGGTGCGTCCCGCAGCCAGGATCGATTTTCCCTGCCAGCCCAGCTTGCGCAGGGCATCTTCCACCACAGCCTGCACGCTGAGTGCCTTGGCCTGCCGCTGAAAGCCCTTATAGTGAGAGCCATCATAGGCAAGGATAACTTGGTAACGTTCCATGGATGGTCGACGATCTTCCGTCGTTATGCCATCACCTATTCTTCAATAAACTCAATCAACACCATCTCGGCGTTATCACCCAGGCGGGGACCCAGCTTATGAATGCGGGTGTAGCCGCCGGGACGGTCTGCAAAGCGGGGCGCAATATCGTCGAATAATTTCGTCACAGCCTGAGGGTTGCTCAGGCGCGCTGCTGCCAGCCTGCGGGCGTGAACCATCTTTTCATCGCCTTCTTTAATGCCGCGCTTGGCCAGTGTAATCAGCCGTTCTGTCTGACCGCGCACAACCTGCGCCTTTGCCTGAGTGGTTTTAACCCGCTCGTGCTCGATCAATTGGGCAGTCAAGATGCGCCGCAGTGCAGTACGTTCGTCCTTGCTGCGGCCTAGTTTTTTTCCTGATACTTTATGTCGCATATCCAATTACTCCGCTTCGTCTTGTTGTTGATCTCGGAGATAGCCTTTCTCACGCATCCTGAGGCGCAACTCATCAAGACTCTTCTCACCAAAATTCCTGATCGACATCACGGCTTCATCACCTTTGTCGAGCAGCTCCAATACCTCGCCAACCGTGGTGATGCCAGTGCGCTTGAGCGAGTTAAATACCCTCACCGACAGGTCCAGGTTTTCGATGGGCGTTTCAATCATCTCACTGGTGAGGTGATCTTCCTCGCTAACTTCTTCGGTGAGTGAAGCCAGGGTCTCCTCGCTGATGCCTGCCAGATGGCGCAGGTGATCAATCAAGATCTTGGCTGAGGTGCTCAGCGAATGCTCCGGTGTGATGGTGCCGTCGGTCCAGATTTCCAGGGTCAATTTATCGTAATTGGTGCTCTGGCCAACGCGGGCAGAGCTTACCTCCCAATTGACCCGGCGGATAGGGCTGTAGATGGCATCCACGGGCAGCTCTCCGATGGGCAGGCGGCCGGTCCGATCGTCTGCCGGTGAATAGCCTCGCCCTCTCTCGACGGTCATATCGATTTCCACGCTCGCCTTTGAGTCGTCTACGGTGAACAGGTACAGCTCAGGGTTGACGATCTCCACATCAGGATTGGGAGAAATGTCCGCGGCGGTCACCGTGCCATCTCCCTGGATTGCCAGGTGCAGATGGGCGCTATCCACATCCAATAGGCGCATGCGCATTTGCTTGATTTGTAGCATTACGCGAATCACATCTTCACGCACGCCGGGAATCTCGCTGAATTCATGCTGCACATCGTTGATGCGAATGGATGTGACAGCCACGCCGTCCAGGGACGACAGCAGGACACGCCGTAGCGCATTACCCAGGGTAATGCCATAGCCATGTTCCAAAGGGCTGATGATAAACTTGCCGTAGTTACGAGCTTCAGCTTCACGCTCGATCTTCGGCGTTACCATGTTACTTAGTCCTAACACAGTTCACCTCTTCCCCCGCAGCCGGGATTATCTCGAGTAATACTCAACTATCAGTTGTTCGCTAAGGTTAGCGTCAATTTCTGAGCGCTCGGGCATGCGGATCACCGTCCCTGCCAGCTCTTTGAGGTCACGGTTGAGCCAATTGGGAACGTTGCGCTCTTCTGCCAGGTCAGGCAACTCTTTGAAATAGGTACGCTTGCGAGAGCTGGGCCGAACTGAAACGATGTCACCCACGGCTACGGTCATGGAGGGGATATCCGTGCGCTGTCCATTGACCGTGAAATGCCCATGGGTCACCAGCAGGCGCGCCTTGGCGCGGCTATCTGCATAGCCCAGGCGGTAGATGACGTTATCCAGCCGGCTTTCCAGGATTTGTAGCATGGTCAAGCCTGTAAGACCACGGCGCTTGAGGGCGGTGGCGTGGTAGCGGCGGAACTGGCGTTCGAGCACACCATACACACGTCGGGCTTTTTGTTTGGCCCTCAACTGGCGGGCATAATCCGATTCACGCCGGCGCCGGAATTGGGCGCTCTTGCCATGCAGACCGGGTGGGTAACCACGCCGCTCAAAAGAGCATTTTGGAGAGTAGCAGCGAGCACCCTTCAAAAAAAGTTTTTCACCTTCTCGCCGGCACAATTTACAAACAGGCCCACGATACTTTGCCATAAATTCTTACCTCTTCCTTCGATAATTATCGATTAGACACGGCGCTTTTTGGGAGGCCGGCACCCATTATGCGGTACAGGGGTCACATCGGTGATCGAAGTAACCTTCATGCCCGATGCTTGCACAGCACGGATGGCGTTCTCACGACCAGGACCAGGCCCTTTGACATAAATCTCAACTTCCTGGATACCCAGGCTTTGAGCATTTTTCATCGCTGCTTCGGCAGCCACGCGGGCGGCGTAGGGCGTGCTCTTGCGTGATCCCTTGAAGCCTGAAGCCCCAGCAGATGCGCTGGTGACTGCATTGCCTTGTGAATCAGTAATGGTGACGATGGTGTTATTGAAAGTCGCCAGGATGTGTACCTGCCCGGCAGAAAGGAGACGCTTGGTCTTGCGTGCGGATTTCCGGCGTCCAGTTGATGCAGTTTGTGCCATAATACCTCGTTTCGCAATCGCTCGTTATTTCTTGGTTGCGCCGCGCCGGCGTCCACGCCCGGCAACCGTTTTCTTGGGCCCCTTGCGCGTGCGCGAGTTGGTGCGCGTGCGCTGCCCATGCACCGGCAGGTTACGCCGGTGGCGCAGGCCTCGGTAGCTGCCGATCTCGATCAGGCGTTTTATGTTCATCTGCACCGAGCGGCGCAGGTCACCTTCGACCTGATAATGCTGTCCGATATAGTCACGCAGCAATCCGACCTCGGCATCGGTCAAGTCTTTGATGCGCGTGTCGGGATTCACACCCGTGGCGTTTAAAATCTCATGGGCGTGAGAATCACCGATGCCAAACAGGTAGGTCAAACCAACCTCGACCCTTTTGTTTCTTGGAAGATCAACACCTGATATTCTTGCCATAAGTCCTATCCTTGTCGTTGCTTGTGTTTGGGGTTTTCGCAAATGATATATAAACGACCTCTACGTTTTACGACCTTGCATTTTGAGCAACGCTTTCTGATTGATGATGATACTTTCATACACCTTACTCCTGACAACCACCGAGTGGTTTCATAAAGCCAAAGCCTTGATTATACCTGCCAATATGCATGCCGTCCAGTGCCTATCAAAGCTGAGTTAAGATGAGAGGCTCCCCGTCAGTGATCGCCACGGAGTGCTCCCAATGAGCAGTGAGTGAGCCATCTGCTGACACCACGCCCCATTGATCGGGCAGGACTCGCGTCTGCGAGGTGCCCACCAGAACCATCGGCTCCAAGGCGATGGTCATGCCCTGGCGCAGGATCTGCCCCCGCCCAGCAATTCCATAATTGGGCACCTGGGGACCTTCATGCATCTGCCGGCCCACCCCGTGACCGGTATACTCACGGGTGACATAAAAACCAGCTTTTCCTACATATTCCTGGATGGCGGCCGACACGTCACCAATCCGATTATCAGCCCGCATTTTGCTAATCCCCACATGGAGCGCCTGCTCAGTGACTTCGTTCAGCCGTCGAGCTTCAGGGGATATCTCACCAACACCCACGGTGATGGCAGAATCACCCACAAAGCCCTCGAAGGTTGAGCCGCAATCTATGGAGATGATATCACCGGCCTGTAATTTGCGCTTGCCAGGAATGCCATGCACGAGCTGCTCATTGATGCTGGCGCAGATAGATGCCGGGTAGGGGTAAGGGCCGGGGTATCCCTTGAAGGTGGGGATCGCCCCATGCTTGCGGATCACTTCTTCTGCAGCAGCATCCAGCTCGGCAGTGGAAACCCCAGGCTGAATCAACTGGCGTATAGCCTGTAGAGCCATGGCATTGATGCGCCCTGCTTCGCGCATAGTGGCAATTTCCTGCGGGCTTTTAATCACGATGTTGCGTTCCCAGCTCATGTTTTAATCACTCCTCGTAGTGCTGCAAGCAGCTCATGGGTCACCTGAGCGATCGATTTTTTACCATCGACTTCAACCAGCACACCGTGCTGTTGGTAGTAATCGATCAGCGGCTGGGTTTGTTCGTTGTACACGCGGATTCGACGCTGGATTGTTTCCGTCTTGTCATCCTGGCGCTGATAAAGCTCCGAACCGTCGATATCGCATATCCCTGGCTTGTGCGGGGGATTATATTTTTCATGGTATATGTGCCCGGCTTTCCGGCAGGTCCATCGGCCAGACAGGCGCTCGATGAGCACTTCATCAGGCACGCAGATGTACGGGACGCTTACCACCTGCCCGGCGATCTCGGATAACATGGCTGCCAGGGCTTCTGCCTGGGGCACTGTGCGAGGGAAACCATCCAGCAGGGCACCTGCGTGGCAGTCGGGGCGGGTCAATCGCTCACGGACCATGGCGATGGTCACATCGTCGGGTACCAGTTCACCCTTGTTGATATAAACCGCAGCCTGCTGCCCCAGCTCAGTCTGATCCTTCAAGTTTTCCCTGAACAGGTCACCCGAGGATATGTGCGGGAGGTGGAGCTGAGCGGAAATTGCTTCAGCTTGCGTACCTTTTCCCGCACCAGGCGGACCAAGCAGCACAATGAAACTAGCCATCTATCTCTCTTTAGCGCACCAACAACGTGTCGTCGTAACCGTGCAGCTTGAGGTCTGCATCGATGGAGAAGAACACATCTCGCACCACACCGACCACAATCAACAAGCCCGAGGAGGAAGTGAGCAGCAACCCGGTGCTTTGGCCGAACGGTACCACCAACCCCACCAGCCAGGGCAGGATGGCGACCACACCCAGGAAAACGGCACCGGGCAGGGTGATGCGGCGTAGCACACGAGTGAGATACCTTTGGGTTGGGGCACCACGGCTCACCCCTGGGATTTGCGCACCAACTTTCTTCAGATTTTCACCATAGTTTTGCTGCGCAAATAGCACATCGGTGTAGAAGAATGAGAAGAATACCACCATCAGGAAATACATGATCCAGTAGGCATTGCCGGTGCCGCCGAAGGTATTAGAGATGAAGGTAGCGATATTGGCAATGGTTGCACTCTTGGCAGAAGTGAAGAAGCTGGCAATGATGGATGGGAAGGTGAGCAGTGACTGAGCGAAGATGATGGGGATCATGCCAGCCATGTTTACCATCAGAGGCAGGGTGCCCTTGACGGGCATTGACATGCGCGTTCCCACCCTGCGCCCCGGGTACATGACCGGGACGTTACGGCGCCCTTGCTGCACGATGACGATGAAAAATATGGTGATCACGCTCAGAATGGCCATGAAGATGAGGCCGATCCAACGCGTGGTCTGGTCGGCATAGATTGTCGAGAACGTACTGGGTATCCTGGCTACGATACCCGCAAAGATGATCAGTGAAAGGCCCTGGTTACGCAATCCATATTCAGATATCAGCTCACCCAGCCAGATACCAAACATCGTCCCTGCCGTCATGCTGATGATAATGGTCACCGAGGGCAGCAGGTAGTGGAACCCAAAATTCTGGATCACCGGAGCCAGGCCGATGCGGGTTGCTGTACTGTTAAAGATATTGACTTGCCCGATGGCCTGGAGGGCAGCCATGGGAACAGCTAGGTAGTAGGTCCATTTTTCCTGCCATTTCTGGCCTTCACGCGGGTCTTCCTCCATTTTCTTTTGCCAGGAGGGAATAATGGGTGTTAGCAGTTGCAGGATAATTTGGGCGGTAATGTAAGGGTAAACACCCATGGCTAAAACAGAGAAGCGGGAAACAGTGCCTCCGGATAGCAAGTCAAGGATATTGATCAGGTTGCCAGTTGCTCCACCTGAGGCCAGGATCTGCGCCATCACCTCCTTGTTCGCTCCAGGCACGGGGATGTGACTCGCCAGTCGATATATCGCCAGGATTAGCAAGGTTATCAAAAGCTTCCTGCGGATATCGTGTGCTGACCATAAATAACGCCAGGCAGATCGCTTCATTTCATAAGCTCCTTATCATTATCCTCACGATTTTATGATTTCTACACTACCACCTGCAGCTTCAATTTTCGCCCTTGCATTGGCGGTGATACGATGGACATTGATTTTCAAGGCCACTTTTAGCTCTCCACGGCCCATGATGACGACCGGATTCGTCGGGTTACGCAGCAACCTGGCTTCAGCCAAGGTGACTGGCGTAATTTCACTGCCGTTCGGAAACTTTACCAGCTGGTCGAGATTGACCTCGTTGTACTCGACGCGGTTCAGCGGGGTGAAACCTTCACCACGTTTGAAGGGCAGGCGCCGGTAAAATGGCAGGTTCCCACCCTGGTGATACATGCGGACGGGTTTCCCGGCGCGTGAACCCTGGCCTTTGGTACCGCGACCGGCCGTCTTACCCCGGCGGCCAGCTGTTCCACGGCCTACGCGGATCCGTTGAGTCTTTGACCCGGGTTGAGGTTTTAATTCATGTAGTTTCATCTATACTTCCTCCACCACGACCAGATGGGCCACCTTGTAGAGCATACCCTGCAGGGAGGGCGAGTCTACATGCTCCACGGTCTGGTGTAAACGCTTGAAGCCCAATGCACGAATGGCTGCTTTGTGCTCCTTGGAATAACCGATCGGGCTGTGCACCAGCGTAATGCGCAGGATTTTCTCCTTGGGTGCTGTTTTCTTAGGCATTCTTCCTCCGATCCCAGAAAGGAGTGACATCCTTGGTTTCCTTGCCACGCCGCGCAGCTTCATCCTTGGGAGATTTCAGCGTATCCAATGCCTGCATGGTAGCATATACCACGTTCAACACATTGCTGCTGCGGAGAGATTTGGTCAGGATATCAGAAACCCCAGCAGCTTCAAGGACAGCCCGCACGCCACCTGCGGCGATGACGCCCGTGCCCGGTGAGGCAGGCTTGAGCAATACTTCAGCACCGCTCACACGGCCATGCACTTCATGGGGAATCGTGCGGCCAAATAGCGAAACCTTATGCATGTTGTGGTGAGCTTTTTCAGAAGCCTTGCGCATAGCATCGGGAACATTATTTGCCTTGCCCACACCAACGCCCACACTGCCCTTGTTATCTCCAACGACCACAGTGACGCGGAAGGAGAAACGGCGCCCACCTCGCACAACTTTGGCAACACGCCCAATCTCAATGACACGCTCGTCATATTCTTGTAGCTCAAATTCACTGGTTGGATAATCTGTCATGCTTTTCTCCATGTGCCTTAGAATTTAAGGCCGCCTTCACGGGCACCTTCTGCCAATGCTTTAACCCGGCCGATATATTTATAGCCACCCCGGTCGAAAGACACCACCTGGATCCCTTTACCCAGGGCGCGCTCAGCCAGGGTTTTGCCCACCAGATGGGCTTTCTCTGCCTGCTTCAGGCCTTTTATTTGCTCACGCAGGCTTGAATCGACCGTCGATGCCGAAGCAAGGGTATTGCCAGACACGTCATCGATCACCTGTGCGTATATCCCGCTCAAACTGCGGAATACACTCAGGCGCGGCCTCTCAGGGGTGCCGGTAATAGCCTGGCGGACGCGGGTATGACGGCGCTCACGTGCTGCAGAACGAGTTTTTTGTTTGCTTGCCATAATTCTATCCCTTACCTGATTTACCAGCCTTACGGCGGATTTTTTCTTCCATGTATTTGATACCCTTCCCCAGGTAGGGTTCCGGTGGGCGCTGTTTGCGGATGTAATCGGCTATCTGGCCCACTTTTTGCTTATCGGCGCCCATTACTTTAATCTGGCGGGTGCGGGCATCTGCCTCAAAACTGATGCCTTCAGGAGGCTCAACGACGATGAGATGTGAATATCCCAGGTTGAGCACCAGGTTCTTGTCATTTACTTCTGCGCGGTAGCCCACACCGTTAATCTCCAGCACACGCTCAAAACCTTTGCTGACACCCGTCACCATGTTATTGATGAGGGCACGCGTGGTGCCATGCATGGCACGGTGAAAACGGGCATCAGAGGGACGCTTTACGGTGATCACACCGTCCTCCAGGCTAAAAGAAACCTCTGGCGGGAAGGTGTATTCCAAGGTCCCCTTGGGACCTGTAACTTTGATCATTGTGCCATCAATGGTCACATCCACCTCTGGTGGCACGACGATTGGCAGACGGCCTATTCTCGACATGACGCCCTCCTTACCAGATCTTGCACAGAATCTCGCCACCCACGCCAAGCTGGCGGGCGCGCTGGCCGGTCATCACACCTTTGGGTGTGGAAAGAATGGCGATACCCATTCCCGAAAGTACCCATGGGATTTCTCGCTTGCCTGCATAAACCCGGCTGCCCGGGTGGCTGATGCGTTCTAAACCGGAGATGACGGCACGCCGCTCACGCCTTTCGCCCACGTATTTCAGGCGAATGCGCAGAATTTTCTGTTCGGGACGTTTACTGCCATCAACGATTTCAAAGCCGCTGATGTAGCCTTCATCCTTCAATATTTGGGCAATTGCCGACTTCATTTTTGAATTCGGTAAAGCCACCGTGGAGTGTTCTGCCATCACAGCATTGCGAATTCGTGTGAGCATATCAGAGATTGGATCTGAGACAGACATATTTTTACCTCCACCCGCTACCAGGATGACTTCACAACGCCGGGGATTTTGCCTTCGAGGGCTTGCTCACGAAAACAAATACGGCATAATCCAAATCGGCGCATATAGCCACGCGGGCGCCCGCAAATTTTGCACCTGTTGCGCACGCGAGTGGGATATTTACGGCGCATTTCGCGATATTTCATGCATGTACTCGCCATTAGATACCTTCCTTCCGAAACGGCATTCCCAACATTTGAAGTAGTTGCCTGGATTCATCGTCATTGCGGGCTGTGGTGATGATGGAAACTTCCATCCCGCGGATTTTATCAATTTTGTCATATTCAATCTCGGGGAACACCAGCTGCTCGCGTAAGCCCAGAGTGTAGTTCCCGCGGCCATCAAAAGCATTCGGCGAGATGCCACGGAAGTCACGCACACGTGGCAGGGCTATGTTTATCAGGCGGTCGAGGAATGACCACATGCGCTCACCACGCAGGGTGACCTTCACGCCAATCTGGCGGCCTTCTCGCAGCTTGAAGTTTGCGATGCTCTTCTTGGCTTTGGTGATGACCGGTTTCTGACCGGTGATCAGGCTCAGGTCTGCCACTGCTGCTTCGAGAGCCTTGGCATTGTCCAGCGCCTCTCCAACGCCGATATTGACCACGATTTTGGTAATGCGCGGAACCTGCATGACATTATCGGTGCCGATGGCGGCCTCGAGGGCGGGTGCAATTTCCTTTTGATATCGTTCTTTAAGATAATGAGTCATCGTATAGCTCTCCAAAAGGGTGATCAGTCAATCACCGCACCACAGTTCTTGCACACGCGCTGGCTCTCATCTCCTTCGCGCTGCACACCTACACGAACCGGGTTATCGCACTTGGGGCAAACCAGCATTACATTACCAATGGCAATAGGTGCTTCGAATTCGATGATACCTGGCTTAAGCGTGCGGCCTTGAGCCTGAACTTCCTTCTGATGTTTTTTACGGACATTGATGCCGGCAATCACGATCTTGCCTTCATCGGGCATTACTTTGATCACCTTACCGCGTCTACCCCGGTCTTTCTCACGACCGCTGATCACTTGCACGGTATCGTCTTTGCGTATTTTTACTCTCACAGCTCTAACTCCTGCACCTGGTGCCTAAAGGACCTCTGGTGCCAATGATACGATTCTCATGAATCCTTTTTCACGCAGCTCACGGGCAACCGGGCCAAAAATGCGTGTACCCTTGGGATTCTTTCCATCGACGTCCAGTATGACGGCAGCATTGTCGTCAAAGCGGATGTAGGAGCCATCATCGCGACGCCATTCCTTGGCACAACGCACAATAACCGCTTTTACCACTTCGCTTTTCTTCACGCTGCCCTGGGGGGTTGCTTCTTTGATTGTGCCAACCACGATATCACCCACGCGGCCATAACGCCGCCGTGAGCCACCCATCACGTGGATGACGAGCATAGAGCGCCCACCCGTATTATCCGCAACCTTGAGCACCGATTCTTGTTGGATCATGGCTATGCCTCCGGTGCTTCCTCACCACCGCCGACTGAATGCCGCAGAATTTGCTCAACCACCCAGCATTTATTCTTGGAGATTGGGCGGCTTTCCACGATTTGCACCTGATCGCCAACCTGGCAGCCAAGCTCATCATGAGCCATCACGCGCTTGCGGCTGTTGACCACTTTTTTGTACAGTGGGTGGCGATAGGTGCGTGAAATTTCCACCATTACCGTTTTTTGCATGGAATTACTGGTGACAAAACCAATGATACGACGGCGATTATTCATCGGTACCCTCACTTTCAGGATTTTGCAAGCGCTCATTCAGCACGGTCATTAATCGCGCAACGGTCTGGCGTGTCTGGCGCAGGCGGGTAAAGTCGCTCAATTCACCTGATGACAGTTGGAAGCGCAATTTCATCAGCTCTTCTTTGGTGTCATTGAGCCTGGCCTCGAGGGCTTCGGTGGATAATGCACGGATTTCGTTGATTTTCATGCCTCACCTCCCGAAACATACTCATGGCGGCCCACGATCTTGGTTTTGATCGCCAGCTTGAACTGTGCCAGACGCAAAGCCTGGCGGGCTTCTTCTTCTCCAAGGCCGCCACCCACCTCGAACATGATGCGGCCTGGTTTGACCACCGCCACCCAGTATTCCACATTGCCCTTGCCCTTACCCATGCGGGTTTCAGCAGGTTTTTGGGTATATGGCTTATCCGGAAAAATGCGAATCCAGACTTTACCACGCCGCTTTAGCGCATGCATGATGGCTCTACGGGCAGCTTCAATCTGGCGCGCTGTGACCCAACCGGGCTCTAAGGCTTGCAGGCCGAAGTCACCAAAGTGGACGTCAGCGCCACGCAGCTCCGTTCCCTTCATGCGTCCACGCATTTGCTTACGATACTTGACTCTTTTAGGCATGAGCATGGCAACAACCCTCTTTACTCACTGACATAAACGCCTTCGGTCGTCTCTACTGTCTCTTCGACCGCAGGCAGTAATTCACCGCGATAAATCCAAACCTTGACGCCAATCCGCCCGTAGGTGGTGAGTGCTTCAGTTTGGTGGTAATCAATGTCGGCGCGCAAGGTGGCGCGTGGCACGCGTCCTTCGCGCATGTTCACCGTACGTGCCATTTCGGCACCGCTCAACCGCCCGCCCACTTCCACACGGATGCCCTGGGCGCCCTGGCGAACAGCCTGTTGGATGGCGCGCTTCATGGCACGCTGGTAGCTGATACGCCGCTCAAGCTGTTCGGCAATGTTATTGGCCACCAGGTAAGCATCCAGGTCGGGGGCTTTGATCTCCTTGATCTCCAGGTCGATCTTCTTCCCAACCATGGCTTCCAGATGCTGCCGTAAGGTCTTGACGCTTTCACCCTTACGGCCGATCAACACGCCGGGCTTGGCGGTGTTCACCACGATCTTGACCTTGCCCGGGAAGCGCTCGATCTCTATGCGCGAAACCCCGGCTCGAGAAGCTTCCTTGCGAACCAGGTTGCGCAGGGCAAAATCCTGGTGTAGCTGGTTGACGTAGTCTTTTCCTTCTGCATACCAACGACCTTCCCAGGTTTTGTTGATTTTCAGGCGGAAACCAATTGGATTTACTTTACGACCCATACAAGCTCCTACTATCCTTCATGCTCGCGAAGGATGACGGTGATGTGTGATGAGCGCCTTAACCACGGCATGAACCTGCCCCGTGGGCCAAACCGCCTCCATTTACGAGTGGTCGCTTCATCAGCGTAAATACGATAAATATATAAATCATCGCGGCTGACGCCGTAATTTTCTTCAGCATCGGCAATGGCCGAAGCAAGCAGCTTGGAAACCGGTTTGGCTGCAAAATTGGGCATGAATTTTAATATGGTCATGGCCTGCACGACATCTTTACCGCGGACCAAATCCACTACCAGCCGGGCTTTTTGAGCAGAGACCGAAGTATCGAGTGCCTGTGCGCGAATATCCTGAGATGGCATAGGTTATCCCTCTCTCCTCACTTTCTTTTCAGAAGTGACATGCCCACGGAAGGTGCGCGTGGGGGCGAATTCACCCAGGCGGTGGCCGACCATGTTTTCGGTGATATAAATGGGCACATGCCGGCGGCCATCATGCACTGCCACGGTGTGCCCCACCATCTGGGGGAAAATGGTGCTGGCGCGGCTCCAGGTGCGGATGACTTTTTTCTCGCCTCGTTCATTCATGACTTCGATGCGCTTGAGAAGCTTAGGCTCTACATAGGGTCCTTTTTTCAATGATCGTCCCATATTCTCGACTCCTGATGATTATTCCTGACACCGACACTTATCTACGGCTCTTTCCGCGTCTGCGGATGATATATCGATCCGATTGCTTATTGCGGCGGGTTTTATAGCCGCGTGTTGGCTTACCCCAAGGGCTTTTCGGGCCGGGCATGCCGACGGGTTGGCGGCCTTCACCACCACCATGAGGGTGATCACGAGGACTCATGGCCGTGCCACGGACGGTGGGGCGGATGCCCATGTGGCGCTTGCGACCCGCTTTTCCCAATTTGATGTTGCTGTGATCCAGGTTGCCAACCTGCCCGACGGTAGCGTAACAGGTCTGGCGGATCAGGCGCACCTCACCGGAAGGCATGCGGATTTGTGCAAAATCACCTTCCTTGGCTAAAAGCTGGGCTGCGCCACCTGCCGACCGCACCAGCTGGCCACCGCGGCCTTCTTTTAACTCCAAATTGTGGATCAATGTACCAACCGGGATATTGGAAATAGGCAGGCAATTGCCCGGGCGAACTTCAGCCGTTGGACCAGACATGACCGAATCACCAACTTTCAGGTCCACGGGGGCGAGGATGTAACGCTTCTCACCGTCGGTGTAAAACAGCAGCGCCAGGCGAGCGGTGCGGTTGGGGTCATACTCTATTGCTGAAACCCTGGCAGGTATGCCGTGCTTTTCGCGTTTGAAATCCACAATGCGGATGTACCGGCGATTACCACCGCCGCGATGGCGAATGGACACGCGACCGATGGTGTCGCGCCCTGCATGGTTGTGCTTGGTTACGATCAACGAGCGTTCCGGTTTGCTCTTGGTGATTTCTTCAAAAGTGTATCCGGTCATTCCACGCAGTGAGGGTGTTACCGGCTTATATTTCTTTACAGCCATTACTTGACTCCTTCAAAGATATCGATCGTATTGCCAGAGGCGAGCGTTACAATGGCTTTCTTATATCCGCTGCGGCGCACCATCAGGCGGCGGCTTTTCCAGCGACGTGTGCGCTTGGGGGCCACATTGATCATATTCACCCGCACGACACTGACATCGAAGATGGTTTCAATCGCATCCTTTACCAGGCTCTTGGTAGCCTTTGGAGCCACCTCAAAAGTGTATTGGTGAAGGTTTGAGTTCTGAAAATTCGATTTCTCAGTGACGATCGGGCGACGTAGCACATCATAAATGGTAGTCATCATTGCCTCCCGCTCATCCTAAATGAGCAGAAATGACATCCAGCGCTTGCACCGGCAGCACGATTTTATCGAAGCTGAGCAGGTCGCGAATGTTCAGGTAATTGGCCAATATGGTCTTGGTGCCGGCCAGGTTGTTGGCTGAGCGGATCACGGTGTCGTAGGTTGGATTTTTCTCGGGGATCAGGATCACCGCGCTATCACTGCCCACCAACTTGGTCATGATCTCTGCCATCAGGCGTGTTTTTACCTCCGCGAGGCTCAGCTCGTCGACCACGACGATGGCCTTTTCGGAAGCCCGGGCTGAGAGTGCCGAGCGTAAGGCTGCCTGGCGCATTTTGCGCGGCATGGGAAGAGAATAATCGCGTGGTTTGGGGGTATGGACTTTTCCGCCACCCACCCATTGGGGCGCTCGGTTGGATCCCTGGCGTGCCCTACCCGTGCCTTTCTGCTTCCAGGGTTTTTTACCGCCGCCGGAAACTTCACTACGGTTCTTGGTGCTGTGGGTTCCCAGGCGGGCATTCGCCATCTGGCGCACATAAGCCTGGTGCATCAGGTCGATATTGATTGGGGCTTCAAAAATCTGCGCCGGAAGCTCCACCGTGCGGATTTTTTCACCTGCCATGTTCAGGACGTCTACTTCCATAATCTTATTCTCCACAGATGTGAGAATCAGTGCCGCTTGGGGGCTACTGCTTCCGGGTCTCCTTGATTTCCACGATGCTGCCCTTTGCGCCAGGAACAGCGCCATGGACTGCAATCAGGTTGCGTTCTTTATCCACCAGCACAATTTTGAGGTTCTGGGTGGTGGTGCGGTGGTTGCCCATGTGGCCTGGGCCACGGGCACCTTTGTACACACGACCCGGTGTGGTGGTGGAGCTACGTGCACCAGGGGCGCGCACGCGGTCAGATGTGCCATGCGTGGTGTGGTGACCTTTGAAATGGTAACGCCTGACACCGCCCTGGAATCCGCGGCCCTTGCTGGTGCCGACGATATCGACGGAATCGCCAATGGAAAAAACCTGCTCGACTTTAACCTGGTTGCCCTCAGCAACTTCAGGGTCTTTTGCTCGAAACTCGCGCAAAAAGCGCAAAGGGGGCAGCGAATTGCGCTTTAAGTGCCCTAACTGGCCTCCGGTGAGGATTTTCGGCCGTACTTCTTCGAACCCCAGCTGGACGGCTGAATAACCATCTTTGCCAGGCAAACGTACCTGGGTAACGTAGCACGGCCCAGCTTCGATCAAGGTTACCGGAAGCGCCCGGCCTTCAACGAAAATCTGGGTCATGCCAATTTTCTTTCCAATCAGCCCTTTTAACATCTCGGTTTTCTCCTATCTAAATTTGGTTACGGGACTGTCAGCCTGGGCATGGCTGCATCATCCCTGACCGCAGTGTAGTCAGCTGGCCTGCCGTTGAGCACCGTTTTTGTTCGCTCGCGTGCGAGACCGCTCTTACACTGCCACCATTCCAGCACGGGTATTTACCGGGGAGCTTCTTGCTTCTCCCGGCTCATGCCCGTAGGTGAAGGCGGAAATTATATCTTGATTTCAATGTCCACACCCGCAGGAAGGTTCAATCGCATGAGCTTGTCGATGGTCTTCGAGTCAGGATTCAAGACATCGATCAGGCGGTTATGTGTGCGGATTTCAAAATGCTCGTGAGAGTCTTTATCGATGAATGTCGAGCGCCGAATTGTAAACCTTTCTTTCTTAGTTGGCAAGGGTACAGGGCCTACTACCTGGGCGCCGGTGCGCTCTGCGGTTTCAACGATGCGTTTTGCTGATTGATCCAGAACACGGTGATCATATGCCTTCAAACGAATGCGGATTTTTTGTTTAGCCATATATTTTGTTCCAATTATCTACAAGTCATGCAATAATCTTGGTGATCACACCTGCGCCGACGGTAAGGCCGCCTTCACGGATGGCAAACTTGGAGCCTTGCTCCAAAGCCACCGGCACGATCAGCTCAACTTCCAGGTTCACATTGTCTC
>Ga0172362_10002390_pt1 | contig 16305 bp, 14 predicted proteins | sample LakKivs1_kivu2a2_FD_114534 | JGI IMG/M metagenome (GOLD analysis project Ga0172362, IMG submission 114534) | Sediment microbial communities from Lake Kivu, Rwanda - Sediment s1_kivu2a2 | ecosystem: Environmental > Aquatic > Freshwater > Lake > Sediment | place: Rwanda: Western Province, Lake...
CACCCGAGCGCCCCGGCCCGTCGCCGCCCATTCACCTGGCGGGTGAAGACACCCTACGCTCGTAAGTTATTCTTCTACAATAACCTCTGCGTGCTCTGCGCCCTCTGCGGTGAATAATCCCGGTTTACAGCCACCCCGCCGCCCGCTACGCTCTTACCGCCGGGTCGGTGAATGATCCCGGCTCAGGGAGTCCAGGCTGACTTGGCTTGGCAGCACGCGCTAATCTTGGCAAAGGCGTTGCGGGTTCCGGTCAGGGCTGAATTCATTTGGCGGAATAAGGAAGACGCCGCGCATCCCGGCGAGAAGCGCATGCTTCAGTGGGCGCCGTAGCCGAGCCTTCCGGCGGAATGCCTGCAATGCCACCCAACTACCTCGGGGACCCGCCGAAGACAAGCTCGCGGATCGCCGCGAAGTAGGCCTGCCGGCCGTGGTAGATGACCGAGTTGTGATTCGCGCGGGGGATGGCGACGAGCCGCTTTGCCTCGGCCGGGCAGGCCTCGTGCAGGGCCCGGCCCTCGGCGAGGGGGATGAGCGTGTCGTCCTGGCCGTGCAGGATGAGCGTGGGCACGCGGACGGCCTTCATCTTGGCGAGGTTGCCGAAGCCGTGCCGCGTCTCGTCGGCTCCGGGCGGGACGCGCCCGCCGAGGACGCGAATGAGAGGAAGCGTGTTGGCGAAGCCGCTCTCGACGATCAGCCCGGCCGGCTTCGGCTCGCCGCGCGAGGCGGTCTCGATCGCCGGTACGCTGCCGAGCGACCGGCCCATGACGAACAGGCGCTTGGCACGTGCGCCATTCTTCGCGAGCACTTCGGGCAGTTGCTTCCAGACGGCTGTCGCGTCGGCGACGAGCGTCGAGGCGCTCGGCGTGCCGCCGCTGCCGCCGTAGCCGCGATAGTCCACCACCAGCAGCGTGATCCCGATCTGGGCGTACATCGCAGCCCGGCCCTCGTAGTCGGTCGCGACCTCGCCGTTGCCGTGCCAGAACAGCACCACCGGCGCGTCGGGAGACGCCGCGTGCAGCCGGGCCGACAGCTCCACGCCTTCGGCAACGGGGAAGCGAACCGTCCGGTGCGCGTTGGTCGAGGCGCCCGGCTCGGTCGGGCACGGATGAAACAGCACCCGCGTTATCTCGGGGCGGTCGAGCATGGCGAAGTTGTCCGCCGGCATGGTAGTGATAGGGAATTTGCTTTCGCGGGGCTGGAGCGGCCGGGCCGGAGGGGGTGGGGGGTTAGGGGGGCGGGGGTGTCCGGCCCGCCGTCGCAGGGCTTCCCGATGCCGAAGCATACTGCTGGTGCCACGTTTTCTTTCGCCGACGCACGGAACACATGCAGGCCCGCTTGCTCTCGAAGCAGGCACGCGGGTTCTCGATGTGCGCGCAATCCTACCCCGGTGCCCGGGATGCGTCAAGCCGAAGATCGGCGGCGAGGGCCTTTCAGAAATCGAACGGGACGTCGAGCTGCCGAAACGATTCGGCCGCTTCGCGAGTGGCGTGGTCAAGAAAGTCGCCGTCCGGCTCGCAGATAGGCCCGCCCGGCTGGTCGCGAGCGCCCGAGGTGGCGGCAGCGGTGGGGGCAGGCGGTCCGCGGACCCCGATGTCCGGCCGGGCGGCCCCCCTCGTCCCCGCAAGCGGGGACGGTCCCCCCGGCGGGGGGACGGTAAGCTGAGTGCTGAATGCTCAATGTTCAATGCTGAATGCTCAATGCCGGGGCGGCCGGGGAGCCGGCGGCCCGTGCCCGGTAGCCCGTGGTTGTAAGCTGGCCGCTGACGGTTGGCGGCTGAGCGCGTGTCGAGTGTTCCGCCTGCGGCGGATCGGGTGTCGGGCGTCTAGCCGCGCCTGTCCGCCGGTATCGTGTCGCCGGTCACCGGCGGCTTTAACAATGTGAAAGTCGACTTTAACAATGTTAAAAAGCCGCCGAGCGGCCGGGAAAATCGAGATTTCCGGGGCGACCTGCGGGAGGGGGTGTCCGGACCCGTCCGAGGGGTCGTTCGAGGCTCCGGCGCCGAGAATCCCGTCGAGCGGCCGGGATTTCCAGTATCCCTGCGCGCGAGCCCCACGCCGAAGAGGCCGAAACGGCGACGTACATCAGGGATAGTCCGACGACCAGCGGTCACTTCCGGCCGGAGGGTCACTTCCGGCCGGAGGGTCACTTCCGGCCGGACGGTCGGACCCGGCCGGAGAGTCATATCCGGCCGGAAGATCACAACCGGCCGGCAGGAGTTCCGCGGCCAGGCGCGCCCATCGCCCCATGGCGCGCTCCGGGCTGCGGGTTCCGTGCTCCGGCTTCCGTCGTGCGCGTCCCGGCGTCAGCGGATGAACAGCATCTCGCGGTAGGTTGGCAGGGGCCAGAGGGCGTCGTCCACCAGGAGTTCCAGTCGGTCGGCGGCGCGGCGCAGCTCGGTCATGGCCGGCAGCACGGCCGCACGCATGTGCGCCGCGCGGGCCGGCAGGTCGCCGGCGGCCTCGGCGGCGACGGTGCGGTCCAGGTCCACCGCGGCCGAACGCAGCGACTCGGCGCCCGCCGTCACCTCCGCCAGCAGCTCGCGCTGCACGGCCGGGTCCATCCCCGCCGCCGCGGCGGCGTTCACCGCGTCGGCGACGTGGTCAAGCGCCTCCGCGGGATGATGGAGGCCTTCGACGCGGAGGTGACGACGAACGCCCGGCCGGTGGGCACGGCGGCGGGCGGGCCGGCGTCCTGATTCTGCGTTTTTTGCGTTGACAGGCTCGCAAACGGGTGATTAGCATCTTCGCCCGGTGCCGATAGAAGCTGTGTCCGCGCGGGCGAGTTGCCGCGCGGCGCCTGGAGAAGCGACAATGAAAAGCCTGCTCATCGCCGCGGTCCTGGTGCTGTGCACGTTCGTGGTCGGCTGCAACTGCCCCGGCCTGGTCGACACGCGGGCCGAACGCCGCAACCGTCAGGAACTCATCGTCAACCTCAACACGCGGATGATGGTGGACGATTGGGACTTCTTCTGGCTGATGGACCGCAACAGCTACCTGACCTACTGGCACCCGCGCGTGGGGCCCTGAGCGGGCGCCGCGCATGGCGAGACGCGAAGCCTCCGGCTGCGCAGGCCGGGGGCTTTTTCCTGCGCCGGCGCGACGGCGACAGCCGCGCTTGACCGCTCGCGGCGCCCGGCTGTATCGTGCGGCCGAAGCGAGACAGGCATGGCCAGGCGCAAGCGGACAACGGCGGTCTTCCCGGGCACGTTCGACCCGATCACCAGCGGGCACCTGGACGTCATCGCCCGCGGGGCGGCGCTGTTCGACGAGTTGATTGTGGCCGTCGGAGACAACCCGCGCAAGGGCGCGTGCCTGTCGGCGGCGCGGCGGGCGGCGATGGTCCACCGTGCGACGGCCGGCCTGAACAACGTGCGCGTGGCGACCTACCGCGGGCTGACCGTGGACTTCGCGCGACGGGCGGGGGCGCGGGCGATTTTGCGGGGCCTGCGGGATGCGGCCGACCTGGCAGGCGAAACGCAGATGGCCCTGACCAACCGTCACGTGTCGGGCATCGAGACGCTGTTCGTGCTGCCGGGGCCCGACCGCGCGTACATCTCCTCGACGCTCGTGCGGCAGATCGCCGCCGGCGGGGGCGACGTTTCCGGCCTGGTGCCGCCGGAGGTGCTGGGCGCCGTGCGCGCCGCCTACGGGCCGGCGGGGCCGCGGGGGCGCAAAAAATAAGGCGCCAGGGGAGGGGAGCCTGACGCCTTTTACAGAACTCGGTCAAAGGAGGGACTCTGACCGAGGAGCCTCAACTGAAACGCCACTGACTATCTTACCCGCCCCGCCCCTCAAGTCAAGAGAAATCTGGCATGGTTCGGGGTGTCCTTGACGGAATGTCCCGTTCGCCCTGGCGGCGCAGCCGTCCGGCGCTGTGACGGCCCGCAAGTCCAGCTCCGGCAGTCCTGCTGGCAGGGAGTGAACCATGAGGGAGGCACGGCGCAAGTCGGCGCCGCGGCAGGTGGCTGAAGCGTCGCCAGGAACCTCGGAGAACCTGCCGTTGGCCCGGGCAGGACGGCGGCCGCGGCCCGTCCCGGGCCTTGCGCCTCACTTGCCCGCCCTGGTCCTGGCGGCGTCGAGCGAGGCCTTGGCGTCCTTGTACTTCATCACCAGCGAATCGGGCAGGACCTTCAGGTTCTTCTCGATGGGCGCCAGGCAGTCGGCCGCCATCTGAAGGTCGTTGTTCCTCATTGCCTGCCCAAACTGCGCAAGGTTCTCCCGGGCCTCCTTGCGGGCCAGTTCGGCGCCCTGGGAGAGGCCCTCCTCGGCCGTCGCCAGCTCCTTCAGCGCATCTCTGGTGGCGTCGGCGGCGGGGCCTTCCTTGGGCGGGGGCATCTTCTTCAGTTCCTCCAGCGACCTGGCGGCCGGCGCGGCGGACGCGGGGGTCTTCGGATTCTCCTTCCTGCCGCACCCGGCCGCGAGAAACCCGGCCACGACCAGCATGGGAATGGTTGCGATGCGAAGCATGGCGGTGCTCCTTGCGCAAAGTGAAGGTCATCTTGCACCTGCCAGAATACCGCCGGCGCGGCGGCGAGTAAAGACCGCAGGCGGCCGCTCGGCGGGCGGTCCGGCAGATAGGACCTATGGTGCGGCACTCTGAGGCGCTTGGTTGCCTGCCGGCGGGGCGCCCGTGCCGCTCCTGAGCTTGCGCTCCTGAAGCCAGCAGTACAGCACCGGCACGACGAACATCGTCAGCACCTCGATGGTCATCCCGCCGAACGATGGAATGGCCATCGGGACCATGATGTCGCTGCCGCGACCCGTCGAGCTGAGCACCGGCAGCAGCGCCAGAACGGTCGTCGCGGTGGTCATCAGGCACGGCCGAACGCGGCGCCGCCCGGCCGCCACCACCGTCCGCCGCACATCCGCGACCGTCCGCGGCGGCTTGTCGCGGAACATCTGCGCCATGTACGTGGCCATGATGACCCCGTCGTCGGTGGCGATGCCGAACAGCGCCAGGAAGCCCACCCACACGGCCACGGAAAGGTTGATGGGGTGGACCTGGAAGAGGTCTCGCATGTTGGCGCCGAAGAGGGAGAAATCGAGGAACCACGGCCTTCCGCAGAGCCAGATCAGGAGGAACCCGCCGCTGGCGGCGACGAAGACGCCTGTGAAGACGAGGGCCGTGACGGCGGTGGAGCGGAACTGGAAGTAGATCAGCAGGAACACCACCAGCAGGGCGCCCGGCAGGACGAGGGCGAGGGTCCGTTGGGCGTGGAGCTGGTTGGCGTAGGTGCCCGCGAAGACGTAGCTGACGCCGTGGGGCAGGACCAGCTCGCCGCTCTTGATCTTCGACTGGAGGTGCTGCTGGCAGGCCTCCACCACGTCCACCTCGGCGCTTTCGGGCTTCCTGTCGAAAAGGACGTAACTGACGAGGAACGTGTCCTCGCTCTTGATTTCCTGGGGCCCGCGGACGTACCGGATTCGGGCAAGCTGGTTGACGGGGACCTGGACCATCTCCGATCCGGGCACGAGGATGCGCCCGAGCTTCTCGAAGTCGTCGCGCAGCTCGCGGGCGTAGCGGACTCGCACCGGGAAACGCTCCCGACCCTCGACGGTCGTGGTGATCCGTTCGCCGCCGATGGCAGTCTCCACCACGTCCTGAAAGGCCGCCACCGGCACGCCGTACCGCGCCAGGGCCGCGCGGTCAGGAACGATCTCGATGTACGGTTTGCCGACGATGCGGTCGGCCACCACTGCGCTGGCCTCCACGCCGGGGACCTGCTTGAGGAACTTTTCGATCTGGATGCCGACGTTCTCGATGGCATCGAGCGACGGCCCGCGGACCTTCACGCCCATGGGCGCCCTCATGCCGCTCTGGAGCATGACGATCCGCGCGGCGATGGGCTGGAGCCGCGGGGCCGAAGTCGTGCCGGGGATCTTCGCGGCCGAGACGATCAGCTCCCAGATGTCGTTGGGCGAGTTGACGCCGCCCCAGGCGGCGCGGCCGCCGTTCAGCTCGGCCTCCAGCGCCGGGCGCCACTGGCGAAACGGCATCCCGCCGCCGTCGGGCACGAGCCGCCCGTCGCGGTCGCGGCTGAAACGCCCGCGGACGTAGTAGGGCTTCCCGTCGGGCGCCGGCAGGGGCCTGCCCGCCTCGTCGCGGAAGACGTCCACGGCGTCCGGCTCGTAGCGGAACGTCACGCGCCGCCCATCCTTGTCGGTCAGGTACTGCGACTTGTAGTTGATGATCGTCTCGATCATGGAAATCGGCGCCGGGTCGAGGGGCGTGTCGGCCCGGCCGAGCTTGCCGACGGCCGATTCGATCTCCGGTATGGCTTCGAACGCCCGGTCCTGGGTGGACAGGATGTCGAGCACCTCGCCGATGGAGGCGTGGACCATGGTGGTGGGCATGAAAAGGTAGGAGCCTTCCTCCAGCGGGGGCATGAACTCGCGCCCCAGGCCGGGCAGCTTGTGCGACGCGCCCACCCAGAACGCCGTCGATCGCACGGCGTTGGGGTCGATGCCCGCCCGCCCGGCCAGGCGCGGAACGAAGTCGAACACGCTTCCGAACCCCAGCCAGACGCACGCGCCGAAGACCACCAGCGCGGCCGGAAATGCCATGAAGAGCAGCTTGAATCGCAGGAACGCCGCCAGCAGGTGGGGGTAGGCCAGGCGGAACAGTTCGAAGAGGCCCAGCAGCCCGCCGACCAGCGCGCCGACGAACAGGAAGTTGCGCACGATGCCGCGCTGCGGGCCCAGCGGCTCCCAGAACCGCGTCAGGACGAACGCCACGCCCAGCGCGACGAGGATGCTCGAAAGCCACGAGAACCGGTCACTGAAGTGACCGGCCCTCGAATTGCGGCGTTCCGCGCGCCGGTTGCGGAATAACACCATCGCGCCCACGGGCAGGATCGTCAGGGCGATGAGGATCGACGCCAGCAGGGCGAAGGTCTTGGTGTACGCCAGCGGCTTGAACAGCTTGCCCTCCGGGCCGGTCATCGTGAACACGGGCAGGAAGCCGACGATGGTGGTGGCCGCGGCGGTCAGCACGGCCGAGCCGACCTCGCTGGCGGCGCGGTGGACGACGCGGAGGCGCCGCTCGCCGGGCGCCGCGGCGGCCAGGTGGCGCAGGGTGTTCTCGCAGATGACGATGCCCATGTCGACGATGGTTCCCACGGCGATGGCGATGCCGGACAGGGCGACGATGTTGGCGTCCACGCCGAACAGCTTCATCCCGACGAAGCACAGCAGGACGGTCAGGGGCATCGTCGCGCCGATCAGCACGCTGCTGCGCAGGTGCATGACCATGACGAGGACCACGAGGGCGGTGACCAGCACCTCCAGGAAGATCGCGTCGTTCAGCGTGCCCAGCGTCTCGTGGATCAGCTCCGTGCGGTCGTAGAACGGCACGACGGCGACCTTGCTGAGCGTCAGCCACGCCGGCCAGTCGCCACGCGGCGCCGTCCGCAGGTAGCCCTTCCAGCCGCTTTGGTTCAGCAGGTGTCCCGTCGCGCCGCCGTTGGGGTCGTAGGGCGCGAAGCCGTGTGCGGCCGCGAACGCCCGAACCTGCGCGTCGCCGGTGAGGCGGAAGTCGATGATCGCCTTGGACGGCAGCGCCTCGGCCGTGTCGGCGATCTTCCGCTTGACGTTGCGGATGGTCGCCAGCGGGTTGCTGCCGTAGCGGGCGACGACGACGCCGCCGACGGCCTGGGCGCCGTCCTTGTCCAGCGCGCCGCGCCGCTGGGCGGGTCCCAGCGAAACGGTCGCGACGTTGCGCACCAGCACCGGCACGTTGTCGCGCACGGCGACCACGCTTTCGGCGATGTCGCGTGCGGCCTTGATGAACCCCACGCCGCGGATGAAGTACTCCACGCGGTTGATCTCGACGGTGCGGGCGCCGACGTCGATGTTGCTGGCCCGCACCGCCCGGTAGACGTCGTCGATCGTCACGCCGTAGGCCCGCAGGGCGTCGGGATCGACGTCCACCTGGTACTCGCGGACGAACCCGCCGACGGAGGCGACCTCGGCCACGCCGTCCGCGGCGAGATACCAGTACCGCGCGTACCAGTCCTGGACGGTGCGCAGCTCCTCGAGGTCCCAGCCGCCCGCGGGCCGGCCGTCCGGGTCGCGCCCCTCCAGCGTGTACCAGAAGATCTGCCCCAGCGCCGTGGCGTCTGGGCCGATGGCCGGCTGCACGCCCGCCGGCAGCGTGCCCGCCGGCAGGCTGCTGAGCTTCTCCAGCACCCGCGACCGCGACCAGTAGAACTCCACGTCCTCCTTGAAGATCACGTAGACGGTGGAGAAGCCGAACATGGAGTACGAGCGGACCGTCTTGACGCCCGGCACGCCCAGCAGCGCGGTCGTGAGGGGGTAGGTCACCTGGTCCTCCACGTCGCGGGGGGTGCGCCCCGGCCAGTCGGTGAAGACGATCTGCTGGTTCTCGCCGATGTCGGGGATGGCGTCGGTGGGCACCGGGAACCGCTGGACGCCGGGGATTTCCCAGTCGAACGGCGCGACGACGATCCCGGCGCCGATGATCGCCAGCGCCGCCAGGGCGACCACCAGGCGGTTGTTCAGGCAGAAGCCGACCAGCCGCCCCACCGGCGAGCGCTGCTCGGGCGTCTCGAGAAGGGGCGGGTTGTCGGGACGGTTCGTCATCGTTTGTCGGACCTGTCGGACCTGTCGGACCGGTCGGACAGGACAGTCACCTGTTCTCCGTGTGCTGGTGTACGTGCCCGCCGGGCGCCGCGCCGCCCTCTGGGCCCATCATGCTGGGCTGGGCCTGAATCTGCAGTTCCGAGTCGATCTTGAACGCCCCGCGCGTGACGACCAGCTCGCCGGCGCTCAGCCCCTGACGCACGACGTACCAGTCGCCCGCCCGCGGGCCGAGCACGACCTGGCGGCCCTGGAACGTCGCTCGGTCGCGCCCGGGCAGCTCCACGTACACCACCGCCCGCGTGCCGGTCAGCAGCGGCGCCGAGGCGGGGATGACCAGCGGCTTGTCGGCCTCGCCGGCCGCCGCGGTGACGTAGCCCAGCGACTCGGCCCGCACCAGCGGCATGCCGCAGATGTCGCAGTCGCCGGGGGCGTCCTTCACCACGTCCGGATGCATGGGGCAGATCCACTTGCCCGCCAGGTCGGGCGCCATGACCTTGCCGTCGGCGGCCACGGTCGCCTCGGCCACCGCCCGCACGAACATGCCCGGCTTGAGCCTGCCGCGGGCGTTGTCGGCGTCGAGGCGCAGCTTCACCGTCCGCGTGCTCTGCGTCAGCACCGGGTCGATGAACGAGATCGTGCCGGTGAACGTCTGGCCGGGCAGCGCCTCGGCCGTGAATCGCACCTTCTGCCCGTAGCGCAGCCACGGCAGGTCGGACTCGTAGGCGTCGAGCTTGATCCAGACGCGCGACAGGTCGGCGATGGTGTAGATCTTGCTGCCCGTCCGCACGTACATGCCCTGCTGGGCGTTCTTGTGAATCACGATGCCGCCGATGGGGGCGTAGACGGTCACGTGGTCGGCCGCCTTGCCGCTCCGCTCGACGGCGGCGACCTGGTCGGCCGTCAGCCCCCACAGGCGCAGCTTCTCGCGGGCGGCGGTCACCGTGGCCTCGGCCGTGTCGCGCACGATCCCCACGTCGCTGTTCTTGAGGTCGCCGACGGCCCGCAGCGCCGCCAGCAGCTCCTCCTGCGCGCTGAGCAGCTCGGGGCTGTACATCCAGACCATGTGGTCGCCCTTGCGGACGGGCACGCCGGTGTAGTCGACGAAGAGGCGGTCGAGGCGCCCGCCGACCCAGGCGGTGATGTCCTTCAGGCGCGTCTCGTCGTAGTCCACCTTGCCCACCATGCGGACGGAGACCTCGACGAACCGCCGCTCCGCCGGGACGGTCTGGATGTCCATGAGGGCCCTGGCGGCCTCGCTGACGACCAGCTCGCGCGGCCCGGCCGCCTCCTGCTCGCCGTGGCTGACCAGCGGGACCAGCGCCATATGGCAGATGGGGCACAGCCCCGGCTTCGGCAGGCGAATCTGCGGGTGCATCGAGCAGGTCCACCACGCGGGTGCCTTCGGCGCTGTCGCCGGACCGGGCGCCTGCCCGGCGACCTGCACTTCCCCGCGGGGGAGGAACGCCCACACGGCGGCCGCCCCGATGCACGCCCCCGCGACGGCAGCCCCAGCAACCGCGATGGAGAGTATCTTCGCGTTCATCTCGGACCTCTACGCTCGACACGGCAGCCGGCTTGCCTCTCGGCAATTGGAAATTGACAATTGGAAACTGGAAATTGGAAATTGCCGATGGACGATCATTCTCGTGCCTTCGCGCTCAGTTCCTTCCCCACCAGCATCTCGATCTCCGCCAGTCTCTGGGCCTGGTCGGCCATGGCGCGCCGGGCGGCAAGTTGGAACTCCAGCAGCACCCGCTGGCTGTCCAGCAGGTCCTGGAAGCTGCCGGTGCCGGCCCGGTAGGCGGCCTCGGAGGCCTTGTAGGACTCCGTGGCCTTGGGCAGGAGGGTGTCGCGGTAGAGGCCCGCCCTGCGTCGTGCGTCGCGGCAGCGGTACAGGACCATCTTGAGTTCCGAGCCCAGCGCGTTGGCCATTTCCGCCCTGCGGTGCAGCACGGCCAGGTGACGGTGCTGCGCCTCGCGGACGCCGGCGGACAGCTTTTCCCACCAGACCGGCAGGTTGACCGACACCATGGCGGCCAGCGGGTCCCGCTCGTCGGCGCCGGACCTCATGGTCATGTCCATGTACCCCACGCCCACCATCACGTCGGGGAAGTAGTCCTTCCTGGCCAGGGCGATGCCGACCTTCGCCCGGGCGATCTGGTGGTCCATGGCCTTCAGCTCCGGGTTTTCCTTCTCCAGCACCCCCAGCAAGTCCGTTTCGTCGACCTCTCCGCGAGGGGCGCCGGGCACCTCCGGCCAGGGCAGCATCTCGCCTGCGGGGCGGTCCATGGCCGCGTTGAGCCGGGCCGACAGGACCGGGCGCATGTCCTCCATCGTCCGCAGTTCGTTGTCGAGCTTGCCCAGTTCGACCTGGGCGCGGATGACGTCGGGATGCCCGCCCGCGGCGGCCTTGTAGCGTATCCGCGCCACGCCCTCCATGCTTTGCAGGAGACGCAGGTTCTCGCGCGTGATGGTCACGGCGGCCGCGAGATAGGCGTACTCGTGATAGGCGTCCTTGACGCGCTGGAACAGGCGGAGCCGGACGGCTTGGAGCTTCTCGGCCTCGGCGCGGGCTTCCTCGGCGGCTGCGTCGCCGCGCAGCTCCAGCTTGCCGAACCAGGGGAACATCTGGCCCAGCTCAAACTCCTGGCGCAGGGCGCCCATCCCCATATGCATCTTCTCGACGTAGTAGCGGTAGGTGAGCTGGGGGTCGGGCAGGGCCTTGACCTGCGGGACGCGCTCCAGCGCCGCCTTCCAGGCCTCGAGGGCCGAGCGCAGCTCCTCGTTGTTCAGCGCCGCGGCGCGCAGGTAGTCGTTCAGCGCCGGCGAGGCGGGCAGGGCCTCTGCCGGCGCCGCGGCGAGCGGGCGGCTCGTCGCTTGGGCGGCGGCGACCATGGCGGGCGCCGATGGCGGGGCCTCGGCGGCTGCGGTCAGGGAAGGCGGCGCCTCGGGCCGGGTGCATCCGGCCAGCGCCGCGGCGAGAAGAGGAATTCCCACAATGCAGTCCGTCCTCGTTCGCGTCGCGCTCATCGGCAAGGACCTTTCCATAGAGGGCTGCGGGAGCTGCCGGACCGCCCGGCGCCGGGTGCAAGGCGCCGCCCCGTGCCGGACAGCGCCCGCCGCGCCGGGCCTGCTCAACAGTAGGCCTGCCGTCGGCGAATCTCAAGAACAGCGTCGCCATCGCCTTATCTCCAAAGACGTTCTGCATCGTGGGTCCGGCCCGGGCTTAGTGACCGTCGCCGGCGGGCATCGGCCCCATGGCGCCCGTGCCACGCTCGCCGGCGGGCGGCGCTGCGCCCTTCGGCAGCGCGGCCTGCAACTTTGCCTTCTTCTGCTCATCGGTCAGCTTGTCCCACGCGGGCGGGCACCCGCGGCAGCAGAAGCCCACCTTCCTGCCGTCTTGCGTGCGCGTGGACACCGCCGGATTGACCTTCCCCCCCATGATCGGGCAGCGAGTGTTGACGACCGCCCCCGCGCCAGGTGGACCGCCGACCGCCCCGCCCGCGTGCATCCCGCCGCCTCCGGACCGATGGCATCCGGGTTGCGCAATGCACGACAACCCGAACAGCCCCGCTGTCGACCACGTCGTGGTAGCCAGCATCGCCAATCCGATCTTCCCGACCATGTTGTTTCTCCTTGTCCGGCATCGGCACCGACGGCGGGCACGCCCCGCCGTTGGGGTGCGGAAAGATCCCTGCAAGCTAAGAACGGATGACCCCCGGCCAGCGGTTCCCGAACCCGGAAAACTCTCGCTGTCCCCCGCGCGCTCTGTCATCGCCGCGGGGCGGACGAGCCCAGGAGCGACGCCAACAGAGCGCGCATGGCCGCCGGGCTGGCGCTGCCCACGGCGCAGTACGTCAGCCCTCCGGCGCGCCGGGCGGCAAGGCCGCATCCCTGACATTGTTCCTCATGCACGCAGCGGCAGTCGGGCTGCCCGCACGTGCACGGCCAGCCCAACTCCTTGGGCCTCAGCGGCGATATGACGATCGAGACCTCACTTCCGTCCGGCCGGCGCAGCACGTACGACCCCACGGGCCGGCCACGCAGGCTCGCCACTCGCCACCCGACCAGTTGGCCGGCCGCGGCACGTTGCGGAACGCGCACGGTTGCACCGAGCTGCTCGCCCAGCCGGGCGGCGACGGCGTTGGCGTCCCCGTAGGGTTGGAGCTGCCCCGCCGCGCTCAGGTTCGCCCGGTGGATAGCCACCAGCGCTTCGTCCGCCGCCATTGCCGCCGACGGCCGTGTGGCCAGGTAAAGCCCCGCCCCGGCGGCGACAAGGACGCCCGCCGCCGCGGCCGCCGCGCCCCGCCGCGAAAAGACCGCCGCGTGCCGCCCGGGCGCACCGGCCGAGGCCGCGCACGCATCCGCCACGCGCCGGCGCAGCTCCTCGCCCGCCCGTAGCGGGCCGCAGGCACCCCTCAATCGCTCGCGAATCGCGCGGGCCTCGGCGACGCGCCGCCGATCGGCCGCGTCCAGCCCTGCCGGCTGGGTCAGATCGCCCTGCACGATGCTCTCAAGCTGTTCGTCGTTCAGTCCCATCGCATCACCTTCGGCCCAGGAAACCCAGTTCCCTGGCCCGTTCCATCAGCAGCTCGCGCAGCCGCTGCCGTGCCCGCCAGGCGCGGCTCTTCACCGTGCCCGGCGGAACGTCCAGCACGCCGGCCGCCTCCGCCGTCGAAAGCCCCTCCACGTCCGTCAGCAGCAGCGCCCAGCGCTGGTCGTCCGGCAGCAGCCGCAGCGCCGCGACCACCTGCTCGTCGGAGAACCGCTCCAGGACGTCCTCGAGCCCGGCCGGCTCGGCCTCCGCCTCGGGCGGGGCGGCCAGGAGGCGATCCTCGAGCGGCACGGGCGGCCCGGCGACCTTCGCCCGCCGCAGCAGGTCGATCCAGTGGTTCCGCAGAATCCGCAGCAGCCAAGCCCGGCAGTTGGTGCCCTGCCGGAACGTGTCGAACTGCTCCAGGGCCTTCAGGAACGTCGCCTGCACGAGGTCGTCGGCCTGCCCGCTCCGCCCGCACAGCGCCGCCGCGGCGCGGTAGACGCTGTCCAGGTGGACCATCGCGATTGTCTCGAAGTCTTTCCTGTCGGCCATGCCGGCAGTGGCGGCCGGGCCGCCACCCTCTAAACGGTTCTCTCGCCCGTTCCGTTCCCGCTGCGGGCGACGGCGAAAGGGTACGCTCTCCGGCCGCGCCGGAAAAGCCGTCTTCGGCGGCGAAGTGCCCGGCGGCGGGTGAAGCACGGCGCAGCCGTTGGTCGTTATCCCTGCGCCTGGGCGTCGAAACGAACGAGAGTTCTTGCGGCGCGACGCCGCCGCAAGAACTCTCGTTCGTTTCACCGTCGAGCGGCCGGCGAAACGAGCGCCGGCCGGGCGTGACCTCCGGCCCGCAGCCCGTATCTTGTAGGGTGTGCAGGTTCCGTCCCACAGGGACGGGTTCTGCACACGCTCCGGCGGCGCCGTGGCGCCCGCTACCTGCGCGGGCTTGTGCCCCCCAGCGGGCGCAGATCGTAGCACAGCAGCCGGGCGGGCTTGCCCCCGGCCCGCTCGGGCATCGACTGCACCACGTACAGCAGCCCGCGGCTGAGGACGGGGGCCGTGTACGTCATCCGGGCGTCGAACAACTGGACCGCCGGCCCGACCGTCACGCCGCGGGGCGTCAGGTCCATCCATGCCAGCCAGCCGGTGTCGCCCAGGCACAGGAACCGGTCGCGCACGAGCAGCAGCGAGCCGCGCCCGAACCGCCCCCGCGGCTGGGCGATCTCGGCGGCGGGGGCGTTCGGCTCTTCCACGCGCGGGCCGGCGGGGCGGCTGCTCCACACGCGCCGCCCCGTCTTCCAGTCCAGGCACATCAGCACGTCCTCGGTGAACCCGTAGACGTAGCCGTCGCGCAGGATGGGCGTCATCCAGTGCGAGCCGAAGCGATTGGTCTTCCAGGCTGCCTCCGCCGACAGATCGTCGCGCACACGGACGGCCAGCGCGCCGGGGCCGTAGACGCTGGAGACCATCACGCAGTTGCCGTCAAAGACGGGGCTGGATGCGTTGACGGAGGCGACGTTGCGCGAGCGCCAGGGGAAGCGGAACAGGACCGTCCCGTCGGCGGCGTTGATGCCGAGCAGCCCGCCGACGGGCGGGCGGCTGTAGCCGCCGGCGAAGACCAGCAGCACGTCGCGCCCGGCGATGCGGACGGGCAGCGGCGTGGCGCAGCCGGCGCCCCACTTGTCGCCCGCGGCCCAGCGGAGCCGCCCGGTGGTCTTGTCGAACGCGGCGACGCACGGCCCGTCGCGCCCGCCGACGTTGACAACCACCAGTCCGCCGACGACCACCGGCGACGTGGCGGCGCCGAAGAACCCCTCGTTGCCGCCGAACTCCCGCAGCAGCTCCCGCCCCCAGTACACGTGCCCGGTCCGCAGGTCCAGGCACGTCAGCACGCCCTGCGCGCCGTAGGTGAACACCCGCCCGCCCTCGATGGCCGGGCTGGCGCGCGGGCCGCCGTTGTAGCCGAACCGGTCGCGGTACGTCGTCGGGTAGCGCCGCCGCCACAACTGCCGCGCGGCGTCGGCCTCCAGGCACTCCGCCACCTCGTCGTTGCCGTCGCGGTGGAACGCCACCAGCCGCCGGGCGACGACGCTCGGCGCCGAGAACCCCGCCCCCCAGCGAAGCTCCCAGATCGGGCGGAAGGCGTTCGGCTCGCCGGGCGGCCCGAAGTCGCGCCGCAGCGGACCTTCCATCGACACGCCGCTGCGCCGCGGGCCGAGGAAGCAGGGCCAGTCCTCGGCCGCGAAGCCCTCCGGCAGCGGGCGCGGCGCGGCGTGGACAACCGCGCGGGGGTGGGCTCGGGCGGGCGGCGCTGCCGCGTCGGCTGGCAGCGGACGATGCGCCGGCGGGGCCGGGTCGGGCAGCTTCAGCGGCGGCTCGCCTGCCGCCGCGCCCGCCGCCGCGGCGGCGGCCAGCGCGAATGACGCCGCCATGCCGACCAAAGTGCGCGCGTGCCGTTCAGGGCGACTGTCGCGGGAAATAGCGCACGCCCTCCAGCGACTCAAAGTGTGCATCCTGCGTCCACAGCGTCGCCTCGTGCAGGCGGACAGTCGCGTAGATGATGCTGTCGGCCAGCGGAAGCTTCAGCTCGTGGCCCAGCTTGGCCGCGGCGATGGCGATGAGGGAGTCCAGGTCGATGATCGTGCCCTGGTTCAACAAAGCCGCCGCCTCATCGGCGGCCATCTTGCCCCGCTGCTGGTAGCTGCGCTTGTACACCTCCAGCAGGATTATCGACGGGACAAGGAGTCGCCCCGTATCCTGAATGACCGCGGCGAAAGAGCTGGCCCCGGGGCCATCGGCGAAGTACTCCAACCATGCCGAAGAATCGACGACGTTCATCGCGGCTCCTCGTTCTCATCGCGCTGCACGTCGGTATTGATCCCGCGCATGAACCCGCGCATGGACCGAATGTCTCTGACCGGGGCCAGCTCAATGTGGTCCTCATGGCCAGTCACGCTCAGTTCGGTGCCCGGCCGGAGGCGCATCCGCTCCCGCAACTCCTTGGGTATGACCACCTGGAACTTCGGCGATATCTTCACGGTCGTCATGGCTTTCTCCATCGATCTGGCCTGCGCAATACGATAGCCGGATCGATCCGTCCTTGTCAAGAAGCAGTTTGCCGGCAAGCCCTTGCATCGCTCCGGCGGGTTGGACACTATTGGTAGGCCTCAAGCG
>Ga0172362_10002391_pt1 | contig 16305 bp, 10 predicted proteins | sample LakKivs1_kivu2a2_FD_114534 | JGI IMG/M metagenome (GOLD analysis project Ga0172362, IMG submission 114534) | Sediment microbial communities from Lake Kivu, Rwanda - Sediment s1_kivu2a2 | ecosystem: Environmental > Aquatic > Freshwater > Lake > Sediment | place: Rwanda: Western Province, Lake...
CGGCCATCACATGTCAATGAGCTACGGCGATTTCAGCAAGGTCTTTTCGGAAATTCCCGACAGTATGTTCAGCCTGCTGATAGTTCATGACCCCGGAGCATGGGACAGGGCACTTGATAATCCAAGGCTACCGTACCTGACACTTTCCGGGCATACCCATGGCATGCAGATAGGGTTTCCTTTGCACGGGAGATACATCTCTCCGGCAGTATTCCTGCATAAGAGATGGAAAGGCCTTTACACTGAAGACAATAAATATCTTTACGTAAGCACCGGGCTTGGCACAATGGGCATGGCCCTCAGAATTTTCATGCCCCCGGAAATAGTTGTCATTACATTGAGAAGATAATATATCCCACATTTCCTTAACTTTGCACCTTATTCAACTTAAATCTGTGTATGAAATCTAAACTTCTGGTCATTTTTATTTTTCTTTTTGCGACCATACAGTTATTTCCCCAGGAACAGGGTATCAGGGCAATTAGTGACGTGGTATCCTCGAAGGACATGAAATATCTTTCTTCTGATGCCCTTGAAGGCCGGAGGACAGGCAGCGAGGGAAATAATGCTGCAGCAGCATATATCAGCGCCGCTGCTCTTGAGACAGGCGTTAAGCCGCTGCCCGGACGGCAAAATCTTTTTCAGCCACTCAGATACCTTAAAGTGTCAGCCATAAAGGGTGAATCAAGGATCACGCTTACTGATTCAACAGGCAAGGTACTGGAATCATGTGATATCACTCCGCTGATCACCCCGACTGACAGTGTTGACCTTACCGGTGAAGTGGCTTTTGCAGGATACGGCTACCTGAACAGCAGGGAGAAATACAATGATTTTGCCGGATTGTCTTTCAAGGACAAGATTGTTATTGTCATGACTAGAAATCCGGACCTGAACGGTACCGGTATGCCTTCAAAGGGAGAAGGCCTTGACGGTATGATCGAGGCCCGCAAGCTTCCTTTTATCCTGATGCAGCAGGCAAAAGCCGTCCTTTTTGTTGCTGACCCGGCACTGGAAGCTGACCTTTCAGATCAGTTGATCTCCTTCGGCAGCTCATATCAGCTTATACCCCTGTTCAGGAAACAGTTCATAAGTTTCGATATAAATGCCTATGCCATCTCAAAAAACACTGCTGATCTCCTGCTGGCCAGGGCAGGGCTCACCCTTCAGAACCTGCAGGATAGCATTGCACTGAAAAAAAGGCCTGCCTCAATGATCATCCCTGATCTGAACGCAGAAGTAAAGGTCAACGTCAGGAAGGATACGGTAACCAGCTCAAATATCATTGGTATTATTGAGGGATCTGACCCTGTCAAGAAGGATGAATGCATTATTTATACAGCACATTATGATCATGTCGGCAAAGATGATGCCGGAGACATTTTCAACGGTGCAAATGACAATGCATCGGGAAGCGTCGGGCTCCTCAATGTGGCAAGGGCATTCGCCAGCCTTGACAGAAAGCCGTTAAGAAGTATTGTTTTCTTCTGGACCACAGGTGAGGAAGAAGGGCTTGACGGATCAGGATATTATGTTGAAAATCCGCTGTTCCCGCTGGAGAAAACCATAGCTGACATCAACTTTGACATGATCGGCAGATCACGCCGTGAAGCAGACAGCCTGGCATCACAGGAAGGCAAGTATGATATTACCGGCAAAGATACTATCAAGATCATCTCTTCAGGTGAAAACCCCGATCTCGTGGCAATTGCAAACAAGGCCTCAATAGAATCGGGTATTGTAGCTCTGGACGAAGGAAAAGGGATTCACTTTGCCGGATCTGATCATTATCCCTTTTACCGCAAGGGTATACCCGTACTGTTTTTCTTTACCGGGCTTCACAGTGATTATCACAAGGAAACAGATGACTTCGAGTTCATTGATATGGACAAGCTTGTGAAGGTATCAAGGGCCGGCTTCCTGACAGGGTATGCACTTGCCAACAACCCGGGCAGGCCCCTGAAAAAGAAAGCATCAAAATAATTCTTCGCAGGCGACCTGATGAAGAAAAGAACAGTGATAATCGCCTCCGAGGAGGTTGAGGTAGATATTGTCAGATCATCACGCCGCACGGTGGCACTGTATATAAAGCCCGGAGGCACACTCCTGGTAAGGGCCCCCTGGTATGTGCCGGTATATTCACTTATACAGTTTGTCAATCAGAAATCATCATGGATCAGGAAGCAGCGTGAAAGACTCAGGCACGTCCAACCCGTTGCGGGCACGATGGTTATCGAAGACGGGGCAAAAATACCCTTTCTCGGAAAGGAGATCACTGTATGTGTAAAACACGGAAACGGAGGCAGCACATTACTTAAGGATGATTGCCTTTGCGTCAGTATAAAGGGAGAACCCTCTGCCGCCAGGATCACTGCTGCCGTGGATTCCTGGTATCTGGACGAGGCAAAGAGGTATTTCTCCTCACGCACCCCGGAGTTGTCAGCCCTCCACACCGGTGTCTTACCGCAACCTGAAAGCGTCGGAACAAGAAAGATGAAAAGACGCTGGGGTACCTGTCACAGCAACGGAACTATCATGTTGAACCGTGAGCTTATAAAAAGGGATCCGGTACTTATTGACTACGTCATCATCCATGAACTGTGCCACCTGGTGCATCACAACCACAGCCGGGACTTTTACAGGCTCCTTGGCTCTCTCATGCCCGGATACCGTGAGCTGAGACAGCGGCTTCAGTATAACAAAGAATAAAAGAGGTTGCTTCAACGCGCCCCGGGAGGCAGATTGTTCCGAAGATACCAGAACATTGTCTCATAAAGGTGCCTGGTGGTGTTCGCTCCTTCACTGATACCGTGAGTCCTGTTAGGATATTCCATCATTGAAAAGATCTTATTCTGCCTTATCAGCTCATTGATAAGATATTCCATATTCTGGTAATGGACATTGTCATCACCTGAGCCATGTATCAGGAGCAGGTTACCCTTCAGTCCGGCAACATGGTTCACCGGTGAGCCGTCGCGATACCCTTCCTCATTCGTCTCGGGAAGCCCCATATATCGCTCCTGGTATATTGAATCATAGAACTTCTGGTTGCTTACAAAGGCCACCGCAATACCTGTCCTGTAAAGCTCAGGATACCTGAACATGCAGTTAAGTGTCATGGAACCTCCTCCGCTCCAGCCCCATATGCCTATGCGGTCAGGATCGACAAAGCTGTAAGTATCAATGATCTTCCTGGCAGCCTTCGCCTGGTCTTCCGACGCCAGTATGCCTATCTGGCCGTAGATGCATTTGCGCCATTCCCTGCCACGGAACATGGCTGTACCCCTGTTGTCAACACTCATTATAATATATCCCTGCTGGGCCAGGAACTGGTGCCACAGGTCACCGTTGCCAAAGCTGTTCTGCACAGTTGAGCTTGCAGGTTCGCCATAGACCTGGAAAAGAACAGGGTATTTCTTTGAAGGATCAAAGTCATAGGGTTTTATCATTGAACAGTAAAGGATCATCCCATCGCCGATATCAACTGTAAAGAACTCCTTGTGGTTGATATTAAGGGCATTGTATGCTTCCTTCAACCTGGCATTATCCTGGAGCATCCTCACCTCTTCATGAGACGGGAGCCTGACAAGGTTAATGGTGTTGGGAGTAGCAGCGTCTGAGAATGTATGAATTGCAAAGGCGGCGTCAGGAGATAACTGGTATGAATTGTGTCCCTTAAGCTTTTCTGGAGTCAGCTTTTCTGCCTTTCCCCTGCCATTCATCTTTACCCTGTAAAGATATCTTGCCGTAGGGTCATCAGGTGAAGCAATGAAATAGAGATAGCCGTTCTTCTCATCCACGGAAAGGAGACTGATAATATCATATTCGCCCGGAGTAAGGTTTATAACCTGGCTTCCGTCGCGCGAGATCTTGTAAAGCTGTCTCCATCCTCCCCGCTCACTCATGAAGGTGAACCATTTCCCTTTCTCAAGCCAGACCATGTCATCGCATACATCAACCCATGCCTTATCGCTGTCAGTGAAGATTGTCTTCACCTCCCCTGTCCTAATATCTGCAAGCAGCACCTTATTGTTGTTCTGCAGCCTGTTTATCTGCTGTATGACAATCTCGTCAGGTGAGTCAGCAAATTCCATTCTTGCAAGATAGTTGTTCCTGGGGTCTCCTTCAGTCTTGATCCATACCGTACTGCCGCCTTCAGTGTCAGTAACACCTATTCTTGCTGCAGATCCCGTTCTTCCTACCTTCGGGTAAGGTATTGAGGTAATTTTGGGATAGATTGAGTCCGTATTGTTTATCAGGTAAAAGAGATCGGTGCCTTCAGTGTTGAGTTGCCAGTACGCTATATGCCGTGAATCAGGGCTCCACCGGAAACCGTCACGGCAGTCGAGCTCTTCCTCATAGACCCAGTCAAACGTACCATTGATAATTGTCTCTCCCCCGTCAGATGTGATCTGTGAAGTGATGCCACTTGACAGATCTTCAACATAAATATTCCTGTTGCAGACATATGCTACCTTTGTACCGTCAGGTGAATATTTGGCGAACATCATTGAAGACGGCTGCAGTCCTATCCCAAGTTGTTTTAAGGAACTGTCTGAGGTATTGTATATCCAGTAGTCACCTTTTGTATTATATCGCCAGACCCGGGACGAGTTGGTAAATATCAGCACTGATTTCCCGTCAGGAGACCATGAATAATCCTGTATCTCAACCGGCTCTTTCTCACCTCGGGGTACAAGGTCAGAAGCCCTTACAAGGGTACTTCGTGTTCCGGTTTTCGGATCATACCTGACTATTTCGATACCACTTCCTGAGGCCTGTCTTTCCAGGGTTGTATAGCCGGTGCCGTCATCCGTCCAGCGCGCCGGCCCGAAGTATTCAGACCGGTAAATCCTTTTACTGAACATGTCTTCAAGAGTCAGAAACGGCTTTTGTGCGGCTGAAGTCGCACTGATAATAAGCAGTACTATTGAAAAGTACACATGCAGAAATCTCTTCATAATTCTCTGGTAAATATGGTTAAGAAGATAAATTCCGGTAAATGGTCATGTCAGGCGAAGAACAGGTATGAAACCAGGATTGCGGCTATGGTGCCAATTATATCGGCGGTGAGCCCGCACAGCACTGCATAACGTGTCTTTTTAATGCCTACTGATCCGAAATAGACGGCAAGCACATAGAAAGTAGTATCTGTTGAGCCCTGGAAGCAGCAAGCCAGGCGCCCGACAAATGAATCAGCGCCGTGTGTTGTCATGGCATCTATCATCATTCCGCGTGACCCGCTGCCGCTGAGCGGTTTCATTATTGCTGTTGGCAGTGCATCGGCAAATGATGTATCCAATCCCAGCCAGCCGGCCAGGCCTGCAATTCCGTCGACCAGCAGATCCATGGCGCCTGAAGCCCTGAAGACGCCTATGGCCACAAGGATGGCCACGAGGTAAGGTATTATTTTTATGGCAGTGGTAAATCCTTCCTTGGCACCTTCAATAAAGGTCTCATAAACATTTACTTTCCTTATCAGGGCAAGAACAATAAATGAGATAATAATGGTGAACAGGGTGAAGTTGGCCGTAAACGTAGATACGGTGTTTATCTTTTCTTCGGGCAGGGTGCTGAAATACCATACTATCCCTACAACTATTGCCGTCAGTCCTCCGAGGTATGCGAGCACAACCCTGTTGAGAAGGTTTATTTTCTGGGCAATGGCCACGCTTATCAAGCCTGCCAGCGTTGCGAAGAAGGTTGCAATGAGAATGGGAATGAAAACATCAGCCGGGTTGGCAGCACCCAGCTGTGCCCTGTAAACCATTATTGTCACCGGGATTATTGTCAGTCCTGAGGCATTAAGCACCAGGAACATTATCTGCGCATCCGAAGCTGTTTCCTTGTCAGGATTTACATCCTGCATCTCTTTCATTGCCTTAAGCCCCATAGGTGTTGCTGCATTATCAAGACCCAGCATGTTTGTCGCCACGTTGAGCATCATGGAGCCATAGGCCGGACTGCCTTTGGGAAGTGAGGGAAAGAGTCTGCTGAAGAGAGGACCGACTGCTTTCGAGAGTATCTTCACAACGCCGCCTTTCTCGCCTACTCTCATAAGTCCCATCCATAAAGTCAGAACGCCTGTCAGCCCCAGTGAGACTTCAAATCCGGTCTTTGCACTTGCAAAGGTGGATTCGACAATCCTGTTGAAAACCTGAGTATCACCGTTAAATATCAGCTGGGCCAGGGCGAAGACAAAACCGATAAGGAAAAAGGCGATCCAGATATAATTCAAAGCCATCTCTTCATCATTCTCAGAGGCTAAATGTAGAGAAAATTTTTCTTGGAAACATTAAAAACAGGAAATCAGAGTTCTTCAACCTTCACTATTTCAAAGGGGACACGGAGAATGGCCTTGAAATCAGTGCCTGCATCATACATATTGTCATCACCGTTTTCACAGTACCACCTTATAAGAACTTCACTGTTACCGAGGTACAGCTTCTCAAATTTCTTGAAGAGCATGTGTATCCGGTTTGAAGAGCTGGTATTGAAGAATTCAAGCTTTACGCTCAGAATAGTCCGGTCTGCCGGCTGAGTATTGTAACCTTCAAGGTAATTCAGTATGGGAGTATAGAAACTGATTGAGTTTTCAGGAATTGATTTGCCGCGTATTTCAAAAAGACCGCGGTCAGGGTCAAAACTGACAAATGGCGTCTTCGATGTCTCCTTCAGTACCAGTTTTTCCACAGCAGCATCAGCAGCAGGTCATAAATTTAGGACTTTCCGCCGAAAAGACAAAACAAAAAACACGGTGAAATATTCCGTGAATTTAAAGCTGATTTTGTTACTTTTGAAGTTCATCAAACAAGTGATAAAGGAGATAACGCCCGATAAACATGAATTTCAGACGCCTCTGCCGCATAGCCGTAACAGTTTTGTTATTTACGCTGACTGGTTTCCAGGTCATCTCATCACACGATATTATTGTCACAGGTACAGTCAGGGATGAGTCTGGAGCTTTGTTGATGAATGCCAGCGTCTCTTTCTATATCAATACTACCGAATACAAATCACTGACGTCTACCGACGGGAAATACTCAGTCAGGGTATCCGGCGCTTACGGTGATGTTCACGGGCAGTTCCAGGTAGGAACTCCATACCCTAATCCATTCGGATACGGTGTTTATATCCCGTTTATTATCAATACCGGCGGTGATGTCATTTTTAATGTTTACAATATGGCGGGCCAGATCATCAGGGTAATGAATTTCAGCGCTGTTGCCGCGGGAAGTTACAGGGTAATCTGGGACGGGTGCGATGATTATGGCTCTCCGCAACGGCCGGGCCTTTACATTTACAGTCTTACATTCAAAGGTAAAACCTACAGCGGCAGGCTTATCAAGGCAGCAGGATTTGAATCCTGTATGGGCTCTTCGGGGCTTGAGCCTGTCATGATGCCGCCGGAACAGGCTTTGCCGGAAAGAGACCTTCGCTTTCCGGTGATAACCCAGGTGACTGCAAAAGACTGCTACCCTGTCCGGCTGACCGATATTACCCTGGCACGTGACACTGTCATTGACTTTGTGATGTCACTGAGACAGTCACTGCCTTTCAAAGTGTCAGGTGACCACATAGCCAGACATATGCAATCAGGTTACAGGCCACTTGTTCTCAAGGGAATCAACCTGGGGTCATCTCCCCCCGGATACTTTCCGGGTGAGATAGCCTATGCCATCACCCCGGGCATGTATGAGCAGTGGATAAACCTCATTGGTGAGGCAGGCTTCAACTGCATCAGGGTCTATACACTCCACCCTCCTGTATTCTATGAAAAGCTTGCCGAATACAACCAGAGGCATACTGACAGACCGCTGATGCTCTTCCAGGGTATATGGCTTGAAGAGGTTGAGGATGCAGGTGATCCGGCATGCTATGATCTCGTCAGCAGGACAACATCGTTCAGTAAGGAGATCGAGGAGGTGGTTAACTGTATTAACGGCAATGCTGATATACCATTCAGGTACGGAAAGTCATACGGCCTGTACCATACAGACATGTCACGGTGGACTGCTGGCTATATAATCGGCAGGGAAGTTGCACCCCAGGAAGTGGATTCGACAAACAAGTTCCATCAGGCTCTTACTTCTTTCAATGGGTCACAGTTCAGCATCACCGGGGGATCAGCGACGGAGGTATTCATTGCACAGATGCTTGATAAGGTGGTCTCATATGAAAATACCAGATACCTGACCAGGAGGCCGGTAAGTTTCTCAAGCTGGCCTACCCTTGATCCTCTCTCACATCCGACAGAAATACACACTGATGAGGATGTTGCGTCATTTGACCTGTTAAAGATCAGTGGCTATGATCAGAATGCGGGTATGTTTGCAAGTTTCCATGCCTACCCGTATTATCCCAACTTCATCAGCCAGGAACCTTCATACCATGCATACAGTGACAGTGAAGGACCAGACAGCTATCTTGGTTACATTACCGCGCTTAAAGTCCATTACGGCAATATGCCCCTTGTCATTGCTGAATTTGGTGTTCCGTCAAGCTGGGGCAGCGCCCACCAGTCGTACAGCAACATGCATCACGGAGGCTATTCGGAGATACAGCAGGGAGATAAGGACATGCGCATGATGAATAACATTCTCGATGCAGGATGCGCGGGAGGATTCATGTTCGCATGGATGGATGAATGGTTCAAACGCACATGGATTGTGCTCTATCTTGAGGCAGAAGGACTGCATTCAGGATCAGGTATCATACCCACACGGCAGCTATGGCATAACGTGACATCACCCGAGCAGTGTTTCGGGCTGCTGGCTTTTGACCAGGCAGAAGTATCCGGCTATGTGCCTTATTCGCTTGATACCCCGTCGGGCTCGCTGGCCTCAGTGAAAGCAACGAATGACAACAGTTACTTCTACCTCGAACTGAATACTGCAAATGATCTTTCTGCTTCTGACAACTTCATGGTAGCTTTTGACACTTACCTGGGCAATACCGGGGAATCAACACTTCCTGGCGGTGCTCTGGTTTCAAACCGGGCTGAGTTCCTGCTCACCTTCGGGCTTGACGAAGACACGGCCATGCACCATGTGACGCAGGCATACGACATGAACGGCCTGACAGTCCGGTTCAATCTTACAAACCCTGCGGTGCAGAAGTTCAAAAGCACGACGACTGACGGTGCACCATGGGATCTGATGAAATGGATAAATGACGGGTTTGAGTTGACAGTTGATGAGTTAGGAAAAGTCCCTGTGGAACATTCATCCTCATTCAGCAGCGGCAACCGCGCCGCTGTGGCCTGGAGCGGAAAGACCGTAAGGATCAGGATACCGTGGACAATGCTTTATTTCAATGACCCGACGCAGATGATGGTGAATGATGGTGCGGTGTCATATGATGGCGGTTATAACTTCGAGATATTCACAACTGCTTCTGACGGTATAGCAGTCTCCGTTCTGCATAACGGAACCGTTGTAAACACTACCAGCAGGTACCGGTGGCCAACATGGCTTGTAGTGCCACCCTCGATCATACGTGAAAAAGCTTCACTGCAGGTAATACACAATGGACTGGCAGCCATTCCTGATTATGCCGATTAGCTGAAGGACAGGATTTTTACCTGGTCTTTTTCTTCTTATCCTGGAAGCCGCTCCGTTCAGCTTTGCCCCATCCCTTTTTGCCACGCATTGCCTCAAGGTTTCCGCGGACAGCAAAATAGGTGTGCACCGGATAAAAGAACGGTTCAAGCAGTGCCGTGCCGATCAGTCTCATTACATCCCTTTTCCTGCGATATTTATGGAAAGTGATCTCTTCAAAAAGCACTGCCCATGTTGTCAGGCTCACAGCAAAGCTGTATACAAACAGGAAGAGAAGAAGGAAGAACGGCAGGTTTAATGAGCCGGTTATAGCAAGATAGACAGTGTATACCAATCCAAGAAATGCTATCAGAGGGGCAGCCCATTCAAAGAAAAGCCAGTAGGGGTATCCAAGCATTCCGAGACGCCCGTAATTGCTGTTGAACAGCATCTTCCGGTGAGACCACAGCGATTCAATGAGTCCCCTTGTCCACCTTGTTCTTTGCTTGCGCATCGATTTCAGGTCAGAAGGTACCTCTGTCCAGCAGAGGGGATCGGGGATATACGTGACCTCATATTTCTCATTGTGCTCAGCCATATAACGTCTCATCCTGAGAACAAGTTCCATATCCTCGCCCACCGTCTTGATGTTGTACCCTCCTGCCTTTATCACTGTCTCACGGTCAAACATTCCCATGGCACCTGATATAAGCATAAGTCCGTCAAGGTGGCTCCATGCCATACGGCCGAGGAGGAAAGCACGGGTATAATCAAGAACCTGGAGACGGGGCAGGAATTTTTTGGGAAGGTTTATCTGACGGATATATCCGCGCTCAATATCGCATGAATTGACGATACGTATCACTCCTCCAGTGCCTATGACTTTATTTTCCTTTTCCTCGAGGAACGGTTTTACAAGCTTAAGGATAGAGTCAGCCTCAATGATCGAGTCAGCATCAATAGTAACAATAAGGTTGCTCCGGCTGATATTGATTCCGGCATTGAGAGAATCTGCCTTGCCTCCGTTATTCTTGTCAATGACTGTAAGACGGTTATATGACGGGTCCTTTGATTTGTAAACACCCCTGATCCTTTCGCATGGAATACGGTAGTCAAAATAGTAATTGACCCTGACAAGTTCATAGGCTTCCCTGATCATTTCGAAAGTGGTGTCGGTGGAGCCGTCATTCACAATGACCACCTCAAAGTTGTTATAGTACAATGAGAGCAGCGTGCGCACATTGTCAATTATTGTCTTGCTCTCATTATATGCAGGAGCTATAATGGTAATTCTCGGGCTAAGCGGAGAGAGCACCAGTGAGTTGTAGTTGACATAACTGTTCTTGCGGAGGTATTTTCTCAGGGCGAGGGCAGAGTGAATGCCAAGCAGCAGGTATGACCCGAACAGTACGATGGTCAGCCAGAAGATCAGATGTGCAAAGACAAAGCCCATATCCCTAATAAATTCTTCGGTCAAGCACGTGCCTGACAATAATATTGTAGTTCTTGTATTCTGATTTCATCACTTTTACAAGTGCCTTAACGCCCTCCTCACCCATGTTTTCAATGGCCTTTACGGCCTCAATCTGAAGCTGAACGTCATCTTCCTTGTCGAGAACCAGCTTAAGGAAGCCCATCATGCCAGGTTCAGGCATTTTACCCATTGATCTGACAATCTCGATGCAGTTGTGGTAATCCTGGTACTTGTACATGCGCTTCATCGTTTCAAGCGTGCTTCTCATATCAAGGTCACCGGCTACCTCAACTGCCAGCTTGCTGACGCGCGGGTCGCGGTGTAACAAAACCTTTCTCAATTCAGGTTCAGCGTCTGTCTGCCGGAACTCCCTGATCATCCTGAGGGCAAACATCACCACCGTTGGATTGGGTGAAGTGAGCCACCTCTGGAATTCCGGAACAGGTATGTCATGCTGAATGATAAGATCATGGAGGGTTATCTGTTCCCACAGTGAGAAAGGTCTTTTAAGATGCGACAGGAAATCAAACGGTTCTCTGTCACTCAGGCGCACAAGCGCAATCTGGGCTTCCATCCTGAGTATCTCATTGCGCGAGTTGAGCGCATTGTACATCTCATCATTGGCATCCCTGATACCCATAAAGGCAAGTTCCCTGAATCCCTTGACCTTCAGATGCCACTTGCGGCTTCTCGCTCGTGCAATAGAATCCCTGTCAAGGTCAAGATCCCTGTATAGCTTCATCAGTTTTTCCTGGGTATCTCCCTTCAGGTTGACGCTGACATCTATCATCTGGTCAACCAAAACCTGCCTCCTGAAGTTGTCTGAAGCTATCTTCCTGAATGCATCAGGGCCCGCGTTGCCAAACAAGTAATCTATAATAAGCGACTGGTACTGTTCAAGAAGATACTGTCTCAGCTTAGCTTCCTTCTCCATCCTTGTCCTGTTGAGAAGGATCACAAGGAGAAGGGCGATCATTGTGGCGATTGAAGCTATAATAGTGAATATAAGAGCATTGACCAGTGCTACTGATTTCCCGAAATAATTGTACCTGGCCAGCCAGGGGCTGTCACCTTTCAGGAAGAAAATGCCGCGCTTTTCCGGGTATACGGGTATTGCCTCAACATCAGCGATAACAGTTTCAGAGATACCGGCATTTACGGCTGGTAAATCCGCTGATGCACCCGGGGGAACAATTGAGTCAGTAACCTCTGTCAGTGTTTCAGGCTCACTGGTGGCAGTTGTTCTTTCAGCCGGTCTTTTTGCCCGCGGTTGCACTCCGGAAGGGATCCCGGGAAAAGATACGGGTATGAAAAGACATGGTGCGCTTCTTCTCAGGTTGCTGTTGATAAACACCTTGTACAACCCGCCTTCCTCTATGACATCAACGCCAGTATCAAGCATCTTCTTAAGCTTCATGCACAATGCTTCGGCATTTGACTGCCTGGTGAATGCTCCCAGTTGCAGCGCAAAATTGCCACGCGCAAGAGAGATAAGCCCTTCAACAGTCAGTTCAGTAGGAAAGGTCGAGACAACCGGCACTGATGATGAAGGTTCAGTAACCTCCACAGCCTCAGTATCAGGAATTGAATGATCAGGTAACCCTGACATTGTTGCACTGGAAAAAAGAATTATCAGCAATATGGTTGCAAAGGACCTCATTTTACTTTTCCTATGCCCCTGATAAGTGTCAGGTTACCTTCGAACCGGTTGCGGTATTGCTCATCTGCATACTTCTCATAAGAATACCCTGCTCCTATCCTGAATGACCAGTGAGAATTGATCTGGTTGAACCATAAAAGCCTGGCACTTGTTGCATACTGCCTGTCAAGGTCAGACATTATATCAAGAGGTTCATCGGGAGCCGTACCGGTACCCAGGGTAAGCTGCAGATAATCAGTAATCCCTATATATCGCCTGAGGTTAAGATATACTGCCGGGGTAACGCCGATTTCCTTGAATGGGAAATAACCCTTTATTGAAAACCAATAGTCCCCGAGATATTTTTCGATTGATAAGGTCCCTATAAAGAGGCTTCGGTCAAAATAGTAATAATTCATGCCGGCTGACACGGCAAATCCTTCGGGTAATGTCTGCCATATTTCAAATGCAGCCCTGTGCTTCGGGAACCATGGGCCCGGGCTGAAAGCATACGCAAGATATGCATAGTTACTGCGTGTAATTTCCGGCCATGCCTCAAACCCGAACTGCATATCATTGTCAGTCACGATTGTAGGAGTTTTTAGCCATATATGACCGAGGCTTGCCGTGGCAACAGCGCTTCCCCATGAAAAACGATGTCCGGCACCAAGACTGAACACCTGCCACAGACGGTCATATGGCTTTGAATACGTATCGAAAAAATATCCGGCTCTCACGTCAGTGGGTGATGTATTCTGCTGTGACCGGTTCCTTGACCAGCGCCTGATGTCATGCAGTGCATCAAGAGCATCAGTATTGGAAGGTTCTTTTTCAAGAAGCGTATCTATAACAGATACAGCCTCATCATAATTTCCCTGCCAGGCGAGAATCCTGCCAAGAAGGACACGGGCATCACCATATTCCGGGTATTGTTTCACAAGGTTCCATGCAGACAGTTCAGCAGTGACATAATCTCCGGAAAATGCCAGTGCCCTGATCCTTGTATATTCATCCTCGGGATTTTCAATTGCCTGTGAAATGAGAGGGTTTCCTATTATTGACGTGACAGCCAGTACAAGTAAAATTAATTTGTTCCGGATCGCTTTCATCATATCTGTGTCGTTGCGGACCTGACCTTACTGATCAGGTCACCGGGATCAAATGGTTTTGTAATGTATCCGCTCACCTTCATCTCATTGGCCTGTCTCTGCACCTGCGGATCACTGAAAGCCGAGACGATAAGTACAGGTGTCTTTTTCTTCAGCTCGGTGCGCAGATACCTTATGAGTTCAAGACCACTGTGGAACGGAAGATGTATGTCAACTATCACAAGTGCATATTCGTTGTCCCGGAGCATATCAATGGCCGCGTTTCCGTCACTCACAAGAACGGTGTGGTAGCCTTCGCGTCCGAGTACTACAGACATTGCCTTTAAGGCAAGCTGGTTATCTTCGCAGATTAGTATTTCCATTTCCAAACCAAATACAGCCACCAGATTTCAGATCTGAGTGCAAATCTGCTACCTGCTGTCTGTCTATTTAACGGCCAAAAGTGGTTTTTTTTATCCTTTCAGCCAAGAAATGTTCACTTCAATTTGACAGGTGTTGATAAATCGTTGACTATCCCGGTTCAGAGTATGGTTAAGGTCATTCAAGCTCCCTGATCCTTATGTTACGGAATTTTACCACTGAGCCGTGACCGAGAAAGCCAATATGACCGGTCTTGTTCTTAAGTCCCGGATGATCATTGCCATCCATGGTACCATTTTTTATTGCGTCCGCTACGTCTCCGTCAACGATGACAGAACCGTTCAGAACGACTCTTATCTTTGTGCCTGACGCTGTCACCTCCTCATAGTTCCAGTCACCGACAGGTTTAAGATAACCCCTCTTTGCCGGTATCACTCCATACACTGAACCATGGTACTGGTATGGGTGCAGATTGGCATAAACAGGAGCAGTATTGTCAAGTATCTGTATCTCCATTCCGACATAGGCAGCGTCTCCTTCAAGAGGCGCCCTGATGCCCACACCGTTATTGGCCCCGGGTGTAAGCCGGAACTCGAACCTGAAGATGAAGTCAGAGTACTCTTTAACGGTATAAAGATTGCCACCGCTGTCATCTCCCGGTTTAATGACAATCATTCCGTCGTCAACCGTATATGAAACTTTGTTGCCAACCCACCCGTCAAGGTTTCTTCCGTTAAAAAGAGATACAAATCCTTCGGCTTTCTCTTCAGGGGTAAGGTTATATTCTGCAGGAGTGATCTCCCTTATATATATATCCCTGAACTTAAGGTCAGTGCCATGAGCCTGGAGTTCTACAGGTCCTCTTGGAAAAATCGGGATTGAACGATCCCAGTAGTTCTCCATGATCACTTTGTCAGTGACAGGCTCACCATTAAGCCATACTGATACCCTGTCACCTGTCATTATGATATGAAAGGTATTCCATTCGCCGACAGGATTATCAGCTACGGTCAATGGTTCAGACTTGTTTACCTGGTTGTTGTACAGCCCCCCGGACCCCACCTGAGCTCCGGCATCGGTTCTTGCAACATCCCATATCTGTACCTGTGGCGAGCCGCGTAGGTATATGCCGCTGTCTCCATTTTTCGTTATGCGCCAGTCGACATACATTTCAAAATCACCGTACTCTTTAACGCTGCACAGGTTATCTCCGGTACCTGTGAACCATATCAATCCGTCTTTAACACTCCAGTTATTCAGCATCTTCTCATCCGCCTCCTTCTGTTTCGCCGCCAGTTCAGAAGGCTTCATTGCTGCCCTGGTCAAAGGGTTACCGACAAGCCCTTTCCATCCTGTAAGATCTTTCCCGTTGAACAATGAGACAAAATCCTCATCCGGAGGCAGGTTCATTGATTTAACTGCTTCGTCAGCAGTCATCCTGACCTCCTCTTCCGGATCTTCGAGATATCCTGAGATAAAGAACTGAGCCTGTCTGATATTCAGTGAAGCGGTAAGAGATATCATTTCAATCCTTGCGTCAGGAGAGGCAGCAAATGGGGCTATATCCTTTATGAGCAGCAGTTTTCTCTCCGGGGTGACTGAAGCTGCCGATACCATTCTCATGTAGGCATCAAAGGCAGGCATCCCGAAGGTCTTGTTTCCTGAAGCGCATATCTCAAGTAAAGCCTTCAGCGCTGAGTGATCGTTCCAGTGTGCAAGGGCATCGAAACATACATCACGCGTTCCGGCATCTCCGTTTTCAAATTCACCGGCTACTCTCCTCAGTGCTTCAGAACCTCCTGTCTGTGCCAGTACCGGGATAAGCAAAAGCCTTGCGTTGCTTTTATCAAGAGCTCCGAGTATTACCGCAGACCTCTTCTCAGGATCTTTTGCTTTCATTGCCGCCGCTGCCAGTGCACGCTGCAATTCGGCTGCCTCCTGCCGGTCAGTCGCCTTCTCAAGAAGAGATATCAGGGCAGGTTGATCATCATATGAAGCAAGACCGGCAAGTGAGGTTATAGCTGCGGAACTGATACCAGGATCAGGCGAACCGGTATAAGGAAGAACCATATTGAAATACCTGCTGTCATGTGACCATTCAAGGAGCCAGATCAGCGCTACTGTACTGTGACCTTTAGAGGCCGGAAGGCTCTGTGCCACCTTCGCAATGCCTGTGCTGTCAAG
>Ga0172362_10002393_pt1 | contig 16303 bp, 10 predicted proteins | sample LakKivs1_kivu2a2_FD_114534 | JGI IMG/M metagenome (GOLD analysis project Ga0172362, IMG submission 114534) | Sediment microbial communities from Lake Kivu, Rwanda - Sediment s1_kivu2a2 | ecosystem: Environmental > Aquatic > Freshwater > Lake > Sediment | place: Rwanda: Western Province, Lake...
ATCGCGCGATTGCCTCACGTGATCACAGCAGCCCAAGTGGCCGCCCCACAACGGCAACAACCATCAAACTCCCTTCTCAACAGTCGCATGGTGAGAAATCCGGGCTAGGGCCAAGGCGGCAGTCACTGTTGAAATTGTCCCCACACCAACGGCCGCACAGGGCGATCTCTGGCCAATGTTTGAAATTTTCACAGGCGTGGCATCGTGCGGGATCGACGGGTCGTTACAGGGGCGGTCCGCACTCCCCAAGCCTAGGTCGAGTGGGACCCGTCACTTTGGCCTTCCGCTCCTTCGGGCTTCTTGCGACGGGCCGATTGGGGGCTGCCTGGCGCGAATATTCCAAATGAACCGAACCTGCGGCACGGTTGCGAACCCGAGTTTGACACCCACATTCGCGCACCCTACCGTTTCAGAGCCATTCTCTCACAATTTTCACGACCACCGCTCCCGGCGCGCTCGCGGTGTCGACCAAAACCTGGAATCATCCGATGCAGGTTCTCGTCGTCGATGACAACCCAATCGCCGTGGACATGCTGGAGAACACGCTGCGCCGGGCCGGCTACGACGTGGTCACGGCGAGCAGCGGCCGCGCGGCCCTCGAAATCCTCGACCGCGGCTCCTGCCAGCTCGTCATCACCGACTGGGAAATGCCCGAGATGACGGGCCTCGAGCTCTGCCGGCGAATCCGCTACCTGAGCACGCTCAACTATATCTATGTGATCCTGCTAACGGCGCGTCACGACGCCTCCGACTCGATCGAAGGCATGACCGCCGGCGCCGACGACTTCATTGTCAAGCCGTTCCAACCCAGCGAACTCGTGCTGCGCGTGAAGGCCGGCGAGCGGCTCCTGGCACTCGAGACGCGCGAACTGCTGATCTTCGCGCTGGCCAAACTGGCTGAATCGCGCGACAGCGATACCGGCGCACATCTGGAACGCGTCCGAACCTATTCGCGAATCATTGCGGAGCACCTGCTGAAACTCCCCAAGTATCGCGAACAGGTGAACGCCGAGTTCGTGCGGCTGATCTATCTCACCAGCCCGCTGCACGACATTGGCAAAGTGGCCGTGCCCGATCAGATCCTGCTCAAGCCGGGGCCGCTCACGGAGGAGGAATTCTCCGTCATGAAGACGCACACCACGCGCGGCGCCGAAACGCTCGACGCGGCACTCAAGCAGTACCCCTCGGCCCGCTTTCTGCGCATGGCCCGCGATATCGCCGCCAGCCATCACGAGTGGTACGACGGCTCGGGCTATCCGCGTGGACTCGCGGGCCAGGCCATTCCACTTTCCGCGCGCATCGTCGCGCTGGCCGATGCATACGACGCTCTGACCAGCAAGCGCGTGTACAAAGACGCCTTCACGCATGAAAAGGCCCGCGCTGCGGTGATCAAAGGGCGCGGGACGCACTTCGACCCCGACGTCGTGGATGCCTTTCTGGCCAACGAAACCAAGTTCATCGCCGTGCAGCAGTCGCTGCCTGATGAATCGACGCCGGAGTCCGCGCTGCTGCAAGTCTAGCGCGCGGGCTAGAGACTCAATCCGAATCGATAGAGTATCGAACGTCGCCGCGTGTCGACTTAAATCTTTCGCGGCAGATATTCTCGCACGAACTTCTGGCCGCGCGGCGCGCGACTAGGTGGTAAACTACCCCTGGCCCACCTCTCGCTCTCCCACCTTTTTCGCCCACCGGAGGAACTGTCGTGCGTAAACTGATTCTGGCTGGCTTCCTGGCCGTCGCCGCGTGCGGCGCTTCAGTTGCCCTGGCCGCAGAAAACATCTCCGCGGAAGCTGGCCCCCCCTGCCAGATTCCAGTCACCAAGGCCTATCGCATCAAGCCGGGCTTCTGTCCCCAGGCTCTGGTGTGCATGATCCCCGCCGCGGTTGGCCCAGCCTGCTGCGGTTGCGATTGCGGTCCCTACGGCATCCCGCCGATTTACGCCGCGGGCCAGAACGTGCTCGTCCGCCAAACTCCCGAAATGCAAGAACGAGTCGCGGAGTTTCTGACCGAACTGGGCGCCTGGGAACCGATCAAGAAGACGAAATACTAGCGCGTCCCAGCGTAACTTTCGTGGATTGCCAGCGCTCGCAGGTGGCGGGGCGCTTACGCCGCTGCGCGCGGGGCACTATACTCAGTGGACTTGTCGCTCGCTCCACGATTCCCAGCTTGAACGGTCCACGGCGCTCGTGATCTCGCCCGCTCTGCTTCCGGTCGCTAACGAACTTCGCCGCCTGCTGGGTGACGAGAACGTCCTGGCTGCGCACTCGGACCTCCTGGTCTATGAATGCGACGGCTTCGTTATTGAAAAGAACTGCCCCGATGTCGTCGTCTTCCCGCGCACGACCGAAGACGTCGCGCAGGTGGTCCGACTCTGCAACGCGCACGATGTGCCGTTCCTGCCGCGCGGCGCCGGCACAAGCCTCGCCGGCGGCTGCCTGCCCGTCGGCGGCGGGGTGATGATCGTCTTCACCCGCATGAAGCAGATCCTCGAGATCAACCTCCGCGATCGCTACGCCATCGTGCAGCCAGGCGTCGTGAACATCTGGCTCACCAATGCCCTCAAAGGCACCGGCTACCACTACGCTCCCGATCCTTCGAGCCAGGGTGCCTGCACGATTGGCGGCAATGTGGCCACCAACTCCGGCGGCCCGCACACGCTCAAGTACGGCGTCACGGTAAACCACACGCTGGGGATCGAAGCCGTGCTGGCCGATGGTTCGATCGTCCAGTTCGGCGGCCCGGTTGAAGACGCGCCAGGCCTCGACCTCACCGGCGCGCTCGTGGGCAGCGAAGGCACGCTCGCCATCGTCACCAAAATCTGGGTTCGCCTGACCAAGAATCCCGAGGGCGTCCGCACGCTGCTGGGTGTCTTCGATTCGGTCGAAGACGCCACGAACTCCATCAGCGAGATCATTGGCGCGGGCATCATTCCCGCCGCGCTCGAGATGATGGACCAGGGCATTCTGGCCGCGGTCGAAGCCGCGTTTCATTTCGGCTTCCCGCTTGATGCCCAGGCGATTCTACTGATCGAAGTCGACGGTCTCGAAGCCGGCCTCGACTCACAGCGCGACGAGATCATCGAACTCTGCATGAAAACCGGCGCTCGCGAAGTCCGCCAGGCCCGCGATGCCCAGGAGCGGCTGCTGCTTTGGAAGTCGCGCAAGCAGGCCTTTGGCGCCGTCGGCCGCCTGAGCCCCAGCTACTGCACGCAAGACGGCGTGGTCCCCCGCACCAAGCTTCCGCACATCTTGAAGCGAATCACCGAGATCAGCGCCAAGTACAGCATTCGAATCGTCAACGTGTTTCACGCGGGCGATGGCAACATTCACCCAATCCTGCTGTTCGACGAGCGCGACGCCGAGCAGGTCTCGCGCGTGCTCAAGGCCAGCGACGAAATCCTCGAAGAGTGCATCTCCTCGGGCGGAAGCGTCACGGGCGAACACGGCATCGGCGTCGAGAAGATCAGCCTGATGAACAAACTGTTCACCCCAGACGACCTCGCCGCGATGACGCGCTTGCGAGTCGCGTTCAACCCCACGGGTCGCCTGAGCCCTGCCAAGATGCTTCCCACGGCTGGCGCGTGTGGTCTGGAACAAGTGCACCCTGGCCGCAGAGCGGCGATGTGATGGGTGCAACTATGACCGCCAAATCCACTGCCGCTAAATCCACCGCCGCCGTGAGCCAACCGTTGCCGCTGGCCGAAACGCACACGCCCGCCGATCAGGCGGCGCTCTCGGCCGTCCTGGCCGACGTCCACGCGCGCGGCGTCGCTGCCTATCCGATCGGCGGCGGAACAAGCCTGGATTTTGGCCTCACGCCAGCCACGCCGGGCGTCGGCATCATTCTCACCAGTCTCAAACGCGTGATCGACTATCCGGCGCGCGACATGACGGTCACGGTCGAAGCCGGCATCACGCTCGACGCACTCTCCAAGACGCTCGCCGCCGAACGCCAGTGGCTACCGGTCGAAGGACCGCAGCCGCACGTCGCCACGCTGGGCGGTCTGATGGCCTCGGCCTGGAGTGGTCCGCGCCGCTATGGCTATGGCACGATGCGCGACTACGTGATCGGTATGACCGCCGTCGACATTCGCGGCGTGCCGTTCAAGGCCGGCGGTCGCGTCGTAAAGAACGTCGCCGGCTATGACTTTTGCAAACTGCTCACTGGTTCGCTGGGCACGCTCGGTGTCATCTCGCAGATCACGCTCAAGACGCGACCGATTCCCGAACGCACCGCGTTCCTTGTCTGCGAGTTGCCGAACCTGGAAGTTGCCGAGCGACTGTTGGCGGCGATCATCGATTCGCGCACCACGCCCGTCGCGGTCGAACTACTCAGCGGCCCGATGTGGCGTGAACATCCCAGCCTCGGCGTTCTGACCCCTGGTAGCATGGGCCGCCTGGTCGTGGCCCTCGAAGGCACCACGCCCGAAGTCGACTGGATGCTCGGGCAACTGGCCGCCGAAAGGCGCGAACTGGACGTGCCGACCGCGCACGTGATTTCTGGCGACGCGGCGACCAGGCTGTGGGAAACGCTCAACGAGTTTCCCGGCTTCCCAGACGCTCCGCTCGTGCTCAAGGCCAGCGTGCCGCCAAGCCGAGTGACTGAATTCATCGCCACGGTGCAAGCGGCCGATCCGAAGGCTTCAGTCCAGGCCCACGCCGGCAACGGCATCGTCATCGCCCGCTTCGAAGGGTTTGCTCCGGGCGACATTTCCAGCACGGTGCTCGGCCGCCTGCGACCCGCCGCGCAGCTTTCGGGCGGCAGCGCGATCGTGCTATCGAGCAACGTCGAGGGCTGGACGCGTCAAGCCTGGTGGGGCGGCATCGGCGCGGCCGCTCCCTGGATGCAGAAGATCAAACAACAATTCGATCCTGGCAATCTGCTCAACCCTGGCCGCTTTGCCTACGATAGTACTGGCGCTTAAGCTCCTCACGCAGAAACCATGACACAGCACGCCACCGACGCCGAAGCCTCGCCCACGCCGACCAATCCCGGCGCCGGCATCGACTACGGCCTGTTTCTCGACTGCGTGCACTGCGGACTTTGCACCTCGGCCTGTCCGACTTACGTTGAGACGGGCAACGAGAACGACAGCCCGCGCGGCCGCATCTACCTGATGCGCAATGTGACCGATGGACGGCTCGATCTCACCCACGAGGTGCGCCGGCACCTGGAACTCTGCCTCGACTGCCGGGCCTGCGAAACTGCCTGCCCCTCCGGCGTGCAATACGGCAAGCTCATCGAGCCGTTTCGCGTCGCGATGGAAACGGGCGCCGCCAACAGCAAATCCCACGACTGGTTCCATCGCTGGATTCTGTTCCGCCTGTTTCCATATCCGAAACGCTTGCGATTAGCGCTCGCACCGGCGCGGATCGCTCAGACGCTGCGGCTTGATCGTGCCGCCCGCTCGCTGGGGCTGTTGCATCTACTGCCGTCGCGGCTTAAGCAGATGGTTGACATGCTGCCCCCGCTACCGGCCCGGCAACCGGCGCTGCCGGAACTACTGCCGGCGATTGGCAAACGACGCGCTCGCGTGGCGCTGTTCACCGGCTGCATTGGCGATGCGATGTTTCAGCCCACCAATTGGGCGACCGCCCGCGTCCTGCAAGAGAACGGTTGCGACGTGCTTGTGCCGCGCCTGCAGGCCTGCTGCGGCGCAATCCACTTTCACGCTGGCAGCAGCGAGCCGGCCCGCGAATTTGCCGATGCCAACGTCGCGGCGTTCAACGAGGATGACGTCGACGCCGTGATCGTAAACATCGCCGGCTGCGGTGCCATGCTGAAGGATTATGGCCATCACTGGCACGACATCCATCAGCCCAAGCGCGAGGCCTTCGCCCACAAAGTACGCGACATCAACGAATTCCTCGACGGGTTAGGTTTGATTGCACCCAAAGGCGAAATTCCCGTCACGGCCACCTACCACGACGCTTGCCACTTGGGACATGCCCAGAAGATTCGCGAGGCTCCGCGCCGCTTGCTCGCGCAGATCCCTGGCCTCAAACTGCGCGATTTGCCCGAAACCGAACTCTGTTGCGGCGCGGCCGGCACCTACAACCTCACCGAAACCGAGATGGCTGAGCGTTTGAGCAAGCGCAAGCTCGCCAACATAAAGAGCACTGGCGCGGAATGCCTGATCACGGCGAACGCCGGCTGCCAATTGCAGATCGCCCGCGAAGCCCGCGCCCAGGGCTATCCGCTGTGGGTCGTGCACCCGCTCGATCTCTTGGACATGAGCTATCGCAACGCGTACCAGCGGCGGTTGGGGCGGTAGGTTTGCCGCGAACTTTGGCCGATGGCGCGCTGTCGAGTCGGGGTGCCATTACCCGACATTCCGGAGCCCTCACCCATGTCCTCACTGGCCGTCGTCCGCCGCCTGCACGACCACCGCATGTGGGTCAATCACAAACTGCTCGATGCGGTTGAGTCGCTGCCGCCAGCGGCATTGCGCACGCAGCACCCGATCGGGCAGGGCAACCTGTGGCGTTCGCTGATGCACATGTACGCCGCCGAATGGTCCTGGCTCGAGGCTCTCGGCGGAAACGAATCTCCCGTGCTTCCCGGCGATCGGCCCGATGGTCTGCCGGGCAATCAGGAAGGCGAGGGGGGCGTGAAGTCACTCGCCGAGCTGCGCGTTGCCTGGGCCAAAGTCGATGAGGCCTGGAAAGAATGCCTGGCATCGCTCACCGAGTCCGACCTGGAAACGCCTGTCTACAAGGTCTCTTCCCTCCAGCAAACTCGCCAAGGATGCCGGCGAATCGACGTGCTTTTGCACGTTTGCACCCACGCCCACTATACGGCGGCCCAGACGATCAATATGCTGCGACAATCCGGTGCGGCATCGCTCCCCGATCCGATGCTGATCAGCCTGGCCCGCGCGGAGTTCCCAGCGACTTCCGCCTGACCACCAAGCGCACCGCATACCTGCCACCAGCAGCGCACCTTGGAGAACCATCGCAATGATTCGAGTGGGCATCGCCGGCATCGGCTTCATGGGCATGATCCATTACCTCGCCTACCAGAAGGTGAAGGGCGTGAAAGTCGTCGCGCTTTGCGAAACGCTCCGCGAACGCCTCGAAGGCGACTGGCGCGCGATCAAGGGCAACTTCGGCCCCGCCGGCACCATGATGGATCTCTCGGGCATGGCGAAGTACGACAAGCTCGAAGACATGCTCGCTGACGACAAGGTGGATGTCGTCGACATCTGCCTTCCGCCGGCGGCCCATGCGCCCGTCGCCATCAAAGCCTTCAAGGCCGGCAAGAACGTGTTCAGCGAAAAGCCGATCGCGCTTACCGCGGCCGACGCCACGAAGATGGTCAAAGCGGCCGAGACTGCCGGCAAGCAGTTGCTTATCGGCCAGGTCCTGCCGTTCTTTCCGGAGTATGCCTGGGCCTATCGCGCGGCCACCAGCGGCAAGTACGGCCGGCTGCTCGGCGGCCACTTCAAGCGAATCATCTCCGACCCGCAGTGGCTCAAGGACTTCTATGATCCGGCCAAAGTCGGCGGCCCGATGCTCGACCTGCACGTGCATGACGCCCACTACATTCGGCTGTTGTTCGGCATGCCGCGTTCGGTGGCGACCAGCGGCCGGATGCGCGGCGAAGTGGCCGAATACTTCGTCTCGCAGTTCACGTTTCACGACCCGCGACTCGTCGTCAGCGCACAAAGCGGTGTCATTCACCAGCAGGGCAGGGGGTTCTCCGCCGGTTTCGAAATCCATCTCGAAAAGGCCACGCTGCTGTACGACTTCTCCGTCATTGACGGCAAACCTGAACTCTCCGTTCCGCTCACCGTACTCCGAGCCGACGGCAAGGTCGAACGTCCCACGATGACCAGCAGCGATCCCGTCGATTCGTTCGTGGCCGAACTTGCCGAAGCGGCAAAGTCATTCAAGAGCGGCCGGCCTTCGGCGCTGTTGGACGGCCAGCTCGCGCGCGATGCGGTCGTGCTCTGCCACAAGCAAACCGAGTCGATCAAGAAGCGCAAGCCGGTGAGCGTGTAGCGAGAAGGGTCGGCTCCGCGAATTGAGTTGAGCGTCGCGCTTGCATTGCCTTCACAACCCGATGCGTGAGCGAGGCGAAGCACCCGGATCGCTCGACACTCCGTCCTCGCTCACGCGTCGGGTTATGATCGAGCGCCAGACCACCTTGGTACTGGAGTCTCGCGAACACTGCACTTCCACCGCTATCACAGGACACTTGGCAAACCAATCGCGGTCTTCGGGTCTTGGACTAACTATTATTCCGGCTGGGCAAAATCGCCTGTCGGCGGCTCTCCACGCGCGTCGCCAGGCCCCCTGTCCAGTGCGCGCATCGCGTGTATTCACTACCTGCGGCGCGCACCGCAAACCGCGCTTTTTCTGCCGTAAATCCTACGGCCGCCATGTTCTGCACCCCGTGGTATCGGGTGTACCGGATGTACGGCTGCGGCCTGCAAAAAATCTTTCGCGGCGTTTTTTGACCATCGCCAAATCGTGACCTATAGTAAATCTGGCCGGCGCCTCGAGACCCACCTAGCGCGGCTGCGCGTTTGTTTGACAACACGAGCGACAGCGAGCGGTCGAGCGCAGCGCGCTTCTCGCAAGACGCATCATAACGGAAGGCCCCATGCATAAGCTTAGCCAGCGGTGGTTTCTTCTTGCGCTAGTCCTGGCCTGTGTGGCGAATGTTGCCCTTGCGCCCGCGGCCCTGGGCCAGATTCAAATCGCTCCCGCTCCGCAGTCGGTCGCCGAGATCGAAAGCGTCATCGAGCGGGCCACCCGGCTCGAGTCCGAGCAGCGGTGGGGCGAAGCCCTCTCGATCTATGAAGAGGCCCTGCGCGAACACCCCGACCATTCCACCTTGGGCAATCGCCACAATCTGGCCAAGATTCACTACGACCTCACTCGCCGCTATAACGACTCCAGCTTCGTGCGGGCGATCAGCACGCTGGATGAGAAGCAAACCCTTGGCATGTACTCGGAAGTACTTGTGAAGGTCGAAACGCATTACGTCACGGCTCCGAACTGGAACGCCCTGGTCAGCCGCGGCACGCAGGACTTGCAAATTGCCCTCTACCAGAAGCAGTTCGCCGGCCAACATCTTGCCGGCAAGTCGCGGGCGGAGCTCGATGAGTTCTCGCAGACGATCGGCCGCTGGCAGGCCGAGCGGAATATCCAAACCCGTCAGCAGGCGGTGGATACCGTCGCCGCGCTCGCGAACTTTGCCCAGCAGCGTCTCGGTATCCCGCGCTCGGCCGCCACGCTCGAGTACACCTGCGCCGCGATTGGCGCCTTGGATGCTTACTCTGCGTTCCTCACCAGCGACCAGCTCACCGACGTCTACTCGCAGATCGAAGGCAACTTTGTGGGTCTGGGCATCGAGCTCAAGGCCGACAACGGAGCCCTGCTGATTGTTGATGTCATTAATGGCAGCCCCGCCCAGCGGGCCGGCATCCGCAAGAACGACCGGATCATCGAAGTCGACGGACAGCCCACGTCGAAGTTCTCGACCGATCAGGCAGCCGACCTGCTGCAAGGCCCCGAAGGCAGCTCCTGCCAGGTGGTCCTGAAAAACGATGCCGGCCAGACCCGCAAACTCACCGTCCGCCGCGAGCACGTGGAAGTCCCGAGCGTGGACGACGTGAAGATCGTCGACCGCGACTTCGGCATCGGCTACCTGAAGCTCACCTGCTTCCAGAAAACGACCAGCCGCGACCTGGACGCCGCTCTCTGGAAGCTGCACCGCGAAGGCATGCGAAGCCTGATCATCGACCTGCGACGCAACCCCGGCGGTCTGCTCACGGCCAGCGTCGAAGTCGCCGACAAGTTCGTCGACGACGGCGTGATCGTCTCCACCCGCGGTCGCAGCCCGCTGGAAGACTACAACTACACCGCACATCGGGCCGGCACCTGGCGGGTTCCGCTGGTAGTGCTCATCGACGGTGAAAGCGCCAGTGCCAGCGAGATCTTCGCCGGCGCCATCCGCGACCATCGCCGCGGCACGATCGTCGGCCAACGCAGCTACGGCAAGGGTTCGGTCCAGGGCATCTTCCCGCTCTCGATCGCCGGCTCGGGCGTCCGTCTGACCACTGCCAAGTTCTTCTCGCCGAACGGCCACCCGATCAACATGGTGGGCGTGCAGCCGGACAACGTCGTGCAAGTCGCGGCCAAACCCGCTGCAGACGGAGCTTTGGACGCCGCCAGCGACCTGCTCGCGGACAGCGTGCTGAATGCTGGCATCCAGGCCGCCCGCCGCCAGACGGCCCAGCGGTAAGCCACGTCCAGTCAGTAATTCACCCAACGCAAACCCAGGGGGATGCTTTCCCTGGGTTTGCTTTTTGAACGGCGCTGCCGTCCGCACTCTCCCGGCCCCGACAGTCGCTTCCGGGGGTTGCTTTTCACGCACCGCCCGAGGCGATAGGATAATGCTCCAAGCGAAGTGGGGGCAAACCGCCCTCCCTGCGCCGCTTTCCCGCCCACGTTGACCTTCCGCTTACAGTCCTTCGGAGTGCGAACGCCCGATGCTGGCCGGCCTTGGAGCCTTGGTAAAGCAGCATAGCCGACTGGTGATCGCGGCCTGGCTCGGGCTGGCGGTCGCTCTGCACTTAATTGCTCCCCGCTGGAACGATGTCATCCGCGACGGCGACCTGGCGTACCTGCCTCATTCGATGCCCAGTGTGCGCGGCGTCCAGCTTCTGAGCGAGGCCTTTCCCGATGAGCGCGGCCGCAGCGAGATGGCAATCATTGTCGAGCGTCCCGGCGGGCGGCTTTCGACGCGCGACCTGCTTTGGTCCGATTCGCTCGCCGAGCGGTTTCGGTCCGAGGCCGAGCGGCTCGCGATTGCCGACGTTTGGAACCGCAACACCGACGTCGTGGGCGACAAACTCGTCAGCCGCGAAAGCAAGCACGGCCAGGCCGCCGTCACGCTGCTCAAGGTCCAGCACGAGTTCATGGCCACGGCCAATATGGGCCTGCTCGACGAAGTCCAGCGAATCGTCAGCACTGCGCGCGCCGACGCCCCCGCGGGGCTGAACGTCGGCGTCACGGGTTCGGCGGCCATTGGCGGCGACATGCTCGGCGCCGCCGTCGAAAGCATTCGCAACACCGAATGGACGACGGTGCTGCTGGTGGTCGTGATACTGCTGGTTGTCTATCGCGCGCCACTGATGGTGCTGGTGCCCCTCGTGACGATCGGCGTCTCGCTTGTGATCTCGCTCAACACGCTCGCCTTGCTCACGCAAATCAGCCGCTTGGAAGGATTCGACTGGTGGCGATTCAAGGTCTTCGCCACCACAAAGATTTTTGTCGTGGTCATCCTGTTCGGCGCCGGCACGGACTTCTGCCTGTTCCTGATCGCCCGCTATCGCGAAGAACTCGCTCGCGGACTGTCGCCACAAGCGGCCGTCGCCGAGTCGGTGTCGCGCGTGGGCGAGGCGCTGGTCGGCAGCGCGCTGACGACCATTTGCGGCCTGGCGATGATGTTCTTCGCCGACTTTGGCAAGTTCGCCAGCAGTGGCCCGGCCATCGCCGTGTGCCTGGTCATCACGCTCGCCGCTTGCTTGAGCCTGGCGCCGGCGCTGCTGGTAATCGGCGGGAAAGCCGTGTTTTGGCCATTTGCGATGCCTTCGGCCGCAGCACAAAAATCAACGCGCCGCTCGCCCGGTGAGCGATTCTGGAACTGGGCCGCCGGCGCGATCCTCTGGCGCCCCGGTCTGCTGCTCATCGCCACGCTGCTCCTGCTCGCGCCGTTTGCCTATCGCGGACTCTCGGTCGACATGACCTACGACTTTCTGGGAGAGTTGTCCGCATCGCGCCCCAGCGTGCAAGGCACGAACCTCGCGCGCCGGCATTTCACCCCTGGCGAAATGGCGCCCGTCACCCTCCTGGTGTACAAGCCTGACGGTTCGTTCGATCAAAAAGAGGGGGAACGGCAGATCGGCCGACTCACCAAAACGCTCTACGACATGCCCGGCATCGAAAGCGTCCGAAGCCTGACCGAGCCGACGGGCGATCCGCCGGGCTACTTCCAGCCCTTCCGCAAAAGTGGGCTGAAGAAGATTGCCGCCCGCGAACACAAGATCACCAAGTCCAGGTTCCTCACGCCGGTCGAATCGCTGGCCGGCGAAGTGGCCCGCCTCGATTTGGTATTCAAGGGTGAACCTTTCTCCAAGGCCACCGTCGACCAGCTCAGTGCGTTGGAATCCTGGCTCGACCAACAGCGCGGCGATGCAAACTCGCCATGGCACGGCGCGGAGTTCGCCTTTATCGGCACAACCGTCGGCGTTCGCGATCTGGAACTCGTCACCGGCAGCGACACGCGTCTGATCCAACAACTTGTGGTGCTGGCCGTCCTGGGAGTGCTGTTTGCGCTGCTGCGGAGGCCGCTGATTTGCATTTACCTGATTGCCACGGTGCTGTTCAGCTACCTCGTGACCATCGGCGCCACGCAGTGGTTCTTTGCCTGGCTGTATGGTCCGACCTATTATGGCCTCGATTGGAAGGTGCCCATCTTCCTGTTCGTGATCCTGATCGCCGTGGGACAGGACTACAACATTTACCTGGTAACCCGCGTCTTCGAAGAGCAGGAGCGGCTGGGCCCGGCGGCCGGGTTGCGACGGGCCCTCGCCACCACCGGCGGAATCATCACCAGTTGCGGCGTGATCATGGCCGGCACGTTCATCTCGATGACCACCGGTTCCCTGCGCGGGATGGTCGAACTGGGCTTCGCCCTTTCGCTGGGCATCCTGATCGATACCGGCCTCGTCCGACCGATCCTCGTGCCGACCTTCCTGGCGCTGCTTCAGCGGAAGGACGCCCGGCATGAGGCCCCGACAACACCAGACGCAGCGACGAAACTCGCCGTGCCGCACCTCGCTGAAAGGGTGGTGTCGGGCCCGTAATGCGCTCCCGCGAACGCTTCCCGATTTGCTGGCAGAAGCTGCTTAACAATCGGGCGAACCGCTTTCCCAGGGCAAAGAATTTAGCGCCAACTTAAAACACCGAAATCATTTAACAATAAAAACTTAAGTCAGCACAAAGAACGACCGACACGAGCCGCCAGCTAGCATGGCATGGCAGTTGCCTAAGCCTTCGCCCGGCGTCTTGCGCGCCAAATAGCCAGACCAACCATCCCGTCTCTCGTAGCACTTTTTTGCCAGGAGTTGAGAACCTTGAGTAATGCACGTCAGGACGCAATTGCGGCCGTCACGAACTACAAGTCGAATGGAACAGCGCTGAACTTCCGCGATACCGAATCATCGTCAATTTTCGCCTCGAATGTCTTCGGCGATAAGGCGATGAAGGCCCGGCTGCCGAAGGCGGTCTACAAGGCCCTCCAAAAAACAATTCGCCACGGCGAAAAGCTGGACTCCAGCGTGGCTGATGCCGTGGCCTCGGCCATGAAGGAATGGGCCATCGAGAAGGGCGCCACGCACTATGCCCACGTCTTCTATCCGCTGACCGGCCTGACCGCCGAGAAGCACGACAGCTTCCTCTCCCCCACCGAAGATGGCAGCGCCCTGTCCGAATTCAGCGGCAAGGAACTGATTCAGGGCGAGCCGGACGCCTCGAGCTTCCCCTCGGGCGGCATCCGCGCCACGTTCGAAGCCCGCGGCTACACGGCCTGGGATCCGACCAGTTCGGCCTATATCCTCGAGAACCCCAACGGCACGACGCTCTGCATTCCCACCGCGTTTATTTCCTGGACCGGCGAAGCGCTCGACAAGAAAACCCCCGTGCTTCGCTCGATGCAGGCCCTGAACAAGCAGGCTCAGCGCATTCTGAAAGTGTTCGGCAAGGAGAACGTCGGCCCGATCACGGCCAGCGCCGGCCCCGAGCAGGAATACTTCCTGATCGACCGCAACTTCTACTTTGCCCGTCCGGACCTCGTGACCACGGGCCGCACGCTCTACGGAGCCAGGCCGCCCAAGGGGCAGGAATTCGAAGATCATTACTTTGGCGCCATTCCGGAGCGTGTGTTGGCCTGCATGCTCGAAACGGAGCGTGAGCTCTACAAGCTCGGCGTACCGGTTAAGACGCGGCATAACGAAGTAGCCCCCGCCCAGTACGAAGTCGCGCCGGTCTATGAGAATGCCAACGTGGCAACCGACCACCAGCAACTCATCATGCTGACGCTGCAGCGCGTCGCGCTGAAGTACGGCATGGCCTGCCTGCTGCACGAGAAGCCCTTCGCCGGAATCAACGGCTCGGGCAAACACGTCAACTGGTCGCTGGGGGGCTCCGTGGGCAATCTGCTCGAGCCAGGCGATAACCCGCATGAGAATGCCCAGTTCCTGGTTTTCTGCGCGGCCGTAATTCGGGCCGTCCACCTGCACGGCGACCTGCTCCGCATGACCGTCGCTCATAGTGGCAACGACCATCGTCTCGGCGCCAACGAAGCCCCGCCGGCCATCATCTCGATCTTCCTGGGCGACCAGCTCGCGGACATCTTCGAGCAGATCGAAAAGGGCAGCCTGACCGGCTCGAAGGCCGCCGGCACGATGACCATCGGCGTCGACACCCTGCCGCCGCTCCCCAAGCACGCTGGCGACCGCAATCGCACGAGCCCGTTCGCGTTCACCGGCAATAAGTTCGAGTTTCGCGCCGTGGGGTCGGCCCAGTCGATTGCCGGACCTCTGGTCGTGCTCAATACGATCGTGGCCGAGAGCCTCGACTACGTGGCGACGGCCCTGGAGAAGGAAACCGGCGGCGACCCGTCCAAGCTGAACGTCGCCGTGGCAAAGGTCGTGCAAGCCATCATCAAGGAACACAAGGCCGTCCTGTTCAACGGCGACGGCTATTCCGAGGAATGGCACAAGGAAGCCGAGAAGCGCGGCTTGCCGAACCTCAAGAGTACGATCGACGCTCTGCCGGTGCTGATCGCGCCCAAGAACATCGAAATGTTCGAGAAGTACGGTGTGCTCAGCCCGCGCGAAGTTCACAGCCGTTACGAGATCTACATGGAGCGGTACTGCAAGGACCTGAATACCGAAAGCCAGGCCGCACTGAGCATCGCCAAGACCATGATCCTGCCGGCCGCCTATCGTTACCAAGGCGAACTGGCCGCGACCGCCGCTTCGCTTAAGGCCGCGCTCGGCAATGCCGATCTGTCGATGCTTAAGACCATCACCGATCTGGTCGGCGAGTTGGAAAAGAGCATCGCTTCGCTCGAGTCGGCCATCGGCCACCACAGCGGTGGCGACCTGGCCGCCGAGGCCAAGCACTTCCATGCGGAAGTCATCCCGGCGATGCTCGCCGTCCGCGCCGTGGCCGACAAGTTGGAAACCGTCGTCGCCGACGATCTCTGGCCGCTGCCGACCTATCGCGAAATGCTGTTCATTAAGTAGTTAAAACGAGATCGCGGCTGGCCGCGATCCATTGAGTATCTAGCCTCGACACCCCGCGCCGTCGTACAAGCGGCGCGGGGTGTTTCTCTTTTCACACACCGCAACCGCGCCCACTCGAGCGCTCTCAGCGCAACCGTTGCATCGCCCCCACGATGCTTTATGATGACGGCGGCAGTAGTTACAGGCGGGCCTCACCATCACTCGGGCAACTACAGGGGAGATCAGGCGATGAAGCCAAAAGAAGTGCTAGCGCTCTGTCGAGAGAAGGACGTCAAGGCCGTCGATCTGCGGTTCATGGACTTTCCCGGCCTCTGGCAGCACTTCACGATCCCCGTCTCCAAGCTCGAAGAGGAAGTCTTCGAAAACGGCCTCGGCTTTGACGGTTCCAGCATTCGCGGCTGGCAGGCCATCAACGAGAGCGACATGCTCGTGGTCCCGCAGCCCGAAACGGCCTTCATCGATCCCTTCACCGAGCTCCCCACGCTCGTGATGATCTGCAACATCCAGGATCCGATCACCCGCGAGGACTACACCCGCGACCCGCGCAACGTCGCTCGCAAAGCGGTCAACTATCTCAAGAGCACGGGCATCGCCGACACCTGCTACATCGGTCCCGAGGCCGAGTTCTTCATCTTCGACGATGTCCGGTTCGACGCCCGTTCGAACGAGGCCTACTACCACCTCGACAGCGTCGAAGGCGAGTGGAATCGCGGCCGCGTGGAGGGCCCGAACCTGGGCTACAAGCTCCGCTATAAGGAAGGCTATTTTCCGGTTCCGCCCTCGGACCAGATGATGAATCTCCGCAACGAGATGATGCAGACCATGATCGACTGCGGTCTCGATGTCGAGGCCCAGCACCACGAAGTGGCCACCGGCGGGCAAAGCGAAATCGACTTGCGGTTCAACGACCTGGTCAAGATGGGCGACCAGATGATGATCTACAAGTACATCATCAAGAACGTCGCCACGCGCCACAAC
>Ga0172362_10002394_pt1 | contig 16299 bp, 33 predicted proteins | sample LakKivs1_kivu2a2_FD_114534 | JGI IMG/M metagenome (GOLD analysis project Ga0172362, IMG submission 114534) | Sediment microbial communities from Lake Kivu, Rwanda - Sediment s1_kivu2a2 | ecosystem: Environmental > Aquatic > Freshwater > Lake > Sediment | place: Rwanda: Western Province, Lake...
TGCTTGCAAGAAAAATGAAAATCCGGGTGAAGATTTAAATAATGATGTAGTTGCAACCCTATGTGATCATTTTATAACTTTTCCTTTGGGCTGGGAAAAAAGAATTCCAACCTGTCCATCTTGTTTAAATGAAGATATTAAAATTAAGGAATTGTCTTTACTTCGATGTCCTTTTTGTGGAAGTGAGCCTGTTATAAAGATGAATTCTCCTTCTTCTGATATTAAGCCGTATCCTCATGTTATTTGTTTGGAATGCGGATGTGCTCAAGATTCGGTAGAAAAATGGCAAAACAGATGTGACACAAACATTATGAGGAAAATTTAAATGGATATTATAAATGAACCGCTAATGACACCAGAAGGATATTTAAATCCTGCATGTATGAATGAATTAGAATCTGCCATACGAACCCTTCCAAAAACCCATGAAAGACTAAGCGATGATCCTGAATGGAATACTAAAATCTGGGTTATGAAAAAGGATATAACTTCTTATTTAGCAAAATGGGCTATTTCACAATCTCCCTATGCTTATCCTGAAGGTCTTGAAACCGTTATAAAATATTTGGATGCGTGTTTAGATAGATCAGCAAGTATTGAACATGGGTCTAAAATGATGAACCTAAGTCTTTGTGAAATTAACAAGTTGCTTCATGATATTTTATACGGACAGGGAGTTGAAGCCTTTGATAACTGGAATAAATGTAGGGTTGGAGATACGCCCGACATTAAATATTGTTCGCTATATGATGTGGAGAAAAATCCAGATAGAGATTTTATAGATTTGGACGCTTTATTGCATAATGTTTGTTTATCTATAAGGGATGAAAAAAGAAAAAATGATGCGTTTGATAAAAAATTCAAAGAAGAAAATGGAAGCTTGCCTTGGGAAAATGATAGGAAATAAATAATGGAATCAATATCTGAATTTAAAGGACAATATAGTTTTTTAAGTAATTTTCATCCTGTTATTGTTATAATGGATGGACAGCCCTATAATTCGGTTGAGAACGCATATCAAGCCGCAAAGACATTGGATCTAAATAAAAGAATACAATTTGAAACCGTGAATCCTGGGAAAGCCAAAAGAATGGGAAATGCTCTTGAATTAAGAAAAGACTGGGAAGATGTTAAGATTGGAATTATGAAGGATTTGGTTAAGAATAAGTTTAACAATTTTGATTTAAGAGACAGACTTCTTGCTACTGAAAATGCAAAACTTATAGAAGGAAATTTTCACGGGGATAGATTTTGGGGTAAGGTTAATGGGATAGGAGAAAATCACTTGGGCATAATTTTAATGGAAGTAAGGGCTGAAATTAGGCTGAAATTAGAAAAGAATGGGAAAAATAATCATGAACGAAATAAGATATGAAACCGATATTGAAACCGTGAATTTTAAAATACCTACTATCTTTCTAGCAGGACCAACCGTTAGAGGAAATCAGACTCATTTAACCTCTTGGCGTTTTGAAGCTATTGAAATGTTTAAAAATAAAGGATTTAATGGTAATTTAATAATACCTGAATTTTCCAATAAGACAGAATCAGATCAATATCGTTATGATTTGCCTATTTGGGAGTATAAAGGGCTAAGTAGGTGCAAGGTTATAATGTTTTGGATTCCTCGTACAAGGGAATTAATAGGGCTTACGACGAACTGCGAATTTGGGTATTGGATAGCAAAAAATAGATATAAGGTTGTATATGGAAGACCTGATAATGCCTATAGGATTAAGTATTTGGATATTATGTGGAATATTTTGAATGAAGAAGCTAAATTGAAAACCGTAAAGAAAGATCAATTTGTACTTCCCATATATAATGCCCTAGAAAAAACGGTTATGGCAGCGATTGAATTAGCTTGACACACACTGAATGATAATGTAATGTATAGATAAAGGAGAAAATATGAAAATTAAAATGATTGAGACGATTATTTCTAGTATGGGTGTATTAGCCTTACTTTGTATTATGTCATTTGCTATTGGATCTGGATTGGGATATCTTTTTGCTATGCCATTAAAAGAGTTTATACTTGTCGTTAGTCTTTCTGCTGTTATGTTTGGATTTTTTATTGGAATTACTTGGTGTGTTTATTATTTTCTTAAACATGGGTTGGATGAAATAAAGGAGAAAATATGAAAAAACTAATAAAAATGTATATTCAAAATGGGTGGAACAAAAGGGTTTATATGGCGAAAAATTATACAGAAGGAATGAAAAATCTTCTTAATGAGCTTTTAAAAGAGAATAACAAACTAGAACATTGTGAAATTTCGCCGATAACCATTTGCTCTGATTATGGATTTATTACCGATATAGAAGAAGTTAAAGCCTATGATAAGTTTGATGATATAAGAATTTTTAAGACAAGTAAGGTATTAAAGTCAATGGGAAGAAAAGATGTGGCAAAATACATTGATAAATATGTTAAAACCTGTTCTGCTGATGTAACGAAATTGGTTAATGCTTGTTAGGGAATTTAGTATGGACGAAGATATTTATGAGGGCGGGGAATTAGACAACGCATTTCCGAACGACAACCAAGATTATGACGCACACTGAATGATGATGTAATGTATAGGAAATAAAGGGGATATATGGGTGTATTAACAGAATATGTGTCAAAATTAGAACGTTCCAAAGAAGAAAGGGAAAAGATGAAGGCTAATACAAAGACGGACATCAATCATTCCAAAAATCATTTAGGAAATTATGAGATATCTGTTTCTTTTGATATGTTTGGAGATTGTAGCGATGATGACGGGAATATACTTGTTGATCGGCTTGATGAAAAGGTTAAGAGGGCGTTTAATCAATGGTGTTTAGAAGTTTGGTGTTTAGAAGTTGAAAAAGACACTAATATCAGAATCAAAAATATTGTATGGAAACAAGGAGAATAGGCATGTCGGAAAATACAGAATTAACCTATGAAGAGCAGCGAGAAATCCGAAATATAAAGACAAAAAAGAAGGTGGAACAACTAATTTCCGATTTATTTGACGAATTGAATCATATGGGAAACGAAGAAAAAATCGGGCAAATGGTAGTGGACGCAATTAAAAGGCAACATCCAACCCTTCAGCAGAACTTTTTTGGTCATTGTCTTATAAATATTATCAAGGATTTTTCAGATAGATATAATAAGGGGTGGTATGATTTGAGGAATGAAGAATCTTGTAAGACTGCTTCTAAAATAAATCCGATTATTAAAGACGCCTATTTTCCATTTATTTAGGCGCACTGAATGATATAACGTATAAAAAGGAAAAACATGATACAACCAAATCCAATTACCGTAAAAGAGCTAAAAAAGTTCCTTGAAGATAAGCCCGAGGATATGGTGGTTTATGTTTTGAAGATAAAATGAGGCAGGTTCGATTCCTGTTCTTGCACAAATTTATTTTTAATGTATAATAAATAAAAATGAGTATAAATATGGAGTATAAATATGGGAAGATATATACAGGGACCGGTATTGGGAAAATCAGAATATTTAATTGAAAAGTTTGATGCAATGGAAATACCTAAGCCTATTAATTTTCAAAAAGTACCGGATTCAATGGCATTAATTTGTGTTATTTCTAATGGTCCCTTTGAGGCTGCTGGTTATTGTGATGATGAAAGAGAATTTATTGCTTTTTCAAGTTCAGATGATAAAAGACCTAGACGTTGGTTTTTGATTAAGAAAGAATTAGCAGAAAAGGAATGCTAAAATGGATAAGAAAGAAAGAAAGAATAATTATCTGAACGGAACAGAAAAGACAATTTTCACCGTAACTGGAATGTCTGCACTTCATCCCAGGGAAAAACCATATTATAGGGCGACTTTTGGATGGTTTGATAATGAGAGTGATGCTGTATTAACCGTATTGGAAAATGATTGTGATATCCATGAATGTTGTTATAAATGGATGGTTGTAGAAGAAGTTCCTACCGGAATTTATAGAGTACCATTAAGAGAAGCTTGGTTTGTTTGGGATTCTAAAAAAAGACAATTTGTAAGCATAAAGAAGCCTAAAGAAATAAAGAATGTTTGTGGTTTTTCGATGTGAGGAGTATAAAATAGACTCCTGCGAAAAAGCTTGACAGCCAAACACCACTCTGTTATATTCACGATACAAAATAGGACTAACTAAGGAGATTATTTTGAATATAGAAGAATTAAAAAATAGTGGCATGATAATTTATGATATTATTACGGGAAGTCATGCATATCAAACTAACATAGCCACATCTGATATTGACCATCGTGGGATTTTTATATATTCTCCTGATGATTATGATGGACTTGAAGAGCCTATTCCTCAGATTAGTGATATAAAAAACGATGAAACGTATTATAGCCTTAAAAGATATTTCGAATTAGTTAAAGATGCTAATCCCAACATCCTTGAAATGCTTTGGTCTCCTCCTGAATGTATATTATTTAAAAATGCGATAATGGATGAATTAATTAAAAATAGAGATATTTTTATTTCAAAAAAAGCATTTCACACTCATGCGGGTTATTCATTCGCCCAAATTAAGAAATGTCGTGGTCAGAACAAGATGGTAAATAATCCACAGCTAGGAATTATGCCAAAAAAGGAAGATTTCTGTTGGGTAATAATGCGTGGATATGAGGGGAAATTCTCTGGTATGCCTTTTCGTCCTGTAAAATTTGAAAAAGCCAAAGAAGCTGGCATTGTCGGTAATTTTTCTGAATATCATGTTTCTTCTTTGGAACATTCTAGCAATATTTATAGGCTTTATCATTATGGTAAAAATTCAAAGGGTGTTTTCCGTGGAGATGATATGTTGGTTTGCGAATCTATTCCTTATGATGACGAAAATGATAGATATGCCGGAATTTTAATTTATAACCAACATGAATTCGAAAAAGCATTAATTGAACACAGAAAATATGTGGACTGGATGGAACATAGAAATTCTGCACGTTGGATAGATCAGGAAAAGGGATTGCTTACCTATGACGCCAAAAATATGTTACATTGTTGTCGTTTACTTATGTCCTGTGAAAGTATTTTAAATGGAAATGGACCTATTGTAAGATTTGAAGGCGAAAAACTTCAATATTTAAAGGATATTAGGGCTGGAAAATTTGAATATGAAGCTTTAATGAAATTTGTAGAAGATAAAATGAAATACCTAGAAGAATTATATAAAACTTCTAAAATTCCTCATTCTGTAAATCATAAAGAGGTTGATGATTTATATCGAAAACTCTCTAAGATGGGTTAGTATTTTTCTCCTTGACATTCCCGCCCCAATCTCTTATCCTATTGAAAACATCATAAGGAGCATCATGACGGAATTTGAACAGACATTAGACAAAAAAGAGAAATTGAACGTTGAATATAGTTTAAACACAAAACTAATTCAAGCTAATTTTGAAAAAGAATGTGAATCGGCGTATAAAATTAAGTTTCCAAAGAGAAAGTTTATCCTCAAAAATTCATTAAAAAACAACAAAGAAGAGCATGATGCAATTTGGAATAAATGGAATATTGCATTTCAGGACATTGCTAAATCTCATTGTGAAGAATTAAAAGTTATAGGTGAAAAACTAAATGAATTGGCAAAAACCGCTGAAATTCCTGTATTTGATGGAATGTCAATTTATGATAATGTTTCTTCTAGTTCTTATTCTTCCATGGGGTGGGGCAATAAAAAGTATGCACTATTTCATGCAAAAGAGTGGGAAGATCATGCAAAAAGCTATGGGCTAAATACCTATATTGAGGAAAGACTTATTTGTTCTGGTAGCGATTCTTTTGGTTATCCTTATTCGGTTATTGATTATGTAGTTTGGGTTTCAACAGACGATATTGGTGTAGAAATTTTAAAGAGAAAGCCAGAAAAAGGCACAATGGTTGAATGGATTAGAAAATGCGATGCTGCTTGTGTTTCTCCAAAGGTTTTTTGTCCTTTTATGGATTATGGATATATTGAAAAATATAATATGAATAAAATCGTTCATATTTTTTTATTTGTGCTATTGTTTTCACTCCTGTTTTTGTATTGTGCCTCTGGTTTATATGGAAAAAATAATAAAATAGAAAACAAAATTGATGTGAGATTAATCTTTTCTTCTGAATCGTGCAAGGTGTATCGTGTTTCAACAGAAGGACATACGCTTTTTGTGAATACTTGTGGTGGCATTGCTCTGGATAAATAGTTTCAATTTTAGCTTGACAACTCACCTATTATTTATTATTGTATTTATAACAAAGGAAAAACAATGTGCGTGATCATACATAAGCAATCTGGAGTAACAATACCAGAAGATACGTTAAGAAAATGCTGGCTATCCAATTTTCATGGAGCCGGGTTTATGTATTCTGAAAATAAGAAATTGGTTATTAAAAAAGGATACATGAAACTAAAGGATTTTTTGATCGCCTATAATGAATCCAATCCTAAAGATAAAGAGATGATCATTCATTTTAGATATGCTACTCATGGAAAAATTGATGAAGGCGGCACCCATCCCTATTTAGTTCAGAATCGAATGGGAGTTGTACATAATGGAATTCTTAGCTTTTCTAAATTTGAAGGGGATGAACTGAATGATTTTGAAAAAGGGCTAGTTTCCGATACTTCTTTATTTTGTACAACCATACTAGAGTTATTGCCGCCTAATTTTGAAGAAAACCAGGGAATTATAAAATTATTGGATGAGTATCTTGTATTGAATCGGTCCATTGTCGTATTAATGAATAATGAAGGTTCTATCTATATATTGGGAGAAACCGCCTATGAATATGAAAGTAATGGATTATGGTTTTCTAACTCACAATGGAATAAAGACTTGATAAAAGAGTTGACAGTGGATGAAATAGATAATAGGTTTATACACAGCAAATGGGATGATTAAATGTATAAAATTAAAACAGATAAATATAAGCCGAAGTTCATATGCCATAAAGAAAATGGTATATTTCCAAAAAATCTTACCTTTGGATTTGAAAATGAATTAGAATTTCGAAAATCCAATGAATATAAGCCGAATTCACATACAGAAGATATATTTAATTTTGTAATAGATAATAATCGTTTTATTTATGCCAAGGACGATTCTTCTTTAAATGATGGCGTTGAAATAAATAGCCATCCATTTAATTATAATTGGTTTCTTAAAAATGATGTATTGGTATATTTAGACGCATTAGAGGATAGAATGAAGGTCTCTAGGAATTGTGGATTTCATGTTCATATTGGGAGAAATTATTTAAACAAGGAACATTTAATCAATATGGTCAAGTTTTTCTATGCCAATCCTAAGTTTATAGAATCCATTAGTTTAAGAAAAGATATGCTTTATTTTTGCTATCCGTACATAATGAAAAAGAAAGGGAAAATAGATTTTAACCTAAAGAAAAACTGTATTGCTCTCATTAAAAATCCAAAAATACATTCAAGACATGTTGCCCTAAACCTAAATCCAAAAAAAACGGTTGAGGTAAGGATATTTCAGGGAACCAACAATAAAGAACTCATTAAATTGTATCTAAATATGGTGTTGGCAATTGTTCTCTATACTAAGAAAGAAAAATTTGAATCCATTAGTGTTGATAATTTCAAGGCATTTGTTTATAAAAATCGAAAACTATTCAAATCTATTATAAAATCTAAATTCCTACAAGATTATAAGTGGAATTGGAAAATGTTATATTGAAAACACCGCCTATAAAATTTAAATATCTAAGGAAAGAACGTGTATGATGGCATTGAAGCATAATAAGGGAATAATTCAATAATAAATTCGTTTATAAGGAAATAGAGCTACTACAGACATGGAGAAAGTGTTTAAATATTACAAAGAACTTGATAAGATGCAGGTGAAATTCGAAAACTATATCGAAAAACACGAATATAGCTTTAAATATAACGAGTAAACTATAAAAGTCGAAATATAATAAGGAGTAAAAATGAAAAAATTCAAGCGGACAAGGCGTAGCGATATTATTAAGGTATATGATGCGGTTGTTTATCCAGAATACAAAAAATTAAATCACACATCTAGAAAAACAAAGAAGATAGTTCAACATTATATAACCTATGATATTGATAAGATAGTTTGGGGAATAGGAAAAAATGAAAAAGAGTCAAAATCAGACGCCATTAAAAACATAAAAGATTATTATTATATAGAGCCAAAAAATTGTATTAATGATAGGATTCTGGATATCTCCTTTTCAGAAATAGCCAATAAAAAAATAACATTAATTGCTCAAAAAGAATTAATCAAGTCTTTTAAATTAAAAACAACTAAGTCTTCAACAAAACTGTATGATTATATTATTGACAACGGTGGAGAAAGTTTTGATTGTTGGAGAATTAAAAATGGAGAAGCAGTACTAAATAATGAAAAAGAATAAGAATCCAAAGTTTCCAAGACCGATTAAAGAATATTACATTTTAGAGCTACGAAAGATGGATAAGAAGGGTGAGTTTATGCCTAATAGAACTAAATCAATTATTTCTGTTTTCACTACGGCAGAAAAAGCAATTGAATGGATTAAGGATAATAAGAACTGGGTTTCAGAAAAGAAGGCAAGCAAATTTTGGGCTATTTGTAGTTGTCGCCTAAATCAAGAATCTGTTTGTGCTGATGGATTTTATGATTTGAATGGGAATAAGATAGCAAGTTTTGGAAATAATACTTGAGATATGAGCTATAAATTCAATAATGGTAGGGGTGGGGTAAAATGCGATCAATGTCATGTATTAATTGATCAAGACCTATCGTTTAAAGAATATGAAGAAGCCTATTGTAATTCTGGAAATGATGGAGATTTTTGTATTGAATGTAAAACTGGTAAAAAAATGATATTGAGGAATTTAGAAGCAAATTAAAACAAATTAATAAGGAAAAGATAATGAAAGTTAAAGCTCGAAAAGAAAAAATTATTAAGGAAATAGTTTCTCTTTTTGCAGATATAGGCGAAGATAAAGAAGAAACCCTTAAGGCATTAGAAGCTATTGATGAAATAACGGTTTCTTATATTGATTTACTTAGAGAAGAAATTGAAGCAGATTAACTTGATATTAAATAAAAATAGAGTATAATAGAGATAAGGAATGGACACGATGTTGCCGACGATGTTCTATGTAGCGTGGGACATTGTAATTGAAGAAAACCGAACCTTCAATTTTTGTGCTCCATTCCTTTTTATTTCATTGAGGGATTGAAATTGGCGGTTGAAAAGAATGAAGATGTAGAATTTCATTAGGCTTGACAATGCGCACTGAATAATATAACGTAATAGAAATGAATGTAAACGACATAATTATAACCAAGCATGCCATTGAAAGATTTAGAGAACGTTGCCCGACACCTTCTCTTAAAAATCATGGAAATACAGAATGGGTTATTAAAATGTTATTGGCGAAGGCTATTCCTATTCGTTTTTCCAAAGAGCATATGGTGAAACGTCTTTTGAGTAATAGCATGGAATACGCCGATTATTTTTATAGTGAAGGATATATTTTTGTTTGTTCTGAAAATAAGCCAAAAACCTTAATAACAGTAGAATTTCAAGAAGGTCGTCAATTCGGTGTGGATTTTTTTAGGCTTGACACACACTGAATGATGATGTAATGCATAGATAAAGGATAAATATGACGAACAAGGCAAAAATTAAGAAGATCTATAATGATTGTATTGTAATTAAGAAGGGGAAGAAGTAATGGATATTGATAGATTAATTATATTGGTTGTTGGATTTGTTATTTCTATTGCTGTTTACATGGGATTTAAGCAAGATCAATTGGTAGAAAAGACAAAGCAAATGGAACTTCAGCTTAAAATGGATATGATTAAAAATTCTGTATTGGAGGTTAAAATTGCAGAAACAAATTCTATAAAGAAGGTTGTTAATGAATAAGGGAATATATTGGGAATTAATGGCCTATGCTTTTATTATGTTGTCATTAGCTGAAGGCATTGTTATTGTAAAATTAATTATGATGTTGTTGGAGAAATAAAATGAAGAATAAAGAAAACACTAAGATTGGAAATTGGTATATGCCTGAAAACGGACCTATTCATTCTTCTATCAAGGTCATTTCTAGTTCTGAACAAGGATTAAAACTAAAGAGGATGAATTTGAATCATGTTGACGAATTTTTTATGAATTGGAAGGGATGGGAAGATAGTCTTTGGGTTGAGGTTCCTTCTTATTCACAATTACAATTTATATGAAAATAAAGGAGAAATAAAATACTAAAGAAAGTTATATTTATATATTTAATGGAATTGTTTATGTCGATGCAATTAATGATAATGGTCCTTTTTATATTGAGCATTTGATTAAGGAATGTATTAATGATGGCGGTGTCGCACTTGAAATTGATAAAATGGATATTATTAATGAGTCGGATATAGAAAGGGAATGGAAAAATGCGATTCCTTATGGTACTAGAAAAGATGATAAAACCTGTCTTGAGATTTTTAAGGAAGAAATAGAATCAAAAAAGACACAAGAAGAAATAGAACATCCAGACCAAAAGAAGTTTGAATTTGTTAAGGAAAATTAAAAATGAGCTACGCAGACATATTTTTAACAATTTTAACAATATGGAGCGTTATTGGAGCGATTATATTTTTTGCCCGGATAGAAAATTGGAACATGGTTGGAAAATCTAAAACAAAAAAATTCACATTATATTTATTATTTGGTCCTTTTATTTGTCTTTTAGGCGTGGCTTTATTTTTGCTGCAGTTTGTTATGTCTGCTTGTATCAAAAAGTTCCTTGTTGATTGGGATGAAAAATAGCCTGACTTTCCTATTGACATACCTTTCCGACTATGCTACATTAACACCATGAAACTTGAAGTACAAAAATATCTTGAACAATATGGGTTGGAAAAGCTAAAGTCAGAATACCATATTACCGTATCTGATTATGAAGATCGGGTTGTGCTCAATTATAATCAAATCGAATCTCCTAAATTCAACCCTATTTGTGATGAATGTAGAGCCTTAATTCTTAAAAAAGGTACTTGGGAGGTTCTGGCTCAATCATTCGTTCGTTTTTATAATGTTGGAGAAGGGGAATTGTACAAAACCTTTCCTATCAAAACCGCTGTAATTTCTGAAAAATTAGATGGCTCATTAATTTCCGTATATTTTTTTAATTCTTGGACCGTATCAACAAGAAAAATGGCTTTTGCAGAAGGCTCAACATTATGGGGCAAAACCTTTAGACAGATATTTGATGAGGGTGCTGCCAAAACTAATCTATGGAAATATCTTGAAAACGCCGATAAAGATACCACTTATGTATTTGAATTAACTTCTCCTGAAAATCGAGTTGTACATCCTTATTCAGAAACATCTATCACTTTAATCGCCGCAAGATCAAGAATAACAGGACAGGAGTATAAAGGGGTAGAACTGGATCAAATCGCAAAATATATGAATTGTAATCGCCCTAAATCATATCATTTTAACTCATTGGAAGAAGCAATACAAACAGCAAAATCCTTAAACGTAATGGATGAAGGATTTGTTCTGGTGGATGAATGCCAAGGTTCTTTTTCCAGAATGAAGTGCAAAAATGAAAACTTTGTTGCTATTGCCCATATGAGAGAAAATGGTGGGGTTCCTTCGCCTAAGAATATTTTGAAACTTACTTTGAATGGTGAAAAAGAAGAGTATTTAAGCTATTTTGCAGAAGATAAACATTATTTTGATTTTGTTGAGGAAATACTTAATGAATCTCTTGCAAGAATACAGACAATAGCGGATAAGTGTATGTCCATAGAATCTCAAAAGGACTTTGCTCTTACAATAAAGGGTGAATGTAAGCTCGATTTTGAGGCTGGAGTATTGTTTGAAATGAGAAAGGTTAAAAAGACATTGCCCGATATTGTAAAAGGATTAGACGCAAAGAAACTGGTAAAATTTCTAAAAGTAAAAGAAAAGATGTGTGCAAAATTTGGAGTAAAAATAGAGGAGGACGTATGAAAAATAAGGTGAATAAAGCTTAACTCCGCACACTGAATCATGTAACGTATAATCAACATAAGAACAAGGAAAATACAATGAAATTCAAAAAAAATCAAAAAATAGTTGCAATTATTGTGAAGAAGGGATATGGATTGTACGAGGGTGAATTTGTTGAATATGTTAGTAATAATCCTGAAAAATGTATTATTTGGATAGGTAATTATAACAACGATCAGGCTTTTGAAGTGGATGTTAAATACGTAATGCCTCATAACGTAACTGATAGTAAAACTTACAAAAAATATGAGGAAATTAAAAACGAGGAGACGGAATCACTCGCCTTATTTATTATGAATACCATGCATGAAATGTCATTTACAGATGTGAAAATTACCCTTACTGAATTTGCAAAAAGAATAGCTGCTATTGATGCTAATGCTTCTTATTTTAAAGGGTAAACTATGAAAAGCCCTGAAAAAATCGAAAAAATCTATCTTTCTCTTGATTTGGATTTTTGGAATTGTACGAAAAGAATCAACGGCATGATGAACTTTCTTTATAAAATCAAAAATCTAAATGTTCCAATTAAAGTGGTAAGCGAACATCATCATTTATTGCCCGATATTAATTCTGTAGATTGTAATGGTGTTGTAAATATAGATTATCATTCAGACATTGCTAATAATTATAAAACCGAAAAAATTTGTGAATTGAATTGCGGAACTTGGGCGAATCGTGTTAAAATCAGAAAGCAAAGAGATTCATTTTTTAAGTGGATTTATCCTAATTCAGATGATTTTTCTTTTACCAGAGCATATTGTCATGTTCCTCAAGTAGAAAGTTATTCTCCTTTTAAGAAACCTGGTATTGCCGGATGGAAAAATTGTATAAAATCTAATATTCTTGACGTAAATCTAAAAAATGTAGCTGCGGTAGGAATTGCTTTTTCTTATGATTGGTTGGAAAAAAATATTATAAAGAAAATTGTAATCGCAAGGAATATTCTGGAGTTAAAAGAGATACCGGAAGGATGGCAAAAAGATTCATCGGTAAAAAATGGTTGGGAAAAATATATCCATACCGGCATGATTCCACTTGACATAGAACTTGATTAGATGTATGGTATTGAAAATAAGGATAACAAAAGAAGAAATGGAAAGACATCCGGCAGCCTCTAAGTTTGGTTATGAAGTTTTTGAAATGTAAAAGGAAATATAATGAAAAAGAAAATAACAAAAGAACCAATACAAGTAAAAACAACAATAAAGAAGCAATATAGGATTTTTGTAATTTCAGAAGGGGGACATTTAACACTGGCGGAAGATACAAGACCTTATTCTAGTGGGTATTTTGATAGTTTTGATTCTGTAGAAGATGCAACAGTGGAATTAGAAAACAAAGCAACAAACAATTATTTTTATGACAGAAAAGAATACATAATACTCCCTGTTGTTTGTGTTACGTCTGCTATGACATAAAGCTTGACAATGAATATAATTAATGTTAACCTACTTCCACAATAAAGGAGCAAAATGATAAATACAGGAAATAACGTTGGAAAATTCAAGCTTGGTAAAAAGGCTATAATTTCTGATCCTTGTTATGATAGGGAAATTATGGAAAAACAAAACGGAATTATAGAAGTAATGCCCGGAACATGGGATTCTAAAATTATTGTAAAAAATGGAAGAGTATATGAATTGGTGGCTTGGAATGTAAAAACAGGAGAACCAAGTGCTTATTCTGATTGGGAAATGACTAATATTGAAGTAGGTGTAGATTCTGGACAGGCTGGAATTTTTGATCTTGATAATTATAAGCGCAATGATTCGGTAAGAGGATTGGAAAGGCTTTATAAGGAAGATCCAATCAATCCCGAAGATATTTGGTATTCTTGGTGTTGCGATAGGACTTTAAGTGAAGATATGGCCGGTACAATTCCTTTTGGAGTTATTTCAAGTTCTGGCTACGGTGATGGTTGTTATACTTGCGCCGTACAAAAAACAAAAGGAGAGATTACTGCTATTTCTATCGTGTTTGTAAATGATGGTGAAGACTTTGATGAGCGTTATGATAGAGAAGAAGGAGAGGAATAATATGGGACTAGACCTATTTCTTTATAAGGCTTCAAAAACTAATAACGAATCTACGGAAAATAGCATTCGTTCTTATGATGAAATTCCACACCCAGATATGAAATCCTTAGCTAAAAAAGTGAAAAAAGAAAAAGAATATATTGATTGGGATAAGATTTGTAAGGAATTTCATACATCCGAAGATAAAATATTGGGAACATCTTTTGGAAAAAATGACTTTAGTTTTATAACCAATGAAGGTACGGAATGGATTCATATTCCAAATCTTCAATTTAATTCTCAATATTGTTATAAGAAAATGGAAACGGTTTTTGAAATTAATATTGAGGAAATCAAGTATCAGCGTAAGGGAATTGATGAAGAAGGATGGAAAATTTTAAAGGAAATTGGAAACTATAATTATTGCAACGATAAAAAGCTGATTAAAAAGCTAACGTGTCATGGTTTGGATAAGGAATTTTATAAGTTAATGGATAAGGATGTTTATTTTTTGGCTTGGTGGTAATAAGACTTGACATCATGCACTGAATCATGTAACGTATAATCAACATAAGAAACAAAGGAGATACAATGAAGGCGAATAAGACAAAGACAAAGGTGCAGAAGGAGCTAATTCAGTATGTCAGGGTTAATAGGGAGCATCGGATTCAGAAAATTGGAGTTCTATATGCAACCGTAGTCAATAAAAGGATTAAGATCGGTGCAGCCAAGGTAAATGAAAAGGCTGGAGATACTTTTGATGCTGTAAGAGGGCTTGAAATTGCTAAGGGTAAGGCTTTGCTTTCTGAACATCCTCATTTTGCCCTATCCCTAAAGAAGCATTTTCGTAGGTTTGAAGATAGATGCACGCGTTATTTCAAGGGTGCAAAACTAACTCCGGTCAAGGTTGAAAAGATCGGAAATACAATTCATCTCTGTTATACTTGAGAAAATATTATGACTACAAAATATAAATCAAAAATTGTTGTAAAGGCATTGGATCAAAATGGAAATTGGTGGGAGATTGATCCTGAATGCGAAGCCGTAACTCCGAACAGTATTTTTAAAGGAAAGTCGGTTAAACAAATCTATAAAATGATTTCTGATTCAATTAAGAAGGGAGATAAAAACGCTTTTGTAAGGGTTCATATCGAGAAAAATATTAGAATTGATAAAACAGAAGTGCTAAAAGAATTCAAGAAGGAAGATGTAATAACCATTCCTAATTATAAGGCAAAGTACATTAAACATCCAACTCAAAATTCTTATATGACTATTGTTTCTACTTATAAGGATAATTACGTTGACTTTGCTCTGTCTTTTTCCAGTACAAAAGATCATTTCTCAAAAAAGTCAGGAAGAGAAGTCGCCCTAAAACGTCTAATGTCTGGAAATAAATATATGGCACAAGTAGAACCAGATAAAAAGCCTGGTGACGCTATTGCAAGGGTCTATAATGACATTTCTTATAAAGACGCATTCCCTTATATTTGGAGGAATTCAAAACTAGTAAATATTCCACAAACACATGGATTATCTGTTGTAATAAGGGCATACTAATGAAAGAATATATTTTTGAGGTTATAATTCAAGAAGGATCTGACGAATTTTGGGAATCATTAGGAGAAAATGACGGAATTCAAACCATAACCGAATGTCTGAAAGAATCCATTAACGAAACAGGATTTATTCATAATACGGTAAAATTAAAGAAATATACAAATGATGGGCAGTCCTAAAAGAAATACCTTGACATTCTAACCCATATCCAGTATTCTTGTGTCATAATAAGGAGACATGATGAACGTTAATGATAAATCTAAAAAAAGATATGTATTGGGAGAAGGATATGTTCATGGGCTAGAGGAAATTAAAGGAGAATACTTTGCTGTTTATATTGAAAAAGAACTTGGAGGTTATGTAGCTGTTCCATTAAAATTGCCAAAAGAAGTCTGTAAAAAATATAGGATGATATTGGAAGAAGTATGAAAGCAAAAAACTATAAACTTGTATTATGAGGAGTAAGAATTTTTGGGGCGTGTAGCTCAGTTGGTTAGAGCAGGACTCTTATAAGGTCAAGGTCGGTGGTTCAACTCCATCCACGCCCACCAATATGAAAAATAAGCAAAAATGTGAAAAATGCGGTAAAAAATACAATCCCACAAGAAATCATCAACGCTATTGTTCATTAAAATGTTCTTCGTGAAGCATCTTTCAAACATTGTGGAATATCTATATATTTTTTTCTTGCTTCAGAAGAA
>Ga0172362_10002398_pt1 | contig 16291 bp, 15 predicted proteins | sample LakKivs1_kivu2a2_FD_114534 | JGI IMG/M metagenome (GOLD analysis project Ga0172362, IMG submission 114534) | Sediment microbial communities from Lake Kivu, Rwanda - Sediment s1_kivu2a2 | ecosystem: Environmental > Aquatic > Freshwater > Lake > Sediment | place: Rwanda: Western Province, Lake...
AGATAAATATAAAGAATATATATATATATATAAAAAAAATATATATATATAAATATAATATATATTTTTTAATTTTATATATATATATATATATATATATATATATATATATATATATATATATATATATAGGTTTGTGGAAAAATTGAATTAAAAAAGTTGAAAAAAAAAAAGAATGATCTCAATTCTAAGATACTAATCATATATAAACAAAAGCTAATTAAAGATGTCTAAAAATAACAAATCTACTAAAGTTCCTACTCAATATGTGTATGCATATGTATTTAATGGCGGTGTATTAAAACAAAACCATTGTGTTGTAAGTGTTAGTACTGAACATCCAGAGACAACAGTTTTTAATGAACTTAAAAAATATTACGGAAGTGATATTAAAGGAGCATATTATAAATGTTCTAAATCATTAGCAGATGTTCAAGCAGGAATTAATTTTAAATTAAGCAAATTTAGTTTAGGAGAAATTCTATTCAATAATAATTTTACCGAAACCAAAAAAATCCTATTAGATATTACTGGATTAAAACAATGTAGTGGTACAATTAATACTTTTGCTAAAAAGGATGGTGATGATGAAGAAAATGAACCTAAAGCTAAACCCGAAACTAATGAATCTGATGAATCTGAATCTGAACCTGAAGAAAAAGTTGTTAAATCTAAAGGTAAAACTAAATCTGCTGATAAGAAAGAGGCAGTAAAAGAAGAACCTAAAAAAGCCGATAAAGGAAAAAAGGAAGCAGTAAAAGAAGAAACTAAAAAAGCTGATAAAGGTAAAAAAGAAGCAGTAAAAGAAGAAACTAAAAAAGCTGATAAAGGTAAAAAAACTGAATCTAAATCTAAAGCTAAAGTAGAAGTATCTGAAGATGAAGCTTCTGAATCAGAAGCTGAACCTGAACCTGAACAAAAGAAAAAAGCTGACAAAACTAAAAAAGCTGATTCTAAATCTAAGGGTAAAGAAACTAAAAAATCTTCTAATAAGAAAACTGAAGTAGAATCTGATTCTGATAATGAAGTTCAACCCAAAAATAACAATACTTCAATCGATTTATCAGATGAATCTGATGAAGAAGAAACAAATTAAATAATTAAATAATTAAAATAATTATTAATTTTTTATATGATAAAAATTTTTGTATTTTAAATAAATATAAAATAATATAAAATAATATTACTTATATAGTATTAGGACATATACAATGGGTAATTCTGATGAAAATTTAGAACAAGAATTTTTAAAAGCAGCAGAAAACATTAAAAAATCAGGCAAAAATTTTGATAATGACACATTGTTAAAATTATATGGATATTATAAACAAGGAACTGTAGGTGATTGTAATGTTGAATGTCCATCATTTTGGCAAGTTAAAGAAAAAGCAAAATGGGAAGCTTGGAATCAACATAGTGGAATAAAAAAAACTCATTCAATGAAAAAATATATAAAATTAGTTAACAAGCTATTAGAATAAATTAAATTAAAATTTTTATATATAACTTATTTATATTTATTTATGAATAATTTAACAAGTTCAGAAGAAAATTTTAACATTGCAAATTCAATAAAGTCAACACAATCAACACAATCATCAAATACATTTGACCCAATTGATATGTTTTCTTCAACAACAAAAATTATTACAGGAATTATTGTGATTATCTTGATTTTTGCTTGTTTATTTTGTATTTATTTGGTATGGGAAGGATTTGGAAGTTTATGGGATTTTATAACTAATCCATTTAAAGTAATTGATAATTATGTAAAAAATTCAAGAATACCAGATAAAAAAGATTGTCCAGATGGACAACGTGATGACGGAACAAGTTGTTGGGTAGATACTTATGGTAATGGAGTGGGTACTATTCCTTTAAAAAAACCATGTGCTGATGGAGAACGTGATGACGGAACAAGTTGTTGGTTAGATACTTATGGTAATGGAGTGGGTACTATTCCTTTAAAAAAACCATGTCCTGACGGAATGAGAGATGATGGAACAAGTTGTTGGACTGATACTAAATCATCTATTGGTACAATTCCTTTAAAAAAATCATGTGATTCTGGACAACGTGATGATGGAACTAGTTGTTGGGAAGATATCAAAACTACTTGTTCAGGTTGTGGATGTATAAAACAGAAAGTTGACCGAGTATGCAAAACTAAGGATAGTTTAGGAACATGTTGGGAATGGGCTTCTAGATGTCCAAATGGTTTAAGATCAGATGGTACTTCTTGTTGGGAAGACGTTAAATGTACAACTAATGGATGTGGATGTATTAAAAAAACTTTAATGGAAAGACAATATTGTCCAGAAGGCAAAACATTAAAAGGCGGATTATGTTATGAAAATTGTAAGGAAGGATATAATATGACTAGTACCGGATTATGCGAACCTGATGGAGGACCAGGAATTAAAGTGACAAAAATGGAACGTGAAAAATGTAAAGAAGGAGATAAATTGATAGAACATTTATGTTATAAAGAATGTAAGCCTGAATATCATAATGTTGGAGGTTCATTATGTGAACCAAATGGTGGTCCTAGGATTACAAGCACTTTAATGGAACGTGAAAAATGTAAAGAAGGAGAAAAAATAATAGATAGTTTATGTTATAAAGAATGTAAACCTGGATATCATAATGTAGGAGGAAATTTATGTGAACCAGATGGTGGTCCAAGAATATCTATGACAGCTATGGATAGATATCAATGTAGAGATAATGAGAATTTAGAAGGTGCTATGTGTGTTAAAAAAAGTTAATTCAAATGTAATAAAGTTATTATTGATATTTTTATTCAGAAAATACAGTATCAAAAAGTGCAAGATTAAATATTTGTGCCAATGAAAAATCAAACCAAGATTTATCATAATTATTTCCATTTAGAAAATTTGATAAAATATGTATTGTTGCTAATCTCATAATAACTTTGGTCATATCTCTTAATCTTTTATTACATAATCCATTATAATTATAGAGTTTAAATATAATAGTTTCATAAAATAAACAAGCAAACGCAAGATTAAAATAATAAATAAAATTTAAATTTGGATTTGACATATCTTTAATAAAATTAATCATTAAATCTATAACAACAATAGTGATGATATTATTTATCACCAATTTATAATAATCATCCACAACAGAAAATAATAATATTTTTTTTAAAAATAAATCATAACAAGCTAATACAAAACTTGTAATAATGATATTAGTAATAAGAAATTTTTGTTCAGATAAATAATGTAAATAATACATTATGATACCTAATATTATCAATAAAATTTCAGGATTAATTCCTAATACATCACCAAATAATTTATTAATTGAAGTACAACTCATAATATACTTTTAATTTAATATAATCAAATATAAAAAATATTTAAATAAAATTTATAAAATATTTTATATTTAACTTATATAAAAATACATTTTAATATCAAAATGAAAATTAATAATGATTATAACTTTGATTTTAATAAAATAAAGAAAACTATAGTTAATTATGTGGTCGTGATATTTGGAATAATTATTATATTGATATTTATGTTATTAGTATTATACTATTTAACACCTAATAATTATGAAATTATAAATTTAGATAATACCAAGTTTAAATTTCAAGAAAAAATTGATTTAACAATTGAACCAGATTCTTTAACAAAAATTAATATACTCGATAAAAATAATGTTTATTTAAAATTTCCAGCTGAAACTAATCTTGTTATAAAAAATATTTTTAAGTCGCAAAATATTTTTATTAGTAATGATAATGAATTAATTAGACCAAGATATAACTCAGAAATATTTTTAATAAATAATTCTAAATTTGAAAATAAAATAACAGTTCAATTTTATTTGATTATTTAAAAAAATATATTGCGGATTAATCCTATTCCCCCCCCCCAATCTATAAATTCGTTAATTATAATATATATAAGTAAATTATAATAATTATTTTTTTAATTCAATAAATTCACGTTTAGATTTCAAATTCAAATTACCTAAATATACCGGATATAAAATACACATTATTATATCATCTAAATTATTTTGATTATTACATTTTTTAATAAAATTACCGTCATTATTACCTTTAATTTGATTAATATATTCAAAACCAAGCCAATTTGAATTAACATTATTTTTTTTCCATTCTTGTTTAGTCAATCCATATTTAATTAATAAGTATTGAATACAAGATAATTTTTTGGTTATAACACTTTTGTAATTAAAGTAATAATTTTTATTTTTATCATCCCAAGATAATTTTAACACAGACATTTTTCTGTTGTGATTATATGATAAAAATTTTATAAATTCATCTGATTTATTATATTCAAAACTTCTTGACATTCCTAAATCAACTCGAGCAATTTTATATTTTTTAATCGAATCCAAATCAGAATTTTCTTTATCTGATTTTTTTTCATCAGATTTTTCTTCACATTCAAAATTTATCATTTTGGATTTGCTTTCGGATAAAAATTGTGGACAATGAGCAACAATCATTTTATCACAACCAATTTCTTTAACAGTTTCATTAAAATTATTACAATCTACTCCAGAATATCCCCATTCTCTACACCAAAATATATTGTGTTTATGTTTATTTAACATATCGTAATCAACAAATAATTTTGAACCAATTGGATCTGATTTTGAAGTATCTGATGAATAATTAGTAAAAAATGATTTGTATTTATCATTTATAAATTTAATGATATCATCACCATATTCATATAAATCCCCCCCAATCATTACGTTATATGTCGATAAAATATAGAGTCCTTCATTTATTGAATTAGTATAACCTCCTATTTTATTGATATTATTCACAATCTCACTTTGATTATCACTTTGACTATCACTTTGACTGTCACTTTGGCTATCATTGTCACTTTGGCTATCACTCTTGTCAATATTATTTGTTTTTTTCGTATAATATTTAAATTCGTTTTCATGTTTTAAGAATTTTAAATATTCTGAACATAAACCACCGTGTGCAATCATAATATCGTTTAATTTAATCCAAGCGTAACTATTTTCTATATAATTATTGACAAATTCTTTTTGTGAAAAATATTTTCTATTAATATTAACATTTTTATCTGATGTATATGTTGTATCAGATGGATCAATTATACTCATAATTTCATGATTCCCCGATATAATTATAATATCTCCGCCAAAATTACGAGCTGAATTCTTTAGTCTAATTAATGTTTTAATTATAAAAACATCTGAACATTCATCATCTAATACACAATCTTGAAATCTTTTTCTATGAATTAAATCTCCACAAAATATTACAACAGAATTATTTTTATTTTCCCATTCAAGAATTTCTCTATGTGTTTCATTAAACTTATTATTAGGTTCATTATCAGATTGGATTGATTTTATAAATGCTACTCCACATAAATCTACTAAACAATGAATTAAACATTGATAATCACCGTGAATATCACCTATAACATATATTGGAATATTATCTGTTATTTTAAAAACACCAGTTTTTATTTCTTCCATTTACAATAAATTAAGAATATATTTTATTTTGTCTTATAATATTTAATTATCTTTAGTATAAATTGTCTAACAAGTTCACTTACCATATCATATTTAATATATGTATTTTATAAAGAATATTTTTAATATTATTTATAAAAAATTGATAATAACTTAATATAATATAAATATATTAATATATTTTTTACAATGATACAACAGAATGGGAGTCAACTAGATTTGGTTTTGGGAACAATGTTTTCAGGTAAAACGACATATATTTTATCACAAATAGCCAAAATGGCAGAATTAAATTATTCAATTCTTTACATTAACATTGAATTCGATAATCGTTCAGAAACTATATTTTCAACACATAATCCATTTTTTGATACACATAAAGATTTTATTAAAAAAGAATCAATAAAAAATAATGTAGAAATGATTAAAGTTAAAAATTTATCGGAAATAGATATTGAACAAAAAGATGTGATAATAATAGATGAATCGCATTTTTTTGAAGATTTAGTTGAATTTGTAAATAAATGTTTAGATTTAAATAAATATGTTATAGTATCTGGATTAATTGCAGATTTTAAAGGAAATAAATTCGGTAAAACCTTAGACTTGGTTCCAATATGCTCAAACATTAAAAGATTACACGCTTATTGTGCTGAATGTGCTAAAGATAAAAAATGTACAATAGCAACATATTCCAAAAGAATAGTTAAATGTAAAAAATCAATTGATATAGGTGGTTCTGAAAAATATATTCCTGTATGTAGATTACATTATAAACAAGAAACAATAATTGAAAATAAAACTTTACCGGATAACAAAATTAAATTAAATAAAAGTAAAAAAATAGAAAAAACATTTGACTCAAATTCTGATGAACCAAATAATTTATTAGATTCAAACGATTCAACCAATATAATTATACAAGAAACAATAATTGATAATAAAATATTACCAGATAATAAAACATTACCAGATAATAAAACATTACCAGACAATAAAATTAAAGCAAATAAAAGTAAAAAAATAGAAAAAACAATTGAAGAAAGTTCAGATGAAAATGATTTTAAACTTATGGATAATAATGTAATTGTTGATGCCAATTAAGTTTTTATTTTTGTATAATATTATAAATAATATTATTATTATTTAGTTTCAAATTTCAATAATAAATATTTTTTTTATTATTTATTATTATAACTAATGACAATCAATATAAATTTATTTAATTATTTATTATATAACCAATTTGGTGGAAAAAATAATAATGAAGCAAAATGGAATACATTTTCACATTCAGGTGTATTATTTCCAGAACCATATGAACCACATTCTATTCCTCTAATATATGATGGAAAAAAAATAGTTTTAAATCCAAATTCAGAAGAATATGCTACAATTTATGCTAAATTTACTGAAACTGAATATGTTAAAAATAAAATTTTTAATAAAAATTTTTTTAATGATTGGGCAAAAATATTAAAATCTGATGGTCATAGTGAAATTAAAGAATTTGAAAAATGTGATTTTTCTTTAATTCTTAAACATTTATTAGAACATAAAGAAGCCAAAAAAAATTTATCCAAAGAATCTAAACAAAAAGAAAAAGAAGAAAAAGAAAAATCTGAATCAAAATTTAAAATAGCATATGTAGATGGTAAAGAACAAGCTACTGGTAATTTTAGGATTGAACCACCTGGAATTTTTTTAGGTAGAGGATGTCACCCTAAAGCTGGTAAAATAAAAAAAAGAGTTTATCCAGAAGATATAACATTAAATATTGATACTAAAACTCCAATCCCAGAATTACCAAAATTTTTACGTGGACATAAATGGGGAAAAATTATTCATGACAATACACTTGAATGGTTAGCTAGTTGGAAAGATGATATAACTGGAAAAACTAAATACGTATGGTTAGGTGCTAAATCTGATTTTAAAGCAAAGTCAGATGAACATAAATTTGATTTGGCTAGAAAACTAGCAAAAAATATTTTAGAAATAAGAAGAACAAATTGGAATAATATAACTTCAAAAAATGTTGATGAAAAAACAAAACAACTTGCATCAGCATTATATTTAATTGATAATTTAGCATTAAGAGTAGGAAATGAAAAAGGTGATGATGAAGCAGATACTGTAGGTGTATGTTCTCTTAGAGTTGAACATATAAATTTTTTACCTGATGATAAAATAGAATTAGATTTTTTGGGAAAAGATTCTGTTAGATACCAAAATACAGTTAAAATTGATCCTGACGTTTATAATGTTTTAACAAAATTTACTAAAGGTAAAAAAAAAACAGATGATTTGTTTGATCTAATAAATCCCCAAATGTTAAATCAATATTTGGGTTTGATGATGGAAGGATTAACAGCAAAAGTATTTAGAACATATAATGCATCCAAATTATTTCAAACTGAACTTAATGATATAAACAAACAAATTGATAAATTAGATCATAATGATTCAAATAAAATCAACTTAATATTAGATATGTATAATAAAGCAAATGTTAAAGTAGCTATTTTATGTAATCATCAAAAAAATATTTCTAAATCTTTTAATGAACAAATTGATAAAATAAATGAAAGAATTGAAGAACTTAAAAAAAAGAAAAAAGAATTAGATAAAGAAAAAGAATCAATTGATAAAAATGATAAAGATAAAATTAAAAAACAAAATGAAAAAATAAATAAAATTAAAAATAAATTAGTTGAAGCAGAAAATAAAAAAGATTTAAAAATGGAATTAAAAAATCTTTCGTTAACAACATCAAAAACAAATTATATTGATCCAAGAATAACAATTTCTTTTTTTAAAAAACATAATTTACCATTAGAAAAGATTTTTTCGCAAACTTTAAGAGATAAATTTTTTTGGGCTATGGATGTACCTGAAAATTGGACTTTTTAAATTATTATAAAAATATTTTAATATATTTTTATTAGTTAATATCCATAAATATCAAATATAATTTAATAAAAATTTATTTTATATGCAAATTATATCAATATAATTATTATGGATAATTATAATAAATTTATAAATTATAATGATTTTAAAAATAATGGACATAAAATTGGACAATATGATTTAGTTTTAAAAGATTTGGTTAATGATAAATCACAAAATAAATTAAGTAATCATGAACAATACATAAATGATAATATTATAAATGAATCAAATTATACTAATAATGGAATATCAGAATATCAACAAAAAAAAATTAAAGAATTAGAAAATCACATAAATAATATAAGTAAAACTTTTAATTTAAAAAGTAACACGCATAATTCAAGTTCAAATTATCAGAGTAAAATTATGTCAAGTTATTTAGATTGGATAAATACAATAAGACATAAATTAATAAATATTATAACAAAATCAGAATTATATTATTTTTTTAATTTTGAACCAAAATCTTATAATATTGAATTGATGAAAGACTATTGGGATATTCCAAAAACTGATAAATTATTTTCATTTTCTTTATTTATATCAAATATTGAAAATTTATCATACTTAATTGGATTAGTTTATAATTATGCTATTATGAGAAAACACTTTTCAGAATATAAAATGAGAATATATATTGACTTTCATAGTGTATTTGGTTCACCTGAATCATTTAATTTATTTAATATGTTTACTGATATATTAGAAGATATAGATCCAACATTTAATAATAATATTCAAATGATTTTGTTTTTTTTAAATCCATATTATCAAATAACTGATTCAAATACAAATAGCAATGTAAATTCAATTTATGAACCAATAATATATGATATAGATGAAATCATAAAATATTATAATTTTATTTTTTATAACACCAAATTGGATAATCAAAATAAAATGGAAAATATTAAATCCCCATTATTAAATATAAAATTAGAAGATATAAAATCAGATAAATCAATTGGGAAAACAACTATATCAGATAATTCTGTTAAATCAAAAGATAATATTTCAATTAATATTGATAATTTGGAAATAAATTATAAAAATTTAAATAAACCAACACAACGTTCAAGTTTTTCAATGTTTTCAACACATTTAGCAGTAAATTTAAGATTTTTACCATTAAATGAAGATTGTGAATATCATGTTAGAGATTTGGATTCAAGATTAAGTTTAACTGACATAAATATTATCAATAAATTTTCTAACCCAAAATATAAATATGTACCATTTTATGTATTTCAATTTTATAAATTTTATTTTCCTTATCTTAAATGGAGAATTGATGTTAATCCGTATTTAGCAGGATGTTTTGGTGGTTCTAATAAAAAACCAATTATGATTTCTAAAGAATTAGAAGAATCTGATAATCTTAAAATTTTAAGAAAAGAAATTTTTTTTAAATATATTCTATTTATTAGTTTTAATGCTGCTAATTTACAAATTGGATTTTTAAATGATGAATTTATATTAGCAAATATATTTGAAAAAATTAAAGGGAATTTTTCAGAAAATATTTTATATCTTAATTTAGGTTCTTTTGCTAATAAACATGTAAATGAATTTTATTATGGGCTAACAAATTCCAATAACTATCCATGTATTTTAAAATTAGGAACTTCAATTGATATACTTAGATATCCATTAAATGGTAAATATATTACAATAGATCCTATTACAGACTTTAAAATAGGAACAATATCTACTAAATATCATAATTTAATTAAAAAATTAATTACAGAACAATTAAATATTTATTTTGGAAAAAATATTAAAGAAAAAAATAATCTTGCTAATTATATTAGAAAAAACTATAAATTTAGATTAGATGAAGAAATTAATAATGATTTAGAAGCTGCACTATTTTTTTCAATGGTTCCAAAAAAATATAATTTAAATGAATTAGAAGATTATGATTTAGAATTATATACTTTAAATTCATATGGAGAACAATCTTTTTCATCAATAGGAAGTTCATCAAATATTGTAGAAAATGATAAATTAAAAGCATCAAGTATAATGATGGCTGGATATTTGTTAACGGATATTTTAGAAGAAATAATATTTCCACCAAATCCTCAATACATTAATTCAAATTATTTTTTGTCTGATGATAATTATGATAGATTATTTAATTGTATGTATTGGGATGATAATAATAAAAAATTTATACAAAGAAAAATTACAAAAAATGACATATCAAGAAAATATATTGATCAAAATATTATTTCTCATATTCCTGAAAAATTAATTGAATTTAATAATAAAGAACAAGTTATTTCGACTTTAAATAAAGAATTTAATGAATATTTAAGTACTTGTGTATATTATCCAAGTTTAAATTGGTATATTAAAAAAATTAGTTTCAATAAATTTATAAATATTGGAAATAATAAAATAAATTCCGGTTTATTATTATTTGTTCGTGATTATACACAACCAATATTTAATAATAAAAATATCCCAATTTATTCATTAGATTATAATAGTATTAAAACACTTAAATACAATTTATCTGGAACAAAAGATTCAATAAAAGGTATTGAAGTTAATAAAAATAAATTAAAATATAATATTTTATTAATTGATGATAAGTACATTAATCAATTTAGCTATACACAAAAAAATAATAAAGAACAAATCAATATTAAATTACTAAAATCTTCTCATTTAGATAAATTACAAAAAATTATTAATTTAAATAAAAATAATGATTATTTAGTAATTGATAGTATTTGATTATTTTTATTTAGTTCTTTTAATTCTTTTCTTAATTTTATATTTTCAACTTGATATTTTAAAATTTTATTTTCAAGTTCAATTGGATATAAAATTTTTTTACCGTATTTTTCCAAATATATTTTAACTAATGATTTAATATTGTTTTCAGGTATATTATATTTTTTATATAGTTCATCATAAGAATTGAAATTATTTATATAATCATTAAACATCATTTTTTTTATTTCTTCTTTAACTCCATATTCACTTCTTTCAGTTTTATTAGCTATTTTTTTAATTATAGATTCATCATAAAGACTTGAATTATTTGAAAAATTATTTTTTTTTAAATAATTTAAAATTATTTTACGTTCATCTTCTGTCCATAAATTTCCATAATTTTTTGGATGATTTAAAGAATCATGTGATTTTGTATATAGTTCTTTTTCTAATTTATCTAATTCTATTTCATTATGTAAATTTTCTAATTCATCTATATCAAAATTATCGTATTTAATACTTGGGTTATTTGTATGTTTAATTTTATTTTCAATAAAATTATTTACTGACGATGAAACTATTTTTTTATGACCTAACATTAAATTTAATAATATTATGTTTTAAATTTATTATAAATAAATTTCATTTTTTTTATAATTTCATTAATTATATATATATCTATATATATAGATGTTAAGTACTTATATAGCAGAGGCTGTTGGTTCATTTATTTTTTTTACTGTTATATTAACAAAAGGAGAACCTGTAATGGTTGCGGTCGGATTATTAGTAGGAATTTTAGTTGCGACTATAGCATCTCAAGGACACTTAAATCCTGCTGTTACAGCAATGGCATATTTAGAAGGAAAAGTTACTGGTGATGAATCTATTGGATATATTGGTGCACAATTAGTTGGAGCTATTGTTGCAGTTCAATGGTATAATTTTTATGGTAAATCAGTATCTTCATTAAAAATAATGTAATAGGTATTATTAAATTATTTATACAAGTAAAATTTATTTTTTATATAAATTTAAGTTTATTTTTTAAAATAGCAAAAGAATAATTTACAAAAATATTTTTGTTTATTATTTGGTTAATAACATTGTTTTTTAATAATATATGTAAAGTAATATTTTTATTTAATTGACAATTAATTATTTTATTAGAAGTAATTTTTTGTGAAAATGTTAGTGTTTGAAAATTACTTTCATTAGAGAAATCTTTATGTGTTATTATCTTATCTCCATCAACACATACAAAAATATCTTCAATATATTTATTTAGTTTATTTGAAAGTTTAATTTTATTAATCGAAATAATATTTTCATCTACAGGTATATTCAATACTAATTCAATAATATTATTTTTTTTTGTAACTGAACTTATATCTTCAAAAATTTTATATTTAATTTCATGATCGTATAAATTATAATTATTGTCATCAATTTCTTCAATTAATTCATTTGAATAATTATCCATCGAATATAAAGAATTAATTTTGTTTAAAATGCTTTTTTCTTGGTTGGAATTTAAATCATATTCCTCAAAATTGTCTTTGATAAGTAATTTAGACCACATTGTCTTAATCTATTTAAATCTTAATATATCTATATACTTTTTTTTAAAAAAAATATTTAAATATCCCAACCAATTTATACTATTAAAAGATATTGTGCATTTAATAATATTATTTTTTATGAATCCAATTTATATATATTTTTGATAAATTAATAATTTCATTCTTTTTTTTTGAATCAAATTTTTCCCATCTACTTACTCCTGATGATGTAGCATAAATCTTTTTAAATTCAGAAGAATATTTATAAATATGATACCAATATAATGCATCAAGAATACTATCCCATTTATATATTTTAGAATTAATATTAACACATTCTGATGATTTATAATCCGACATTTTCATTATGTAATTTGATGAAGCAAAATATGGTCTTGTCATCATATGTGCAGATTCTGTTAATTTACCATATGCTAACATTCCATATACATTTGGTATCATAAATACATCATAAGCATCAATATACATAGTTTGAAACCAATTGTATATTTCAATTGGATTAGTTTCAATTAATATTAAAAAATTACCAATACCCATTAATCTTTCAATATGATGAGAATAAGCATTAGATGTTACATTTTTTAAAATATTATCAATAGGTGGTATTTGTGTTGAACATTCCCATACATATTTTGGTATAACATATTTATTTGAATTGTAAAGAGAATGGGATTTAAGAAAATTTCCATACAGGTCATATGTAAAATAACAATATTCTCTCCATCCAATAACTTGACGTATAAATCCCTCTTTTGATGCTAAATTTTTTTTATAAGCTTTAACGTGTTCAATAATATCAATTGGAGTAATTAATCCAATATTAGTAAGAGGAGATAACACAGAATGAAAACCAAATTTTATTTTTGAACTTATCGCATCTTCATATTTACCGAAATTCTCTAATTTATTAGATATAAAATATTTTAACCATTCGATTGATTCTTCTCGGTCAATTGGATAAATAAAATTATCTAAATTTGTTAAACCATAATGATTAGAAAAATTTGTTTCAACATATTTTTTAGCTTCTGTTAAATATTCATCTCTTTTTTTTGATTTAAATTTTAAAATAGCTGGTTCTTCTTGATTTTTTTCAAATGGTTTTCGATTTTCTGTATCAAATGACCATTTAGAACCTTCTGGAGTTATTTTATTATCTTTAGATTTTGTTATCATAATATTATATTTTATTCGTTGAGATTTATAAAATAAATCATGTCTTAATCCTCCTAATTCTTTAGATATATTTTTATTTATGTCAAAATTAGTAGAATTTAAAAAATATGGAGTTGGAAATACTAATTTTTCAATTTGATTAATTATTTTGTCTTTCATAATCATTTCAATCAATTCTTTTTCTATTGGATTAAAAAATCTTATTTGTTCGATTTGATTTGTTTTAATATATTTATTTATTTTTTCAACTGATTCTGATGATTCTAAATAAAATTTATTATATTTGGACAAACTAATTGAATCAAAATATTTTTTCATACTGGCACGATGAAATATTAGTTTAATTTTATGGTATGGATATTTTGTAAAAAAATATGGATGTTCCCATAAACATATATGTAATGATTTAGGTTTAATATTATCTTCTGTATATGAAAAAATTTTTTTTAAATATTCATTAGTAAATAGTTGTGATGGAAATAATATCAATAAAATATTAGACATTAATATATAATGTTATATATTAATAGTTAATATTTTATTATATAAAAAATTGATTTTTAATATATATATTTAATAATTAGTATTAATTATTATATATCATAATATGTCAGAACAAGGTTGGCAAACAGTTACAAATAAAAAAAATAAGGTTAAACAAGTTCAAGAACAAAAGTTTGACCCTATTATTGCTAGACAAAAAGAAACTCAAGCTAAATTAGAAGCTGATAAAATTGCCTCAAAACAAATTAAATATGATGGACCAAAAGATTTAAATCAAGATTGGAATTATCTTACAATAACTAAATCCAAACCTAAACCTAAGGTATCTCTTCCACAAAAACCAGCTTCTGTAATTAAAGGTAATGCTGATGATGAAGATGGAATTGTTAAAATTAAAAAAGTATCTAAAAATATGGCGCAAAATGTAACAAATGCAAGAATTGCTAAACAATGGTCACAAATTCAATTAGCTCATAATGCAGCGGTTGATGCTAAATTAATTGGGGAAATTGAAAGAGGTGGTTGTGTTTATGATTCAAATGTATTTAATAAAATTTGTAAAGCTTTGGGTGTTAATATTGAAAGAAATTATGATTTAGTTTAATTTATATAAATTAAAAAAATAAATTTTTATTTAGTTTTATGTGTTTTTAGTACAATATCTTTTTTATCGTGTAATAAAATTTTTATATCTTCATAAACCATTTCTCTAAATTCTTTACATCTCTTTATGCGTTCTTTATTATTTGTATCGTCATTTAGTTGTTCATCTTCTAAATCAGCCAAATATTCTAAATCACATAATTCAATATACTTGAATTTGTTATTTATTGAATTTTTTAATTTATTATATTTTTCTGAATTTGATTTAATGTCATCAATCGATAATTTATAATAATCAACAAAATTATTTATAATCATATCAATTATACTCATATTGTCTGTTTCCCATCTTCCATTATTGTATTTCTTTACATATCCTCTATTTTTATCCGCAATATAAATATTATGATTTTCAGGTTTGGATGGATCCAAATATAAATTTTCTATGGCCTTAAGATATATAAATTTACCTTGTTCTTTAACTAAAGTATTTATTAATTTAGTTTTATCAATTTTAGAATAATCTGTATTATTAAAGTTATTTATTTGAATATTTATTGTTTGATTATTATTGATGCTTTTAGATATATCGTTAAATATTGTAATTTGATTTTTTAATTTCTCATTGTCTTCTTTTAATTCCTTAATATCTTGTTTGAATTCTTCATTTTGTTTAATTACTAAATCAATTTTCTCAATTAATTTAGTAATTATATTATCGTCATTTTTATCATCATTAATTTTATCATTTACATCATTATTAATATTATTGTTTATATCATTATTAATATTATTGTTTATATCATTATTTTCATTGATGTTTATTTGTTTTTTGCAAGGATTTAATTTATTTAGATGTCTATTGTAATCATTTTTTTGATTAAATTTTTTTAAACAAATATCACATATATATTCAATATGAATTTTATTTTTATGTCCTTTTTGCCTACCCATAATTTATTATTATATATAATGTATTTTTACTTAAATTTATTTATTTTTACTTAAATTTATTTATTTTTACTTAAATTTATTTTTACACAAATTTATTTATTTTTACACAAATTTATTTATTTTTACACAAATTTATTTATTTTTACTTAAATTTATTTATTTTTACTTAAATTTATTTATTTTTACTTAAATTTATTTATTTTTACTTAAATTTATTTATTTTTACTTAAATTTATTTATTTTTACTTAAA
>Ga0172362_10002399_pt1 | contig 16290 bp, 14 predicted proteins | sample LakKivs1_kivu2a2_FD_114534 | JGI IMG/M metagenome (GOLD analysis project Ga0172362, IMG submission 114534) | Sediment microbial communities from Lake Kivu, Rwanda - Sediment s1_kivu2a2 | ecosystem: Environmental > Aquatic > Freshwater > Lake > Sediment | place: Rwanda: Western Province, Lake...
CGAACCTCGTTTTGGCCAACCGCGAGGCGCGCGTTAGCGCGCCGAGCGGCAAGGATTCCCCGCACAAAAACCAATGGGCGGCACTGCGTGCCGCCCATGATTTGGCTCTCAAAAAGCCATCTTGTTTTGTAGTGGTGCCCTCACCAGGAATCGAACCTGGATCCAGACATTAGAAGTGTCTTATTCTATCCGTTGAACTATGAGGGCATATTCAGAAGATTAATAATAACCGAAATCGGGCGATTGGTCAAATCGGCGCTGCGGCCTAAACGAAATCCTATTCGCCTGGAGGAGAAGAGTTGGGTGTTTCAACGGGATTTAAAGGAACTGACCTTCTGAAAGGATCAGGGTATTCTTTCGTCTCGGCTTCTTTAAATTTATTTTCCTGGTCCTGCCATCTTTTCAGAACTTCCTCATAAGCCGCTTCATTGAAGAAAGATTGTTTTTCTGGAATGGAAAAAGCCGCTCTCTGACTGAGAAAAACATATTTGTAAAAAATAAGAAACCCCAAAGCCAAAGCAATAAAGAATAAGAACAGCGACGCGGAAAACGGATGGGAGGCGGCGGCTCCGGGAATCCTTCCCAACGATTTTAACCAACCGAAATTTTTTTTTATTTTGCCTGTTTCTATTTTCATTTTGAGAAAACTTTAACTGTTAAAAAGGCCTCTATATCGCTGGCTGAAAATCTTTCATGGCCCGGAAGAGAATTATTGTCTTCGCCCAAATTATCCGCTCTCAAGCTTTGAACCTCAATAAGATAAGAGCTGTTCTCAATTTTTTCAAGGAATTTCAGAACATCGGGGAAAGAGCCAACCAGATTAAACTGAAAGGCAATGGACTTCCAGGGATCGCTCTCGGCTTCTTTGAGCGTGAGGGGCGATATGCAGATCAAAGTTTGGGAATCCCGGGCTGTCTCTTCAAAAAATTTAATTAAACCAATCGGCGCTTCGGCGTCAACAAAAAGCGCTTCAATTTTTTGGATATCAGCCGAAATCCGCCGGTAGGAGTCCTTCATAACAGAAATTCTTCCGCTTTCATCTTGAGAAAAAACCGAAGATTTTTTCAAAGCGATTAGGTTTCCGGATGCGGCTCCAATACCTCTTAAAATCGGCGAAACCGCCAAAAACGCCAGCAAAAGCAAGACCATTCCGAAAACCAGTGAAATTATTAAAATTTTGGTTTTTGCGGTCATTTTAGAGGGATATGAAAATTATTTTGCGATATTGAAGTTTATTGAAAAATCAATGTCAACCGGCTTAATCCAGTTCGCAGGCGGAAAAAAAACATTTTTGATGCCCGGCTGCGACTCAACCTTTTTTTTGAACTCAAAAAGTTCGTCCCGGCTGGGAATAAAGCCGGAAATTGCGACCTTGAGAAAGCCCGAACTGTCCGGGCCGGTCAAGGGATTGATTGAAATACCGGTGAGATAAACGTCTTGGGGCAGGATGGCGGAAACTTTTTCCAGTATTTCGGAAAAATCACTTTTGTTTTTATAAAAAACGTCTAACTTCAAAAGGGCCTCGTCAAATACGCCGAATTCCGCCTGCAAGTCCTGAAACTCGCTCTGTTTTACCCGGCTTTCAACCTGCCGAAGGGAAACTTCTTGGCATTCAACCAGCCCGTCCAAATAAAATCTTGAAGCAAGAAGAATCAAAACGATAAAAACGACAAAGAGAACGGCCAAACACCAAAGGATTATCGCCGTCCTTTTTTTTATTTCCCAAGATAGGTTTATTTTTTCTTGAGGAGGAAGAAGATTAATCATAATTATCTCTTGCCGACAAGCCCAAGGGCGCAGCGTATTTCAAAGATTCTTCAAAAGACAAACTCGGCACTTCTTTCAGGGGCGAGGGCAGAATATTAATCCAAGGATTTGCCAGCTCCACGGGAATCTTGAGAGAGGCGGAAAGAAAATCAGCCAGATCTTTGGTGTTGGCGCCCTCCCCGCAAATCAAGATTTTATGAATAGTCCCGCTTTTTTCAGCCAGATGCTCGTGACTGTGGTAATTCCTGTAGTAAGCAAGGCATTTTTTTATTTGGCCTATCAAATCCGCCAGAAAAGGGAGAACCGCCTCTGAGGCCTTTTTCCGTCCGGTTTTATCGGAAAAAGAATCGGTTTTCCCGCCCTTCAGGGTTATGCCGTTTCTTAATCTGATTTTCCGCGCTTCTTTTATATCAACGCCCAAAGATTGAGAAACGGCGGCATCCAGCTGACAAAAGGAAAAAGAACCGGAAAAACTGGAACGCATCGCGTAGCCGGAAAAAATAATAAAGTTTGCGCCGCTTTTGCTAAAATCAATTATCAATACCGGAAAAGGAGACATAAGGTTTTTCACCAAAGCCCTTGAAACGGACAAGGATTCTGTTTCTATGGACCAAACGGTAAGCCCGGCCTTCTTGAAACAAGATAAATAAGAATCAATGATTTTGCGCGGCAGAGCGGCCACCAAAAGATCGAGGTGGTCCAAAGAATCAACCACCGGCGTTATTGTTTGAAAATCAAAATATACGTCTTCAACCGATATGGGGATGTGATTCTCCACCTCAAAGGGAACCGCCGATTCCAATTCTTTCTTGTCCATTTTAGGCATCTGGATAACCGTGACAAACGCCTTGTCGTCCGGCAAGGAAAGAGCCAAATCTTTTATTTTTAATCTCCGGCCCTTTACTCCGCAGACAGCGGCTTTCAGGGCCCGCAAAAATTCTTCCTCGTTTTTTATTTCGCCTTCTTCTATAATGCCCGGATTCATCTCCGTTTCCCCAAAACAAGCCAAATCAAAAAATCTTCCCTTTCTTTTAAGCTTTATAATCCTCAAAGACAAGTCCGAAACGCTCAAAGAAAATGTTTCCGGGTTTAAACTCAAAAAATCCATCATATTATATTCATTTTAATTCTTATTTGGGTTAGTGGCAAATCATATTATTTCTTCCCATTTGATAACTCTGAAATCAAGGTCAAGATAGGGAAAAAACGGCGGAGCGCTGTATATAAGATTGTTATCAACATAATCTTCTCTCACCATATATCCAGAAACAATCTGGCTTCCGGAAGTCCATTGAGTTCCGGTCCTATTGCAGCTTATCGTCGCTCCGTACATAGTTAACAAATTCCTTATATTATTTACATAATGATTCCGGCCGAATCTTCCCGATTGGACGATAAATCCTCCGTTCAAGGTCATTGTGTCCGGAGAAACGGGTGAAATTAAAATGTTTTTTTCCGATATCAGGCCTAATTCGTCTTCTCCGTTGTTGGCGGTGTAAAATATGCTTCCCGGAAGAATAATATTTGTTTCATCGGTTGAACTGATTAAATCAGCCGAAGCAATAGTTGCTTTTCCTTTTAAAGTTCCTTCTATCCATAAATCGTCTTCAAAAAAAATAGCGGCGCAGGCAGGATTAATGGCATACGTGCCATAAAGATACTCGTTGGAAATTATAAAGTAATCATTCTGCCATCCCTCTTCCAAGCTGTATCCGCTTACATAGGAAAGCTGGGTTATTATCCAAACTTCGTAGTCGCCGTTGTCTTTCAACTTTACATGATACCCTTTTGCCTGCGGGTCGATATCCGTTGAATAGGGAAAATACGATAAATTATCTTCTGCCGCCTCTTTTATATCGTTCAAATCAATGGTTATGCCGGCAAAATCAAAATAATCAGAGGGAAAATGAAACAATTCTTGTTTGGCGTTATTGGTGGTGGTGAATACGCCGGGACAATAACATTTATTTTCGCTTATGCGGCATCCTTTATTCGTCGGACAAGGACTGCATCCGAAACTTGAAGTGCAAATCCATTCGGGGAGATAACTTGTTACCAGAGAATAATTGGTTCCGTCCATTCTTATTCCGTTGTTTGAATGATATAAACCCCTTATCTGCCTGTCATCTCCGGCCCAGACGCTGTCGTTCAAAAAATAAGAATACTTGGCGATTGAAGGCCTGCCATAAACAACAGAAACTTTTCTTTTTACATCCGGGTAATTTTTCGTCCAACCGGTGGCAATAATCTCTTTTGATATTGTCTGACCGCAGCTTTTATTCGCGTTTTCAGCGATTGAAAACCCGCCTATTGACTGTCCATAAGAATCAAAATAGTCCTGCTCCAAAAGACAGTCGTCAATATTATGGTTTATACACCATTTGTAATAATCAACGCCGGCTTCCGCTATGTATATGGACTGCTCAAATGCAACCCTTTGTCCGCTGGTTTTTATCTGCGTTAATATAAAATTAAGTATGCCTCCGAACAAAATCATTATTATTGAACCGAAAACAATAACAAGCATTGTTATAAATCCGTTTTTTTTGTCAGATGTCAACATAAACTATTGGGTTAAATCCATATTTCTCGGCTGGATGAATGATTCTATCACCGTTTCTTCCGGGTTTTTATTCACATCCAGATCAATAACCAAATGTATCTTTATCAGCTTGGCATCAATAAGCCGGGCGGGGATTTCCGTTATTTCTTCGTTTTCCGAATCATAATAAGTGAAAACAGGAGGGTCATTGCGGATATATTTCGTGATTACAACGATTTTTTCCTGGTCGTCAGGATATTGAATCGGAGCGCCAGCCGGCTCTGTTATTCCTTTTTTCAATTCATTGCCGAATCCTATTGTTTCTTCTGTCCAAGTAAGTTCAGCTTCGGCTCTGAAAGAATGATTTGGATTGACCCAATCGCAATTTGCATGCACCGCAGAAGAAGAATCGCATAAAACAGTCAAGGAATTATCCTCTGCTTGAGGAAAAACGTCGTAAGTGGTAGTCCCCTGCCAACTGCCAGCGCAGTCAGAACAGCCGGAAGCGCATAATCTTCCAAAATCCTCTCCATCAATATCAATATCAACATACTCGTTTGAGGCGCCCAAGTCCCCTTCGACAGAAATCTTTAATTGGGCCAGCTCCGGCTCTCCGGACAGAAAATCTGAAAAATCAATACTGCAGGTTCCCCCTCTTGAAAAACTAACGCAGTTTTTTATCTGACTGCCGGAATTAATCGCGCCTATAAAATAGCGGACCCGCTCTGTCTGGCCGTCGTTGTCTATGTCGCTATAAAAAATTATTTCCTTATCATCGGCTTTTTCCAGAATATAGTAGCCGCCGTCTCCCAGCTGGGCGTTTCTTAATTCTTTGGACATAATTGATATTCCCCGTCTGGCATCTTCAACCGCAAACGCATGATTATATATAAAATAATAGTCGCGGTAAAAATAAGCGATTGTTCCGAAAATGCCGGAAAAAACAATTATAAAACAGGATATCACAACCAATGTTTCAATAAGAGTAAAAGCTCTCATATTTATTCAATTTGAGTTAGCTGGATAATGGCTGTTTTTGCTCCGGAAACGTTTATCAAATCCGAATTGCTTTCATATCCCGAGGCCTGCGCCTCCACATTATATTGGCCCGAGTCAAGCGGAATAAAATGAACCATTCCTTCGTTGTCGGTATAAAGCGTTAGGTCATATCCTTCTTTGTATATTCTTACCGAAGCGGAAAAAATCGGCTCCAATGTTTCGCTGTTTTTTATTGTAAACAAGAGCGAGTTCTGCGATTCCACAAAAAGATTTATTGTCTGGCTTGTGTCCGGATCAACGCCTATCGGTTGGGGAGACGGTTCTATGCTTTCCAGCTCAAGCCCTGCCGGCAGAATTGAAAAAGAATAAGAATCCCATTCCACTTCGCTAAGATTTATCTTTCCCGCCGGTCCGGAATTATTGTCCGTATCGTGTTTATAAACGAACTCTTCCAACTCGTTTTTTCCGATTTTCTTGTCGCCCCGCATATTAAAAAGAACATTGGGAGCAGGCATGCCCCCGGAACTTTTCCAGCTTATTATCCATTCGTCTAAATAAGGAGTTATGGCTTGGTTGGAGGTGGAAAGATTCGCCCTTAATTTCAGATTGTAGTAAGTCCCAATATTTAACCCGGATAAATCCAAAGGAGAATCGCTGAAACCGATAGAGTTTCCTGCTAAATCTCCGTCGGGAATCAAATTCCAGTTTTCTCCGTCATTGCTGAAAAAAAGCTGATATCTTATGCCCGTGCCTTCCGTTTTTTCGTCCTCCCATTGAAATTCAACCCATTCTATCAAACTTGTTGGATTTATTTCATCGGAAACCGCATATCCCGAAAAAACATACGAATCTTCTTCTTTTTCCAAAAGCAATTTCCCGCCGCTTGCGACAACTCCGGAAAAATCGCTTATTTTTTCCATATTTGAGAAAGAATCGGAAAAATCGCTCGTAACCCAAGGATAAAGCGTATTGACAGACACGCTGCTTAATTTGTCAATTGACAGATTTATTTCCAGCGACTTGCCGTTAGCGATGTTCGGGTTAATCTTTGACGGAGCGGCGATCTCCTCAACGCCATATGTTCTTTCCACGCTGTATCCTGTTTTTGACGCAACCGCCCTATAAGAACCGACGGGAAGAGAAAAATAATGATGCCCGCTGTCAGGCACCGCTGTTTTCACCACCTCCAAGGTCTCGGGGTCAATTATTTCTATTGTCGGATTGGCAACCATTTCTCCCAGGGCGTCAAAAACATTTACGGAGAGAACGCCCCCCTCTTCCAGACATTCCTGAGCCAGATTATCCGGAACAAGATTTGTCGCCATAATTGAACGCCCGGCATACGGCTTTTGCCAGGAAACCTCTACTTCCATTTTCTTGTAATCGTTGGGGCATTCGTCATCGGGATCGGCAACTCCGTCTTTTGGGTCAACGATATAATCCACCCTTGTTTTGACAAGATATTCCTTCCCGCCCATTATCTCTGTTTCAGTTGCCTCAAAAATACCGGAGGGATATCCGTCAATAATTCCTATTTCTTCATAAGAGGTGTTCTTGGCGGTTTCTAATTTTGCCTGGATAAGCGCGCTGGCGTTAATTCTGTTTTGGACATCAGCCGATGCCCTCATAGTCATAATTATCAAGCCAGAGATCGCCAAAAAAACCAAAGAAAAAACAAAAATCCCTATAAGCAATTCAATCAAGGTAAAGCCGTTTATTCTTTTCATAATTATTTCATCCCCTCAATCATTGAATACATCGGCTGAAGCATAGAAACGGCAAAAAATCCCACCGCTATCCCCACAATAATCATTAAAAGCGGCTCTATCACAGTTGAGAGATTTTTTGTCTGATTAGAAACCTCCTCTTCAAAAAATTCGGCCAATTTAGACAAGATGTTGACTGTTTCTCCCGTTTCCTCGCCCACCTCAATCATCTGAATCACCAAAGCGGGATAAATATTCTGGCATTTTTTAAACGCTTCGCCCATTTTCGCGCCTTTTTTAATATCTTCGGCCACTCCCTTTATCGCCTCTCTATAATAAATATTGCTAAGCGAGCCGGAAACCAGCTCAAGCGATTTGACTATCGGCACGCCGACCGAAACCAAAGAACTGAGATTTCTGACCGTGTAAGCGGAATTGGTCTTCACAACAATGGGAGAAATCAAAGGCATTTTCAAAAAAATTTTATCTAAGAATCGTTTACCAAGTCTGGTTTTGGCGAGAAATCTTAGTAAAAATACGGCTCCCATAACAATCAAAGGAATAAGATACCAAAATTTTGAAGAAAATTCTCCCACTTTTATAACCGCCCTCGTGGTAACCGGCAACTGAATCTGAAGGTCGGAAAAGGTTTTGGCGAGCTGGGGGACAATAAAAGCAAGCATCAATATTCCTATCGCCACCATGGCGCTGATAACCACCGCCGGATAGATCATCGCTCCCTTTATTTTTGATTTCAGTTCGTGGCTTTTTTCCATCTGCTCGGTAAGGGACTGAAGCACCTGCTCAAGAGTTCCCGATTCTTCGCCTACTTTCACCATACTGCAGAAAAGTTCGGAAAAAATGGAAGGATAGCCAGAAAGCGTCTGGGAAAAATTTTTCCCTTTCGTCACTTCTTCCGATATTTCGTTTATGGCTTTTTTAAATTTTTTGCTTTTTGCTTGGATGGAAAGAACGCCCAAGGCCCGGGGCAAAGAAATTCCGGCCTTAACCATCACTCCTAAATTTCTGGAAAACATTATCTTGTCAACCAAACTTATTCTGTCCAGAAGCGGAATGGAAATTTTCATTCCTGTTCTTCCTTTTTTCTTCTCCTCTTCAGCGGAAATCAAAATATACCCTTCCTGACGGAGAACTCTGGCAAGATCTTTTTCGTTTTTCGCCCCCAAACTTCCCTCTTTGGGAACGCCGCTCAATGTTTTGGCGATATAGCGATAAATAGGCATAAAATAATTAAAACATGGAGTCCAAAGCGCCAAATTCTAAATAATATCTAAATTCAAAAAAGTTTTTTGCCTGCTGCTTCGCGTCGCGAAGCAAGGCGGGCGGGGATTTTGGATTTTACGACGATTATTCCATTACCACCCTCAATACCTCTTCAATTGAGGTGATGCCTTGGGCGGCTTTCAATAGGCCGTCCTCAACCATTGTTCTCATTCCTTCTTTCTTGGCTTGCTTCTGAATCTCGTCGGATGTGGCTTTTTTGACGATCATCTCTTTTATTGCTTCTGTGACAAGCAATGTTTCGTAGATACCCACCCTTCCGCTATAGCCATCGGGAGAGTCCTTTGAGGGTTTGGGCTTGTAGAAAAAAACGTCCTTTATTGAATTTTTTGGCTTGGCTATTTTTTCTTCAATCAACATTTTAAAAACCTCGCCCAAATCGCAGTATTTTGAAAAGTTCTTAATCTCCGCGTCCTTCAGTTTGTATTTTTCTTTTGTCGGGCAAAGGCGCCTGACAAGCCGCTGGGCAATAATCAGATTAAGCGTGGAAGAAATCAAAAATGGCTCAACCTGCATATCAATCAGCCGCGGGATGGATCCGGAGGCGGTATTGGTATGCAAGGTGGACAAAACCAGATGCCCTGTAAGGGCCGCGTTGATGGCGAGGCCCGCGGTTTCATTGTCCCTTATTTCGCCCACCATAATAATATCCGGGTCCTGCCTGACAAGCGATCTCAGCCCGCTGGCAAAGCTCAAACCGATCTTCGGGTTCACCTGGGTCTGGTTTATTCTCGGCATTCTGTATTCAATGGGATCTTCAATGGTGGAAATATTGACGCCGGGCGCGTTTAAAATTTCCATCATCGTGTATAGAGTCGTGGTTTTCCCGGAGCCGGTGGGCCCGGTGACCAAGATCATGCCCACTGGCTTTTTAACGCCATGTTTGACCATTTCCAGCGCTCTGCCCTTAAATCCCAATGCCTCCAAAGAAAACGCCTTGGCGTTTTCCGGCAGCAATCTCATCACTATTTTCTCGCCGTCAAAAATAGGAAGCACGGAAACCCTGATTGAATATCTGTATTCGTCTGTTTCCACCTTAAAACGGCCGTCCTGGGGAAGCCGGTGTTCGTCCAGTTTCAGGTTTGAAAGAACCTTTATCCTCGCCACAATGCCCGAACTGGCAAGATTGGGCAAAATCATGGCGTCGCGCAAAATGCCGTCTATCCTGTACCGGACAAGCACTTCTTTTTCCGTTGGCTCAATATGAATATCTGAGGCCTTTTGCAGAATTGCGTGCTTTATCAAAGTGTCAACGATCCTGATCACCGGAATCTCTTCGGCGATTTTTCTCAACTCCTCCTGCTCTTCAGCTTTCTCCTCGTCTTTAAAGGCCTTTATTTCTCCGACATCTTTTTTTATAATGTCGCCGAACTCCGCCTCCAATGTCTTTTGGTATTGCTTCAAAACGTTTTTGATGCTCGCTTCGTTCGTAAGGCGGGGGGAAATTTTCAGGTCCGACTTCTTTTTAATGAACTCTATCGTAGCCAGATCTTCGGGGTCAAGCATCGCCACTTCCAGATTCTCTCCGTCTTTTTTAAACGCCACTATGTTGTGGGATTTGGCAATGGGTTCGGGAATTATTCTTAAAATGTTCGGAGCTACGGCTTCTTTTTCAAGATTGACAAAAGGAATGCCTAAAATATAGGCCTCCAATTTTATCAGCTTTTCTTCGTCTATCAGATTGTCGCGGACCAGGACATCTTCAATCTTCCGGCCGGATTCCTGGCACTTCTTCAGGGCTTTGTTAAAATCCTTTTCGGAAATCAGGCCCGCGTCAACTATAAAATTTTTTAGCCGTTCCGGATTTATCTCCATTTTACCGCTCTTTAAGGGTTTTTTTTATTTTTCCCACCACTTCGGCCAAATTATAATTGTTTTTTATCAGATAGGCGGCAGGGCCAAGCTTCAACACTTTTTCTATGTCCGCCATCTGCCCAAGATTGGTTAAAACCACCACCGGGATTTTTTTTGTTTCGGGGTCGGCTTTGAATTTCTTTAGAAGGTCAAAACCGGTTATTTTCGGCAAAATAAGATCCAGCAAAATCAAATCGGGCTTTTCTGTTTTTGCCATTCTCAAGCCCAGCTCTCCGTCAAGAGCGCTTACCACTTTGTAGCCCTCTTTATTCAAAACATCGCCGAGCGTCTTTTGAAGCGCCGGCTCGTCTTCAATAAATAATATTTTTTCCATAATTTTTGCGAATCGCGCCCGAACCAAACGGTTGAGAACGAGCATTTGCGCCAGACGAAACCGCGGCTTCAAGCGGCAAATTCGCAGTGTTTATATTATTTAATCGGCAAGTTGAAAAAAAAGGTTGTGCCCTTTCCCTCCTCCGAAATAAAACCGATCTTGCCTCCCATTTCCTCAACAATGGCTTTTGTTATAAACAGCCCCAAGCCGCTTCCCTTTGTTTGTTCCCGCATCATATTTTCGGACCGGAAAAACTTTTGAAAGATGTATTTTTGGTCCTCTTTGGGTATGCCCACTCCGCTGTCTTTTATCTCAAAATAGATGTTTTTGTCTTTTTTCTCCAAGTGCAGCCGGATTTTTCCTCCTCCCTTGGTATAACGGATAGCGTTGTCAATGAGATTTTCAAAAACTATTTTCATCTGGGAGGGGTCAACAAAAACCAAAGGCAGGCCGGCCTGATGGGAAAATTCTATTTTTAGATTGCAAGCCGCGGCAAAAGATTTGAATTCCGAGAGCAGCCCCTCTACCATTTTTTCCAAAGAGACCTCTTTTTTTCTTAAAGGAACTGTGCCCTGCTCAAGACGGGAAACAACCAGCAAGTCGTCAACCAGCTCGCTCATCCGGTTGATATTTTCATATAAAACGCTGCGGTATTCTTCCTCTTTTTCCGGGGTCTTTTTCCAGTCATTGGAGGTTAGAAAATCCAAGGCCCATTTCAAATTGGTCAGAGGCGACCTTATCTGGTGAGAAACGACGTTGATAAACTCTGATTTCATTCTGGAAAGTTCGGCGAGATTTTCAAAACTGCGCGTGATAATTGAAGCGATGGTGAAAAGAACCGCCGTGATTATAATAACGACCAGAGCCACTGTTCCCGGATCATCTATATATCGGGAACCGATCATATAAGACAAGATTGAGGAAACAATAATAATCAATCCCATCAAAAGAAACAAAAACTGCGGGCACTGCCAAAGAGAAAGCCCGTATTTTCGGCACTGGCTAACGATGTTAAACTGGCTCAATATTTTTTTAGACATTAAGGCCGTGTTAGTTTATTTCAATTATAACACAAAGAAAAAAAACATAGAAGAAAATCCCGCTCCGAAAATCAGCGCTGCGGTCAAGCGGGATTGAAAAAAAGAGTTTTTTTGATAAGATAAATCCTGCGGGGTGTCCGTATACCGGTAGCACAGTCCTTTTGCCTGTCCCCTTGCGCCGGAGCGTGGTGTAGCGGTAGCACGAATGCTTTGGGAGCATTTAGCCCCAGTTCGAATCTGGGCGCTCCGAAAAAACCAAGGCGTTGGCAGACGGGGGAGGATTCGGTTCCAGCTCAAATTTGGACACCCCGACCAATTCAGACATTTTGAATTTTGATATTTGATTTTTGATTTTAATATGCGGGTGTCGTATAACGGCATTACCCGACTTTTCCAAAGTCGTGACAGGGGTTCAACTCCCCTCACCCGCTCAAACTAAAACTCCGCGATATCGCGGAGTTTTAGTTTTTAATAATTGTTTGCCGAAACTATCTCGCGTACTCCACGGTCCTGCTTTCTCTGATAACCACCACCTTGATTTCGCCGGGGTATCTCAGCTCTTCCTGAATTCTTTCCGCTATTTCCTTTGCCATTTTTCTCGCCTCCAAATCATCAACCTCTTCTGGCTTTACAAAAACCCTTATTTCCCTGCCGGCTTGAATGGCATATGCCTTTTCCACGCCCTTGAAGTTGAGCGTTATTCCTTCCAGATCCTCCAATCTCTGGATATAGTTTTCCAGGGTGTCTTTTCTCGCTCCGGGCCTGGCTCCCGAAATCTGGTCCGCGGTCTGGACGATTATTGCCTCAATCGTTTCGTAGGGATATTCCTCATGGTGCGACTTCATGGCGTCTATCACCTCTTTGTCCACTTTGAATTTTTCCAATATTTTTATGCCGATGTCCGTATGCGAACCCTGAATTTGATGGTCTACCGCTTTTCCTATGTCGTGCAGGAGTCCGGCCTTCCTCGCCACCTTGACATTGGCGCCCACTTCAGCGGCGATGGCGCCGGCGAGATAGGAAACTTCTATTGAGTGCAAAAGAACGTTCTGGCCGTAACTGGTCCTGAATTTCAATCTGCCCAAGAGCTGAATTATTTTGGGATCAAGATCAATTATGCCGGTTTCATACACGGTCTTTTCGCCCGCTTCTTTTATCTGGGAAACGATATCCGCTTCTGCCTTGCTAACCATTTCCTCAATGCGCGCCGGCTGTATCCTCCCGTCCTTTATCAGTTTTTCAAGGGCGTTTTTGGCGATTTGCCGCCTAATCGGGTCAAAGCCGGAAATAACCACTGCCTCCGGCGTATCGTCAACTATCACCTCCACCCCGGTCAATCTCTCAAGGGTTTTAATGTTTCTTCCTTCCTTCCCGATAATTCTTCCTTTAATCTCGTCCGAGGGCAAAGAAATGGTGGTGGTCGTAAGCTCCTGCGCCTGAGAAAGGGCGTATTTTTGTATGGCGCCGGCCAATATTTCTTTTGCCTTTTTTTCATATTTTTCGGCCCCTGCTTGTTCCAGCTTTATCATTTTCTCCGAGATTTCCTTTTGGCAGTCCCTTTCCACATTTTCTAAAAGCTCTTTTCTTGCCGCTTCCTTTGACATTTTAGAAATCCTCTCCAAATTTTTATTTCCCTCCGCTTTTAAGGACTCTAGGCTTTCTTTGATTTCTTTCAGTTTCGCCACCTTTTGGCGGAATTCTTTTTCTCTTTCCTCTAAATCCAAAAACCGCTCGCCCATAATTCTTTCTCTTTTCATCAACAAACCCTCTGTGTCAAAAAGCTTCTGGCGCTGGCTTTCCAGGTCTTTTTTCGCTCTGCCGACGATTTCGGTCGCTTTTTCCTCCGCCCTCAAGAGCATCTCTTCGGTTTCTTTTTTGGTTTGGGCTATTCTCCTTTTAAGAGTTGTTTCGATTGTATCGGCTCTTTTTCTGGCGATTGATTGGCGGGCGAAATAGCCCAAAACCGCGCCGATGCACAGAACAATCGCGCCGACAATCGGCAAAATAACTTTTTCCATAATGTTTTAGGAATCCGGCCGTTCGCAAACGTCAAAAAAAATACTTCTGGGAATTTGCCCTTCCCAGCCAAATTGAATGGCCGAAATCCAGAGTTAATTGTCCAACAAAACTATTTTATTTCCTCTTTGGTTCTTATAACCTCGTCAATGATGCCGTAGGATTTGGCGTCCTCGGCGGAAAGATAAAAATCTCTATCGGTGTCTTTTTCCACCTTTTCCAGCGGCTGACCGGTGTGCTTTGAAATAATTTTGTTGAGCTTGTTTTTAATTTTAATGATCTGCTTTGCGGTAATTTCTATCTCAACTGCTTGCCCCTGAACTCCTCCGGCTACCTGATGAAGAAGTATCTCGGCATTCGGCAAAGCGAACCGTTTTCCTTTGGTTCCGGCTGTGAGCAAAACCGCTCCCATTGAGCCAGCCAGCCCGAAACAAATAGTCACCACAGGACATTTGACATACTGCATTGTGTCGTAAATCGCCATCCCGGCGGTAACAGAGCCCCCGGGAGTGTTGATATAAAGCTGGATGTCTTTTTTGGGATCGGCGCTCGCCAGAAAAAGCATCTGGGCGACAACCGAATTAGCCGAAACGTCGGTAATCGGTCCGGCCAAAAATACGATTCTTTCTTTCAGCAATCTTGAATAAATATCGTAAGCCCTCTCTCCATATCTCGTTTTTTCCAAAACAGTGGGAATTAGGTTCATACTTCTACGAAACCAAGCTTTCAAGCAGTTTGAAAACTTTTTTGTTTATTATCGCGCTTTTAGTATACGCTTTTAGGCGCTCCGAGTCAATATCTTTTTTCGCCTTCTCCGCATCCGGATATTTTTTTAAAATATTATTTATTTCTTCGTCAATCTCCCGATCTTCGGCGCCGATTTTTTCGCGTTCAGCGATCTTTTTCAATATCAAAAATCTTTTTATCCTTTCTTTTGCCTCCGGCAAAAAAGAGTCAGCCACTTCTTTTTCGTTCTTTTTGGCTCTTTTCAAATATTCCTCAAAAGTGATGTTCAGCTTTTCTCCGAGATGGCGTTTGAAATCGTCCAGCATTTGTTTTTGTTCGTTTAAAATCGGTTTTTCCGGAATCTCAAAATCTGAACGGCCGCATATTTTTTCTAAAATCTCGTTTGATATTCTCTGGCTTTCCAGCGCCTCTTTTTCCATTTTAATTCCCTCTTTGACGCTTTTCTTCAAGTCGGATAAATCCTTAAAATTTCCCGCCTCTTTTGCAAATTGGTCGCTGATTTCCGGAAATTCCGCTTTTTTCACCGAAACCATCTTCACATTCAAATTGATCTTTCCGCCGGCTTCCGGATTTTCTGCTTTTTTTCCCGGAATCTCTACTGCCACGCCGTTCTTTTCTTGGCCGGCGTTCATTCCCGTTAATTTCTCCTCAAAACCGGCCAGAAAACCACCCTCTCCCAATATAAAAGCGTCCTTTTTGCCTTGTTTTTTATCAAGTTCCGGCATATCCTGAGACCAATACTCAATTTCAACGAAATCGCCCTTTTCGGCCGGGCCATTTTTCAAATAGATTTTTGCCCGCGACCTTCTAAGCCACTCCAGAGCATCGCCGACTTCCTTTTCTTCAACAAAAACCTGTTTTCTTTTTATATCCGGCGCGATCTTTCTGTAATCGGGCAGATTAATCTCGGGGCAAACTGCGGCTTTCGCTCTGAAGATAAATTCGTTGCCCGGAGCTATTTTTAAAATATCTATTTCCGGTTCGGAAATCATCTCAATTTTGTTCTCTAAGATTATCTTGGGCAGGATTTCTCTTATCGCCGAATCCGCGGCATCCACGATAATATTTTCCTTGCCGATTTTCTTTTCCACGATTTCTTGCGGCGCCTTTCCCTTTCTAAACCCATCTATCTCTAATTTTTTCTGGAAATCCAAAAGCGCCCCGTTAATGTATTTTTCCATTTCCGCCGGGGAAAGCTCAACCTTAATTTCCACCTCCGACTTTGGAAGTTTATGAATTTTAGATTCCATAAAACTATGAGGTAAAACTATGGGGCCAGAAAACCATTGGTCAGGCCTGGGCCAGACCCCGCTTGTAATGACTCAGGGACAGGGGAGGGACAGGGGAGGGACTGTCCCTCCCCTGTCCCTTAGCGTTATTCTTTTTTGAAATTTAAACCTCTTGTTTTTAAAAAGTGCCCTGAAATAAGAAATTCTTTCGCCAATTTTGGATATTCTTGTTTGGCCTTATTGATATCGTCTGATATCAAACGCAAAATTGGTTCCGGTTTAGTTATCCCATCCTCTCTTTTGCCGAGATAAACCGCATAACTGTTCCAAGGATCTTTCTCTGCCTCTTCTAAAAAATTGTCTAATTCTTTTTCTGAGATATTTTGATCGTTTAATCTTTCAATTTTTTCCAAAACTTTATTCAGATTAACATAAAAAGAAAGAAATAAAAGATCGCCTTTCTTGATATCTTTAGCTTTAAATCTGTCTTGGAATAAATGGCCTACCCTAGAATACTTTCTGTTGATATGAATCCCAAAACTGGTGTGAACCCCGCCAATAAATTTACTGGGCGCGATATCGGAGGTTTGATTTATCAAACAATGAACGTGATTATCTAAAAGATTATAGGCGTTAATTTCTACCGGATATTTTTTAAGAAATTCTTTTATTTTGTAAACATAAAAACTAAAATCATCTCTTTCTCTAAAGATATTATTTTTGTCTACGCCTCTATTGAAAATATGCCAAAAGC
>Ga0172362_10002403_pt1 | contig 16274 bp, 14 predicted proteins | sample LakKivs1_kivu2a2_FD_114534 | JGI IMG/M metagenome (GOLD analysis project Ga0172362, IMG submission 114534) | Sediment microbial communities from Lake Kivu, Rwanda - Sediment s1_kivu2a2 | ecosystem: Environmental > Aquatic > Freshwater > Lake > Sediment | place: Rwanda: Western Province, Lake...
ATTCGGCACTTGGTTACTGCCCACCCAATGAATTCGAGGAGGCACTCTTTAATCAGGAGGCTAATAAGGCACCCCGCCAGACTCTCCTAACCCTATCTGTCCAATCATAAGGGTGCAGTCCAGAGTTGTTCCCTGTTTTGTGCGTATTCAGGTTTTGATAGTAATGGGCATCTGTCCAATGATATTACCTCATTGCGTATGTCAGCAGCACAAGCGAGGCAGGTAGAATATCCGCATTCATTGCAATTGGTCCCCGGGAGTAGCTTGTAAATATCATAAACAGTTGGCAGCTTACGTTCCTTGAAACTGGGGACAATGCGTTCGTGTTCTTTCCAGACTCGGTTAACCAGCCCGACCACTTCATCGACAACCGACGAATCGCCTGGCCCTTGTTATCCGAAAACTGAACTCAACTGGATGGTATGCTGCCAGTGTTACCTGGTTAACCTAAGGGCGATGAGCAGCGTCGATTAACAAATTGGCTTGTCATTATGAGGGTCGAGATTACAAGTTATCACCCATGACCTTGCCAAGGTATAGTTATTGTTATGTAGCTAGCCTCCTATTTTTGCGCGTTCAGCTTGCTTATAGGCGTCTGGTTCTGTATGTTTGGCCATCACCCGGCGGTGATATGACCTCGAGAGGTAGAGGGCCAAGAGCGGGGCGTGCCCAAACACCCTATCTTTGGCAGCGAGCACGGTGCACGGCGCTTTACTGTTCTTGAGAAATGACGAATCATGCCCCACGCACAGGCATACCATAATGTTGAGCTCCGTGTCGTAACTGTTTAAGATCTCCGCCTGAGCTATGGGATGGCACATGGGCTCAAATGTTCCAGGGCGAATCTTTTCCCACTCCTCGAAGCCGAGTTCCTCTTTGGGCACCGAGCCACATTTGCAGCAAACCGACACAACTTCAAATCCCCTATTCTCTAGGATGGGCACGAGCAGGCTGGCCTCGTATTGAACACCTCCGCAATAAGCAACCCCTAGCCTCTTATAACCCATTCTTTCAGCAAACTCTATGATCTCCTCAACTCTGCTTTTGGAAGGCGAAACAGCCTCGGGGGCATGGGGAAGCTTGATATAGCAGGATGCCTCCTGCTTGGAGGCACTGTAGGCAAACTTGAGATTCTCAGGGCTAACACACTTCTCGGTGGCTTTCCTTATAACCTCTGCTCTTATCTTCGAGGGACAATTATCCGGTCCTTTCTCCCATTCCTCGGTATTGCATACCCGACGGGGGCACTTGGCGCAGTTCACCAGCACCTCTGCTTTTTGCTCTGCTTGTGTGGTCATAATCGCTGTCTCCTTTCTTTGTTTCAATATAATTACAGGGTTTACTACAATTCTATGGGGCACGCAAGACATTCGCATGGCTAAACCTGTGACCGGGTATGAACCCGATGCTTACGTACCTCGGTGTTTCCCATAATAACACAAAATGCTTAATCCGCCAATTTTCGCTCTGCGAGGAGGTCCATTAAACAAGACGCAGTGGTGAGCGTTAGGCTAGACTCAGTGGAAATCAGCTATGACATTGGCTTAAACTTTGGAAGGCTGAACTCTCTGGTGATATCTTCCCAAACGACTTCTACAGGCATATCACATTCTACCTCGTCAGGGCTACAACCGATAATATTGCTGAGGAAATGAGGCCCTTCCTCAAGCTCAATTACCGCGGTCACATAGGGTACTTCACTCTCAAATCCCGAATGGTATGCCTGATGATAGACGGCGTATGTGTATACCCTTCCTTTCCCGCTGGCTTCCATTATCTCTGTATCGTGGGAGTAGCAATTCGGGCAAATAATCGAGGGTGGCCAGCGAACCAAACCACAATTTTGACACTTCTGAAATAGTAACTTATGCTCTCTGCAACCATCCCAGAAGAATTTGTCATCGGCATTCGGCTGAGGTAAAGGTTTCTGGTAGCTCACTTCTCTGGACTATAACCTCCTCAAAATGGTGGTAGAGTGGGTCTGAAGTATGCCACCGTTATCACTGCATAGTATTATTTCCGGTCTCTTGGTATTGGTCTTTGGTCCTAGCTGCCTCTCCCCGCACCTACCCATCAACTGCATGGTGGCCTCTGTTAGCTGGGTTAGTCCCATGAAGTAAGCCTCCGAAAGCTGGCCACCAGAGGTATTGACCGGCATCCTGCCACCTGGCTCGATTGTTCCCCCTTCGAACCAGCCCTCACCCTCCCCCGGTTTGAAGAAGCCGTAGTCCTGCAGTGTAATCTCTACTGTGTAGGTAAAGCAGTCATATATCTCACAGGCATCAATGGCATCTAAGGTGATTCTGGCCATGGCGAAGGCTGTCTCCCCCGATAGCTTGGCACCAGTAGGACCAGCCATATTGGTTGCCTGCTCAATTTCGAAGGCTGGGTTATGCTGTCCTATCCCCATAATAGCCACAACAGGGTGCCTCAGGTCACGGGCTCGCTCAACAGAGGTTACCACACAGGCCCGACCGCCATCGGTAACCAGGCAGTTGTCAAAAAGCCTTAGTGGCTCTACTACCCACCTGGAGTTGTAATAGTCTCCATAGATCATGGTGCGGTCATGCATCATAGCTATTGGGTTAAGGTTAGCCCACTTTCTCTGACCCACAGCGATATGTTTCCAGGTCTCTGGCCCAGTATGAAAGGTATGCATGGCTCTTCGGGCTGCCATGGCATAGCCTGATGTTGCCCCAAACTGCCCGAAAACGGCTTTATTGTAATCATCTATTCTCTGTCCAAAGAAATCCCCGCCGGCTAGTGGGTTGTGGGCATAGGAGATGATTACACAACTACATAGTCCTGCCTCGAGCCAACCCAGCGCATTCAGAAGCTGGCTCCGAGCGCAATTGGCTTCCTGGCTCATTACCTTGGGGGTGAGACCAACATGCTGTGCCACCAGATATGGTGTTACATCAGGTTCTCCACCAGAGGCGGGAAAGTGACGATAACAAATCAAGCCATCAATGTCTCCTCGTTTCAGCCCAGCATCCTTGATGGCATTGCTTATTGCCTCTACATGAAAGCTCAAAGCAGTTCTGTTAGGCACTCGTCCCTGTGGAGTATAACCCACGCCAACGATGGCGTACTTGTCCTTCAAACCCACCTGGGTCTACCTCCTTCGTACCCTCCTTATATACCTATACGCTCATTTAATATGTAGTACACTATAACTCTGTGATACCTGCCTGGTAAAGTTGGAGCCTTTAGATTTGGTATTAGGCTGTACTCCGTTCTCTCTAGTTTAGCTAGAGCCTTCTGCATCAGTTGTTCCAAGTGCTAAAAATAAGATTGTATAATCCAAAACGAGGATAATTTTTAGCTGGACACTAAAAGCGTTTACGAAAATATTGGTAGCAAGAACTTATTTCTAATCAAGTTCAAGCCTTGTATATTTTGCAGGGTAAGCCCCTCAGGTTAAGTGAGCCTATGCCAGACTCGTATGGAGGATCACTGCTGGTGAGCAGATTGATATTCGACTCGGTCCAACCGTAAAGGTCGCCGTCCTTTCGTTCTGGAAACCACCATCCATAGCTGACCATAGCCACTCTGGTGTCTAGCTTTTCCTGCAAGGATAACTTCTGCTTCGTCCTCCCGGCTTTGGTCTCGATATAGACCAAATCACCCTGAATAAGTCCCAGTCTGGCAGCTGTAGCAGGATTTAACTCAACAATTGGCTCAGGTACGCCTCGTCGCAGACGCCGGATATTTCTGTGGGCTGAATGACAAAAGGCCGCTATCTTGGCATTGGTCATTACTAATGGATATTCCTCGTCTGTCTCAGGAGAAGGTATTCCCAATGACGGCAGAGGATCATATCCCATACCACTAAGCTGGCTGGAGTATATTTCAGCCTTACCTGACGGTGTTCTGAAGCCATCCGCTTCGAATTTTCGGAATCTCTTTGCCCGCTGTAGTATCCGTTTTGTTTTGAACGTTTCAAAGCTCAGTCCACTGGGCTCAAGGATAACATCCAGCGCTTCTGTCTCTCTTTGCCAGAAGTGTGAACCAAGTCCCAATCTCTTGGCTAGCTCATTAATAATCTTGATATCAGACCAGCATTCGCCCGGCGGATCAACTACCTTAGGATAAGCCAGGACAACACCGTCAGCGCTGGGAAAGGGGGCAACCTCATCAAATTCAAGGCAAGTAGCCGCTGGTAAGATGATATCAGCGAGAGCTGCCGTGGGCGTCATAAATAACTCGGAAACCACCAGAAATTCCAAGTTAGTCAAAGCCCGATACGTTTCATCAGCACCAGGATAGGTGAGCAGTGGGTTTGTGCCAAAAAGTAGCACGGCTTTTATGGGGACAGGCTTCGACTCAAGGATAGCTTTAACTATTGACTGTCTAGGGACAAAAGCAGACCTCACTGCTAATTTGAAATCGTTGCCAATTGTCTTTTCTATTTTTCTCGGAAATTCCCGGAGCAGCATAAAGTGCCCCGGTCGGGTAATGGGAGGTGGTTCGACCAGCAAGTCGCCGCCAAGTATATCTACATTAGCTGTAAGTGCTCTAAGAATAGATATGGCTCGGCAAGTCTGAAAGCTATTGCTGGTATGGTCAAGAGCATTTCCCCATTGAATAGAAGCAGGACTGCTCGTGGCATAAAGCTTGGCGGCAGTCACTATTTGAGACCACGGTATCCAGGTTATTTCCTCCAGTTTCTCCGGCGAATAACTCCTAACCCGCTCTACTAGGCTGTCAAAACCAACCGTCCATTTGTCTACAAATTCTCGGTCATAAAGCTGTTGCTCCACAATGACCTTTATCATCCCCAATGCCAGACTTCCGTCACTTCCCGGACGAAGTTTAAGCCACAGGCTAGCGTAGGGAGACAGAGCTGTTTGCCTCGGGTCGATTAAGATAAGCTTGCCGCCATTAGCTAGCGCCTTACGGAGCTGGCTAATGGAAATAGTGCTGGCATGGGTATCTGGAAAGTTATTTCCCCAGACGATGGTACAGCCGGCAGATTTCTCCTCATCGGGAACACAAGCTGAGCCGAAGGTATATATTGAAGCTAGTTCACCGGGCATATGACAGAGGTGACCTGGTGTAGTGATATTGGGTGTACCAAAGGCGCTGGCAAACCTCTGTAGGAAAACAAGTTCAAGACCTTTAGGATCCCCTAGCCCCAAAGCGATAGATTCTGGGCCGAGGGTTTGTTTGAATTCGTTAAGCTTGCTGGCGGTAATGTTTAGTGCTTCTTCCCACGAGACTCTATCCCAGTTGTTCTCTCCTCTCTTCCCATGCCTCTTTAGCGGGAAAGTCAGTCGTTCCGGGTGATTAAGAATATCGGGCAAGGCACGGCCTTTGGAACAAGGGACACCACTTCTTAAAGAAGAACTGCGACTACCTTTAACCTTGACTACCTTACCTGCCTCAACTTCGACCATGATGTCGCACCTGCACATGCACAACCGACAAAAGGCTGAGAATACTTGTCCCATTTTGACGTTCCTTTCTTCTTCCTCTTGGGTGTTTCTACTGCTTTTGGCTACCCAAAGGATTGTTCAAGCTATGTTAGCATCTTCCGTTAACCTTTGTCTAGGGCTGGGCTCCCCTTGATTGAACAATGCGCTTCGTTACAGTAAAAGGCCCGAATATGTCGGTACTTTCCTCGAGACATACTAAACGAGCAAAATATTCCCTTGATTTTGACTAGTCTAAGTGGTAGTATGAGTCTGTCTATCCCCTTTGTTATCCTGTCGATAATCCTGCCTAAGGAGGCAATTGATGTATGAGCTGAGATTCAACGAGAATGACTGCCTGAGTTGCCCCACACAGGATTGCCTCACCAAGTGCCAGTACATGGACATCGATAGGGATACGGCCAAGAGAGAAATCCTGAAAATAGCGCATAGTGAGGACTCCTACGTCCTCCACGACTGCGTTACCTGTTATGCCTGCGAAGAATATTGTCCGGCGCACAATCATCCCTTCTATCTGATTGCCGAGAAACAGGAGGAGCTTGATTTCCCGCCCTTGCCCAGACCACTGATCCAGAGGGGTATAAACATAGGGGTACCCTTTCGGGGAGAACCAGAAATTAATGAGGTAGAGGGACGGGTACTCAATATGGGTGCTTTTGCTGACCACATGTATTTGATACAGGGGAAGCTTTTTGAGAGCCTTCCAGTAATATCAACAGACCCGCGTAAGATGTTCCATTATTTCTGCCAGCTCATGTACTTACACTATGCCAGAACCTCGGTAATAAAGGAGAGGCTACCCAAGATTATTGAGACTATTGCCAAGCATAAGGTGACAGAGGTCATATTCTTCCATGACGAGTGTTACGGAACCTATACTTCATACTGCCCGGCGGTTGGCATTGACGTGCCGTTCAAACCGGTTCATTTCTTTGAATTCCTTTACAACAGATTGAATGAGCTTAAGAATGAGATAAAGCTGGTTGATCTAAAGGTGGCCTATCAACGGCCCTGCTCATCGCGGCTTTCTTCAGACAAACTTCACTTTGTCGCGGACATCTTCAATCTCATAGGGGCGGATTATGTTAGAAGAGAATATGTTGATGAGAATGCTCTCTGCTGTGGTGGGACAATCCAGGGGCAGAGGCGGGAGGGCAGCCGCAAGCGTGCCGCTGAAGTCCAGAAGAGAAATATAGAAGATATGAAGAACGCCGGAGCAGAGGTCTGTGTCTTCAATTGCCCCGCCTGCTACCAGACCCTGGGCGAAATGGTAGCCCGAAACGGTATCAGACCCATTTTCATGAGCGACCTCTGCCGGCTCGCTATCGGCGAGCAACCGGCGGGATGGAGGTGAACTGATGGACTCTGTGTATCAAGCCCTGGCTGATATAGTCGGTAATGAACACGTCTCCAACAGACCAGAAGAACTTTATATCTATTCCTTCGACCTGGGCACAACAGAACCACATCGTCCAGACTACGCAGTCTCCCCGAGGACGACCGAGGAAATACAGGAAATAGTCAGGCTGGCAAACAGGGAGAGAATACCGGTTGTCGCTCTTGGTGGCGGGTTATCCTTGGCCGGTCTAGCCGTCCCCTTCAAGGGTGGGATACTTATGGACCTTAAAAGGATGGACAGCATTCTGGAAGTCAATGAAAGAGCAAGATACGTTGTTGTAGAGTGTGGAGTGTCGCAGGGACAGCTAACGTCCTACCTGGAGAGGCACTATCCTTATCTCACCCACTCGGAGCCGGGGGCACCACCTACGGCCACGATTGTGGGCAATCTAGCTATTCATGGTCAGGGGGATCTAGCTCAACCCTACGGTTTCAACTCTGATATGGTCAACGGGCTTGAAGTAGTTTTACCCACAGGAGAAGTATGCCGGTTTGGCTCTTGCTCGATAGGTAATAGCTGGTTTACCCAGCACCCCTTACCCGATGTGGGAATCTTTCTTGGCTGGTTGGGCACGACGGGGATTATCACCAAAGCATCACTGCGGCTCTTCCCCTGCAAGAAAATAAGGGGGACAGGACAATTTGTCGTGGAAGATGAGAGACTCGTCCCGGAGGTGATGTATAAACTCAGTCACACCCAGATGGTAGAAGATATCGTTGCTTACAGTCAGGCAATTCCACCATTCGCCAGCGGGCTGCAGCACTTTACTATCAACATGGCCGCAGACTCAGAGAAGGAGCTCGAATTCAAGCAGGAGATAGTCTTTGATGATACCCTGGGAGAATATATCCAACGGGGTGAAGGAGGTTTCCTGGGTTTTACCCGGGGGTTACAGAGACCCCAGGTCTCCAAGACTTCCGACTGGAGAAAGGGTGGCGGTTTTGAGTATGTCGGCAGTATCATGCCCGTAGAGAAATACCCGGAATGCTATCGCAGAGGGCGTGAAATCTCGGAAAGACACGATATACCATATACTGTGCTCGGGCGATGCATCGGAGCTGCCCATGCCATGATGTTCTCCTGGACTTATGCCTTCAACAGGGCAGACCCCGAAACCATTAGACAGGCCAAGGAAGCCCTGCATGAAACAGATGACCTGGCTCTGGAATTAGGCGGGACCGTCTGGAAGCCGGGGCTCTATGGGCAGAAGCTCGTCATGGAAAGACTTGACCCTAACACGCTCAACCTCATGAAAAAGATCAAGCAACTTCTGGACCCCAACGGGATTATGAACCCTGGAAACTGGGAGGTGGGCTAATGACACTGGCAGACTTCAAGTACAGCGATGTTATTCACAGGTGTTTCCGATGTGGTTACTGCAAGTTTCCTATTAACTGGATGGACGTTAACAACTGCCCGGCTTATGCCCGCTTCCGTATCGAAACCTACTCTTGCGGAGGAAGACTGTGGCTGACCAGGGCATGGCTAAGCGACGAAATTGACTGGACAGAGCATCTCGCTGAGATACTCTATTCCTGCACTGCCTGCAAAAACTGCGAAGTCAAATGCCCACTGCGCTTCAATGCGGACATATTAAACATGATTGTAGCGGCTAAAAGTGAGATGGTGGAAAGGGGTAAAATACCGGCTGCCGTTAAGGAATTCCTAGAGAATATTCAGAGACACGGCAATCCCTACGGCACTTCCCGGGCAAAAAGAGCGGAGTGGATAGAAGGGACAGGCATTGAGCAGTATCACGGGCAAGACCTGCTCTATTACGTCGGCTGTGTCGGCTCTTATGATACCAGAGCACAACAGTCAGCCAGAGTGCTGGGAAAAGTAATGCAAAAAGCTGGAGTCTCTTTTGGGGTGCTGGGCAATGATGAAAGCTGTGATGGTAATGAGGTAAGCAAGCTTGGAGAAGAGACCTTGTTTGAGATGTTAGCCGAAGACAACATTGCTCAGTTCAAGGAGCTGGGCGTTCAGAGAATTGTTACCCTTTCGCCTCACTCATACAATGCCATGAAGAATGACTATCCCACATATGGCGGTGAATTTGATGTGTCCCACTACACCCAGCTTCTCCTGAGGCTCGTCAGGGATAGTAAGCTTGATATTAGTAGAGGCTTTAAGGCAAAGGTCACTTACCACGACCCCTGTTTCCTCGGGCGCTGGAACGCGGAGTATGAAGCACCGAGAGCAATTCTGCACGCCATCCCGGGTGTTGAACTCATGGAGATGGAAAGGAACAGAGATGGTTCCCTATGCTGTGGCGGTGGTGGCGGTAACTTCTATATTGATCTGCTCGGCGGTAGCGAGAGTAGCCCGGCGAGGCGCAGAGTCAGAGAAGCCGACGAGACTGGGGCTAATATTCTGGCAGTAGCCTGCCCCACATGCTTGACTATGTTGGAAGACGCAGTCAAGGCAGAAGAACTTGAAGACAGGCTGGCCGTAAGAGATATTGCCGAAATTACAGCAGAGGCTTGCGGTATAGAATAGCATGGATATTGTCGCTTGTATTAAACGGGTCCCTGACACATCAGAGACAGATGATATTAAAATAGACGCTTCTGGTAAGGATATAGAGAAGAGCAACTTAGCCTTCAAGCTAAATGATTGGGATGAATACGTTCTAGAGACAGCCGCACAACTCAAAGAGAAGTTGGGAGGAAGTTTTACGGCAATCAGTGTAGGGCCAAAGGTATGGGAGGAGGTTCTTAGACGAGCCCTAGCGATGGGTGCCGATAAAGCGATAAGGGTTGACGAGGATGTGGTCAGCTTGGATCCTGGTTGTGTTGCCAGAATACTCTCAAAAGTGATTGAAGGCTTACGGTACGACCTGATACTATTTGGTGCTCAGTCTGAAGATTTTGGCAGTGGGCAGCTTGGGGCGATGGTAGCCGAAATGCTCGGTGTTCCTCACGCGACTCTCGTAGTCAGCCTGGAAACAGAAGGAAAAGTGATTCACGTATGCCGGGAGCTTGAGGCAGGCGCACTTGAAGCATATTCCATTGAGCTACCTGCCCTGCTGACAATTCAGACTGGCATTAACCGGCCCAGATATATATCCTTGGGCGGCATAAAACGTGCAATGAAAGCAGAACTAAAGGTCATTTCGCTAGACAATTTGGGATTGTCTCTAAACGGACTGACTCAAGAGCTCAAACTGGAAAGGCTTGAATTTCCGCATAGGGGCAAAGAGGCAGTCATAATATCTGGTTTACCCAGGGAATCGGCGGAGAAGCTGGCACACATCTTATATAGTTCAGGGATATTTTAAGTGAATGGAATACTGGTAGTTATCGAGCATAGAAAGCAGGCACTGGCTGAAGTGTCGCTGCAGGTGCTCAGCAAAGGGAGGCAACTGGCTGACCAAGCAGGTGTGGAATTACTTGCCGTGGTTATTGGTAAGGACGCTCTCAGTTTGGCGGAAGAGGTAGCAAGATGGGCAGATAATGTCCTGGTGGTCAAGAGCGAGGAATTAGAACTGCCTCTGGCAGAGCCATACCAGCAGGTGTTAGCTTCTTTGATTAAGGAGAGAAAACCAAGGCTTGTGTTAATGGCACACAGTTCCCTTGGCATAGACCTAGCTCCCTCGCTTGCTGTTGAGCTGGAAGCCCCCTTGGCTACTGATTGTATTGACATCAGAACGGAAGACGGTTCTATTCTTGCTGTCCGCTCAATCTACAACGGGAAGGTTCACGCTGTATATTCATTGTCTTCAAGCGATACCGTGATAATAACTACTCGAGTCGGTGAGTTTGCCGTTGATGAAAGTAACCGACAGGGGCATATTGAGGAGATTGCTCTTCCCTTTGAGGAGGAATGCGAGTATAAAAAATTCAATGGCTGTGTTGAACAGGAAGCGTATGGTGTGGATATCAACCAAGCCGAGGTCCTGATTTCCGTTGGCCGTGGAATAAGAGAAAAGAAGAATATTGAGATGGCAGAGAAATTAGCCGAGGTACTGGGTGGGGTGGTCTCCTGCTCCCGACCTATAGTTGACTGTGGCTGGTTACCATCAGACCGCCAAGTAGGGCTATCCGGCAAAACAGTCAAGCCAAAGCTTTACATGGCGCTTGGTATTAGCGGTGCTTTTCAGCATGTGGTCGGTATGAAGGGTGCTAGAATGATCGTTGCCGTAAACAAGGATGCTAGAGCACCTATTTTCAGCATCGCTGATTACGGTATAGTGGATGATATTTTCAAGATGGTCCCTGAACTGACTAATAAGATTACCGAACTGAAACTGAAGAATTCCAAAGGCTAAGCCACAAGGAAAGAAGGCACATATGGTGGTAGGAACTATTGTTCAAACCTCCTCTACCTTGGCTTGAATGTAACCGAAGGGACAGCGCTTGGCGAATATATGAAGCCTTCTGCCTCCTGAATGTTGCCGTACTTGGCTTGGAGTTCATCAATTGGGCCTGCATCCAGAGCCCGCATAGGGCAGGCTTCTACACATACCGGTTTTCTTCCGTCAAGCAATCGCTCAAGACAAAAATCACACTTCTGCATCTTCGGGTTACTCTCTGCCCCAAATTGAGGAGCATCGTAAGGACAGGCCTGTCGACACAGGTCACAATTCTCCTTTCCCAGGCATCTGTCGCTGTCCGCCACTACAATTCCATCTTCTTCTCTCTTGAAAATGGCATTTACAGGACAAGCCGATGCGCACGGTGGCTGGGAACAGTGGTAGCAGGTATTGATAAGAAAGGCTACCGATACCTTAGGGTACTTACCCTTCTCGATAGTGATTATTCTGAGCCAACTGGCTGGTCCAGGGGACACGTCATGCCAGTCTTTACAGGCTACGCTACAGGTATAGCAACCAGTACACCGGGACTGGTCAAAATAGAAGCCCATCTGCACGGTGTCCGTTACCCCTTTCTTACCTCAACCAGGCAGGTATTGCATGGAAACGCTCCACCTGGAGAATGCCCCTCCCTGGTTAAGGTATTAGTGCAACCCCCGAGGTCAACTCCTTTCTCGTCAGGCTCAAACCAGGCGCCCTGGTCAATGCTGACTATGCCCGGCATTATTCTTTCGGTAACAAAGGCAGGAATAATCATCTCTCCTCTATCGTTAAACACCCTCGCCTTGTCTCCTTCGCCAATGCCTCTAGCCTGGGCGTCAACGGAATTAATCCATATTGCGTGAGGCTCGAGTTCCTTAAGCCAGGGGATATTGTGGAAGGAGGAGTGTGCTCGCCGCTTCGGGTGGGGGGTTATGAGCTGCAGAGGGTACTTCTCGACCAGAGGGTCGTTTAGATTTTCCCAGTGCTCAACGTATTTAGGAATCGGTGGAATTTGAGGATTGTTCATATCTGCCAGCCGCTGAGAATAAATCTCAATTTTCCCGGAGGGGGTGTGAAAGGGATTCTTGTCTGGGTCTTCTATCTGCTCCTCGAAGGCAACCAGAGGGCGAGACAGGTGAATCCTTTGAACACCCTTCTTCTTGAATTCCTCGTACTCACCGAAACCTTCGATAGATTTGGCAATCTCCCTCAGCCACTGGTCCTCCGTTTTGTCACTGTAGTTGTAAACCCCCAACCGGGGAGCCAGCTCACAGCAAATCTCGAAATCCGATTTGGACTCATACAGCGAATCAACGGCTTTATTTGAATAGATATGATACAGGGAGGTATACAGCCAGGGTCGGCAAATATCATCCCTCTCCAAGCCAGTATTGACCGGTAATAATATATCGGCGAACTTGGCTGTGGCTGTCATGAACTGCTCGTGAACTACTATAAATTCCAAGCTCTTCAAAGCCCGGACACCCTGGTTAAGGTTGGAAATCTGGTTTAGCAGATTGCGGTTGGTAACGTATAACAGCTTGAGGTCACCGGGATAGCCGCCAGCCTTCCCTTTAAGGATGGCATCAAACACGTCATTGGCGTGTATGCTGGCGCTAACAGGGTAAGTGCCTGAGATGGAAGGCAGCCTGTTCCTTTGTGGTTGTCCCCCACGTTCCACCGGATTTTCGCCTTCCGGAAGTAAGGGCACCTCTTCAGGGGGGTACGGACACTGCCCCAGGCTCCCCGAACCCCCGCCGGGAACACCGATATTACCTGTCATCGCTGTCAGGGTAATTGCTGCCCGGTGGTACTGCTCTCCGGCGGCGCTGCGGCCAGGCCCCCAGCCAGCCAGCAAGGCTGCGGGTTTGGTGGTAGCATACAGTCGAGCTAAAGCCTCAATAGTGGACGGTGGTACTCCCGTGATAGGTTCAGCCCAGACCGGTGTTTTAGGTATACCATCTTCTTTACCCAAGATATACTCCCTGAATTTGTCGAAGCCAACGGTATAGGTGTCCAAGAATTTCTGGTCGTGCTGGTTATCGTCCAGCATGACATAAGCCACAGCCATCATCAGGGCAGCATCAGTGCCCGGGCGAAGCGGTATCCATTGGTGAGCCAGGGTAGCCGCAGACTCGGTGAGACGGGGGTCCACGTGTACGATTCTAGTTCCCCTTTCTTTGGCTTGAGCCAGATACCAGGTAGTATTAGTGCCCCATATTGTACACGCCGGGTTGAACCCCCACATTATTATCAGCCGTGAATTGAGAAGACATCCTGCGTATTACCGGTGCGTAGAGTACCATAGGTAGCTTGAGAAGCAAACCTGTCCCCCTCGCGGGAGAGAGAACCCCAGGTTGTGGTGTAACCACCAAACAAGTTGAGCAGTCTGGATACTGCTCTTCGCGTATGAAACTGGGCATTACTACCTGTGCCGCCCGCGTAAAGGATAGAAGATGGTCCGTAGCTTTCTTTGACTCTTTTTAATTCCCGAGCGACGGTATCAAGAGCCTCATCCCAAGAGACCACCTCAAATCTTCCCTCTCCCCTGGCACCAGTCCTCCTCATGGGGAACTTCAGTCGGTCGGGGGCATATACCCTCTGCCGATAAGCTCGCCCCTTAGCGCACGCCCTGAGTTGTGGCTCCTCTCCACCATCGCTCTCAATCCTGGTAATGAGACCGTCCTTAACGTGTGCCTTAAGCACGCATCGCCCTCCGCATTCATGAGGACAGCCAGCAAGGATTACACTCTCCCGACTATTTGATGCATTAGTTCTTCCAAGAGCCATGTTAGGTACTCGCCTCTATACTCAGGACTTCTCATATTGCTCTCTAGCTATTTTAGCTGCTTACTCTCGTCAAACTCTTTCTAGCCACCTGGCGTAATGTAGCTTGGCCTTGATGAAAGTGGTAGCAGGTGAAACTCGGTGTTATCTATGGATTACCAACCGGTGACTCCAACAGTTGCTTATCGCAAGGAGGGCTATCACGGCTCTCCTATTTGGCAACCATTCAGGTGTTTTCACCTTGAGCAACAGTCACTCCCTCTTGATTCTTTAGAGTCCATAAATAAGTTACAAACACCCTGTCACCCTTTGAGGTTTCCTTTTTAGCAAGTACTTCAGCTTCAGCCCTAAGTCTGTCACGGGGATAAACCGGAGCGAGCAGCTTCAGGTTGTTTAGGCCGGTGAATATGGCGCCCTGCCCCTGCGGCCCCCTCAGAAACTCCTCCTCAAGTAAGGAGAATAATATCGCTAGCGACATTGCTCCGGGCAAAACTCTGCCTTTCATTCCTCGGGACCTAGCCACTTCATCGCTTAGAAAAGCATCGCCCCTCATCCCTGTAATACTGCAAAACATGTCCAGCTCTGTAGGAGTAATCAGTCTTGTGTGGCTGCCTACAAACTTCTCGCCGATATCCCTATCAGTCAGCCTTTTCTCCATCTTCTAACACCTCCTTCAGTTAGTCACCTGCGAAAAATCTACAACACTTTCTACGAGGGCACCAGAAACCGCTGTATCACTCAGCATTTCAAGTGCCCCCACATAACTACTACACCAACTCCTTCAGATAGACTCTCTCTCTGGATTCTCAGGTACGTTCAGATGTAGTTTATTTTTTCAGCCATTTGAAAGTAAGTTACCACACTGGTTCCACACCTGTCAATTAGTCCTGAACACCTGACGCAATCCGTGAATGTTTAAGAAAAAGGGGGCGTTGGCGTGAAACTGCAGGCTCCAGGTTATCATTAGGGCGTAATTATCCGCCAATGGACGATGATACATTTTCGATAGCATGGGAAGTACCATGAGCATGGGAAGTACCATGGAAGCGGCGTTTAGCAGGAGAAACCCATTACCTTGTCAGAAATTGGCCTCAGTAGGGTATTACGGGGTAAATCACCACTTGAGACGGGCGACTTTGTAATGCTGGGGCGATGAGTCGCCTTTAACCTCAGCCATGTGGCATTGGCTTCGTGCTTAGCGCTGGAGAAAGCCCCACCGGCCACGTAATTCACAAGGGTATGGTACCTGCTCTATACTACGGTTGAGGACACCTTCCATCGTGAATGTTGGGTCACTTTTTCCTATTTCGTTTACGACGATAACCGGGCTGATGAACCACGGTCAGTTTAGTATTCAACGATAACCATGTTCATCACAGGGAGCATTGCATTGGTCAAGCGGTATTTTAAGGAAGAGGCCTATAAATCTAGCATGGTTTGTTTATGGAAACCTGTTTTTCGTGTTCTTGACTCCCTCATTTTCTTCACTCTTGCTTTGACCAGTTCCTCTCCCGTTCTGCTCCGCACCTGAAAAAGATAGGAAAGAAGTTTTTCGAGAAAGTAATCTGATGAACGTGACTTATCGCCGTAAACAATGGCTTCTTTGCCAATCATAAGCGTAGCATAAGCCAGCTTCGCTTGCTCCGGACCTTTTCTCTCCCGGACAAAATCTGGGTTAAGCTCATTTACCCGTACTGTCCCGCTCACAAATTCACTGTGCCGAGATGGCCCATCTTCGAATCGTTCTTCTTTGTAGCTTATTCGGAAACCACCTAAGCGCCCCGGCTCCCCTGGTTTCTTCGAACGTTTAGCAGTATTCTTGCCTTTCTTGCGGGTAACTCCAGGATGCACAACAGGCCCTCGCGGTTTTCTTAATCCTGGAAGAAGCTCCAAGTCCTTGAACTGTTCCTGTTCCAAAATATCACGAGCAATTTCAATGGCTTTCTTTTGGACTTCGGTTAGCCTTTTTTCTTCTTCTGCCCTGCGCAATTCCTCTACCTCAGCTTCTAGAGAAGGCCGAATCTTATCAAGCTCAACGAGGAACTGTACCCACTCCTGATTCTCTTCGAAACTCGTTCTGGACGGTAGTGGTTTAAGAAAATCGGCATCGATGTAGCCTTTAAGGAAGCCACTCGCATAGATGCTTTCTTCAAGCCCATATGCCGGATAGGTACTCAGATCCTCGATAATAGAAACCCCCGTATGACGGATTGAAATATGACTCTTGCCAGAGGGATCAAACCAAAACTGGCAGCAAAATTTCCTCTGCCAGTCAGCGGAAAGGTGCACTTCTGTAAAGGCTTGGCCTATTGGCGGAAGACTAATCTCTAACGGCTGCACCTGATACGCTTTATCA
>Ga0172362_10002404_pt1 | contig 16272 bp, 18 predicted proteins | sample LakKivs1_kivu2a2_FD_114534 | JGI IMG/M metagenome (GOLD analysis project Ga0172362, IMG submission 114534) | Sediment microbial communities from Lake Kivu, Rwanda - Sediment s1_kivu2a2 | ecosystem: Environmental > Aquatic > Freshwater > Lake > Sediment | place: Rwanda: Western Province, Lake...
CCTAGCAAGCATTATTGGCCGGATAGCTGAAATAGATGATGTAAAGGACTTGCACCCCCACCAGGGTCTCGCGTGATCTGCGCAAGCCTGTGTGTGCTGCATCCATTTCAACAGTATCTTGCCGTTGACTTGCAGAGGCCACGCGGGATAATTAGACTGGTTGTTATCGGCAGAACAGGTATCGAAGGGTCGAGCGGCGGAACCATGGACAAGAAATTGCGCGGGCTGACATACGCAGCGGCGCTGGCGGCCATGCTGAACGCGTGTGTTGTCATCCACACGATTCATCCGTGGTTCCATCCGGCAACAACCAACGGAGCCTGCGACTGTTCGGCTTCTGGGGCCTCCGGCATCCCGGCCTGTAGATGTTCGTCCGGTCCGTCCATAATTGCGGGACACGCCGCAGGACAGATCCTTGGCGAATGTCCCGTCTGCCAGTTGTTAACAAGCCTTCAGGCCCGCGACGTAATCCCTGCGGTTACCTGTGTATCTCTTGAAGCAGCGTCTGAAAGACAGGCTTACCAACTGCAATCCGTTTATGTTCCTCCTGTTTACGCCCCGGCCAACGCGAGGGCGCCTCCCTCCTGCTTCCTTTCAGCGGGCGTCGCCTAGAACCGTCCGGTTCGCTGCGACGGGCCTTCAGATCACGATCTCTTGATGAAAGTGAAATGCGCCTAGGTCGGCGCCTTTGCTGCGGGTTTTCTGAACACGATGGCATCCCAACAAGCCAACACTATAAGCCCGGCGGACTCGGCCAAGATCGTCATCCTCGTGATGATGCTCGCGGCTTTTCCCCTGTACCTAATTTATAGGACGGCCAGCGACTGGATGGACCAGATGCTGGCCGGCGCGCGGGTGCAACTCTTCGGCCAAGTGCTGGTGGCGATCCTGCTCGAGTCGTTTCCCTTTGTGCTCCTCGGCGCCATCGTGTCCGGGGTGCTGGAGGCGTTCGTGCCGGCGGACCGCTTGGCGCGGCTTGTACCGAAGCGCCGGTGGCAGCGGCTGCTGGCGGCCGCGGGACTAGGTGTCGTGATGCCCGTATGCAACTGCGGCATCGTGCCGGTCGGGCGGCGGCTGATCCGCAAGGGCCTGCCGTTTGAGATGGCGGTGGTCTATATGCTGGCAGGGCCGATCACCAGTCCCATCGTCATTGCCTCGACGGTCGTGGCGTTCACCGGGCAGGGGTTGAGCCTGTGGATGACCCTAGGGCGGGTTCTCTGCGGCCTCGTGGTGGCGATGGCAGTAGGTCTGGCGGTAGCGCGTTGGGGCGGGAGCCTTGCCCTTCCGCCGGCGAATCACGATTCGCACGGCGGGGCCGGCTGCACGGGCCTTCGCGCGGCCCTGCCGCGCATCTTCCACTGCGCGGTTCAGGACTTTGTGCTCCTGGGCGGATACCTGCTCATGGGTAGTGTAATTGCGGCCGCCTTTCAGGCTTTCGTGCCGCGCGACGTACTCGTCTCCTTCGGTCGGATGCCCGTCGTGGGCACCGCAGGGATGATGGCTATGGCGTTTGTGATGAACCTGTGCTCAGAGGCCGATGCGTTCGTAGCCGCCACGTTTGGGCAGTTCACGCCGGCGGCGCGGCTGGCGTTTCTGGTGTTCGGGCCCATGTTGAGTTTCCGGATGGCGGCCATGTACGCCGGGGCTATGCCGCGGCGGATGGTCCTCGTGATGATCCTGGCTGCGGCCCCGCTCACGCTGGTGGTGTGCGAACTGGCGGGATGGCTGCCTGCACTCTTCGGCTAGAAAAAGGTGTCGAGAATCGCGATGGGCGATAAGAAAAAAGTCGCGGCGGGGCACTCGGTCCTCTCGTGGTGGGAACTCTGGCCCATCCTGGGCTGGGGACTCTTTTCCATCTACCTTTACGGGACGGGCAAAATCTTCTACCTGCTTCGTCCGGCCTACGCCCACCTGGCCTTTGGAGGCGGCGTAGTCCTCCTGGCGGTGTTCCTCTGCGGCTGGATTCTGCGGTGCCGCGCCCTGCGCGAGGGCACGGGCCAGCAGCATGAGGAAGCGTGCCCGGAGTGCCACGATCATAGCCGCACGAGCCGCTGGAGCCTGTATGTCCACAGCCTCGTCTTTGCCTTTCCGTTGGTCATCGGGTTCTTCCTTCCGGATCGCGGGCTCACGTCGTTTGCGGCCTCGAAGTGGGACACCGGCGACCTGGCCCAGGCCGCCGAGACGGCCGTCGCCCGCGAGCAGGAAAAAGCCGCCTGGGAGCGGGGCTATGCCATGACGACCGTCATAGGCGTGGCGGTGCGCCTCCGCCAGATGGAGGAAGAGAAGGTGACGGCGGTGGGCCTGGTGGCCCACGTCAAGCAATTGCCCGCAGATCAGTTTTTGCTGGTGCGGTTCAAGATGACCTGCTGCGCGGCCGACGCCACGCCTATTGCTGTTCCGGTGCGATGGAGCGGCGCCGCGTCGCTCAAAGACGGCGGGTGGGTCAAGGTTTTCGGAAAAACCGACCCCGCAGCCAAAGTCCTTGTCGCTGACGAGGTCGAACCAGCAAAAGAACCTGCCAATCCGTACCTTTGACGGCCTGCCTGTGGGCGCGCCGGAGAAAGAGGGTGTGTGTGATATGAAAATAATCGAGATAAGCGATTTAAAAGTGGCCTACGCCCTGGACGGCCAATCATTGACCGTCCTGGACGTTCCCTCCTGGACCGTCGAGGCGGGTGACGAGGTCGCCCTGTTCGGACCGTCGGGCTGCGGGAAGTCCACGCTGCTGCATGTCGTCGCGGGCCTCCTTATGCCGAACGCGGGCGACATCCGCGTGTGCGGCCACCGGCTTACGGAGATGAACGAGGCCGAGCGCGACCGGTTCCGCGCCCGGCACGTCGGCTACATCTTCCAGAACTTTAACCTCCTCCAGGGTTACACGGCGATGGAAAACGTCCTAATGGGTATGACGTTCTCGCCCGAGAAGCCTGACCGCCGCTTGGCCGTGGCCCTCCTGGAAGAGGTGGACCTCGGCTCGCGGATGAAACATTACCCGGCACAACTTTCCATCGGCGAGCAGCAGCGGGTGGCCATCGCACGGGCCCTGGCGAAGAAGCCCGAACTCATCTTGGCGGATGAGCCGACGGGGTCGCTCGACCCGGTCCGCAGCCGCGATGTCGTGGCCGGCCTCCTGTCGGTTTGCCGGAGGCACGGGTGCTCGCTCATTCTGGTGAGCCACGAAAAAGACGTAATCGAGGCCTTCGAAAAACGCGTTTCTTTCATGGAACTAAACCGCGCATTTGTCGGGAAGGAAGCGGCGGTATGAGCCTCTGGCGAATTATCCTTAAGAGCCTGCGTCAGCACTGGCTCTCGACGGGCATGGCTATCGCGAGCATCGGCCTGGGCGTGGCGCTCCTCGTATCGGTGGTGTCGCTGCGCGAGCAGGCGCATCGGAACTTTACCCAGGTAGGTCTGGGTGTGGACGCCGTGCTGGGACCTAAAGGTTCGCCCCTTCAAATTGTCCTGAACGCCGTCTATCACCTGGAAGAGATGCCCGGCAAGATCCCGTGGACGTACTACCAGAAGGTCCTCAAGGACCCGCTGGTGGTCGAGGGCATACCTTTCTGCACGGGGCACTCGTATGCCGGCTTCCGCGTCAACGCCATTGACGACCGGTTCCTGACCGATTTCGAGTATGAGCAAGGCAAGCACTTCTCGTTCCGCCCTGAAGACGGGGGCCGGGGCCGACCCTTTGCGGCACGCGACGAGGCGGTCGCCGGATGGGAAGTGGCCAAGGAACTCGGGATCCAACTCGGCAATTCCTTCAACCCCGTCTGCGGCGTGCGAGCAGGGGATCCCGTGCACATCCACGACAATATCCGCTTCGTCGGCATCTTAGGCCGGACGGGCACGCCGCACGACCGCGCCATCTATATTCTGCTTACGACCTTCTACACGCTGGAGGGGCACGGCGCCGACGTCGCCCGGATGGCCGTGGATGATGAGCACCGCGAGATAAGCGGCGCGTATCTTAAGGTCCGCCACCTGCCCGGCGGCGCGATGAACCCCGGCATCATGGACTTGAAGTACAACATAAACCAGTCGTCGCAGGCCCAACTCGTGGTGCCGAGCGAGGTCTTGCCCAGCCTGTTCAGCATCATCGGTTGGGTGGATAAGACGCTCTTGGCCATCGCCCTGCTGGTGACGCTCCTTGCAGCCTTGTTCCTGCTGGTTGCGCTCCTCTCGGCGCTTCGCGAGCGGCGGAGGGACCTGGCGTTGATGCGGTCGCTCGGGGCCACAAGGCGGACGGTGCTCGGCCTCGTGCTTTCGGAGTCGGTGGTGATGGCCGTTCTGGGCGGTGCGGGGGGCCTAGTGCTGGGGCATGGGATCGTGGCGGTCGGGGCGCACTTCATCCGCGTGGAGACTGGCCTGCGGTTCTCCGAGACGTACCTCTCGTCGGCGGACGTGCTGCTCTTTCCGGCCATCGTTCTGCTGGGTCTCGCCGTCGGAACGATTCCGGCCATCCAGGCATATCGGACGGGGGTGCTGAAAAACTTGACACAGGTGTCTTAACGGGCAACTTGGAAAGGAGAGAAGCATGATGAGGCGCGAACTGAAGAGCATTGTACTGGCGGGCGTGCTTGCGGCGGCAATGGCGGTCTTCTATGGCTGCAGCGGGTCGAATGAGCCGAAGAAGCCCGCCACACAGGAGACGAAACAGCCCGTCGCCGACAAGGCCGAGCATGGCCACGAGGCGCATCACGGCGGCTCTCTGAATGCCATCGAACTCTGCTCCGTGGGCCATGCCGAGGTCAAGGTTGAGGGCGGGACCTTGCGCTGCTGGCTGGTGGGCGGCGAAAACGAGACCGACAAGTCGGTCCGCATCCCCGACGCCGAAGTTTGCCTGGCGGTGAAACTCGAAGGCGGCGAGGAGAAGCCGCTGGTCCTCGCGGCCAAACCAATTGACCTGGCCGGCGAGAAGATCGGCGACTGCTCTTATTTCGAGGGCGCCGCCGACTGGCTCAAAGGCGTCGAGCGATTCTCGGCCACTGGCACGGTCCATTGCAAGGGCAAGGAGCGGGCCATCCGCATCGAGTACCCCGACGGCTACGATCCCGATGACGGGTCGGAGGCCGCGAAGTGAAATGGCGTATCAACAAGAAATGGCTGCTCGGCCTCGCAGGGCTGCTGGCGGTCTGCGCGGCTAACCACATCGAGTACGCCTGGCGGAGCCGCGCAGCAGCCGCGCGAGGCGCGCCCAAACTCTCGGTGATCGTCAAGCAGGAAGAGGGCGCGGTCGGGCACCGCACGATCGGCGTGGCCGAGGCCTCGCTCCCCGACCAGGCCGGGACGCAGGTGCTCCGTTTCGGCACGCTGGCGGCATGGAACTATGAACGCGAGAAGAGCCCGCCTTGTCCCCAGGCGATTGCCGCCCTGTCGGGAAACACGGTCATGGTGGTGGGCTTTATGTATCCGCTGGAGACAGGGAGCCAAGTCAAGACCTTCTGCCTCCTTCGGAGCACGCAGACGTGCTGCTACGGTCCGCGGCCGCAGTACAACCAGTACCTGCTGGTCGAGATGCGCGGGGCCCCCGTTAAATTCGAGCGGCTGGCCCCCGTGATGGTCGAAGGGCGGTTCTTGGCCGAGGCCCACCCGGAGGACGGGTACATCTACAAACTTGAAGGCACTTCCGCCTGCGCCGCCGACGGCGAGCAGACCGAGATTGATGCAGCCGCGGCGGCCAAGGCGGCCGGACTCATGCTTTTCGACTTCGCCTGGCTCGAAGCGATGCGACCGAGTACGAATGGGGCGCACATCCCTGTGTCGTCGGAACTGGCGGCGCTGGATGGCCGGCGGGTGGTCGTCGAGGGGTTTTGCGTCGGCCAGACCAAGGGCGCCGCGCCCGGCATCATCCTCGGCCGAAACTGGTGGGACGGTGTGGCCCAGGGGACGCCGTCGGACCTCTATAACGCCGTCAAGGTATTCCTCGCCGGCGAGAGCGAGTTCCCCTCGCGCTGGCAGGACCGGGCCGTTTTCACCGGCACGCTGCACGTGGCGGCCGACCCAAAAGACTGGCCTGCCCAGGGCGTCGTCAGCCTGCGCGATGCCGTCAAAGGCGTGCCCGGCCATGGGCCGAATGCCACAACCTCGCACCAGGCCGGCCCCTATCTGCCGCTGCCGATCGAAACCGTCTTGCTCGGCAGTTATGTGGCCGCAGCCTTTATCCAGGCGCTGCGCCGGTCGGCGCGAAATGCCAGCAGTGCGGCCCGCAAGAAAGGAAGGACCGACGCATGATCCTTTTAAGCCGGAGTCTCCGTGCAATTCGCCTGTGGCACCTCGGCGTTCTGGCCGTTCTTGTGGCGGGAGGCATCTGGATAGAGCGCAAAGGGTCTGATCCGAACGCTGTCGTTTCCGCGGCGGCCGCGCCTTCGGCCAAAGGTTCGTCGGCGCCGGCAGCGCCGGCGGTCGCAGTGGGCGAGCGCAAGGTGGCCCTCCTAATTAACGGCGAACCCGTCTATGAGGACGACCTCTCGGCCGGCCTGCCTGCGGACGCTTTTCAGGAAACCCTCGACGACGCGCGCCTGTCGCGGCTGGACCGCCTGTACCGCGACATCCCGATCCAGCAGTTCATGAAGACGCAGGGCATTGAGGTTACGCAGAAGGAGATTGACGACGACATCGCCGACCTCCGGAAGAACCCGCCCTCGGCCGGCTGTCCGTGCTGCCGATACGAGAGCCTCGACCAATACATGAAACTCAATTACATCACGCCGGCGGAACTCGTGCGGATGTCACGGACCCAGATCGGCCTGCGCAAGTACCTCGAGGCCGAGTGGCAGAAGGCCTATCCCACGGCCGAGGCGAGGGCGGCGCTTCTCATGGAGAAACGGCCGGACTTCGATAAGCAGTACACGAAGGCCTACCACATCTTCTTCAACGTCATCCAGGACCCTGACTTCAAACGCGACGCGGACGCCACCTCCAGAAAAAAACAGAAACTGGCCGAGACGGCCTGGAACCGCCTCCAGCGCGGCGAGGCATTCGAGGCAGTGGCCAAGTCTATGTCGGAAGACAGAGTCAGCGGCCCCCAGGGAGGGGCCCTTGGCCTCATTCCCAAAGACGTCTTCGGCAAAGAGTTCACCGACGCCCTGGCGCGGCTTACACCGGGAACCTACAGCAAGCCGATCCAGTCCACGTGGGGCTGGCACATCATCCGACGCGAGGAGATGACCGATGACGATCTGCTGTCGGTCCTGAAAGACGATTTTCTGGGCCAGAAGGCCGCGGACCTTCTCGACCGCCTGGACAAAGAGCGAAAGGTGGAGCAGCCCGGCAAGGCGGCGCCGAAGGCCGCTGCCGGAAAGTGAACCAGGAGTGCACGAAGGACGGCGATGGCAGCCCCTCTTGGACTGCCTACGGATTGACACGCAGGCGCGAGCGCAGACAATTCGCAGACACGATGACAATGGGTTCCTGCAGCGGCAGGAGAAGTTCTCGGCGTTTCTCACCGCTTCGGGAGACCCTCTGAGTAATGCCTTTTGTTTAGAAAGGTCAGGAGAGGACAACGCCATGGGCTATGCAAGAAATCTGGCGAGCATGCAGCCAGGGCAACGAGGAATCGTGGCAGGCATCCACGGAGGTCTCGGGGTCACCAAGAGACTTGACGCCATGGGAATCAGGCCCGGTGTTGCAGTGGCCAAAGTTACTGGGCAATTCTTCGGCGGCCCCGTCGTGGTCCAGGTTGGAAATACCCGCGTGGCCGTAGGCTCCGGCATAGCCAGGAAGATTATCGTGGAAACAAAAACGCCACAGGAGAAACAGTGACTATAGCCTTAGTGGGCAATCCAAACGTCGGCAAGAGCGCTGTCTTCAACAGGCTCACCGGGGCCAGTGTGATTGTTTCCAACTACCCGGGCACCACGGTGGAATTCACTCGCGGCACAACGCGCGTGGGCGGACAGAGCGTTGAGATGGTGGACCTCCCTGGGGCGTACTCACTGGAACCTACTTGCAAGGCGGAAGAGGTAACAGCGCAGGCTCTGGAGGCTTTGACGCCGTGCGACGTCATCCTGAATGTGGCAAACTCGACCAACCTGGAGCGTTGTCTGGGTCTTACGCTCCAACTTACGAGGCTCAGGAAGCCTATGGTGCTGGCCCTCAACATGTGGGACGAGGCCAGGCATACGGGTGTACAGATTGATGTGCCGGCGCTGGAGCAATTGCTAGGCATACCTTGCGTGCCCGTGGTAGCCATCACGGGTGAAGGCATAGGAACCCTGGTCGAAAGGGTGCGCCAGGCCGCGGTCCCGCCGCGCGAATTCGACAACACCCAGCGGTGGTGTGAGGTCGGGAAGATTCTGGGAAGTGTTCAGACACTATCCCACCGCCACCACACAATGCTGGAAAGGATGGGCGATGCCTCCCTGAGGCCCGTGGCCGGCACGGCCATAGCCCTCCTGGTGCTGGCCGCATCGTTTGGCGCCATATGGGGGATGGGCGAGGGGCTAATCAGGTATGCGCTGGAGCCGTTTTTCGAGGGCTTCTGGGCGCCGCTGATGCTGAAGGTGTCCGCCCTGCTGGGCGGCAGCGGGTTTCTGCACAGCCTCCTCATCGGGAAATTGACGGAAGGAAAAATTGACTACAGCCAGTCGTTCGGACTGCTCACGACGGGGCTGTTCGTGCCGCTGGCCGCGGTCCTGCCATACGTCTTCGCCTTCTACCTGGTGCTCTCGATCCTTGAGGATTCCGGGTATCTGCCGAGGTTGGCCGTGCTGGCAGACCGCTTCATGCACCACGTCGGGCTTCACGGCATGGGCCTGATTCCGATGGCGCTGGGGTTGGGGTGCAACGTCCCCGGCGCCCTGTCGGGCCGGATCATGGAAAGCAATCGGGAGCGATTCATATGTACGACCCTTATGGCCATAGCCGTGCCCTGCATGGCCCAGACAGCCATGATCATCGGTCTGGCCGGCCGACACGGCCCGCTGGCCCTAGTGCTCATCTTCGGGACCCTTATGCTGGTGTGGCTGGTTCTTGGGACCATTCTGAACATCATGCTGAAGGGGGAGAGCCCTGAAATCCTCGTCGACATACCGCCCTATCGCGTCCCCTACTTCAAGGGCCTGCTGAAGAAGGTGTGGATGAGGCTCAATGCCTTCGTGTTTGAGGCCGTGCCCTTCGTCCTGGTGGGAGTGCTCCTGGCCAACCTGCTTTACACCCTCGGGGTGATCGACTTCGTCGGCAGGCTGGCCGAACCGGTGCTGGCGGGGCTCATGGGTCTACCGCGCGAAGCCGTCGGTGGCCTCGTTGTCGGGTTCCTACGCAAAGATGTGGCCGTGGGCATGCTCGCGCCGCTAGGGCTGTCGTTCAGACAGACTGTCGTGGCCTGTGTTGTCTTGGCCCTTTACTTCCCCTGCGTGGCCACGTTTGCCGTGATGCTCCGCGAACTGAGGATTCGCAAACTACTTATGGCCAGCGTCATCATGGTGGTCACGGCACTGGCGGCCGGCACACTCCTGAACCTTGCGCTCGAGATAGCGATAGGGTAGGCGTATGACAACCGGTTATTTTGACGAATCAGCAGCAGCGTGGGACGAGAACCCGCGCCGAGCCAGGCTCGCGAAGGCCGTGGGCGAGGCTATTGTCCGGCAGGTTGCGCCAAGCCGCGACATGACCGTGCTGGATTACGGGTGTGGGACAGGCCTGCTGGGGCTGTATCTTCTTCCCCATGTACGCCGCGTCACCGGGGCCGACAGTTCACCGGGAATGCTGGAGGTCTTGAACCGGAAGATTGCCGCGGGCGGCCTGACCAACATGAGGACGGTCCGGCTCGACTTGGCACAAGACCCTGTCCCCGAAGATCGCTATCACATGATCGTCACCAGCATGGTCATGCACCACATTGCCGACGTGGATAAGGCACTCGCGGCATTTCACCAAATGCTCCTTCCCGGAGGCATCCTTTGTCTGGCCGACCTCGACACCGAGCCGGGAACCTTTCATTCTGCCGCTGTGGCCGACAGTGTGCACCATCACGGATTCGACCGTGAGGAGTTGAAGGCGCGGTTGGCGCGGATCGGTTTTTCGGAGGCGAGGGACGTGACCGCCTTGAGATTCTCGAAGCCCGTCGAGAAAGGCGGGGAGGAAGAGTTCTCGATATTCCTGATTACCGCCAAATGCCTATAATGCCGCAGCCACAGGTGGCTGCGCATAGCCTCTCTGGCCACATGCAGGCAGACGGCAGAAGCGGAAGGTAAGATGCGGAAGAGTCGCCCCATCGGCGTGACGCCCAAGGCCACCGAGGCCATCCTCGAGAGTATCTCCGACGGCGTGTTCACGGTGGACCACGCGTGGCGAATTACATCGTTTAACCGGGCCGCAGAGGAAATCACCGGCGTGCCGCGCCAAGAAGCCGTCGGACGGCGATGCAGCGAGGTTTTCCGGGCCAGCATGTGTGAGGCCGACTGCGCCCTGCGCCGAACGATGGCCAGCGGCAAGGCCGTGGTCAACCAGACGGGGTTCATCGTGACCGCTGAGGGACGGCGGATTCCCATCAGCGTCTCCACGGCCCTATTGCGCGACAAACGCGGTCGCGTCGTAGGCGGCGTGGAGACGTTCCGCGACCTCAGCGTCGTCGAGGAACTCCGCAAGGAACTCGAGGGCCGCTTCGAACTCGGCGACATGGTCAGCCGCAGTCCAGCCATGCGCCGTCTATTTGATCTTCTTCCTCAGGTGGCGGCCAGCGAGAGCATAGTGCTCATCCGGGGCGAGACGGGCACCGGCAAGGAACTCCTCGCGCGGGCTGTTCACACCCTGAGTCCCCGGCGCGACGGGCCCTTCGTGGCCGTCAACTGCGGGGCGCTGCCCGAGACGCTCCTGGAGTCGGAACTCTTCGGTTACAAGGCCGGAGCGTTCACCGGCGCCGAGAAGGACAAGCCTGGCCGGTTCGCCCGGGCCGAGGGCGGCACCATCTTCCTCGACGAGATCGGCGACGTAAGCCCATCGCTCCAGGTGCGACTCCTGCGTGTGCTGGAGGAGAGGACGTACGAGCCGCTGGGCGGCACGGCCGCGGTCAAGGCGGACGTCCGCGTGCTAACAGCCACGAACAAAGACTTGGCGGCGATGGTCAAGGCCGGGACGTTCCGCCAGGACCTTTTCTACCGGATCAACGTCGTACGGTTGGACCTGCCCCCGCTTCGGCAGCGCAAGGCCGATGTCCCGCTGCTCGCCGAACGGTTCATCAAGCACTTGAACCGACTGCACGGGCGCTCCGTGCCGGGCGTCAACCGCGACGCGCTTGCCATCCTGATGGCCCATGATTATCCCGGCAACATTCGTGAACTGGAGAATGTCATCGAGCACGCCTTCATACTGTGCGGCGACGGCCCAATTGAGCCACAGCATCTGCCGGATGACCTGATGGCCCGTGTCCCGGCGAAGACGCGGCGCAGCGACCTGCGTGGGTCGGTGCGGGCCATCGAGGCCCAGTCTATCCTGGACGCCCTTAAGCGAAACCACTTCAACCGTCTGGCGGCGGCCCGGCAACTGGGCATGCATAAGAGCACGTTGTTCCGCAAGATCAAGGCCCTTGGAATCGAACTGCCCGAGGCTGATGGCCGGTCAGCCGGCGGGTAGGATATCAGTCGCAATTCTGCGACTCTTTTCGCCTGCATAGTCGCCATAATGCGACTCTGAAACGCCCTGCCGATTTTCCTCCAACGAAAGAAGAATTGCATAATCTCCTTGATGGCATTCACTTGCGCCGCGGCGGGCTGGCCGGGGTGACTTCTGGCATGCCCGTTGCATTAACGTGATGTCGAGAGGAACGTCGTATGAAGGTCGCGGTGACAGGCTGGGAAGGTCGCATCTCACCGGTATTCGACACGGCGCGACAAGTAGCCCTTTTCAAGGTTGAGGGCCGCCAGGTCGACGCCGGCGGTGAAGTGCCGCTCAGCGACGAAGAACCGACTCGCCGCATCCGGCAACTCAAAGACCTGGGCGTCGAGGTGCTCATCTGCGGTGCCGTGTCGCGCCCCGTGGCGGCCACCATAACAATGGCCGGCATCCGCCTTGTGCCCTTCGTTGCCGGTCCGGTGAATGATGTGCTGAAGGCCTATGTGCAGGGAACGCTTGCGGCGCCGGCTTTTCAGATGCCGGGGTGCTGCGGTGCGAGGCGCCGCTTTAGGCGCGGCCGAAGATGCGGACGCGAGTAGAGAAAAACAATAGACCAAGAGAAAGGAGAAAGAGAATGCCCGACTTTGGATCGCCCTTTTCTGGGGTAGCACACGACAGAAAACTAACCAACGAAGAACTAATTCGCGCCATACGTTTTATGGTGGCTGCAGAGTATGAGGCGATTCAATTATACATGCAACTCGCCGAGTCCATAGACAACGCGCTCGCCATCGAAGTGCTCAAAGACATAGCGGACGAAGAACGTATTCACGTGGGCGAGTTCATGAGACTCCTTTACGAGATTGCCCCTGACGAGCAAGAGCACTATGCCAAGGGTGTGGCGGAAGTTGAAGAGGAAATCAGGAATCTGAAAAAAGGAGACAGCAATGCCAGCAGGTGATGGAACAGGACCGATGGGAATGGGACCGATGACAGGACGCGGCGCAGGCTACTGCGCCGGCTATCCGGCACCGGGGTTCATGAATGCGATTCCGGGCCGAGGCTTCGGTGGCCGTGGATTCTACGGTCGCGGGCGAGGCGGCGGACGCGGATGGCGCCATTGGTTTTACGCCACAGGGCTTCCCGGCTGGGCGCGGGCGGGATGGGTTCCGGTCGCCGGCGCCTATCCGCCGCTGGGCAGTGAGGCCTTTGCCTCGACGATGCCGCGCGACGTGGAACTCCAGACTCTGGAGCGCCAGGCCGACTACTTCCGCAGCGCGCTGGACGAGATCCAGAAGCGGCTCCAGGAACTCCAATCTGCCCAGAGTGGCGATAAGGAGTGACAGGCCGGGGCGGGCGCGGCTCCGGAGCGGGCCCTTGTGAGAGCGGCCCGCCCCGCCTGATTGCCTGTTGTGTTATAGCACGCGGATAAGGAGACCGAACAATGCCCCTCGGACAAGGACGCGGCGGGCAATGGAGCGGTTGCGGCTACGGCGGACCCGGGATGGGGCGCGGCCGAGGCCGCGGCGCAGGCGGCGGCAGACGTGGTGCCGGTGGTGGTGCTGGTGGTGGACGCATGGGCGGCCCCCAGGCCGGCGGACCCGGTGGTCTCTGTGTCTGCCCTCAGTGCGGAACGACGGCCCCTCACACGCGCGGCGTGCCCTGCGTGCAGATGAAGTGTCCAGAGTGCGGTACGGCCATGACGCGCCAAGGATAGGGTCTTTCGTCATGTCGGCTCAGGTCGGCCGAATGACCTGTGGGAGGACAGTGAACATGAGCCTGGCACCCGGTCAACACGAAGATAGCCGTCGCGTGGCGCAACAGCCCGACCTGCTTGAGACGGTCCAATTTCACGGGCATCTCTGCCCCGGGCTGGCCATCGGATTTCGCGCGGCGAAGATCGCGTTGGAACGTCTTGGCGCCAAGCGGGCTGAAGACGAGGAGTTGATCGCGATTGTCGAGAATGATTCGTGCTCGACGGACGCGGTCCAGTGGCTCACCGGTTGCACTTTCGGGAAAGGCAACTTCTTCTTCAAGGACTACGGCAAGCAGGTCTTCACCTTTGCCATCCGGCCCACGGGGGATGCCGTAAGGATTGCACTCAAGCGTCGCGACCGACGTAGCGGCGAGCCGCCACCTCAAGACCGAGAAGCGATGGTGCACTGGATCCTGACCGCGCCCGCGGAGAGCCTGTTCGATATCCGCGAAACGAAAATGTCCTTGCCCGGCCTAGCCCAAGGCCACGAGACGGCGGTCTGCGACCAATGCGGCGAGGAGGCCATGGACTCTCGAACGGTGAAAAGGGACCACCGGACGCTCTGCATCCCCTGCGCGAATGAATAGCGGGAAAGAAACGGATGAGAAGTTTTTGTCGCCGTGGCTGCCGGCAAGTGCGATGCGAACCAGGATCAAGGAGAAAGGACCGTGCCCAAGTCGTCCAAGGAAGTGTTCGAAGTGCGGCACGGCCATGACGCGACAGGCGTAGTCACGGGTTCCCTGGGGCCAAGAACAGTGGAGTCTCGTTCCCCCCAGCCGTCTTGATTGCCCGGCAGGAGGCATGGTGTGAGACCCGACAGCAAGGTGGACGCCATATTGCGCGGCGCCATGGACGGCGAACCCGTGAACAAAGCCGAAGCAGAGTTACTGCTGTCATTTCCGGAGAACTCCCTTGAATCTGTCTTGCTCCGCAACGTTGCCAATCATGTTTCACGCAGGAAGTATGGAAACAGCGCTCTTATGCTTGGACAGATCGGGGTCGACATGGCTCCCTGCGAGGGGGACTGCGCGTTCTGTTTCTTCGCCAAGTCGCACACGGGCATCCAGCCGGCGACCTTGAACACGGAAGAGATCATCGCGAGAGGCCATCGGTATGCCGAAGGCGGAGCGCAAGGGGTCTTCCTCATGACCATGCACCGCTTCGGGTTCGACTGGTTCCGCCATCTCTGTGAAAAGGTTAGGAAGGCTTTGCCGGCCCACCTCGAGATTCTGGCCAATGTCGGAGACGTGAGCCTGTCGCAATTGAAGGAGTTGCGGGCATCAGGCGTTTCCGGGGCCTATCATGTATGCCGCCTGAAGGAGGGCATAGACTCCTGCATGGACCCCGCGGAACGCCGTGCCACGATTGAAAACATCGTCGAGTCCGGCCTGTCCTGGTTCAATCTTTGTGAACCGATTGGCCCGGAACATACGCCGCACGAACTGGTGGAACAGATGTGGCTCGGAGTTGACCTGCCCTGTCGCCAGCATGGAGCGATGCAGCGCTTTCCAGTTCCTGGTTCGCCGCTCTATGGTAAAGGACAAGTATCCTTGTCGCGGCTGGGGCAGATTGTGGCCGTGGTGGCCCTGGCCACCGCGCAGAAGAAGGAGACCACGAGCATCGCGGTCAATGTATCCAACATCGTTGGCTTGTTCAGCGGCGCCAACGCCTTCTTTCCCGAGGCCGGTGAACCGGAAGCCGATTCGCCCTTGAACCAAGAAACGGCCGCGAAGGAAGGGTTCACAACAGCCCTCTGGCGGCAAAGCAACGAGATCTCAACCGCCGACTGCCGCAAGATGCTTCTGGCGGCGGGGTTTACAAATTTAATGGATACTCAGGGGAAAGCGACCCGGCCATTATGGTAACCGAGAAAAGGATGGCCAAGCCTCCGGGACGGTTCCTGGCGGCGTTGGGAGTTCTTGGCGATGGGTTCCGAGCGAAACCTCACCGGCCCCGCGGACGCTTGTCGTTTGCGTTGATGTCTCTCCTGTTTCATGTCCGGGATCTTCTATGGCCTCCGTCCGTTGTGCTTCGCCAAGTGGGCGTCCTATCGGGTCAGACGGTTCTTGATTTCGGTTGCGGCCCCGGAGGTTACTCGATCGCCGCGGCGCGGCTGGTCGGCCCGGCTGGAAGGGTCTATGCCTTGGACGTCAACCCGCTGGCTGCGAAAGCCGTTCAGCGGGCCGCCCAAAAGAACCACTTGGCTAATGTCGTTCCGGTCGTCGGCGATAGCCCGGCCAGTCTTCAGGACCACGGCGTAGATATTGCCATTCTTCACGACGTTCTTCACGAATTGGCCGACCCGGCCAAGGTTGCCCTCGGGTTTCACCGGGTGCTCAAGAAAGACGGTACGCTCTGGATAGGCGACCATCACATGAAGAAAGCGGCTATTGTCTCCGCCATTTCGGCGGGTGGCCTGTTTGAACTTTTCCAGAGCCTTCGGAGGCTTTACGGCTTCAAGCCGGTGAAGAGAAACTGAGACCATGGTTATCGCCATCGCCAGCGGCAAAGGCGGAACCGGCAAGACGCTCGTCGCCACGAATCTGGCGGCGGCCCTTGGCGCCGCTTACGTGGACTGCGACGTGGAGGGCGCAAACGGGCACATCTTCTTCAAGCCCGAGATCGCCGTCCGCCGGCCGGCCACCATCGATGTGCCCGAGCCCACCGAGGCCTGCACAGGTTGCGGCAAATGTGCCAAGGTCTGCCGCTTTGGCGCCTTGGCGGCCCTGAAGTCCGGCGTGCTTGTCTTCAACGAACTGTGTCACTCGTGTGGGGCGTGTTTAGCAGCGTGCCCGTCGGGGGCCCTCCATTGGACGAAGCACATGCTGGGCCACGTGCGGGTCGGCCGGTGCCGCGCGGGGCGCGGCCAGTGGCTGCCCTTCGTGGACGGCGAGTTGGCGATCGGCCAGGTCCGCGCCTCAGCCGTCATCCGGCAGGTGAAGGAGGCGGTGCCGGAGGCGGCA
>Ga0172362_10002407_pt1 | contig 16254 bp, 14 predicted proteins | sample LakKivs1_kivu2a2_FD_114534 | JGI IMG/M metagenome (GOLD analysis project Ga0172362, IMG submission 114534) | Sediment microbial communities from Lake Kivu, Rwanda - Sediment s1_kivu2a2 | ecosystem: Environmental > Aquatic > Freshwater > Lake > Sediment | place: Rwanda: Western Province, Lake...
AAGTGAAATTAAAGAAATTCAAGAGATTTTAGATGGCTGGCAGCTCAAGGACAAAAAATCAATTTTAGTCGGCAATAAAATTGATTTGGAAGGAGCAAAAGAAAATTTTGAAAAATTAAAATCACAATTTAAAATCAGGGCCATATCTTGCTTCAATGGTTTTGGTTTGGAAGAATTAAAAAGAGAAATTTTTGATTTGCTGGAAATAGTCAGGGTCTATGCCAAACCGCCAAATAAAGAAGTAGACCTGAGCCAGCCTTTTATTTTAAAAAGCGGTTCCCCTCTTCTGGAATTAGCCATTAAGATTAATCCAAATTTTGCCACCAATTTTAAATACGCCAAATTATTTAAAAAAGGCTCTAAAAAGCCTCTGATTGTCGGTAAAGATTATCTCTTCCAGGATGAAGATATTGTTGAAATTCATTCCTATTAAGGTAATAAAATTGGTAGAATTTTTTGAAAAACGCTAATTTTATATTCTTTTTCAGGTTCTGGCACTTCGCCATCTGTCTCATAAGGAAGGAGGTCGGGAGAAGAAATGACTATGGGAGAAGAAAATTTTAACATCTTTACTTCTGGCAAATTAATGTGAGTTCCTTTAGTGGCACGAAAAAGGGTTTCAAAAGCCCGAATTTTACCCAAAGGAGTAATGAGGCAGAGATTTAATTTGCCATCGTCAAAAAGGGCGCCGGGATTTATTTTGAAAATTGCTCCATAACTTGGACTATTGGTGATGGCGGCTAAGATTAATCTGCCTTGAAAATTTATTTCTCCTTCGATTTTAACCTCAAAAGTTGGAATGGCAATAATAATTTTCCCCGTTGCCCCAAAGAGGTAACTTAAATTTCTTGGCAAAAAGGGATATTTTATTTTGAGGTCGTTAGCAATTTTATTGACCTGGGCATCGAAACCAAAACTGATGCAATTGGCAAAATATCTATCATTCACTTTCCCTATATCAACCAAAGTTCTTTTATTTCTTCTTATTATTGAAAATGCCTCTTTTATACTTTTAATTCCCAGTTCTCTGGCAAAATTATTACCGGCGCCGGTGGGAATTATACCTAAAGCGAAATCGGATGGAAAATTCCCATCTATTGCTTCCATCACCCCATTGACAACTTCATTTAATGAACCATCTCCACCAACAACAATAATTCTTTGAAAATCTTCCTCAATTGCTTTTTTAGCTAAATTCTGGGCATTTTTTTCCCCTTCTCTTTCGGCCAATTCTCCTTTTATTTCAAACTCCCTTTTGAATTCTAAAATTTCTCTTTCAAATTCTTTTTTGCCTGGGGGTTTGATGATAAAGAAAAATTTCATGCCTGGCTTTCTAAAAAAGTTTTTGTTCTTTTGATGTGTTTTATTCCGGCTAAAATTACGGCCGGAAATAATATTTTAAATATCTGAGGATAGAGGAGAAAAACTAAAATGGCAGCGGCAACAATTCCTATCATCCTACCTAAAACCTGGGAAATAAAGATAGAAAATAATCCTTTTATCTTTTCTTTGAATGACCCGGCCAATCTTACTCCCTTTTTCATTATCAATTCAGTTAAGAGAATAAAAAATCCGATTACTGCTAAAACTAAAAGGAGAATTTTCCAATTTAAAGCTAAAATCAGTCCGGCTAAAGTCGCCAATCCCCTCCCTCCTTTAAATTTCAAAAAAATCGGCCAATTGTGACCCAAAACAACAAAAAAGGCAGCGATTAACTGCCCCATCACTGGATCATATCCCAAGAAACTGAATTTTTGAGCCAAAAAAATCAATAGGGCACCCTTACCCACATCGCCAATTAAAGCCATCGAAAAGGCCTCCAATTTTCCAGTAGCTCTCCAAACATTGGCTGCCCCAATATTCCTTGACCCTACCTCAAAGAGATTTTTTCCATAAACCCTGGCAACAAGATAACTAAAAGGAATTGAACCCAGCAGATAACTAATAATTGAAATTAAAATTAAGTACATATTTTTATGTTCCCTCTCGCCAGGATTCCAAATATTTTCTTTGTTCTCTTGTCAATTCATCAATTTCAATTCCCATTGTCTTTAACTTTAATCTCGAAACCTCATTGTCTATTTCCTCAGGAACCTTATAAACCCTTGACTCCAGCTTTTTATTTTTTACCAGCCATCGGGCAGTTAAAGCCTGTAAGGAAAAACTCATGTCCATTACTTCCGAGGGATGACCTTCGGCAGCCGCCAAGTTGACCAATCTCCCCTCGGCTAAAAGATAAACTTTTTTTCCATTTTTCAACTTGTACTCTTCCAAATTCTCCCTGATATCTCTTTTTCCTTTGCTCAACCCGGCCAAATCTTTCAAATTTATCTCAACATTGAAGTGGCCAGCATTGGCTAAAATTGCTCCTGATTTCATAACCAAAAAATGTTCCTTTCTAATTATGTTTCTATCGCCGGTGGCAGTGACAAATATATCTCCAATCTTTGCCGCTTTTGCCATTGGCAGGATTGAAAATCCATCCATAGCGGCTTCCAAAGCTCTTAAAGAATTAACTTCGGTGATGATGACATTAGCTCCCATTCCCTTTGCCCGCATGGCTATTCCCTTACCGCACCATCCATAGCCAGAGACAACAAAATTTTTTCCGGCTAACAAAGTTGAGGTTGCTCTTAAAATTCCATCAATTGTTGATTGACCGGTTCCATAGCGATTGTCAAATAAAAATTTAGAATAAGCATCATTAACCGCGACCACCGGATATCTTAGCGCCCCCCCTCTTTCCATTGCCCTAAACCTTATCACCCCGGTCGTAGTTTCTTCTGTTCCTCCAATTATATTTTTTATCAATTCAGTTCTTTTTAAATGAATTTTGCTTATTAAATCTCCACCATCATCCATAGTTATATTTGGCTTTTGATTCAAAACTTGTTCTATACACCAATAATAATTTTTGTTACTCAATCCTCGCCAGGCAAAAACTTCAATTCCTTCCCTGACCAAAGCGGCAGCAACATCGTCTTTTGTTGATAAGGGATTGGAACCACAAAGGAAAACCTTAGCTCCGCCAGATTTTAAGGTTTTAACCAAAACAGCTGTTTCCTTTGTTACATGGAGACAACAACCAATTTTAAGACCTTTTAAGGGCTTTTCCTTTTCAAATCTCTTCCTGATTTCCATTAGGACTGGCATATTGTTTTCTGCCCATTCAATTTCCAATCTTCCTTTTTGAACCAATTTAATATTCTTTATTTTAGACATCTTTTTAAAACTTTATTTGCCTCTTCATTAATATCATCTTTTTCAGTATTAATGGAAACATAATGTTCCTTTGGCAATTTTATTTTCTCAAACTCTCCTCTCTTTTGCAAATAGACATTTACCGTGGCGTCAGAAATCTCTTTTTTCTTTCGCCTTTTTCTCAATCTCTCTAAAATTTTATTTTTTGATGCCTTACATTCAATAAAAAAATAGGGAATTTTTTTTCTTTCTATTGCTCTAATTACCATTTTCCTATAAATCTCTCTGGTGAAAGTCGCATCTAAAATAACCAATTGACCATCTTTTAAAAATTTTAAACCATCCCCAATCATTTTTTTATAAACTTTTCCCGTAACCCCCCGACTGTAAATTTTTTCTAAACCCTTTTTTCTGTGTTTGTAGAGGGGAATGTTCAGTATTTTCTTTCTAATTGTATCTGATCTCAAAAGGACGGCTCCCATTATTTTCGATAAATATTCGGCTAAATAAGTTTTCCCGGTGCTTATTTGGCCACAAATTATCAATAAAATTGATTTTTTTCTCGAGAATTCAAGGGCATATTTGAAAGCCAGAGAAAAATATTTTTGAATTGCCAAAATATCTTCCCTTGGCAGAGAAAGGCATCCGACCTTCGCCCTAACATAAGCTCGATAGCATTTATAAAATGGCAAAATTTTAAATAGATCCCTGTCTTTAAGATAAAGATTGTATTCGTTAACAAAATATTTGGAAAAATCTGGCCTTCCCAAATAATCAAAATCCATTGCTAAAAAAGCAATATCTGAGGCAATGTCTTGATAGCGAAATCTTTTGTTGAATTCAATGCAATCTATAATATAAATTTTTCGTGGGGTGATAAAAATATTTCCGGTATGCAAATCTCCATGACAATCCCTGATCTTTTTCTCTCTTATCCTCTTTAAAAATGAATCTTTATTTTCCTTTAGAAACTTTCTGGTTTGCCGGGTAATAAATTTATAAATGCTTTCATCAATAACCTTGCCAACAAAGGGTTTTACTTGTCGAAAATTTTCTTCAGAGTTTTTCTTGATAAGTTTTATTGAGCCATATTTATCTATTTCTGGAGAGTTTTGAGATAATTTATGGAAATTTGCAACAATTCTAGCAATTTTTTTAATAGAAATTTTTTTAAATTTCCTTTTTTTAATCAACTCCGGAGCATAGTATTTCTCTGGAATTTCTTTCATTTTTAAAGCATATTCTCTAATTTTTTCATGTTCTAAAAGAGGCGATTTGGAAGATTCTAATATTCTCAATTGACCATTCTTTTTGACAATTGGAACTACATCTAAATATATTTCTTTCTCCAGTCTTATATTTAATTTCAGTTCTTCTTTCAAAAAAAATTTCCTCTTGTAAAAAGAGGAAAAATCCAAATAACTGAATTTTACCGGCTTTTTTATCTTGTAAACAAAATTTCCAGTGAAAATCAACCAGGAAATATATGTCTCTCTTAATTTTAAATATTTTACTTTGTGAGGAAAAACTTTCGGATTTAAAAGATTTTTAAGGTCTTCCCGGGTCATTTTTTAATTAATTTAATAAGATCTTTAACTCTATCCTTTCTTTCCCAAGTGAAATCGGGATCTTCCCTTCCAAAATGGCCAAAACAGGCGGTTTTTTTATAGATTGGACGCAAAAGATTTAGTTGCCTAATTATTCCTCCTGGAGTTAAATCAAAAACTTTCAATATTACTTTCAAAATTTTTTCTTCTGGAATTTTTGCCGTGCCGAAAGTATCAATGCTTACTTCAACTGGATTTACCCCTCCAATAACATAGGCTAAAGTCACTAAACATTTTTCAGCCAGGCCAGAAGCAACGATGTTCTTGGCAATATATCTTGCCATATAGGCACCCGATCTATCAACCTTTGTTGGGTCTTTACCACTCATGCTGCCACCCCCAATTGGAATTTGGGGGCCGTAAGCATCGACAACATTTTTTCTGCCAGTCATACCAGTGTCAGAAACCGGACCGCAAACGACAAAACGACCAGTATTATTAATATAAAATTTTGTTTTTCTATCTATTAATTTTTTGCCTACTGGCTTTATTACCTTTTCAATAATATCTTTTTTCAATTTTTCCAAAGAAACCCCGGGGTCATGACTGGCGGCAATAATAACATTGTCTGCCCTTTTTGCTTTTCCGTTTTCATATTCCAAAGTAATTTGAGATTTTCCATCCGGCCTCAGATAGGACAAAATTTTATTTTTTCTAACTTCGGCCAATCTCATTACTAATTTATGAGCCAACATTATTGGTAGGGGCATCAATTCCGGTGTCTCTTTGCAGGCGTAACCGACATTGGATCCCTGGTCACCAGCTCCCTGTTTTTTAGTTGCCGTTTTTCTAACGCCTCTGGCAATATCTGGGGATTGACTAGAAATGGTATTTAAAACTGCCAATGTCCGATAGTCAAAACCATATTCGGGCTTTGTATAGCCAATTTCTCTGACAACTTCTCTGACTAAATTATTAAGGTTGACCCAGGCCTTGGTTGTTATTTCTCCCCCAACAATGACATAACCCTTGCTCGTAAAAACCTCACAAGCCACCCTGGCATATTTATCTTGTTTTAAGATTTCATCCAAAACGGCATCAGCAATTTGATCACAGATTTTGTCCGGATGGCCCTCAGCTACTGATTCCGATGTTAAGAAAAATTTTCTCATAGTTATAAAAATTTAATCTCGAAATTGTCAAATTTACCTTCGAATTTTTGCCACTCAATTTTTACTCCATCTACCTGGGCATTTGGCGGACCCTTTTTCATCCATTCTATCAAATTTTCTACCTTTTCCTTTTCACCTTCAAAAATTGCTTCTATCCTGCCATCGGGTAAATTTTTCACCCAACCAAAAACTCCCAATTCTTTTGCCTTTTTTACTGTAAAAAATCGGAAAAATACTCCCTGAACCAGGCCGGAGACAAAAATGTGGACCCTCACTTTTTCCATAATATTTTTGTTCCAACGGGTTTTCCCTTAAGGCATTTTTCTAAATTCCCTCGCTTTCCACCAATGATACTAACTTCGATAACATTTTTTGCCATCTCAATGGCTTCCATCACTTTGTGGAGCATGCCGCCCGTGACATCTATTTTTGCTGCCTCTTTTAGAAATTTTTTTATTTTTTTAAAATTTTTTTGATTAATTTCTGGAATTATTCTCTTTTTAAAATCATAAACTCCTTCAACATCGCTCATTAAAATAATTTTTTCTGGTTTCAATTTTTTTGCCAAATAACGAAAAATTTCTTCAGTTGATAAAATAGTACAACCTTTTTTTCTATCAATAGCTACATCTCCATACAAAACAGGTACCATATCGTATTTCAAATAATTCAAAATTGGCTCTAAATAAAAAAATTTTATTTTTCCATTTTTAGCAATACAAGCACCGGCTGGCTGAATTGAAATAGCATTCTCTCCAGTTTTAATCAATTCTCTGACTACAATTCTATTTAATCTTGAAGCATCATCTTCAACTCTACTTATTCCTTCAAAACTTTTTTCATTTTTAATTCCTTTTTGGGTCTGATATTTTTTTGCCGAAATATGAGGAAAAGAACCACCGCCATTGCCAACCAGTAATTTAAATCTCATTTTCTTTCTGAGACGATGAATTTCTTTTGCAATTTCTCTTATTTTTTTAAAATTTAAAGTATAAGGCTTTTTCTTCGTAATCAAAGAGCCACCCAATTTTAGAAAAATTAACTTGTTTTTAAGGTTTTTCATAACTTCACTAATTTCAAACCGGTTATTTTATCATAAACTTTTTCAATTTTTTTATTAAGGGGAAAGAAAATAATTTCGCAGGCACCCGAAACCCTTGCCTCCACTAAATGACCGGCAAATGTTTTTAAGTTCTTGTCAGCAAAAGTGGCGTGAGAGTGAACGATAATTTTCCCTTTCGAAAAACAGACATTACCAATTAGACTTACCAACTCCAAAGGTTTTTTAATCTCTTTTTGGCTATATTTTTTATTTTTAACGCTATAATGGGCTAAGGTTGCGTTTTCCACTGCCCCAATTCCAATAAAAAATCCACCATTTTTGGCTTCGCTTTTACAAAAATTTTCAATCGATTCTTGAATTTCCTCTCCCCGATAAATTTTTAAAACGTAAAAATTAGAAAATTTTTTATATTCCATAATTTTCAATTATTTCTCTTAACTTTTCCATCTGTTCTCTTTTACCACAAGAAAATCGAATAAATGAATCGTCTAAACCATAAGTGCTTATTCCATCTCCCTGATTTACAATAACCCCAACATTTTTCAAAAAATTAAAGAATTGGTCTGCTTCTTTTACGCTGGGAAATTTTATAACTATATTATTTGTCTGACTTTCTATTACATTAAATCCCCTCTTTTTTAAAAATTCCTCAAAAATTTTTTTCCTTCGGACGTTCTGGCTTATTAAATCTTTAAAGTATTTCTCCTCTTCCAAACATATTATTGCAGCATTTGCAGATATGGAAGTAACATTAAAAAATAATTTCTTTTGTTTAATTTTGTCAATCAAAGATTTTTCACCCACAATAAACCCAATTCTTAGCCCGGCCAAAGAAAACCCTTTTGAAAAACTCCTCAAAACTAGTACATTTGGTGTTGTTTTAAATTTTTTAATGACGCTATCGCCAAAAAAATCAATGTATACTTCATCTATTGCTACTATTCCACTCGTTTTTTGGGCAATTTCTACAATTTCTTTTTGAGACAAAGTCCCGAAAGGATTATTAGGATTGCAGAGAAATATTAAAGTTTTATCTTTTAATTTGCTTTCATCAATTATAATTTTATAATTTTTATTATTGAAAGAATTTATCGCTTCAAAATGTAAATTATTTCTTCTAGGAGCGGCGGCAAACTCAAAATAGGTTGGCGAAAAAAATAAAATCTTTTGACCAAAAATCTTTGTAATAAGATCAATGCCTTCGTCAATACCATTTATCAAAACGATATTTTCTTGTCCGATGTCGAATTTCTGGGCAATTTTTGAAATTAATAAATTATAATTTTGAGGATATAGATTAACATCCTTAAATCCTTCTTTACAAAATCTATCTAAAATTCGCTTAGGCAAAGGCTCTTTTATATCGCCAAGTTTTAGATTGATCATTTTGGGGTGGGCAATAATTAAGAATAGTCGAACCTATTTTAGCAAAAATTACTGACGCGATTTCGCCTCGCCCGCGCCGATGGCGCGGGCGAGGAATGAACTAGATTTTCGTGCAAGAAAAAAATTAAATGAATAAAAGGAAATTAAAAGCTCCTTAAAAACTAAATCTCCTGATTTAAATTTACTCTTAAAATCGAAAAGTAGAAAGTTATTCTGGCATTATAAAAATTTGTAAATCTTCAGGGTTAGGTTTCGGACAATCTTCAGGACAAATACACCAGTCTTCGCCCTTGCCACAAATTTTATCTCCACATTTAACGCAAGTATAAGCTGTCATTTCTTCTAAACAAAATACTTCATTGTTTTTATTTCTGTATGGATATGTAACATCACGTTTAACTAATCCCGGGCAGCAACTCTTACATCCACACGGGCTACAAAGATTTTCTCCTTCTTCGGCACATTCTTTACGCCATTTATCACATTCTGTCTCTTTTGGTTCAATAAACTTAAAAGTAGAAAGCATTTGGTTAAAAACTTTAGTGTCTTTGGCTTCGTCAAATTTCTCACATTCGTATTCCTCTCCGCAACGTACATTATAAACGATACCGAAGCGTAAAATAATATATTTCTCTCCTTTTTTAATAACGTAATCATAAGTTTTGTTAACGGTACCCCCGGGCGCACCCTCATGTCCAATATTTAGGCAAAAATCTAAATTATTAATAGTCACTTTCTTTTTTTCAATTCCTCCTTCTAAAAAAGAAGAGAAGCAATCCTTAAGATCAGCTACAGTAATTTCAAAAAGAGAGGGCCATTCACTAGTTAATGGAGAAAGACCTATTCTGAAAATTGCCGAAGGAGATGGAAAAAGAAGGTTTGACACTTGCTTTTCTGCCTCTTCCGGATATTTTATCTCAAATCCATAATCCTCATTTCTATAAGTTTTCCAATTTAAAGTTTCTAATAAAAGATTGGAGAGTTCTTTGTTATAGTTTAAAATTGACCCATCCCATTTATAAACCGCGTATTCCCTTTTCCAATAAAGTTCTTCTCCTGCTATATTTTTTTCTACCAAGTTTGTCTCGCTTTTCGATTCTACATAACTATCGTATACTTCAACAATTTCTATTGTTTTATCATTATCGACATCTTCTAAATGAAATCCTGCCCTATGCATTAAAGCAAAGGCTTCAACGAAATAATGGTCTTCAACATTTCCTTCTTTATCCCGAACCTTAATCCGATTTAATTTGTGTAAATCCCAATCTATTTTGAAAATTGTATATGCAGAACCACTAGCTCCTAATAATCCTAAATTCACAATCATTTCTTTTTTTCCGTCTCCATCTATATCCACAAATCCACCTCTATCTCCGTATATATCTTCTCCATATCCATATATTTCTCCAGACTCGTCTACACCAGCAACACAAGGTCTACCGAGAAAAGGAGTCCCCTTTTCTTTATTAAAAATGAAATCTCCTATAGTTTTATAATTTCCATTTTTATCTGTCGGGATAACAACAGTCATATAAGCTTCAATTTCTCCTGCTTCCCAAGTTAGAGAGGCAGGAGTGGCAAGACAAACTATTATTTCAGGTGTTTTATCATTATTTAAATCGTTAATAAAAAATTTAGCCCTTTCTCTATCATATTTTTTAGTATCAAGAGTAATTTTATCAAGTATCCTGTTGGCTAGCTCTTCTGTTACTTCAATTTTTTCTGGTTTTTTTATCTCAAGTAACTCAACGGGAGAAACCTCTTGCATTTTTATCCAACTTAAAATTCCACCACCAACAATAATGGCTAAAATCAATACAATCAAAATATATTTCCAATTAGTTCGGGGATCTTTAATAAATCTATTAAATGTTTGATTATTCATTTAATTTTTTTCTTGCACGAAAATCTAGTTCATTCCTCGCCCGCGCCGATGGCGCGGGCGAGGCGAAATCGCGTCAGTAATTTTTGCTAAAATAGGTTCGACTATTCTTAATTATTGCCCACCAAACTGGAAAAGTCAAATTTCGCGAGTTAGAAAATTCGTTAGGCTCGCCCCGCCCGAAGGCGGGGCTCGCCAAAAATGAATCTAAAAAATCAATAAAATATGGAAACAAATAATCAAAAAATTAAAAACTGGTTTCTTTACGTTCGAAAATCTACCGACGAAGAGGGTTATCAAGTTTTAAGTATTGAATCTCAAATTGAAGAATTGAAAGAATTCGCTGAAAGGGAAAATTTAGAAATCTCAGAAATTTTCATTGAAAAGAAAACAGCAAAAATCCCCGGCCGTGAGATTTTCAACGAAATGATTTTAAAAATTGAAACTTCTAAAATTCCAGTCGGAATTTTGGCTTGGCATCCTGATAGATTATCTCGTAATTCAATTGATGGTGGAAGAATTATTTATCTTCTAGATACTGGAAAATTAGCAGATTTAAAATTTCCAACTTTTTCTTTTGAAAATACGCCGGCTGGCAAATTCTTTTTATCAATTGCTCTTTCAAATGCTAAATATTATATTGATAATCTATCTGAAAATGTAAAAAGAGGGAATCGCCAAAAACTTCGCCGGGGCGAATGGCCGGGCCAAAAACCTTTAGGATATATCTATGACCACAGATTAAGAAACATTGTTCCTGACCCAAAAACAGCAAAAATCGTTCAAAAGATATTCAGAGATTTCGCCACCGGAAAATATTCCTTGGAGACAATCTCCACGAGATTAGCCCGATATGGAATAACCAGCAAAAATGGGAAACCAAGAAGTAATTCTTCAATTTACAATTTATTAACTCACCAACTCTACATCGGCATTATGAAATGGAAAGATGAAATTTACGAAGGAAAATATCAACCAATCATTGGTAAGGATTTATTTGATAAGGTTCAAGAAATCCTAAAACAAAGAGGAAAACCAAGAAAAAAGAAAGAAAGGCATAATTTTCCATTTTGTGGATTGTTCCGTTGTTCTTGCGGCGCGGCAATTACTGCCCAATGGGCAAAAGGAAATGGCGGATTGTATAGATATTATCGATGCACAAGAAAATTTGGTCCTTGCGAAGAAAAATACATCCAAGAAAAGGAATTAGTAAATCAAATTTGCCAAAAACTGAAAGAAATTTCTTTGCCCGAGAATTGGAGAAAAGAAATGTTAGATTATTTAGAAAACGAAGAAAAGAAAGAGTTTCAATCCGGTGAAAATTTTACTCAAAAGATAAATCAAAATTTGATAGAAATTCAAAACAAATTAGACAAACTTTTGGAAGGTTATCTTGATGGCTTTATTGACGAAGAAGATTACAAACACAAAAAAGAAGAACTAATTCAACAAAAAATCACCTTGAAAAGTGAAAAAGAAAATGCCGAAAAAAAGAAATTTCAAAGTTGGATCGAACCAACCAGAAATTTCCTAAAAACCGCCTTTTCAATTCAAAAAATCATTTCTGGGAAATCTTTTGAAGAAATCAGGCAAATTGTGGAAAAAATCGGAACGAACCATACAATTTCTAACAAAAAAGTTGCCTGGGACTGGCAACCTCCTTATGATTTTTTAGCTTCATTTTTGGCGAGCCCCGCCTTCGGGCGGGGCGAGCCTAACGAATTTTCTAACTCGCGAAATTTGACTTTTCCAGTTTGGTGGGCACTGCTGGATTTGAACCAGCGACCTTTCGCATGTGAAACGAACGCGCTACCACTGCGCCAAGTGCCCTTCTTTTGAAATTTTACAATAAATTGAATAAAAAGTAAAATATAATTAATGCAGGTCTTTGAATTCCATTTTAATCCAAAATTAAAACCGGATTTGATTTTCGATAGTTTTTGCTATGAACCAGAAAATATTTATGAGAGAAAAATGGGAAGTCTTTACATGGTTGGGATTTTAAAAAATACCTTGCCAAAAAACCTCCAACTTTTAGAAAAAATAGCAAAACTTATTAAGGAAGAATATTACAAAAAGACAATCTTTACGCCCGAAAAGTCATTGAAAGAAAGTTTAAAAGAAGCCAATGATTTTTTGGAACAAATTGCAAAAAAAGGAGATGTCTCTTGGCTGGGAAATTTGAGCTTTGCCGTTCTATCTCTTACCTCCTACCAAAAACCATGGAGCCAGGTCAAATTGAATTTTACGAAGGTTGGGGTGATAAAGATATTTTTAATAAGGGGAAGAAAAATAATAGATATTGATAAGAAATTGAGATTCCAAGATATAGAACCATATCCTTTAAAAATATTTGGGAACATTGTCTCTGGAAAATTGGCAGAAAATGACTTAATTTTAGTCTTTACCAAAGAGGTTTTTGATTTTTTTCAAAGGGAAAATCTTTTAGATGAAATTTCAAAGCTGAGCTTATTTAATGAAAAAAACTTTAAAGAAATTTTAGATAAAAAGAAGGAGGCGCTCATTGGGATTTCTGGAATTTGTTTAGCAATTTTTTTAACAAAAGAGATTTTAAAAGGAAAAAGGGAGAAAATTTTGCCCAAGATTTCCAAAGAATTTTCTTTAAAAGAAGTTTTCAGTCCCTATCTAAAATTTTTAAAATTTCCGAAGATTAGGATTCCTAAATTAGATGTCGAAGCCTTAAGGATAAAAACTAAATCCTTAATTTCAAATAAAAAATTAATTTTGGTCTTATCTTTCATTCTTGTCCTCCTTTTTGGTTTTATTTTCGCCAAATTAGAAGAAAGACAAAAAATTAAAATTTACCAAAAAAATTTAGAAGAAATTGAAGAAAAATTAAGTTTAGCTGAAAGTTTTTTAATTTTGGAAAATCCTCAAACGAATGAAAAAGCTAATTCATTATTAAAAGAAGGTTTTGAAGAGATTTCTCCGATAGTAAATGAGGCTCCGAATTTGCCAAAATATTTTAGTGAAAAGGTTTTTTCATTAAGAGATAAAATTTTAGAGAAACTTTATAGTTTAAATAAATTAGAGAAAATTGAAGAACCAGAATTGATTTTCGAATTTAAAGCCGGAGAATTCATTCCACAAAAATTTTTAGTTTTTAATAATAATCTTTATTTTTTTAGCCCCTACGCCAAAAATCTATTCCGCTTAAAAGATAATGGAGAGAAGGAAATAATTGAAATGGAACAAAAATTTAATTTGACAACCGAATTTAATAATGAAATTTTATTTTTTTCAAAACCTGCCCAAATTTTCTTACTGAAAAGTGGGGAAGAAAAGCCAACTCCATTAGCCGTTTTAAAGGAACCTTATCCTGATTTTAGTTTTGATGATTTTTCTTCTTTTAAAGAAAATTTATATTTTTTTGATAGAAAGGCAGGTCAGGTCGTGAAATATCCTTATTTGGGCAATTTTCAGTGGGGAAATCCAGAGTTTTGGTTAAAAAAAGCAATAATGGGAAAAGCAATTTCAGTTGATGGATCGGTTTGGGTTTTAGAAAAAGACAATTCACTTTCGAAATATTATGCCGGTAATTTGCAAGAAAAAATAGAATTAGATATTTTCCCAGAGCCAAAAGAATTTTCAAAAATTCTTACCTCTCCTACTCTTCCCTATCTTTATATTTTAGAGCCAGTTCAAAAAAGAATTGTTATCTTAGACAAAACTGGCCAAATCATCAAACAATTCCTAAGCGAAAAATTTGACAATTTATTAGATTTTGGAGTTTCTGGACCCACCGAAGGTGGGTACCCCGGAAAAACAATCTGGCTTTTAAATGGTTTGAGAGTGTATCAGGTTGAGCAATAAAGACCTTGACAAAATTTTAGAGTCTGCTATAATTTCAGTAGAAGAGGTAAAAAAGTTGGACCCTAAAGAATTAGGAGTCATCACTGGAAAGTTGCTTTCAACCAGCTGGCGAGTTCGGAATCTCAGAGTTCCTGAAGAAGAAAAGGAGCCGCTCCAAAAGACATTGGGCTCAGCGCTAAACCGGCTTCTTCAGATACTACCAGAAATGCTAGAGGTTGTTGATGAACAACCCCCCAAGTTATTCTACCAAGGAATAGCTCAGGGGATTGTCGAGGCAAGAACTTCCTTCTCAGACTTAGTAGGATTCTTCCCTTCTTTACCGGGAGAGCCACGATTTGAGGAAACCTGGAGAATCAGTCGGGATGAGGTCACGACGGGACAGGCCTTCTTCGACCGCTTCAGAAATCGATGTTTCCGAGCCCAGAACGAGACAGGAAAGCTCCTCATCCAATGCCTGATTGATCAATTCCGCCAGCGGCGCGAGATGAGAGAAAGCACCAACCAAACCTCATAAGGGCTTGGGGGCAACGAATAATAATCGATGCCCTTGGGCCTCTTTTTTATTGACGAAATTTTGGTTAAGTGATATAATTGAGGTGTAAAATAGCTCTTTTGAATAAAATTAGAATTATAGGGGAAAAGATTCGGATCACCCAAATTGTCTATCAAGTTTTTGGTAAATAGCTTGGGTGATCCGAGTTGCCAAAAAGGAGAGAGATCATCGCAACCCACCATGCACCCGATTTAGACCCGATAGCCGCAATAGTGCTATTTCGGCAATACGGTAATACTAAACAAAAAGAAGCTGCCGTTGCCCTCTTCCTTAGGGAAGGAAATGAAGCCTTAAACCAGCTGGTAGGTATCACCATCCTTGATCGGGGAAAGGGAGAGTATGATCACCACGGTATGAGAAACTCAGAAACCACTGCCTCACTTGTAGCAAGGGGATTACAAATACCCGAAGGAGAAAAAGTAGTTCAACGACTACTAAGAAAGGTCCAAAGAAGCGATTTGCAGGGAGAATCGCTACCATTCGACGCCTCAGACCTGATCAAGGCGATGCAAAGAGTCAAAGTTTCTAATGAAGAAATAATCGAGTTAGGAACACGCTTGGTCAACGATTGCCTCGAGTTTTCGAAAAGGACTCTCCAGAGAGAAAATCTGAGGGTACAAAAAATACTTTGCGAGTTCTTGGTAGGGAAAGAAGTCGTGCCGCCGAAATTCCAGGACTACATCGACAGGCTCAACAATCCCGGATTCGAACGACCATTTGATATTGTCGAAGTTTTCTTAGCGGAAAGTCAGGATAAAAGCGAGGAAGAAGCCAAGGGCTTTGTAGGAAAACTCTTAGAATTTGAGTACAGAGATTCAGTGAACTATCTAAAAGCCATGGAAGAAGTCAGGACGACTTGGAAGAAAGTGGTGAAAGGCGTCCTCATTGTTGCTGATGTTAGCGACAATCCGAGATTCAAGGATGCAACACGGAATAGTGGAGCTTTGATTACAGTTCAACGAAATACTAATGGAAGCACACAAATCTACTTCGACACCGAGAGAATCAATATTCAATTAGTTGAAGCACTTATCTCAATGATCAGATTGGAAGAATGCCTAATACAGAGACGAAAAATACCAAAATCAGATCTCAGACAGCCAGAGTACGTCGAGGGAATACCGGAATGGTATTACTATCAAGCGCCCTGGATAATCGGTAAAAAGAAAAAACCAGGACAATTCATTCTCAATGGATCAATTACGGCCCCAGACGTACCACCAAGTAAAATTCCCTTGGAGACGCTTCGTGAGATTACAATAAAGGCTGTGATGTATCAACCACTCAATTGGGTGCGATGGTGTGCCGAGAGAAGTGCTTACTATCTCGCGGCGGGCAAAGGGGCGCCTTAAAGTCCCTTTTTTTATTTCAATTCAACTTTGGCACCGGCTGTTTCAAATTTCTTTTTTATTTCCTCTGCCTCTTCTTTCTTGACATTTTCTTTCACTACTTGGGGACCGGTAGCTGCCGCATCAACTAAATCTTTTGATTCTTTCAAACCCTTTCCGATGACATCTCTGACAGCCTTAATCACTTCAATTTTTTTATCGCCAACGGCTGTTAGAACAATGTTGAAAACAGTTTTTTCTTCCACTGGGGGGGCAACTGGGGCA
>Ga0172362_10002410_pt1 | contig 16244 bp, 11 predicted proteins | sample LakKivs1_kivu2a2_FD_114534 | JGI IMG/M metagenome (GOLD analysis project Ga0172362, IMG submission 114534) | Sediment microbial communities from Lake Kivu, Rwanda - Sediment s1_kivu2a2 | ecosystem: Environmental > Aquatic > Freshwater > Lake > Sediment | place: Rwanda: Western Province, Lake...
CAGAGACCGATCAATGGGAGACCATCCCGTTTGAATGGACCGAGGAGCAGGAACTGGTGGGTAGGATCCTATAAAATCACCTGGGTGTCCCAATGACGAAAACAGGAAGAAAAGTAGCAGTTTTACCTGATAATTTCACCAATGTTCTAAAACTCACTTCAATAAAATTGGGCTAAAGCCCTACATATTATAATAGCCTTCCATCAGTTGGCTGAAGCCAACTGCAATTGAATTCTACATTTAAAGAACCTACTATCAATTGGCTGAAGCCAACATTAAAAATGTTATTTTTAAAAATCCTATACAACTAGCCTCTTTAATTGCCTCAATTTCCGTAAGCTTCAGCTAACGGTTAACTTTCAGACCTTCTTAAGCGTCTTGGCCAGTTCCTGGATCTCATTTCTAAGCTCAGTCAGTAAACGGTTATTCTGATCTGCGAATCGTGCTGTCACATACTGGGCATATAACTCCCTGTTATCCTCAATGTTCTTTGCTCCCGTGTCCTGAAGGAATTCATCTTTGAATTCATTATACCTGTTGCGTGATCCTATAAATGCCATAGTGTCTGATTTTATTTATTTTATGAAAGAATAATGTTTAATAAAAAAGTGCCTAAAGTTTGGAGTGCCTAGAGTGCCTAAAGTGAATGGAGTTGTCATTTACAGATTGAAATATCTTAAACCAATTGCTTTCCTCAATATTAGATAAAATATCAGTATTAAACGGAGAATCTTCTGATTTTGATCAGACTCGACTGTGTAAATATTGTTTATACCCATTAAAAATCTTAACTTTGGTATTCCTCTATTGCACTTTTGATAATAAATCAAATAATCAACCAAATGATCAGCTCAGAAGAATTACTCAAGAAACTTATCGGGAAAACCATTGATGTTGTCCAATTGCCCGGTGGCTTTTATATTAACGAAAAAAGAAAAAGAGGTGAGTTTGTCGTCACCGATACAGGAGCAAAGTTTATCGAAGCAAAATCAACCGATCCGGCTGATGTGAAGAAATATTACTTCAATACTGAATCTTTGCAGAAAATAGTCCTGCTTGAGTGATGCAGCTCAGATCATGATATACGCAGTTTCCTAAAGGTTATGGACTCTTTTTTCAGGGATGAATATATTTCCCCCTGTATTCCCTTTTCAGAAGCTTTGAAGCTTCGGGATTGCCTGTTATCTCCTTCTTCTGCTGGTCCCATTTAACGACCGAGCCGGTATTATAGGATATCATTGCCATCTGAACAGTGGCAGTCGAATGAAATGCATCCTCTGGAGTGCAGCTTATCAGGTTTCTGTCCTTATTTCTGACAGCATTTATAAAGTTAGCTACATGGTTATCCTGCATCAGCGGAGTCGGAACTGAAATATCCTCCCTTTTGGCATTCCTGCCTGTCGGGAAGAATACAACTTTATTGTCATCGGCAAAGAGAGTTCCCTTATCTCCATAAAAGAAAATTCCGTTATTAAACTCGGGTGTAACATCTCCGTTGCCCCAGAGCCGGTGCTGCCATATTACCGGAGCCTTTCTGAAACCAAACTTCACAGTAAGAGTGTCAGGCGTGGTTATCTGATCTTTAAGAACATAGATACCGCCTGTGGCGTAAATCTCACCCGGCATCTCCTCTCCCATTATCTTACGGATTATGTCAATATGATGGATTCCCCAGTCAACCAGGTGTCCGTTCCCGTACTCCTTTTCAAGGCGCCACGTCCGGTGACCTATACTTGGCCTGTAATCGAGCTTTGGGGCAGGTCCGCACCATTCCTCCCAGTCAAGGGCTGCAGGAGGCGGCTGGATCTTTGTATCCTGCGGTCCGGGATTGTAGTGAATCTGGGCGACAATCTGATATACAATTCCTATTTTCCCTGAATCTATTAATTCTTTCACCTTTTTAAAGGATTCAGCCTGGCGTCGCTGGAAGCCCACCTGGACAATATTGCCGGCTTTTTCCCAGGCATTGACCATTGCGATTCCTTCCATAACATCGTATGAGAGAGGCTTTTCGCAATAGATGTCTAAACCTTTACTGCAGGCGGCTATAAACTGCAGTGCGTGCCAGTGTGGGATGGTCCCGATTATTAAAGCCTCAAGACCTTTCACGTTAAGCAGATCCTGATAATATTTACACGTCTGAGGTCTGCTTCCCTGCAGTTTCTCAATCTCGTCGGCACTGCTTTTCAAATGATCGAAATCAACATCACAGACAGCAATTACCTCTGCATTGCCTGTTTTGATAGCCGCAGTTGTATCGACCATGCCATACCAGCCTGCGCCTATCAGCCCGATCCTGAGTTTCCTGCTTTGCTGTGTTCCGGGAAAATAGAGTGATGATGCAGTCGCGGCAGCTCCTATTGTGGTCATTGCGAGAAATTTTCTTCTTTCCATATCAGAATATTTTGCACTAAAAATAAACAATTAACATAAAAGTGCATTAATGATCCTGAAAAGGATCTGATTGTAAATCTCTGTGGAGCTCTGCGTTTTCTCTGTGGAACTCTGTGTAACTAAAATAATATCAAAAACTTACACAGAACATCACAGAAAAGCACAGAGTGCCACAGAGACTATAGAACAACAAGTGCAGTTTTATTACGGATAATATTATTTTTGTGCATGCCGCAGAACAGAATAAAACCGACACTTCTCTTTACTGATGCTCTCAAGCTGAAGCGGCCGGCTGCATTCAATGTAATGCTTAAGCCTGCCGGGCCTGCATGTAATCTGAATTGCACCTATTGTTATTACCTGGAGAAGAAGAACCTGTTTGGCGGAAGCAGCGGCAAAATGAGTGATGAGCTTCTTGAGGAATTTACCAGGCAGTTTATTGAAGCTAATGAAGTGCCAGTTGTGACATTCACCTGGCAGGGAGGCGAACCAACGCTTATGGGTCTCGACTTCTTTAAAAAAGCCGTTGATTACCAGAAGAAATATGCAGGTGGAAAGAGAATAGAAAATGCCTTTCAGACCAATGGAACCAGGCTTAACGACGACTGGTGTAAATTCTTCGCAGACAATAAGATGCTTATTGGTATCTCAATTGACGGTGCAGAACATAACCATGACCATTACCGGAGGACCTATTCAGGCGATACGACCTTCAGGAGAGTAATGAAAGGCATTGAGCTTTGTAAGAAGCATAAAGTCGAATTCAATACCCTGAGCGTAGTTAACGACTACAATGTACGTTTTGCATCTGAGACGTACAGGTTCCTTAAAAGTATCGGCAGTGTTTTCATGCAGTTCCTCCCGGTTGTGGAAAGGATCAGCGATAACGCAGGTGATTCAGGTTTAAAGCTTGTCGCGCCGGTTCACGGAGAAGCAGAAGTGGCTGAATGGTCTGTACCTCCGGCTGAGTACGGTAAATTCCTGATAACTATCTTCGATGAATGGGTGCGGAATGATGTCGCACGGTATTATGTTCAGATATTCGATGCAACACTGGCAAATTATACTGGTGAAAATCCGGGAATATGTGTATTCAATGAAACCTGCGGAGATGCCCTGGTCATGGAGCATAACGGGGATCTCTATTCATGCGATCACTTTGTATATCCGGAATATTACCTTGGAAATATAAAAGAGACACCGCTTACTGAACTTGTTAAAACCCAGGAGCAGTTTGATTTCGGTATAAACAAAAGAAACACTCTCCCCCGCTGTTGTCTTCAGTGTGAAGTTCGCTATGCCTGTCATGGTGAATGCCCAAAGCACAGGTTTCTGACTGCGCCTACAGATGAAACCGGTCTGAATTACCTGTGTGAGGGATATAAGTTATTTTTCAAACATGTTGAGCCATATATGGATTTCATGGCGAAGGAACTGAAAAACAAGCGTGCTCCCGCAAATGTCATGGACTGGATAAGGAATAAAGAAAATCAGGTTGTAAAGCCTCAAATGCCGGGAAGAAATGATCCCTGTCCGTGCGGCAGCGGGAAGAAGTACAAGAACTGTTGTATGAAGAAAGTATAATAACGTAATGGTACAACGGTATGAAGGTATGACGGTATGCCGGTCTCACGTTTCGCAACTTTTCTGAATGAATATGACTATTGTCAATAAATTAGACACTATGTTGTATAAATATTGTACAAATAATTAATTGATCATATGATCTATATATCTGTACATCAGATGTATATATAAATTGGCATTTCTTTTGTTCTGAGAATCCTAAATATGAAAAGAATGATGATGAAGATTTTCTGGGCAGTAATATTTTCCTTTTTTATTTTATTTCAGGACAGTGCCGCCCAGGTAAAGAAATGGACGCTTGAGGATTGCATAAGCTATGCGGTTACAAACAATATAGGTTTGAAGAGGCAGAGGCTTCAGACGGAAACTACTGAAACCAGCCTGTTAAAATCGAAAATGGATCTTCTCCCCTCACTGAATGCGGGATCCAATGTAAGGGTTGGATTCGGTAGGTCTATAGACCCTGTTACAAACCTTATAACATTTGAGCAGAATATAAGCAATTCATATTCAATAGGTACAGAATTCAGCCTTTTCAGGGGATTTGTAACACTGAACACCATTGCCTCAAACAGGTTCATGTACAAGGCCGGCCTGGAAAATGAGAAGATTGCAAGAAACACACTTATTATTGAGATTCTGAGTCAATACTATCAGGTGCTTTATGCAAATGGTCTTGAAGAGGCTTCAAAAATGCAACTGGATCTGTCGGAAAAACAGAATTTCAGGATATCAAAAATGGTGGAAACAGGAAAGGAAGCCCTTTCGAGGCAGTATGAAATGGAGAGCCAGTTGTCTGCCGACATGCTGTCATACACTGTGGCTCACAATAATGCAAGCAAAGCACTGACAGCTCTCAAGCAACTGCTTCAGCTTGAGCCTGAATCGGAGTTTGAATTGCTTTTTCCTGATCAGGAAAAACTCCTGGTTACGGATATCAGCTACAAACCGGACAGCATATACAGGATCGCTTCAGAGACACTGCCGAGCCTTAAAGCGATTGAATATGAGCTTGAAGCTAACAGGAAACAGGTTGCTGCTGCAAAGGGACAGCTTGTTCCGTCAATTTCAGCCGGAGGATCAGTTTTTACAGGATATTACAAAGTGCTGAGCGATGATGCTCCGGCTCAGCGATCCTATTCCGAACAACTGAAGAACAATAACAGCCAGTCTGTTTACTTATCATTAAACATCCCTGTTTTTAACAACTACACGACCGGAAGAAGTATCCGCAGTGCCAGGATCAGGAAAGATGATACAGCCCTGAGACTCGAGCAGGAAAAGAACAGCCTTTACCTGGAAATAGAAAATGCCTGTCTTGATTACAACCGTGGAAAGGATGAATACCTGGCAGCTCAGGCAAACCTTGAATTTAACAACAAATCTTTTAGCGCGGTAGAAAAGAAGTTTGAGTCAGGACTGGTTGATGTGACCGATTATTCAGCTGCCAAGACGACGCTGTTCAGGGCTGAAGCTGAAGCATTGCGCACGAGGCTCCAGATGGTAATACGGAAACTCACAATAAGCTTTTATACAACCGGAGAATATGAGAATATAGTTTTCAATTAATGTAATAATAAGACAAAGAAATGGATATACCTGTTGACGGGATGGATCGCCGCCTGGAAAAGAAGAAAGGTCTTCAGAAGAAGCATATTGGATATATTGTTATCGGGATAGTAATTATAGTTCTGTTTTACATGGCTTTTTTTACCGACCGGACATCAACCTATAAGGTCGAAAAGGATAAGCTGATCATAGAAACTGTAATCCGCGGCCAGTTCAATGATTATATTACTGTACCCGGCACAGTGGAGCCGATAAGCATAATTTACCTTGATGCGCTTGAAGGTGGCCGCGTGGAGGAAATACTTATCGAGGAAGGTTCCATGGTAAAAAAGGGAGAGGTCATACTCCGTCTTACGAATCCCGACCTGTATCTCAATATCCTCGACAGCGAAGCCCAGCTGGCAGAAAAGGAAAACTTCCTGAGAAACACGCAGGTGACAATGGAGCAGGAAAGGATCGCCATAAAAAGAGAACTTATAAATCTCAGATTTGACATTGAAAGGAAACAGCGTACTTATGAACAGAACGCGGAACTGATAAAGGACAACCTGATATCGAAAGAAGAATTCATCCGCTCAAAGGAAGATCTGGATATGGCAAAAAGCTCGCAGGAGCTTTTTATCGAACGCCAGAAAGCTGACTCACTCTTCAGGACAGTGCAGGTTGAAACCATAAAAGCCAATCTTGATAATATGCGGAAGAACCTGGAGCTGGTAAGACAAAGAGTTGAGAATCTGAACGTAAAAGCTCCAGTTGACGGACAACTGGGGTTGCTGGTGCCTGAAATCGGGCAATCAATCTCGAGGGGCGTAAATATGGGACAGATAAATGTGCTTACATCCTATAAGGTAACAGCACAGATAGACGAACATTATATCGACAGGGTGCGTACACAGCTCACGGCAACCCTCGACAGGCAGGGTCAGATGTTTAATCTTGTGGTGCGGAGGGTATACCCGGATGTCAGGAACGGGACCTTCGAGATTGATATGGTATTTACCGACAGTGTACCAAAAAACATAAGGACTGGACAAACTTATTATACCAGTCTTCAGCTTGGTCAGCCCAAAGAATCCGTACTGGTGCCGCTCGGCGGATTCTTCCAGGAGACAGGCGGACAGTGGATATTTGTTATTGATCCTTCTGAATCTTTCGCGACCAAACGCGACATCTCGATCGGCAGGAAAAATCCGAAATATTACGAAGTTCTTGAAGGACTGGAGCCTGGTGAAAAGGTCATCATCTCAGGCTATGAATCCTTCGGTAAAAATGAAAAACTTGTTTTTAAGAACTAATAAAACAACCAACATCTGATAAAAATGATTAAGACTACTGAATTAACCAAGATCTTCAGAACAGAAGAAGTTGAGACAACAGCTCTCAATAAAGTGAACCTGGATGTAAAGGAAGGTGAATATGTTGCAGTAATGGGTCCTTCAGGATGCGGCAAATCAACACTTCTCAATATCCTCGGATTGCTCGACAATCCGTCCTCGGGGAGCTACCTCTTCAACGGTACGGAGGTTGCCAACCTTAAGGAGCGCGACAGGACCGTTTTCCGCAAGGGGAATATCGGGTTTGTCTTCCAGAGCTTCAATCTGATAGATGAGCTTAATGTTTATGAAAACGTTGAGCTTCCTCTTATCTATCTGAAAATGAAAGCCAGCGAAAGGAAGAAAAAAGTCGAAGATGCCCTTCAAAGGATGAAAATAACACACAGGGCAAAACACTTTCCACAGCAGCTTTCCGGAGGCCAGCAGCAAAGAGTTGCAATTGCACGGGCAGTGGTGGCAAATCCCAAGCTGATACTTGCTGACGAGCCTACAGGTAACCTTGATTCCAAGAATGGTATTGAAGTGATCAACCTGCTACTGGAACTTAACAAGGAAGGAACCACGATCGTTATGGTAACGCATAATGACAGGGATGCAGGTTATGCTCACAGGATCGTGAACCTGTTCGACGGCCAGATAGTAAGTTAAGAATTATTCTGTTCGAGGTTTTTCAGCTTGTTGTAGAGTGTCTGCCTTGTAATACCAAGCTTTGCAGCAGTAGCGCTTATATTATTGCCATGCCTTTTCAGGCAGTCGAGGATGAATTTCTTCTCCATCTCCGCAAGTGTGAACTCATGGTGATAAACGTTCCTGGCAGATGATCTGAACTCAAAATCCGATGGCAGGAGAACTGGTGAATCGCTCATGATCACCGCTTTCTCGATGGCATGCTGCAATTCCCGCACATTTCCGGGCCAGCTGTAATTGGTGAGCTTCTCAAGTGAGTGAGTATTGATCTTCATCTGTTCTTTGTTATATTTTTCACAATAGGCTCTAAGAAAGTAATTAGCCAGGATGGGAATATCATCAACCCTGTCCCGAAGCGGCGGCACTTCTATCATTATTGTATTGATCCTGTAGAGAAGATCTTCCCGGAACCTCCCCTCTCCCACCATTTTCATAATATCGCAGTTGGTGGCGCATATAAGCCGGATGTTTACTGGAATCTGAGCATTTGAACCGATCCTTACGATCTGCCTGCTCTGAAGTGCATTCAGCAGCTTTGACTGGGACTGGAGGGAAAGATTGCCTATCTCATCGAGGAACAACGTTCCGTCAGAAGCAAGTTCAAACTTCCCTTTCCTGTCTTCCCTGGCATCTGTAAATGCACCTCTGACATGTCCAAACAACTCGCTTTCGAATAATGTCTCAGTGATCGAACCCATGTCCACGCTGATCATTAGTTCTCCGGCTCTTGCTGAGAGATTGTGTATTTCGCGGGCAATAAGCTCTTTTCCGGTTCCGTTCTCGCCGGTGATAAGGACATTGGCATCCGTTGGTGCTATTTTCCTGACAATGTTCATAACATTGATCATTGTCGGGGATGCCCCCAGGATCAGCCTGTCAATAGCTCTGCTCATCAAAGGGTATAAAATACAAAGATAATAATAATTGTCTAATTTTTAGACAACATTAACATAAATATCAGTCTTTGTTCCCCCTGATTGTAATCACACACATATCACCACCTGTCTCCCTTCCAGAGCAACAGACCCCCCTGTCCTGCCCATCCGTATCAACAGACCCCCCTGCCCTGCCCATACGTATCAACAGACCCCCCTGCCCTGCCCATACGTATCAACAGACCCCCCAAGCCCCCCTAAAGGGGGGTTATAAACCCACACAAAGTCGTCATTACTAAGGGTTTCAACCCCCCTTTAGGGGGGCTTGGGGGGTTGTTGACAAAATAGCCAGAGGTGCGAGTACATGTACCCGCATGCAACATTTCATCCAGTTGCACGTCTTTATATCAGAAATCATAATTCTGAAGGAAATGACAGTCAAATTATATCCCAACGAGGTGGTCCTGAAAGCGGGCGATACACACCAGGTTGTTAATAATCACAAAGTTGACGGTAAGCTTATTGTTACAAACCAGAGATTATATTTCAAGACATTAAGCGAGCAGCTGGAACGTTTCAATTTTGAGATAGTGTTTGAAAATATTCTTGAAGTAATCTTCTACAATAAAAATATGTTTCTTGTCAGGGGACTGAATGTTGTAACCCGTGACGGAAAGAGCCATCTCTTCCCTCTCAAAAAACGTGATGAGATAGGTGAGCTGATAAACAGGATGTACTAACCGCTATAAAACCGCCCCCCAACCCCCCTGAAGGGGGGCTATAAACCCTGACCTATGACCAGAGAATTAAACCCTCTTCTATGGGATTTCCGGCCTTGGCGGGACGGGGGTCATTCGTACCGCAGCGAATCCACAGGATTTCTCATTGCAGCTCTGGTCACTTTGATGCTTATTGTAAGCGCTGTTGCAGCTGCCATTATTAATACTGAAAAGACCAGTACTCCGGTGCTGATATTCACAAAATAATCCCATATGCTGTCCATAAGCTGAAGCGACATAAAATATCCTCCTGCACAGCCGAATATTGACGCTACCAGCAGGACAAGCATGAATTTCCTGCTTATAAGATACATTATAACTGGAACAGGAGCTCCCTGGATCTTTCTTATACCCACTTCCTTGGTCCTTTTGATGATATCCAGCGATACCTGGTTATACATGCCTATCAGGGAAAGCAGCGCTGCAATAATTGCCAGGAATGCGCATACCTTGAAAATACTTCCGTTAATGTCCTTTTCCTCCTGCATCGTATCTTCCTGGGTTCTTCCTGTGAAGATCAGATTTGTTGACAATTCTTTCCATTTCTGACCGATGAATTCCAGAACCGATGGGATATCTCCCGGTTCTGCTCTTACAACCATTATATTGAACCTTTCGCTGCCTGAGATCCTGAGCATTGCCGGTTCAATTTTTTCCCAGACGCCTGATGTAAAGAAATCCTCGACCACTCCTATTATGTTCAGCCTGGTTGTGTCATAGAGGGTGATGGTCCTGCCTGCACCGTTTTCCCAGCCGAATTCCTGAACCAGTTTCCTGTTGACTATTATTGAATTGTTGGATCTGTCTGCCTCTACCCTGTCCAGGCTGAAGAATCTGCCTTCGGTCAGACGAAGTCCCATTGCCTGTGCATATTCCGAACCGATATCAAGGACATCCACTTCTATCTGTTTTTCTGCAGCATCCTTAACAGGTCTCCGGTAGTTACCCCACCCTATGTGATTATTAGTCCCTGCCGCGGATTTTACCCGTGGATTGGCAAGTATTTCATTTCTCAGTGAGGTATAGATTTCCGGTGTTACAGGCACGACTATCAGTTTATCCCTGTCGTAACCAAGATCGAGTGTTCTCTGATAATCAGCATTTCTTGAAAAGACTATACCCATTACAAGCGCCATTATTGAAATGGTGAATTGCACTGCCAGCAGAATTGCAGAGAGTCTTCCTGAACCCCTGAAGTGAGTTGTTCCCCTGAAGACATAAACCGGGCTGAAGCCGCTGATATATAAAGCAGGATAGACACCGGACACGAATCCTGTCATAAAAAGAAGAAGGAGAAGGAAGATCCAGAATACCCTGTACTGGCTGAAAGTAAGTTCAATCGACATATACGCCCAGAGATTGCTGTAAGCAGGAACGAGAACTGATCCGAATGCTATCCCGACAAACATTGCCAGGAGGCAGATTACCAGCATTTCAAACATGAACTGCATGACAAGCTGCCTTCTCTGTCCTCCGAAGGTTTTTCTCAATCCGATCTCTTTGAGTCTTCTGCTGAATGCCGCTATTGACGTATTTGCAAAATTGAAGCAGGCTATCAGGAGTATAAAGACCGCCATTATTGGCGGCGCTATGAGAGCAGCAGGGTGCAGTGACGGGAAAAGACCTGATGACCAGGTATTTCTTGTATTGGATCCCACATCCCTGAGGGGGATCAGTGAAAACCGGGTGATACGGAAATCTTCCCTTGCCCTGTTCTGAACGGGCAGGTATTCTTTCAGTGAACCATTAATTGCTTGTAGCAGCGATTTCTCTTTTACCTGGATAAAGAGCGCAGTAGTAAAAAGTCTCCAGTTAGCATCATCCGAGTTCCACATTGCAAGAAAATTCCTGTAATCGGAAAGAATGTCGATCCTGAAGCTTGAGTTATCGGGAAAATCACGGAATACAGCACTAATGGTAAATGTGAATTCTTTATTTTGGTCATTAACAATTGAAATTGCCTTGCCGATAGGGTACTCATCACCGAACAGTGTTTTAGCCATGGTTTCACTTAGCAGGACATTTCCTGTACCAGGAATTGACTTAGTATCTCCATGAACTGAGGGCAGAGTAAATATTTCGAGGAAATCCGGATCGACAAAAGACACCTGTGCAGGGAAGATATCATCGCCCCTCTTTACCGGTGAACCCGTTCTCTGAATTCTGGATGCTCTCAATACACCCGGGATATCATTCTTGATCTGCAAACCGAGCGTGGAAGGTATTACGCCATATTCCTGCTCTCTCCCCTGCATGTCCCTGTAGCAGTTGATCCTGTATATCTCATTGAAATTCTCATTAGTCCTGTCGAATTCATAGTTGAACATGTGGTTGAAGAAAGCAACTATGCAGACAGCCAAAGCAATGCCCAGTCCTGCAATGTTGATAAGAGTGATTAGCTTGTTCTTCCAAAGGTTTCTGAAAGACACAAGAAGGTAATTTCTGAACATAGAGCGGAGGTTTATTCGTATTTAAGGGAATATGCAGGATTGACTCTTGCAGCTCTGATAATTCTGTAGCTGATTGTAAACAATGCTATCAAGACAGCGATCAGGAAGCCTCCCGCGAAACTGAAGACACCAATGCTGATCCTGAAATAGAAGTTTTCGAGCCATCTGCCGGCTACAAGGTAAACCAGAGGCCAGGCTATAATAGCAGAAATCGAAACAAGAAGTAATATCTCTCTGGAAATGACATAATAGATGCCTGTAACCGACGATCCCATTGCTTTCCTCACTCCTATTTCCTTTGTGCGTTGTTCGACTGTGAAGGAAGTAAGACCGAACAGACCCAGTGCTGCTATGAAAATTGCCAGGATTGAGAAAATCACTGCCAGCTGGGCATTTTGTTGTTCCTGGCTGTACATCTGCTTAAAATCTTCATCAATAAAGAAATACTGAAGAGGATCGTTTGATGTGAGTTCTTTCCATCTTTTCTCAATTTCTGCTATTGATTGCTGAGTATTCTGACCCGAAAGTTTGATCGTGATATAACCGAATCCGTAATTTCTGTCTCCTTTGTACTTAAAGATATAAGGCTGGATAGGATTTCTCAATGATTCAAAATTGAAATTCTTTACTATCCCGACAACCTGCAGATATCTGAATCTTCCGGAATCCTGAGGCTCCATAAACCTTATATTCTCAATATCCGAGATACTGTAATTCTTTGCCGCGGCTTCATTGATAATGCATGTATTTTCGTCAGTAGTGAATGACTTGTCAAAATCGCGGCCTTTTACAAGCATCATTTCATATGTTTTGAGAAAATCATAATCGATCCAGTTTGACTGCAGCAGGAAGGACTCATCCTTTCTTCCTTCTATTCCATATCCGTTGAGATTGTTATTACGGCCGGGAACAGCTGTGGAACTCGTGATATTTATAATACCGGGAATTTCCTTTATGGCATTCTTGAAGGCTTCAATCTTCTGACCGAGAGCTTCCACCCTGTTTATCACAAGCATATTTTCCTTGTTGAATCCGGTATCTTTATTGAGCATAAAGAATATCTGCCTGTACATTATCATTGTTGCTGTGATTAGGAGAACCGACACGGCAAACTGGAAGACAACAAGGATTCTCCTGAGAGTTCCCCGGTGAGAGCTGCCTTTGACACTGCTGCCTTTAAGAACCTCGATGGGATCGAAGGAAGACAGGAAGACTGAAGGATAGCCTCCTGACAGGGATCCCACAAGGAATGAGAATACCAGCAGGACAGGTATAGTGTACCAGTTTTCAAGAAGATCCAGTTTAAGACTGGTTCCCAGCAGGTTGTTGAAATATGGAAGGGTGAGCCATATGATAATAACAGCAAGCACAAGGGCTATTAGCGAGAGGCTGAAGGACTCTGAAAGAAATTGTCCCATCAGCATTCCGCGAGTTGATCCGGTAACCTTCTTAATGCCTACCTCCTTTGCTCTTCTCGTTGCCTGAGCTGTGGCCAGATTCATGAAATTGATCGCAGCAATAAGGACAATGAGTATGGAGATGCTTCCGAAAACATAGAGGTATTTCGGGTCGCTTGCAGGTTTGAATTCCTGCTGTATTGACGGATCAAGATGGATATCCTTGAGATTCTGAAGGAAATAATTGTACTTGTTTCCCTGGGCAAGGAAATCATTGATTGAAATTCCCATGAACCTCTGAACCTCCGGACCCACATATTTTTCCAGCATCGCCGGGATCTTTCCGTTAACAGTATTATAGTCAGTGTTTGGTTTTAAAAGAAGGTATGTACTGTAGCTGTTGCTGAGCCATATCGGATTCCTCGACCCCGGATTTGTCATGAAGGAGATAATAATGCTCGCGTCGAAATGAGAGTTATCCGGGACATCCCCCATAATTCCTGAAACTATGAACCTGGCAGTATCGTTGCCTATTTTAAGCGGTTTGTCAATCGGATCTTCATCACCGAAAATACGTTTTGCAGTGGATTGGGACAGAACGGCTCTTCTTGGGGCATTAAGGACATTTTTAGGATCTCCCTTTTTAAGAGGAATTGAGAAAAAATTGAAAAAGGCTGAATCTGCCTCAATTACATCATCATCCGTAAAGGTAAGATCCCTGTATTCAACGACAGTGGGTCCTCTTCCAACCATTCGGAGGTAATCCTCCACTTCCGGGAATTCAGCCAGCATTGTCGGACCAATAGGTGCACAGGTGAAGGAGCCGAGGAATTCCTGTCCACCCAGTTTCCCGTTCAGAACAATCCTGAAGATCCTGTCCTTTTTAACATTGAACCTGTCGTATCCGGCTTCGTTGATTACAAACAACGCGATGAGCAGGCTGCATGCAATACCTATTGAGAGCCCCAGTATATTTATAATTATGTATGCTCTCTGCCTTTTAAAGGATCTCAGGGTGTATTTTATCAGGTTTTTTAACATGCCAGGATGGATTGATGAATTTTACCGTTAATTTATGAAATCCGGGGGAAAATGGTTATTTATTCAACTTTAAGCGCGACAGCAGGATTAATGAGAGTTGATTTAAATGCCTGGAAGCTGACGGTGATCAGCGCTACACCAATTGCTCCCATGGCAATAATTGCAAACAAGGGAGCTGACATATCTATCCGGTATGCGAACTGCTTAAGCAGGTTCCCCATTATAATCCAGCCTGCAGGCATCGCTATTACCAGAGAAATAAAAATCAGGATCAGGAATTCCTTTACCATATTCCATATTATTATTACCGAATTTGCTCCCATCACTTTCCTGATCCCTATTTCATTTGTTCTTCTTTCCGCAGAAAAGGCAGATAGACCGTACAGCCCGAGACATGCTATTATGACAGCTAAAAAAGTAAAGTACTCAAATAATTTTATAAGTCTCAGACCTGTACTGTAAAGCCTGTTGTAATCTTCATCTAGGAAGAAATAGTCGAAAGGATATTCCGGCATTATTCTTTCCCAGATATTTCCTGTTGTTTTAACAGCCTCGGCAGTGCTTCCCGCCGCTAACCTTATCAGAATTAAATTAAGTCGCTCCGGGCCCGTCAGGGCAAAAGCAATCGGTTCAATCTGCTCCTCAGCATTTTTAAAATTAAAGTTCTTTAAAACTCCGATTATCCTTCCGTCCAAACCCATGAAGCTGAAGCGTTTTCCAACAGGATCATCAGTACCCATTATTTTAACAACTTCCTCATTAACAAGGAAATTGCCTATAGTATCCTTTGCAAAGTCGGAGATGAATTCCCGGGAGAAATCCCTGCCGGATACAAGCTCCATCTTCATTGTTTCGAGGTAATCATAATCAACAGCATTGGTCCCGATGAGCACCCGTTTTTCAGGATCCCTGCCATCCCAGTCTGCACCTCCGGAGTTGCTTCCTATTCTGACAGGGTTGCTTGTTGAGGCAGTAACTCCCTGTATAAGAGGTTCCTTGAGAAGCTCTTCCTTAAGTGAATAATACTTTGGCTTCATATCCCCTATCATCGGAATGCACAGCAGGTTTTTTTGGTCAAACCCAAGATCCTTGTTCTGCATATATGTCACCTGCTTATACATAACTATGGTAACCACTGCGATCAGAATTGACAGGGCAAACTGAGTTATAACAAGTATCTGCCTGATCCTTCCATTGCCCTTCCCCGATAAGGTTTCCCCTTTCAGTATTGCAGCAGGCTTAAATGAGGAGAGATAAAGTGCAGGATAAACACCCGATAAGAGCCCGGCCAGTATCCCGACAAATATCACACTCAGAATGAATCTGGTCTGAAACAGATCAGGGAGAATGAAATTCTTACCTGAAATATTGTTGAATACCGGTAATAATAACCCGATTAGCAGGAGTGCAAGTACCAGTGCCACAGATACGAGGAACAAAGACTCAAGCATGAACTGCAGAATCATAGTTTTCTGATCGGCCCCCGCGACTTTTTTAATACCGATCTCTTTTGTTCTGCCTGAAGCTTTTGCTGTGGACAGATTGATGAAATTTATACAGGCAATAAGAATGATGAATACTGCAATAAGGGTAAAGGAAATCACGGTAATTACAGGTCCGTTGTTGACCTGGTATCCAAACTGCGCATGAAGATGAATATCGAGCAAAGGGAATAACAGGTATTTGGTGGTCGTCTGAGGCATATATTCCAGGACAACATCTGTAAGTTTTTTGTTTACAGCCTGAATATCAGAACCTTTCTCAAGTTGTACAAACGTAAGGATTGAATTATTTCCCCATGAATCGCCTATTGCTCCTATTTCCTTCAGGAAGGAATATGGGACAACACCTTCAAATGTAAACATTGAATTATGGGGAATATTTTTCATCACACCCGTTACCATGAATTCATATTTGTTTTCAATATTAATGGTCTTTCCGAGAGGATTCGTTTCTCCAAAATATTTTGAAGCAAGCTTTTCAGTCAGGACAATTGACTTTGGTTCCCTCAGGACAGTTTCGGGATCACCCAGCAGCAAAGGCATAGTGAATATTTTAAAAATTCCCGAGTCGGCAGCAATTATGGAAGATTCGAAAAATACTTTTTCTTCCTGCCTGAATAGAATTTTCG
>Ga0172362_10002412_pt1 | contig 16238 bp, 12 predicted proteins | sample LakKivs1_kivu2a2_FD_114534 | JGI IMG/M metagenome (GOLD analysis project Ga0172362, IMG submission 114534) | Sediment microbial communities from Lake Kivu, Rwanda - Sediment s1_kivu2a2 | ecosystem: Environmental > Aquatic > Freshwater > Lake > Sediment | place: Rwanda: Western Province, Lake...
AAATATTAGGCACAGCATTAAAAGCTTCAAGTATTTCTTTTTGTTTTTTGGTTAGCTCTGTAATAATAACTTTTCCATTGTCATAAACTACGGCTTTGATTTTCTCCAGTTGAAGCAACATTTTTTCAAAACTGTACTCTTTGGTTAATTCGGCCTGTTTTAATATATTCATGATTTTCATTCGGATAATAAGCGCTAAAAGGTTAATGAATACAATGCCTTTAAGCGTTTCATTTTTATGTACACCAGGTGTGGACAGCTCAAGGTCGTTTTTCAGGATATTAAAACCGCGTTCGATCAGGTCTTTTTCTTTATACGCCGCCAGACAGCATTCCCAGTCATAGTCCCCACGATAGGCAATCAGGTATAATCCTTTCTTATTCAACACACGGGAAACGGCTTTGTCCTTTATCGTCACCTTCAGCTTGGCACTGGTGGTATCCAGGGAAAAGTATTCAAAGTGTTTGCCTGCTATTTCTGCGGCCTGCCTTCTCACACTTTTGTCAACCGTGAGCTTTTCCAACTCTTTTTTGATATCAACCAGCTTTCTGTAAAAATTGTCCTTCTCCTGGGTGGCCCTGGCAGGATTATAATAGCAAAAACCTTTAAGGGTATGCGTTCCTGCGATGATATCAACCTTTTTGACAAAGAGGGTCTCACCGCTGTATTTTTCAAGGTACTGCGTATGATTGATTTCCTTCCATACCCGGCTCATCAGTTGATTTACTTCTTTGTACTTTTGAGGGACGGCTATCACAAAATCGGCATTTGCTTCTATCAGGTGGTTGATGTTTTCCAGACTGTAAAATCCCCTGTCCAGTATGATGGTAAAATATTTGATCCCGATGGCACTAAGCTTTTTTATCGTGTTGAAGAGGGTTTGGACATCAGTGATACTTCCGGGATAAATCTCATAGGAAAGCGGTATACCTTCCTGTTTATCCAATATCACTGAGAGATTGATTTGGGGCAGATTATTATGATCCCGGTTATAACCCCATTCAAGTAATTTGATTAGTTCACTGTAAGACGTCACGGAGGTGATATCATATAGAATGGTTCTCCGGCTCTCAAGTTGCCGGACAAGGTAGGAGGCCAGCTTATCCTGCAGGCGGCTCTGGCCGATTTCGGTTAGCAATCTGCTTATACCACTTGAACTCAGGGGTAAGTCCCTGGTGTGGTAATAAGGCCATGTGCTTTCATACCAGTCGGCCATATTTTGCATGGCAAGACCTCTTATCACCCTTCCATAACTGAGGGCTAAAACGGTTTTGGACCTGACTTTACCCAGTTCCTTCTCAAAGAACCTGTCCAGCTTATAATCCGTAATTACTTTTTCCACGGGTAAAAATTCACCGTACGAAAAGACATCTTTGACTTTCTTTTCCCTGACCCTGACAGGGTTACCATCCTGATTCTTGCCCAGATAAGTGCTTTTTTGACGAACTCTTTTCATCTTGGGATCATAGTAAGGAGTGATTTGATAAATATACTCAATCCCATTAATGATTTTGATGCGTTTGAATGGTTTCATAATTGCCTATTTAGGCACAAATATATAACACAATTTTACGCTTTCATTAAATTGAGTCATAAAATTTTAAACAATTTTTTGTGAATAAGTGTGCCTAAAATGTGGCGAATTACGGTTCAACAGGCATTGGATCAAAGAGTAAATCCATTGACAGAAGATCAGCGTTCCGAAATTGATCAGGGATGGTTTATCGCCGGGGCCAAAGAATCCCTCGAAGCACAACTGTCGAATTATAATGCACAAAGAAGCAGAGCTTTGTACAACATTATCAGGTATTACAATGATGACACCTTAAACTTTTCACCGGCCGACAGCACTATTGGAATTTTGCAAAATGTAAATGAACTATGGGCTAAGTACGCTATGGTTTGTGAGTATTATAGGAAAGGCGATTCGGCAGCGGTAATGAATACCTTGAATATTATTCCTGAGACCTTTAACCTTACAGAAAATGAAGCCTCTCAACATCAATTGTATGAAAATTATTTCAATGTTCTTTTACAATTGTCTTCGGTAAGCAAATCAATTTACGAAGCAGATTCTTCATCTGTTGCCGGATTATATTCTATATACAATGATGCGACCGGTCGCTTAAAAGCAAGTATACGTAGTGTACTTATGGTAATAGATACACTCACATATCATGAGCCTTACATCTTTCCGGATGAATTTAAATCGGGCAAAATCAGGCGCATACCTGTTAAAAAAATCTATGAAAAGAATGAAATGAAAATATTTCCAAATCCCACAAACAATTATGTTATTATTGAATATATGATTAAAGATATTAGTAATACGAAAGGATTTATCAATATATTTGATAATAATGGAAAATGTTTGGAGCATATAACTCTGATTTATAATCATGATTATCTTGTTATTCCGTTTAGAGATTTGCCAAACGGCATCTATATCTGTAACTTTGTGGTGAATAACGAAATTGCCGACTCGGAAAAACTGATCATTTCACGATAAATTATTGAAGCCGGTGAAAAAAGTATTATTTCGCATATTTATCTTTTTGATTCTTTTACAGTTTGGGAATACCGGTCATTCCCAGTATGTTTATTTTAATAAAAGATATTATCTTAATGAACCGGATATATGGAGTTCAGCAAAGGATATTATTGAGATTGAAGATGGGTATGTAGTGGTAGGTGCAACAGGTGATTCGTTAAATTATTATTGGAATCGTATCGGTGTCATGAAAATGGATTTTCAGGGAAATCAATTATGGGCAAGATCTTTTGGCGATACAATTGCTACATACTTCAGCGGTTATCCTGGATCCTTATGTCGAAACAATAGTAATTGTTTTTTCATAGCCGGGGCTAAACAATACTATAATCCAAACACATATAATGTAGGCCTGTTGCTTAAATTAAATAACTATTGGGATATCATATGGATTAAGGAATATTCATGGGATTATATTTCGCCTCCAGATACATCGATCCATTTTAATCAAATGAAAATTTGTGAAAATAATGATTTGGTATTTTGTGGAACTTTTAACGATGATAATATCGGATGTAAATTTCTTTTACTCAGAACGGATAGCTTGGGGAATACCAAATGGCTTAAAACATATGGTTATGGAGGCACGACATTAAACAATGCTTATTCCGTAATACAAACTACTGATAGTGGTTTTGCTATTGGCGGGTATAAATATACTCCCGGGCAGCCTGAATCTGGAAATCCCATTGTTATCAAGACCGATAGCCTGGGAAATCAGCAATGGATGAAAAATTTGGGAGGACCTTATGTTGATTATATAGCCAGAGTGTGTAATTCTATGGAAGGAAACATATTAGTTGGCACTTGCTATTCCGACTCAATGTTTTCTAATGATGAGGCATATAGCAGAATTAATATAGTTAATATTGATAATCAGGGTAATGTTTTATGGAATAAAAAATATGGGGCCAGCAGGCACCATAATTACCTGTTAAATATCATTACGTTGCATGACGGTTCGATCGTTGCAACCGGTTCCATCGCAACAGAAAGCCCCGATTTTTCGGGATGGATATTGAAAGTGACCGGCGAAGGTGACAGTTTATGGTACCGGGAATATATATATCTAAGTGGTAGTGGAAGCTCAAACTATTTGAGCGATGTCATTGAGACAAGTGATAATGGTTTCCTGGTTTGTGGTAAAGTTTTTCCTATGCGACCCGATACCGGCATTCAGGATGCCTGGGTGATCAAGTTGGACAGCATGGGATATGATACCCCCGGATGTGCGCCCGTACAGGTAAAACCGGTTGAATTCGCCGGAAAAGAGGGACTGAAGATATATCCTAACCCTTCAAGCTCTGTAATAAATTTCGAGTTTGTGGCTGCAAATAAAAGGAAAGGTTCATTTATCGAGATATTTGATCTCTTTGGGAGAAAAATAAAAGAAATGGAAGTCCCGGCAGGTGAAAACAAAGTCATTCTTAACATTGAAAGCTGGCGCAAAGGTTTATATCTGGCACGGGTCAGATATGGAGAGGACCGGATAAAAAATGTAAAAATTGTTGTTCAATGATTTACACCAAAATATTGAAAAGCAAATTAAATGTTCTCCAACTCTTCTTCATAGTGCTCGCTAAAATGTTCATTCATCGAGGCTTCTTTTATAGCCTTTCGATCACTTCGTACATATAGATAACGGTCATCTTTCCCGGCTTTTGATACCCGGCGAACTTCAATTGGATGTTCCCGTTGGTCATGCAGTGTTATAACCTTTTCCCCTGCAATTTCGTGATCTTTGAGCTTGGAACGGTTCACACAAACATACTGATACTGCTTCGATTTTAACATCGCCAGGTTCTCATCCGTTTCTATCCCGGCATCAATGACTATAACCGGCTTTCTGCCTGTTGACGATGTTCTTGCCGATAATTGATCTACTATGTCTGACAGTGTTTTACAATCGGCTATGTTGCCTCGAAAAATTTTACTGTATTTTATAAAACCTTCAACATTCACCACTAACGCCAATGCATCTAATTTTGAATCATTCCTCTTTTTTTTACTCTTGTAAAATTTTGCCAGTTTGCTCCCATCCTTCCTGCCTTCAAAATAGGTGTTGGTCAAATCACTCAATATAATTTTATCTTCCAGATCAAATAACTCACTTGTTCTGAGAGACAGATATTCTTCAAGACCTTCTTTTACCTTATATAACATACTGCCGGCACGGTATAAATGAAACCTGCTGGTCTTGACAGGATCCAGATCAAATAATTCAGCCACTGCCGAATTATCCTGTATCCATTGTGCCGTTTTATGTTCGGAGGCCGGACAGGTCGCCTTACTTATTATATGTAACAAGGCGGTCTTTATTTGTGAGTCATCCCATCCACAATTCTTTAAATATGTTCCGATCCCCAATTCTTCTATGGTTTGCCAGCATAACTACTCACATCCTATTTCACAGGCATCTTCCATGGTAACACTTGAAATATCTACCTGATGATATTCCCTTTCTTGTTGCTTTTTTCCTGTCAGATTCTGCTTTCTGAATAGGATGACTTTCCAGTCCCTTACGTTTTATCTGCTCATAATAATGACGGGCAAGTTTTTCAATTTGAGCAGGTAACATTGAGCTGAATAAGGTTTGCCCACCCTTCATCAGTTGCTCGATACGATCGGCTGACAGTTTCTTTTGCTCATTGGTCTGCAATTCCTCAAGCTTTCCAAGGAATAGGAACGTTTGATCAACAGTGATTTCTGATTTGCAAATTATCTAATCATTTTCTGGGACTACAAATCGATTTTAAAAAATTATATATCTCATAATCAATATGATATATTTTTCGAAGTCGGAAATTTATCTATATTTTGCTTTTTTTAGGTCCCTTTTCGGGGTGAAAAGCTTAAGTTGGATTAAGGCGTTTCACTTAAATTTGTTTTTCTAAAACATAAAAAGCATAGTGGAAAGAATGTAACGATGTAACGACGTATCGAAGTAACGAAATAAGATTTATTGACAATATGACAATATGACAATATAGCAATATAACAATTGAACAATAGAACCATTGATTTTTCGAGCTACGGCGCCATTTCCCAGTGTCATCCGCCGGCTTTCCGCTCCCTGATATCCGTTCCCGCGGGGCTCTGGAACACTTTCAGATCGAAGTAATAGATGGCGGCGAGGAGGTGGTTGATGATCCCGGCCTGTATCTCCTCGTAGGTTTTCCATTCCTGTATCTTGCTGAAGGCATATATCTCGACGGGCAGGCCTGTGTCGGTGGGATGAAGGTGGCGTACCATCAGCGTGTGGTCAAGGCTGATATCCTCATTATGCATCAGGTACTCCTTCATGTAGACGATGAAGAGGTTAAGGTTGGTGAGCGTGAACTCCTGGACGTGGTCCACGGGATCGCCCTCGAGGAGGGTGTGGTGCCTGTCCATGGCGGACCGGTTGGTTTCGATAAACTCTTGCAGATAAGGATTGCGTGAGAAGCGTTTAAGCATATCGGGCGAGCAGAAGCGGATGGTGGTCATGTCGACATTTATGGCGCGTTTGATGCGGCGCACACCCGACTCCTCCATGCCGCGCCAGTTCTGGAAAGCGTCGGAGACTAAGCTGTAGGTCGGGATGGTAGTGATGGTGTTGTCGAAGTTCTTCACTTTTACCGTGGTGAGGGTGACGTCGATGACGGTGCCGTCGGCACCGTATTTGGCCATAGTGATCCAGTCGCCTGTCCGCAGCATGTCGTTGGCGGCGAGCTGGATGCCGCTCACAAAACCCAGGATGCTGTCTCTGAAGATCAGGAGGAGGACCGCTGACGCGGCACCCAGACCGGCCAGCAGGGCGAGGGGTGACCTGTTAACGAGCAGGGCGATGAAAAGAATACCGGCGATGGTGTACACGATGATCTTGACAATCTGGATATACCCTCTGATGGACCGTATCTTCGACATCTCATAGGTCTGGTAGATATCCTCTGCCGCTTTCAGGAACGAATTGATGACCCAGACCAGAACCACCAGACCGTATATCTTCACCAGCAACATCGTTACCTTCAGCGTTACCGGGTTATCTTGAAAGATCATTGGCAGCAGCAGGTAAAAGATGTACCCCGGAATAAAATAGCTCAGCCTTCCGAAGAAATGGTTCTTGACGAGATAATCATCCCACTTGGTTTTGGTTTTTTTTGCCACGGAGTGAATGATATACACGACGATGATCTTCACGATATGGTAGGCGATAACAGCCAACAGGATGACGGCTCCTATCTCGATCAGCTTCAGGAAGAACATGACAAAATTACCACTGAGCCCATACCGGTTTAACCATTCACGGATCAGTTCTTCGAATCGCAGAAACATGGGTGGTTAATTAGCTGATTAGCAAATTAGCAAATTAGCAAATTAGTATAGGTGCAAAGATAGGTCATTCGGATAATAATCCCAAACATGGAACGCAGATCACTCGGATCAGGGGACGATGACGTTGAGCGACAAGGGATCGACTTTAATGATCAGGTCTTTCTGCAGCTTGACGTGTTCACCGTCGATGTTGACGATTTTCCCTTTCTTTCTCGACAGGCTTATTTCTTTCCCTTTGAGAATAGTGATGTCGCTGCTTTGATCTATTTTTTTCAGGAACATGAGGTTGGCCAGGAACACCACACGTGCCAAGGGGACTTTGCGGATGATGCAGACATCGATAAGGCCGTCGTCCACTTCGGCGTGGGGCGCTATGGAGGCGTTATAGCCGAATTGGTTCGAGTTGGCGAAGCTGATAAAGAGAGCCTTTTCTTTATATTTCTCCCCGTCGACGGTGATTTTATATTTTTTGGGTTTATAGTTGACATATTCCTTCAATATGATCTTGAAATAGGTCTGGAAGCCTCTTTTTTTAGCTTTCTCATATTCTTTGGCCACCAGGGCATCGAAACCGACGCCGGCGATGCTGATGCACAGCTCGCCGTTGATCCTGATGGTGTCGATCTTTTTGATCTTGCATTGATTGATCACCTCGATGGCCTTGCTGATGCGGAAAGGTATCTGCAGATGATGCGCCAGTCCGTTTCCTGAGCCGGCGGGTATGATACCCAGTGCCGTGTTGCTGCCGATGATCCCTTTGGCCACTTCATTCAGCGAGCCGTCGCCGCCAACGGTGACGATCATAGCCACCTTATCCCTGGCCGCCTGGCGGCTGATCTCGGTAGCATGGCATGGCCTTTCGGTGTATACGATGCGGTAATGGTATTTACCCTCGTCAAGGTGAATCCTGATCATTTCTTCCACCCTCTGTTTACTGCCCGCACCGGATGCCGGATTGATAATGATGACAGCCTCTTTCTTCGATGGAGATACCGTATCCATAAGGTTCATTTGATCACCGTCAGACGGTTTTCGATCATTCTGTTGTTGTATTGCTGTATGACGGCCTTCATGAATGTTTCCATCGCCCCGGCTAACTCCGGTTTCTGTGTCAACAGGTTATTTTTCATGAGGATATCTGTTTTATAATCGTACAGGCCCAAAGGGGTGTGACCGTTCCACTGATAGGCATAGTCGCCGGCAATCAGCTGGTAAATGTTATTGAGGAAAGTGAGTGAATACCTGTGTGCTGTCGTGTCGAACACACTGGAGCCAAAGGCTATGTAAGCATCGTCAAAGTGCAGGAAATCGAGGATGGTCGGCATGATGTCGCTCTGCTGCACCACTTGGTCCCCTGCCGGCTTCAGGTGCCGCCCCGGGAGATAAAAGATGATCGGCACGCGATAAAGACCGACAGGGGTCTCATATTGCGGGAAGTAGGTCATCGATGTGTGGTCGGCGGTGATGACAAAGAGGGTGTGGTCGTACCACGGCATCGTGGAGGCCGTCTGGAAAAACCGCCGCAAGCTGTAATCGGAATACCCCACGCACTCCTGGATTTCGAGAGGTCCTTTCATGAATTTATTTTTATACTGCGGCGGTAAGATGAAAGGATGGTGGGAGGAGAGAGAGAAAATGGCCGACACGAAGGGCTGGCGTGTCGTGTCGAGACACCGGGCATAGTACTGAAAGAAAGGCTCGTCATAAATGCCCCAGCTGCCGTCGTAGTCCTTATCGTTATTGTATTCATCGCGTCCGATATACCTGTCGAAGCCGGCCATTTTGGTGAACGATTCAAAGCTCATGGTGCCGTTGGTGCCGCCGTGGAAAAAGGAAGAGGCATAGCCTTCCTCTTTCAGCAGGCTGGCCAGACTGTTGATGCGGTCACCGGCATACCTGGATGTGATGTAGGAATCGTTCATCAGCACCGGGATGCTGGCCAGGATGGCGGGGATGGCTTCAATGGATTTTTTGCCGTTAGCAAAACCGTTATATGACTGGCTGACGCCGATGATGGAGTCGAGAAATGGTGTATAACCCCGGTAATGACCGTTGTCAAGATCCTTGTTGAAAGCGCCGATATATTCCGACGAGAAGCTCTCGAGGATGATGACCACGACGTTATAACCATGGTGATCCTCGCTTGCCGCGATAGTATCGGGATGCCAGGTGGCAGAGTGAAAGGGGGTATAGACCTTATCAAGCGACGACTCGTCGCTAAAATAGTCTGCATGCTTTAACTCGAGCTGTGAGGAGGATTTGACCACGGTGAAAGGGGTGTTCAGCACCAGCGAGGTGTATTGCGCTTCCGTGTATTTCCCCGAGGTGATGATGCTGATAGGCCTGAGTTGGAAGCCGCCACGGATGCCAATCACAGTAAAAAAAGCAAAGACCAGGAAAAGGAAGGTGTTGGTCACTAAGTACATGAAACGTGAACGAGGGGGTGGCGCCGCCTTCACCCTGAAACGCGAAGCCAGAAAAACGGCCAGTAAAGACAGCGCGATCCACAGCACCAGCGGCTGCCAGAAATCATGAAGGAAATGCGGGATCAGCGACCGGTAATCATCTCCTGCACCCAGGTACCTGAAGATATCACCTGTCATGCGTTTGCCGGTGAAACGGAAATAGACGACATCGATGAAATTGCCCGCCATGGCAACGATGAAAAGCGTGTAAAGCAGGATATCATTCAGCGTCTGGTACACCGGATGGGTCCTGATCCTGAAAGGCAACGTGTTAAAGAAGATATAGGGAGCGGCAATGATACAGAGCGTGGAGAGATCGAACCGCAGACCGGCAAAGACGATTCTGAGGAACTCAGGGTGGCTCAGCTCGGAGAACAGGTGCAGGTTAAGGAAATACAGAAAAAGACGTGACAGGCTCAGTGCGATGAGAAGAATGGCTAACCGGAGAAGGAGGATAAGGTATATATTGCCTTTCAGAATGAAACGCCTGTCCATGGCACGATGGGTTTAAGGCAACAGGACGGTGCTAAAACTGCAGAACGTGCACGCTCCTCACCGCCTCCACAGCCTTGTTGCCTGCGTTATCCTGCACATTGTAATAAACATGGTAGTTATAACCTTCCACATTGGTGTTGACATCAGTGGTGGTCTTGATTTTATCCGTGATATCGCCGTCCTCCTGGTCGTAGGCCGTCGCTCCAGGATCAACGTAAGGCTGGCCAAGAGGAACCGTCAGGGGATTATCGCCCAGAATGGTGATGACGGGAGCATTGGTGTCCTTGTCTTTCTTACATGAATCAAATACGGTAAAGGTTATTATAAATAGCAGTATAAAAAAACCTGTCCTTTTCATGATGTTAACCTTATTTTTTTACAAAAATATAAAAGAGGTTGCATAAAAGAGAGTTTTTATGTTCTCACAGATTTCACAGATTTTCACTGATATTGATAAATTGTTGATTATCAATAAATCAATTACTTGATAAATCTGTATTCATCTGTGGAATCTGTGAGAAACTTAACTCTTAATACAACCTCTCGATTTATTAACCGGTCGTTACCGGTAATTTTTACTGCTGGACCTTGACGGAAAAAGTGATAGTTCCATCTGATCCTGTTACGATAGCATCGATTTTAATCAAACCATGCTTTCCGGTGACGGTAATAAATCCAAGGATATCTCCAACTGCCAATTGATTAACTTTGGATTCAGTAACTCCATCGCCAGTTAATTGAAGAATAAGGGTATCGTCGGCAATTGAATCCCAATCAACCGCAGTCGTAATCTTTTTAAATAAAGTAGCATTTTTAACCGACCAGGTCTCGATACTAGGATAAACAGACCTGGCATCAGAATCAAATGGTGAAGCAATTGTAGCTTGATTTGTTTGCCCATAAAAATATAACCAGTCAATTTTAGTGGCATTGGTCTTCGCATCTGCAAGATTGTAAACTGTCCCATCAACGGATGCAAATGAACTTCCTGTATTGTTATTGTCATAAGATCCTAAAATTTTCTGTGTGAAAAAATTGATCAATCCGGCAGCATGCTGTGTTGTGATACTCAGTGACACCTCATTGGTCTGACCGTCCTTGTCGGTGACCTTGAAGGCGATCCGTTCGGTACCTTCCACGGTCAGCGAGGTGAACTGAAAGTCGTAGTCAATGTAAGCTTCGCTAAAGGTAAAGGTTGAATCAAACCAAATGGCATTATTGTATGTCCGCGATACATACAGGCTGGTCAGCTTGGTGCCTGAGGTGGCATTGGCCGAGGCCGTGATGCCGATGGTAAAATCCTGTGAGATGTCCAGTGTTGCATCCTGGGAGATGTAATTGCCGCCTCCCTTGAAGTTGATGGTCGGTTTGAGATCCTGAGGCGTCTCCTCAGTTTTGGTGCAGGAGATCATAAAAGTGGTTCCCAACAAAAGTAAGCTAGCTAAAAAGTAAGTCAGTTTTCTCATAGTCAGATGATTTAATGTTTATGAATAAAAATTTAAGAACCCGAAAAATCAGGGCAAAGGTATGCCAATTATCCTGAATAATAAAACATCATGCGGGCGGCAATAATGGAAATTTTTTATATGGATGGTTTATGATTCAGAGTTTTGTGATAAATTTGAAGGCGAGGACGACCTCACCCCGCCTTCGTGGCCGTGTCTGCAGGTCTGCAGGTCTGCAGATAATAATATTAATAACCATATTCCCCCTCTCTTTCAGGAGAGGGGGTTAGGGGGTGAGGTCATGAAACCGGCACGCATTACAAACGCGCGCAAACGAGGGTTCTAAAAAAATGCTATGCAAACATCTACCGGTAACAAAGGCGAACGTGTCCGATCCGATTGTTTTGTCACCCTTGAACTCCCCGATCATGGTGGTCGGGAGATTACGGTGGCCAGTAAAGTAAAGGTACTCTATGGTCAATCCATTCTTAAGCTCGCGGGAGATATCCTTGACCATTTTGAGATCGCTCATGCCCGGCTGGACATAGAAGACAGCGGGGCTCTGCCGTTTGTGCTGGCGGCCCGCATCGAAGCCGCCATCAAGGTGCTGATGAAGAGCGACAGGGAATACCTTCAGGATCTGATTCTTGAAAACAGGTACCATACGGCCTGCGACCGGCATCGTTTCTCGCGCCTTTACCTGCCGGGCAACACGCCCAGCCTGATGATCAACGCGGGCATCCACAAGCCTGACGGTATCATCCTCGACCTGGAGGATGCCGTGGCACCGGACAGGAAGCACGAAGCCCGCTTCGTGGTGCGCAACGCCTTGCGGCAGCTCGATTTTTACGGTGCCGAGCGCATGGTGCGCATCAACCAGGTGCCCGCCGGCCTCGACGACCTTGACTTCGTCGTGCCCCATAACGTCAACCTCATCCTGGTGCCCAAATGTGAGAGTGCCGGCCAGATACATGAGGTCAACAAACGCATCGACGCCATCAGGGCGGTTCACGGCCTCGACAACCCCGTCTGGCTGATGCCCATCATCGAGAGCGCCAGAGGTGTCGTCAAAGCTTATGAGATAGCCGCTGCCGCAGATAATGTCGTGGCCCTCGCCATCGGGCTGGAAGATTACACGGCCGACCTGGGCACCAAAAGGACCGCCGAGGGCACCGAGTCGTTCTTTGCGCGCAGCATGGTGGTCAACGCCGCCAGGGCCGCCGGCATACAACCCATCGACTCGGTCTTCTCCGATGTGGGCGACATGGAAGGGCTCCGGCAGAATGTCCTGCATTCCAAAGCCCTCGGCTTCGACGGCATGGGATGCATACACCCCCGCCAGATCAGGGTCATACACGAGTACTTCGCCCCTGATAATGACGAGATCGACAAAGCGAAGAAAATAGTCAAAGCCTTTGAGGAAGCTACCGCTAAAGGACTGGGAGTCATTTCGCTGGGAACCAAGATGATCGACCCGCCGGTGGTAAAACGAGCCCTCAGGACCATCGACCTGGCCGTCAGTATGGGTAAACTGTCTCAAAACTGGAGAGAGGAGGATCATGAATAAAAAATACGATAAACCGGTTACCAATGCGGCAGGACGTGTTGTCCCCGCCGTCGTCAACGGCAAGGAACAAATTCCGTATATGGGTGTCGGACAATATAAGCCTACAGGCCGGAAGTATGCCCCTCCCATCGCCACCTGTGCCGATTACCCGTCTGATGGTAACAAACTGGTGCCGTCGTTGAAGGAAGCCTTAGTAAGGGCCGGTCTGAGCGACGGCATGACCATTTCGACACATCATCACTTCCGTGACGGCGATCTTATAGCCAACCAGGTTTTCGACATCGCTGCCGAGCTGGGTGTGAAGGACCTGGTATGGTATCCTTCCGCCTCCTTTCCATGTCATCAGGCTATGATCAGGCATCTGGAGGGCGGTGTCATCAACAGGATCGAAGGCAGCATGAACGGGCCCCTGGGACGTTTCTGCTCCGAGGGGAAGATGAAAGGGCTGGGTGTGCTGCGCTCTCATGGCGGCCGTTACCAGGCCGTGCAGGACGGCGAGGTGGTCATCGACATCGCGGTCATTGCGGCGCCGACAGCCGATCCCTTCGGCAACGCCAACGGTGTCGACGGCCCTGCCGCCTGCGGCCTGCTCGGTTTCTCCCTCGCCGACTCACAGTACGCCCACAAAGTCATCGTCGTTACCGACAACCTCATCCCGTTCCCCTGTGTGCCTTGGCAGGTCCACGGCAACTACGTGGATTATGTCGTGAAAGTCGATCAGGTGGGCATACCCGAGAAGATCGTCTCGGGCACCACACAGATCACGCGCAGCCCCGACAGGCTCCTCATCGCCGAGCTGACGGCACAGTTCTGCGACAAGGCCGGCATCATCCGCGACGGCTTCTCCTTCCAGGCCGGCGCCGGCGGCACAGCCCTGTCAATAGGGATCTTTTTCGCCGACATCCTCCGAGAGCGTAAGATGAAAGCGCGCTTCATGCGTGGCGGCAGCAACAAGTACCTCGTTCAGATGCTCGAAGAAGGCCTCGGCGAATACATCCTCGACGGCCAGACTTTCGACCTCGACGGCGTTCGATCCATGCGCGACAACCCCCGCCACGTGAACACCAGCCCTTTTACCAGTTACAACTATCACGGCAAAGGCAACTTTGCCAGCATGGTCGATGTGGTTATACTTGGCGCCACGGAGGTCGATGTGAATTTCAACGCCAACGTGGTCACCCACTCCGACGGATACCTCCTCCACGGCATCGGGGGATGGCAGAACTGCCTCTTCTCGAAATGCACCATTTTACCCATCCCGCTTTTCCGTGACCGGATCCCGGTGGTCAGGGAGGAGGTCACCACCCTCTGCGGCCCCGGTGAGCTCATCGACGTTATCGTCACCGAACGTGGCATAGCCGTCAATCCGCGGCGGCAGGATATCCTTGATAAGGTCAAAGGAAGCGGATTGCCCCTTAAGAGCATTGAGGAGCTTAAGGACCAAGCTGAAAAGATTTGCGGTAAACCGTCAAAACCCGATCTTGACGACGAGATCGTCGCCGTCATCAAGTGGGTCGACGGTACCGTGATCGATGCAGTGCGGAAAGTGAAGGGATAGGATCAGATTTCTCAGACCTTCACCACCAGTGTCTCGGCCATCATATCGTGCAGGGCCTGTTTTTTCTCGGTGAATCCGGCCATCATATAGCCAATGTACAAGATCATCCCGGAGATGATCTTGCCGAAATACCTTCCGGTGGCCCGTGCAAAGGATATCCGGTGGCCGGTCATGTCGGTCACCTTGATGCCGATGGCCATTTTACCCAGCGTGGCCTGGTATTTTGACGATTCCATGAGCGCGAAATAAAGCCATTTTACCAGGATGCTGACAAAAACCGCATAGATGATGAGCGAAATTGCCGGACCAACGATCCCCAGCCATTCAGGACAATGTTCGTAATCTTCTCTGTGTATGACACCGGCAACAGATAGGCCGAACAACACCCATACCGGGGCTATCAAGATGAAATTGACAAACGAGATAATCAGATCGTCAATAATATAGGCCAGAAAGCGCCACCAGAAACCGGCATAGGTCGCCGGGGGTACCAGGATGACCTGTGGTTGTTGTATTTGTCCTTCCATAAAACAAAAATTTGATTTTCTGTCCAAAAATAATTTAAATTTACTTCATGTAATCATTTTTTTTTACAAATTCATTTTATACAGACCCTAAATGACCAGTCATGAAAAGAACCATTACCATTCTGTCAGTCCTGTCCATTCTTGCTGTCTTCGCCGGATGCCTCAGCAAACGGAACATTCGCATCATCAGCACGAATTTCAGTGAAGAGATCACACGTAGTCAGGATCTTTTATTCACGTTTAATATGGCTGTTGCGCCGGATTCCATTCTGAACCTGTGGGATTCGGTCACCTACATTCAATTTGAGCCGCCGGTGCCGGGAAGGTTCAAGTGGACGGCCAACGATGCCGTGATTTTCTCTCCCTCGGCTTTATTCAATCCTTGCTGTGATTATACGGCACACCTGACATCCGGCATTCTGCATCTCGCGGGCCGGGGGGCGACATTTTTTGACAGGGAGATATCTTTTCACACTCCCTATCTTAAACTGGTCAGCGCCAATGCCTGGTGGGCTGTTGACGAAACCACCGGCGAGGTGGGGATAAAGATCAGGCTTCAGTTCAATAATGTGATCGACGCCGGTTTGTTGTCACCTCTTTTAAAATTGACGGTCAACGGCCATAAGGTATCCGTGGCCATCGCCGCTGCGCCGCCGTCGGAAACCGTGGAGATCAGTGTCCCCGGGCCTGAGACTGCCGACAGTGAGGATATCCCTCTGCAAATCGACATTATGCCGGGTCTGGCCTGTGGCTCCTGTGGCTGGTCCACACCCAAAACCATCACGTATCAATTGAACATACCACCTAAAGAGCGTTTGCAGGTGAGGGAGATGCGGCCTTATTTCGAAGCCGGCAAAGGCATTATTGCCGTTCTCACCACCCAGCCGGTGATGATGACGGATCTGGAGAAAGAGATCACCGTCACTCCCGCCACACCTTTTAAAATTGAATCCATGAAAGACGGCTTCATGATTCAGGGTGATTTTGAAGACGGCAAAAGCTACCAGGTCACCCTTTCGGGCAATGTCGCGGGTGTCTTCGGCAAAGCCATGGGAAGCTCTTACACGCAGTACGTGACCTTCGGCGAGATGGAGCCATATATCGCCTTCACCGACAAGGCCGGCCGCTACCTGTCGCTGAAAGGCAACCGGAACGTCGGTGTCAGGATCGTCAATATCCCGCGAATAAAAATCAGCGTCTTCAAGGTCTTTGAGAACAATATCCTGCATTATCTTAATGAAGGAAAAACCTATGACTGGGAATATGCCGAAGGCAGGTACTACAGTTCCTATGATTATTCTTTCAGGGAGTCGGAC